>JRHI01002781.1_pt1 | contig 11394 bp, 13 predicted proteins | sample 215371 | NCBI WGS metagenome assembly JRHI01 (sample SAMN02929681, study PRJNA255918) | sediment metagenome | biome: cave system; feature: Ice Cave; material: Sediment; isolation source: sediment from deep within a dark volcanic ice cave with no known source of... ... | reverse complement strand
GACCCCTACCTGAAGCCGTGGGTCAAGATCGAGTGTGGGGCCCGCGGCGCCCGTGAACCCGAGGCCAAGCGCTCCATTGCTCCTTACATTCAGCAGGAGATCGGCACCAAGTTCAACTTGGCGACGGAGGGCGTCACGCTGATCGCTGCCGAGCGGACCTTCTGGGAAAAGGCGCTCATCCTGCATGGCATTCATTGCGGATTTCGCGACGCCGGCCGGCGACCCGGCGACAACAACCTCATTTCGCGCCACTACTACGATGTCGCGATGATGCGAGATCGCCCAGAAGGGTTGCGCGCCGTGCGCAACCATGACCTGCTGGCAAGGGTACGCGCGCATAAGCTGATGTTGTTCAAGAAGGCCTGGGAGAAGCTCGAAGAAGCCGAGCTTGGCAGCGTCCATATCGTCCCACAGAAGGAGATCATGCCTGATCTCGCCAGAGACTATGCTGCCATGTCCGGCATGATGTTCGGCGCGGCACCGTCGTTCGAGTGGGTGATCGAGGAACTCGGCAAGCTCGAGGAGGCCATCAACGTACGCCTGGTTTAACCAGTCGGCGCGACTTTGAAGCGACAGGCATTCCAACTCGCGACGAGCACGCGTCCACAGGTCGGCAAAGGCGGGGAATTCCAGGTCTGGAGTATTCAGGCGCTTCCACTTAGTGCGAACCTCAAACATCCGCCCAACCCACGTCAGACATCAAGGCCGACTAGCGCTCGCATGCACGGAGTCGGCGACGGCCGCGTCTGGTGGCTGTTCACGGCCCGCTGCCAGGGCGCACACATGATCAGCCCACGCCTGCAAAGCAGTCCGCACGGGGCCTTCCAAAGTCGAAAAATCATAGTGCGCGTCCGTCACATCCTCAGGCCCATGGTGCATGATGTGCTTCCTCACCTCCCTAGGGACGCCCTGTTCTGCAAGCCAAGTCGTGATGCACTTTCGGAAGTCGTGGACCCGGACGTCCTCTAGTTCAATTTCCTCGCGCAACCGCGCCATCGCGCGACTGACACTCTCACCATTGATGTGCGGCTTGCGTGGCATCCTCCCGTTGCGGGTCCGCGTGAGATCTGCAGGGAAAACAAACTCGCTCCCGTAGTTGAGCTCAAGCGCGCGGCGAAGTAATGCGACGACCTGTGGCGTTAGGGGTAGCACATGGTCCCGACGCTTGCGTTTCATCCGGCCCTCGATCTTTTGGCCGGCTCGACTGACTGTGCGCGTGATCGTCCAACGGGGCAGTGGGCCATCAAGGCGAATTTCACCTGTACGCCCACCGGCAACCTCGCTTTCGCGCAGTCCCGTCAGGATCGCGAGCTTCAGAATGATCCGCATGGGCTCGGCCATGCCCGTCGCGGATTCTATACCCTGCCAAAGCTTGTGCCATTCGTCATCGCTCAGCACACGCTCGCGCGGCACCGGCCGTACCGTAAAGCCCAAGCCGACAACCGGATTACGTCGCAGTTTGCTGCGCCTCACCGCCCACCTGTAGGTTGATCCGATGGCGCAACGCGCCCGATGAGCTGAATGTCGGGAGCGCCGTTCAATGCGCTCGAGCACATCGGCGATCTGGTCGCTCGTCAGCTCCACCGCCGGCACGTCGCCGATCCTCCGGAAGACATCCAGCTCAAGCGCCTTGCGATAATCCTCCAAGGTGCGAGCGGCGGTATCCTTGTCGAGGGCAAGCCTTTGCTCGAACAGGTTGCGAAGCGTCAGCGCGCCTCGCTTCGCCTCAGCCTCGCCGACCGGATCTTGCCCTTTCTCCGCGGCCCGCAGGATTCTTGCGGCTCCCTCGCGAGCATCGGCGAGCTTCGTCACGTCACGCGAGCCGAGCCAGTACTTCCTCAACCTGCGCTTCGACCCTTGGCGTGTATGGTAGAAGCAAAACCAACTTGCCTTGCCGCTAGCCTGGACAATGAGCACTAGGCCCCGCGACCCCTTCACGCGGTACTCGGTGGGTTTCCCATCCCTGGCCTTGGCCGCCTTGATCGCCTTGACGTTGAGCGACAGCAGATTGGTTGCGCCGTTCTTCATCTCGCTATCCCTCCGTGTTCCGCCGGCCGTTGCGCGCTATCGCGCTGAGGGTTCCTATGACTGCCGACCAGCGCTTTTCAACCTCCGACCAACGCATACTGACCGGGTATTAGCGCCATGGTACTATGTCTTCTTGATGGTACGGGCTATGGTACAAAAAGCTGTGCCTTGGTGAGATTGCCTGAGGCCAGATGAGATCGATATCGGGACTCTAAAACTCAGATATCTATTTGTATTATATTGATAATTATGGATCAATCGTTGTCATTATGTATCACGCGAGACCAGACCGTGTCATCACAAAAATGCGTCCGATGGCATTCGTAATGCGTGGGTCGGGGGTTCAATTCCCTCCTGCGGCACCACAAATCAATGACTTAGACAGTCACAAATTCAGACCGCTTTCGCGCAGGTAGCAAATAGGTAGCAATTTTTCGGTTGCTCGTAGGCTCCGCTGCGCTTTCCCGCGTGCCGCCCCACCGTGTGGATAGCGAGCATTGCAAACGCTATCGACTGTTACACTGTCACTCATGACTGACACGCCCGGCCCTGGCCGGCCGCACCAGGACGACGACCAGCTCCGTCACACTTTGACAGTCCACGAAGTCGGCGAGCGGCTCAGCGCCACGGGCGTGCCGAGATCTGAACGACAAATCAAACGCTACTGCGAGAGCGGTTTTCTCGACGCGAAAAAAGTTCCGGACCCGACCGGCGAGCAGTGGTTCGTAGCACTGGCCGCACTACCTAAGTTGGTCGGTGATCTTCAACAGTGGCAGATGCAGCGCGCCGGACACAACGAGACACGACCGGCCGTGACCGAGCATGTCACGCGTGAGAAATCTACTGATGCAAATGCGGACACTGCCGGCCCTGGCCGGCCGCAGCAGGCCACGACCGCCAAGGAAAATAGGCACGGCTCACAAGTCAGTGAGGTCGTCACGTCCACCTATGTCAATCAACTTGAGACGCGCATCAACGAGAAAGACGAAGTCATCGGCTTGCTCAAAGGACAGCTCGTCGCCAAGGATCAACAGATCACCGACCTCTCGACTCGCTTCGGCAATCTTTCGGACCGCTTCGCCGGCACGCAGAAACTACTGGGAGCCATGCAACGCATGTTCGCTCCACTACTCGGACAGGCCGATCCGTATGCGACCGGCGACGAGCGGGACGCGCCGACCCTGCGCACTGTTGATAACGAACAGAACGCCACTTAGCCGTATGACAATGCGTGCATGCAGCACATAGGCGTGCAGCTCGAGAAGATCGAGCAGAACATGAAGCTCAATACTCCTCGACCGCATCGGTCAGAGAGTGGCGGATCGCCGGGTGATCGAGCTGGTGCGCTCGATGCTGAAGGCAGCGGTCGTGATGCCGGACGGCACGAGGATCGTCGTCCCGGAAGGAACACCTCAGGGCGGCCCGTTATCGCCGCTCCTGTCCAATATCGTCCTCGACGAGCTGGATCAGGAGCTGGCGCGGCGGGGACACCGGTTCGTACGCTATGCCGACGACTGTAATGTGCTCGTTGGCAGCGTCTGGGCCGGCAAGCGGATCATGGCCTCGATCACCAAGTTCCTGGAGACGCGCATGCGGCTTCAGGTCAACGCGGAGAAGAGCGCCGTGCGCCGGCCGCACCAAGTGCTTCCTGGGCTTCCGCTTCCGTAACACCCGAGGGCTTGATGCCGTGATAGGCGTCGTTCTCTCGCAGAAGACGGAGCGGCGGCTGGCGGGGACCATCAGAACGATGACGCCCCCGAACTGGGGACGGTCCATCGGCGCCTGCATGGATCGCCTCAGTCGATACCTGGCAATCAACCGGAGTCGGTATTAGAGGCTGGTCAGCCGATTGCGGGCTTCCACGATTTCGATCAGGAGGCGCGCCCTCCTCTCCTCGCCCAGCGCGCTCAACTCGCTGACGACGGCGCTTCGCCATCGGTCGAGCGTCGCTATCTTCTCACCTCGGGTGAACAGTCTTTCTTCACCATACCGAACGGATTGCCGAACGTTCCCTCCGGATCTTGCTTCGCAAGACTCCGATTCAAAGACTTGATTGTCATGCTCTCTCCCCCGAAAGCGCATTCCGAAGTCTGCGACTCGATTCGGGGTAAAAATGTGTGCGTTCCGATGCTTATAATGTATGACGACCCTTGTGCTCAATCCTAGTACAGAGCATCACCTTCTCGCCCAGGAGACCGAGAGATAGCGCTCCAACCGGACAACCGGCCTTTCAAAATCCGCGCCGTCCACGTCAGCTCATTCTGAAGTGGCGGAGGCGTTCTTCACGAACGATGCGCTTGCGACGCGCAGCGCGCTGTCGAAAGCGTAGCAGTGCCGCGAGCACGCCGATCAGGAGAATCGCATCGACGACTTCCCAGGACCAGATGGACCAGATCCATTTGAGCACTTGTTCCTCCCAGCGCAAACCGTGCCCGATCGAACTAATCATCCTACGTCCGATCCCTTGCGTTTTTGATCAGAGCACGAGGCAAATGAGATTCAAATGCTCGGCAATCTCATGACGACAGCGATGGCAATGCTCAAAGCGATGCACCAAAGATTGACGGCAATTGCCATCGCGCCATCAGTCAGGCTGCTCGTATAGATGCCATTCTGCAAATTGAAGCTGGCATCCAACAGGCCGAGAAAGAGTAGGCCACCGGCGCATACCAGAGATAGCGTAGCCCCCTCGGGCCGACCTGTGATTGCCAGGGCCCCACCACCCAGCAGGCCGATCGCAAGCACGACATCAGGCAACGGGAACGCGTGCTCGAAGGCGAAATAGCAGACCGGCAGGTTCATGGGTGCGAGACCGACGGTAAAGAAGAGTACCCAGAAGACGATGATGCCGAAGCCTGTAGCCAGCTGCGCGCGAGCCACATTCTTCACGTATCGGGACATGCCCATGGCTTGCCTCCAGGATCACGGATGCACATGCATGTGATCGATGAACTACCAATTTCTACCGCGGCTGTGTGCAACTGTCCGCGGCGTCAGTGAGCATCGCCAAAGAAGTGGCGTCGGCGAATCGCTCGGCCTCGCGGTTGTACTTATCCAGCGGATCCGACAGACAGCGCTCAGAATTCCTCTTCCTCGTACGGAACTCCAACCCACAGGCAGGCTCCCCGATAAAGTCTGCCCAACTCGAGACCCACACGTGGAAACTCTGCGGGTCTTTCTCGTTCGTTGCATCTGCTCCGTCAGTCTTTGGATTGCCACAGACCCTTCTTGGCTTTGACACAGACCCTCTGTACCCGGTGCGCTGGCACAACGATCCAGAGGGTAGAAAAAATGACCAGTGACCGCGACGCTCTTCTCGCTATCGCCCAGCGAATTGCGGAAGCCGAGAACCGCGTAGGCCAGCTCCGCGAGCGCGTGGAGCGCCTGAAGATAGAGGGTAGCGACGCGTCGCAAGCCCAGGAAACGCTCCAGGTTGTGTCGCGCAATCTCGGCAATCTTTACGTCCAACAATCGGTAATGCGACGTACCGCGTGGGCGTGGCATTTTGCGAAGGCGGGATAGGCTCCGCCAAGGTGGAGCAAAGCTCAGCGCGCGCCGCCCAGCTTGGCATCCAGCGCCAGTGCCGCCTCCAGTAGCACCTGGGCGCCGGCGGCACAGTGCTCGATGGTGGCGCTCTCGGCCTCGTTGTGGCTCAGCCCGTCCTTGCACGGCACGAAGATCATGGCGGTCGGTGTCACCGTCGACAGGTGCACCGCGTCGTGGCCGGCGCCCGAGATGATGTCACGGCGTGACAAGCCCAGCGCCTCGGCTCCGGCGCGCACGGCTGCGACGCAGTCGGGATGGAACTTGATGGCCGCCAGGTCGTGCAGCTTCTTGCTCTCGATCTGCACCTTACCGTCGGCCGCTATTCGCTCAATCGCAGCATAGAGCCTCTCCTCCATGTCCTGCAGCACGCCATCGTCGTGATGGCGCAGATCGACCGTCATGCGCACCACGCCCGGGATCACATTGGGCGAGTTGGGCTCCACCTCGACGCGGCCAACGGTGCCGACCGCGGTCGGGGCGCGGGCCAGCGCGATGGCCTGTACCTCCAGCGCGAGCCGGGCGCACGCAACAAACGCATCGGCTCGGCGGGGCATCGGCGTGGTGCCGGCGTGGCTCTCCCGCCCCGTGATGGTCGCCTCGTACCAGCGCACGGCCTGCACACCGGTGACGACGCCGATGGTCTTGTCCTCCGCCTCCAGGATCGGCCCCTGCTCGATATGCAGCTCCAGGTAGGCCGACAGCGGCATCGCCCCGGCCTTCGTCTCGCCGCGCCAGCCTATGCGATCGAGCGCCTCGCCGAAGCGCACGCCCTCGATATCGGCGATGGAATCGGCTTCGGTCCGGCTGTACACGCCGGCAAAGACGCCTGAGCCCAGCATGGCCGGGGCAAAGCGGGCGCCCTCCTCGTTGGTCCAGTTCACCACCACGATTCCCGCGTTGGTCTCGTAGCCGGCCGCCACCAACGTGCGCAGCGCCTCGAGCGCACCAAGCACACCGAGGTTGCCATCGAACTTGCCCCCGGTCGGCTGCGTGTCGAGGTGACTGCCGAGCGCGATGGGGGCAAGATCCGCGTGCCGACCCGGACGCAGGGCGAACATGTTGCCGACCTCGTCCACCGTCACGGTGCAACCGAGCGCCTCCGTCTCGCGCTAGAACCAGGCCCGCACGACGCGATCGTGGTCGGTCAGCGTCTGGCGGTTGATGCCGCCCCTGGCCGTGCCGCCGATGGCGGCGGTCTCCATCAAGGTCGACCAGAGGCGGTCGGGATCGATGCGCAGGTTGCTCGGCATGGCCTCTCCCAGGATGCGTACGGGGCTCGCAGCCCGCATTGTCGCCGCGAATGCTGCCCTCGGTCTACCCGTTGACGCTGCGCACGTTTTCGGCAATACCTCGCTTTGGGTTGCGCGCATGGACATGCTAGCCTACCGCCATGCCCAACACCCCCAATGCGGAAAAGAAGACGCTGATCCTGACCGGCGCCTCGCGTGGCATTGGCCATGCCACCGTGAAGCGCTTCGCCTCCGCGGGATGGCGCGTCATCACCTGCTCGCGGCACCCCTTCCCGGAGAACTGCCCCTGGGAGATGGGGCCCGAAGACCACATCCAGGTCGATCTTTCCTCTCCCGTGGACACCGCCAGGGCCATCTGCGAGATGCGCGAGCGACTGAAGGCGCAAGGCTCCCGGCTGAACGCGCTGGTCAACAACGCCGGCATCTCGCCCAAGGGCCCCGGCGGGACCCGCCTGGGCGGCATCGAGACGCCGCGGGAGGATTGGCAGCACGTCTTCCAGGTCAATTTCTTCGCCCCGATCATGCTGGCGCGCGGGCTGATCGAGGAGCTCGAGCACGCCAAGGGCGCCGTGGTCAACGTCACCTCGATCGCCGGTGGGCGCGTGCACCCGTTCGCCGGTGCGGCCTATGCCACGTCGAAGGCCGCGCTGGCGTCGCTCACCCGCGAGATGGCCGCCGACTTCGGCCCGCGCGGCATCCGCGTCAACGCCATCTCACCGGGCGAGATCGACACCGCCATTCTGTCGCCGGGCACGGACAGAATAGTGCACGAGCAGATCCCGCTGCGGCGCCTGGGCGAGCCCGAGGAGGTGGCCAAGGCCATCTATTTCCTGTGCACCGATCAGTCGAGCTACGTGAACGGCGCGGAGCTGCACATCGACGGCGGCCAGCACGTGTGACGCCGTAGCGGGGCCGGGACGTACTGCAGGCCCGACGTCCTACCGGCAAGCGAGGCCAGCACGCCGGCAGGCAGGCCTCGAGTTCCCCATGGGGCGATCGCAGGCGTCGGAGACATCCGACCGGAACAGGAGAAGATTAGTCTCAGGGCCGTGCCGAAAGCGAACGAGGTCGTCGCTTCGCTGGCAAAAGACTGGGTACGCAACGTGCGGCGGCGGGCGTCGGAACACCAGCAAACCGCTTCTTGCCACCGCGGGTTGTCCGGCCACGGCAATGGCGGCCGCGGCTGCCCGGACCAATGCTTGCGGGCGCCATGTGCGACCGCTATATACCCCATTCCCTGCCGGCTCTCTGCCGGCTGTGGGCATCAAGGTCGGACGGAGCGTAGCGCAGCCTGGTAGCGCACTTGCTTCGGGAGCAAGGGGTCGCGAGTTCGAATCTCGCCGCTCCGACCAACAAATTCAGCCTTTTCTCGAGCTGACGAGAACGTCCGTGGGCGGAAATGTGGGCGAATTGAAGTCGAAAATCTTGGATCTACGGTTCACGCCGAGTTCAAGCAGGAAGCGAGTGCTGTCTTGTGACCGGATGTTCATGCCGGTCTGCGCTAGGCAATCATGTTCGGGGGCCACAGATGCATTCATCACCACATGCGCTTCGCGATTTCGCATTCCTCCGAACCAACGACCTGTAAGTAGATAGCGGTCGTCGTCATGCTCGAATGCAGCATCCAGCGCTGCACTAGATTGAGAGGGATGCGGCTGCGAATTGCTTGACACCCGAACCCATGGCGCAAGCCTTTAGGTGTCGCGTGCAGGCCCTCGGGAATCCTTGCATCCTGCATGACCGACTTGACGAGTTGCCACGCGCGACCCCTCGACCAAGTCCAAAGGCGTGCTCCGGAGTTCGAAAGGTCGTGGGTAGCCTGTAGCTGTTGGATGCTTTCACACGGCACTGGTACCTGCCGGACGGCAAGCGTATTGCCGCGCTTCTTTAGCAGACGATGTCGGGCTTCGACTCGTCCAGCCACTGCAGGAGATTGGGTAGCCTTCGGTTGATGTTGTTGATGTTGAAGGTCGCGATCTTCATCACCGGCAGCTGAGCCTTTGCATCCAATTCTGAGTTGAACCACGACCCCTAGGAATGCCGTCATGACAGAGCATTGCATTTTCTGCCCGAACCTCTTCGATGAAAACACCAAGCCTGAGCATGTCTGGCTGGCGTCGCTCGGCGGCAGGAAGACCACGAAACGGGTCATTTGCAGCAAGTGCAACGAACTGTTCGGCAACGGGCCGGACCGCGAACTCGCGGAATCGGTTGCCCTGATCCGCAATCTCATGAATTTCCCCGACACCAAGCGCAGGCCGCCGCCAGATTTAAAAACCAACATGGATGACGGCACGCCCATCGTGTTGAAGCCGGGCGCTATTCCAGTGCTCGGCCCCACGCCACCCTTCGTGATCACCGATCTAGGTAATGGCCGGTTTAATGTGGAGCTGAGGTTGCGTCCTGGACAGGACCTGGCACCCATTCTTCCCCACCTTGCCGGCGCCTTGGGCACGACCGTGGAAGAGGTCGAGAAGATGATCGCGTCGAGCAACGCGAAGAGCGTCTCGCAGCGCGTTGGAACGCAACACCACCAGGTCGCGCTTGGTGGAACTGGCCCGATGCGATCGATGATCAAGAGCTGTCTGGTGCTGTGGGCGAGCGCCGTCGGAACCCGGGAGCTGGATAAGGCGGCGTATGCGGACGCGAAGCGGTTCGCGTTGGCAGGCGACCCAGAGCTTGGAAAGAAGGTGGGACGCCTCGATCCCCGAACGTTGCCCGAGGACCACGCGTTGGTCGCAGGCTTCGGTCCGTATGTGAATTCGCTCTGGGTGGCGAGTGACGCCAACGGTTGTGTGCTGGGACATTTCCGGCTCTACAATACCTGCGCCTGGACCTTCACGCTATGCGAGGCGGGCGGAGTCCCCAGCCGATCAGTCGGCCTTGCGGCTGATCCGTCCGATCCGGCCAAGTGGAAGGAATTCGCGGACAGCAACGAGGTCGGTTTCGATTGGCTTGCCCAAGCAGATCCGTATGCAGGGTTCGACGGGCCGCGGGAGAAGCTCAGCGCCATGTACTCGGCGTACCGCAACTCGGGCAGTGACGCCGAAATCGACCAGATCTTCGACAAGGTCATGGCGAAGTTGGGTGTAGCTGAGGGAGAGACCTTAAGCCCCGAGCAGCAGAAGGCGTTTGTAGGCCATGTTTCCGAGCGACTGGCAGCTTGGACGCTCGGACTGCCATACGAGAAACAACTCACCCCGGAGGACATCAACCGCCTGATGAAGAAGGGTCCGAAGGAGTAGGCGCGAAAGTGCTGCGCAGAGATCGCTACAGCTCGCGACCAAAATCCTTACCCTTGTTCTTGGCGCGCCAATCGGCCATGCGCTGCTTTATCTCGAGTGCGCGGCCGCAGTGGTCGTTGGCGGGCGATCTTTGAATGTCGGGCAAGCGACGCTTTTGCCATCTGGCACATAGGGGGGCTTCTTGGGGACATTACCGCAATTCTAAACCTGCCGATGGAAACGGAGCGAGTGCCTCCGTCGAGCGGATGAGAATCGACAGCAATGGCAACGTCGGCATCAATACGACGGCTAACGGTGCGTACAAGCTCGACATCAGTGGTCAGACTAGGTCTACCGGGATCACCGCGGTCGGAAGCGGCGTCAGCGGCTCCACCTTGAATGTCACCAACGATTGCGCGGGCGATTGTCGCGCGATCTGGATGGAAGCTCTGAACCCCTCCAACACATCAATTGGATTCTTGTATATGAGGTCGCAGGCGACAGGGACCGCGGCGTGGAACTTCATCGATCTGGATGCCGCAACAAACGTGCGATTCAAATTCCGCGGCGACGGGAACGCATATGCTGATGGAAGCTGGAACGGCGGTGGCGCCGACTATGCTGAATTTGTCAAACCGGTCGCGGGTACCGGTCCTATGACTACCCAAAGGGTTCGCTCGTTTGCTTGAACAAGGCTGCACCGGATACGTATCAGTTGTGCGCTCAGGAACTCGATGACAGCTTAATTGGCATTGTTTCGACGGAGCCGGGCATCATCGGCAATTCGCCGTCCTTGAGTCAAGAAGACAGGCCACGCGAGGTGGACTATGTCCTTCTGTCGATGATCGGGCGCGTTCCTACCCGCGTGAATCTGGAAGGCTGAAAAATACGGATCGGAGACCGGATTGCCCAACGTCCGTGCCGGGAGTCGGCATGAAGGCTCCGGAGGGAGCTCGCATTATAGGTATCGCTCTGGATGCCTTTGATGGTTCCGACGAAAGCAAGCAAATCACGGTGTATCTGGAGCCGGGGACCAATGCCCGCACGAATACCGCATCTGACGGTTGGAAAGCGGCATACGATGAGTTGCGCTCTGCGCTCAAGGCCGACAACGACAATCTTCGCGCCGAACTCAACGAAGCGAACGGCAATTACGAGGAGCTCCGCCGTGAGGTAGATGCTCTGCAAGACGCTCGTCGATCCGCGGAGGTGGGCGACGGCTTCTGAAGTCCTTGAACCGAGAAGCAAGATGAGATGACCTCGCCTTCACGAGGCGAGGCCAAAGTGTGTGTCAGACTAGCCTCTTTTATTCACCGAGGCTTGCAGTGTGACTCGGTGAGCGGCGA
>JRHI01002780.1_pt1 | contig 11403 bp, 10 predicted proteins | sample 215371 | NCBI WGS metagenome assembly JRHI01 (sample SAMN02929681, study PRJNA255918) | sediment metagenome | biome: cave system; feature: Ice Cave; material: Sediment; isolation source: sediment from deep within a dark volcanic ice cave with no known source of... ... | reverse complement strand
CTTCCGAGGGGTATTGGCTGCCGACAAAGGAGAAGCCGACGCCGAGCTCCAGGAGAAACTTCCGGATGTGTTCGAGGAGACCGCCCTCAAGATCTTTTTCGTGAGCCTCCGTCGAGAGAGTCAAAAAATCAAAGTTGTACGGATCTTTTAAAAGCTGCTGGGCCAGGTCGGACTGCGGAGCCGGCAGGGTCGCTGCAAAATTAGTCTGTGCCTTCCCTTGCCGGCGATAGAGACCGGTCTCGATTTGCATGACGAGAACGTTTCGGCTCCAGCCATTCTGGACTGTTTGCTGTGCATACCAAAGGCGCTCCTCTTGGCTTTTGAGCTTCTCCAGGAGTGTGATGTTGTGGTACCAGGTGATTTGTGCAAGTGCCTCTTGCACAATTGCTTCTTCCGGCCAAGCCTCCGCAAAAGCCCTCATATATTTGAGGTTGCGTGGCGAGAAGCCGGCCATGTCGGGAAAGTCCTGATGCAGATCTTTGGATAGCTGGTCAATGATCTTGGCACCCCAACCGGCCTGACCTTGGCGGGCCAGAATATCGCGCCCGATCTGCCAGTACAGCAAGACCAGCTCACGATTGACGGAGAGCACCGCGCGGAGCTGAGCTTGCTGGATGCGCTGCTTCAGTTCCCGGAGAAACTTTTGATAGTCTTCCGGGATGAGCGCACCTGACGGATGTTTCTTCTTCATTGAAGCTAATGATACTCGGGCCGTCACATTTTAGCGCACACTTTTGAGATTCAGGCGCTCGGAAGCGCCTGCGGACAAGCTGAAGCATGCCCCTACGTAGGGAACTGTTGCAGGCAACTGTTCCCCCTTCCCCGATCGATTTCCGAGTGCAATGGCGGCTGCGCGCACCGATGCGCTAGGGTGGCTATAGCGGTGATCCGAGCACGCCGCTGACTATGAGCTTTCGCATCATTTTCCCGGTGGACCGCGCGACCTGCGAAATCGTCTCGCTCGCCGATCTCACCAATCCCATGGTTACCTGGCCCTTCGTTCAGGCCATGGCCGACACAGGCAGCCAGGCTTCCCTCTTCGGCCTTTACGAAGAGGGGCGATGGATCTCCGCTACTCTTGGCTTTCTTCGCTCAGGCCGGTTAAACCGCGCCCTTGAAGTGGTTTCGCTTCCTGGCTTGCCCGATCCCGAACGGTATTGGGCGGGCCTGATCGATTACTGCCACCGGCAGCGTATCTCAAATCTGTCCATCAGCGCTTTTGCGTCGCCCGGGACTGTCATACCGGCTCTAAAGGGCGAACTATCGCGTCAGAAGCGCACGGAATTTTCGCTCGATCTGGCTGTGGTTGATCTGCTGGCTGGCATGAGCTCCGGCCATCGGGGGAGCGTGCGCCGCGGCGAAAAGACCAGGCTTACGCTCCGCAGAACTTCCGACCCCAGCTTTTGCGCCGACCATCTACGGGTGTCTGAAGCCTCCATGGAACGCCGTCGCGGCCGTGGCGAGAAGATCGATCTGTCCGGGGACAGCTTTCTGCGCGCCGCTCTCAAATCAGGAGCCATTGAGCTGTTCCAGACGCTGCTCGATAGCCGCGTGGTCGCGAGCGCCGCGGTGCTGCTCGCGCCGCGCGGCGGATATCTTCAATCGACCGGCTCGGACGCGGAGGGAATGAAAATCGGCGCCTCCACTTTTCTGAACTTTCAAATTGCCAAGACGCTTCAGGCCAAAGGCCACGCGGTGTACAATCTGGGCGGCTGCACGGATGCGCAAGCTGGACTGAAAGCATACAAGGCGCACTTTGGCGGTCGCGCCGCCGATATGGAAGCTGCGGAGTTCTTTGTCGGACCGTGGTGGAAAAGCAAGCTGACCTCGGCGATGAAGTCGCTGGCCGGTTAAAATCGGCGGATAACCAACTGTTTATTAGGCATCGCCGGCGGAGTCAAGACCGTTGCAATGCCGATCATCCGCAAGCCGGCCTTTTGGATACCAGCCTGCGAAGACTGATTATGGGCTTGCGTTTTCATATAGATTGTGTGAAAACCGGCCTCGGCCGCAACCTTGCAAATCTGTTGGATGGCAAACGGGTACAGGCCCCGGCCTCGGAACTCGGGTAGAGTTTCACACGCGCTGATCTCGGCTTCCCCTTTCTGGAGGCGCAAAATTACCGGGCTTTCCAAGCGGAGGGCGGCGGGCGGAAGCAGCCATGAAATGTGCGCCAGTTTATCTCCAATATAAACGCCGTAAACGTGCCCGCTCCCAAACTTGTCAAGACGCTCCCGTTGCCGCTGCCAGAATTCCAGGTCGCCGGTATCGATGTCAGGCGCCTTGAGATCACTTTTCAACAACGGCCGGAAATGTGCCCCTGAGGGAACCGCAATCGTGGGCATCGGTACACCCGTTGCGCACGAATATACGAGCATTCGATAAGAACCGCCTCGCAATATTTTCCAGAACTGCGCCCGGTCGGTTTGCGCGATTCGAAGAGCCGTGCCAAGTTTTTTAAGCCAGCTCGTTCGCAACTGTTTAAGCGCGCAGTGCGGAACTGCTCAGCGCCGGGTAAGTAGCACCGGGGCTTTGAAGATCGAGGTAATCCATGACTGCATCGCAAAAGAACTTGGTCGCCCAATTGAGCACGCACCATTGACCATATTCCGCGCCAAATGGATAGGACCCGCGAATGCCCCCGTCAATCCCCGGAATTCCAGTCCGCAGGTCCTGTGTAAAGCAAGTAAAACCGAGTAGCTTTTCGCCGGCTTCCAGGTACTCTGGCGTCCTGGTTTGTCCATACATCCGAAGAAACACTCCGGCAATCTGTGCAGACCCGGTAAGACAGCACCAATCGGCGGCAGGCGTCCAATCCTTTCTAAAGCGGCCAGCCAGGAACCCATCGGGGCGGATGAGGGGAATAATGTGTTGGAGCGTCCGCTCGACGGCACTCAAGCAATCAGGGCGACCCAAACTGGTTCCCAGGCCATGCAGGCCCTCCAACGTATACCCGATCGTATGGGTGAGCGGCCCATCGTTATAGTCCATATCGTTCTCGTCAAACCATCCATTGCTCTGTTGAACGCTCAGCGCATAATCGGCCGTCCGGGAACCAGCAGTTTCGAATTGCGGAACGTCGAGCACCTTCCCGAGTTCCGCGAGACCCAGCCCGGTGCGGACCTCATAAGCCTTAGCGCCAGCCTCGCAAAAATGCGAATAGCCTTTTACGAAACGACCGCTGTCATCGAGACAGCTCAACAGGAATTCGCCGGCCCGGATCGCACCCGTTCGGATCCGTTCCTCTCCGAAATATTCATAAGCCGCCGCAAACCCGAATAGAACCTGGCCCGTCACGAAAGTACTGGAAGCGACCGGCTCGGCGCCAACGATTCCCCCTTGAATGCCTCCATCGGGAAGCTGGATCGCCAGTTCCCAGGCAGCCATACGGTGAGCCCGGCTCATGCAGTCCTTATCGCCGGTGAGAGTCCCAAAACGAAGCATGGTGGGGATAATGTAACCGGTGGTCTCGGGATACGGCGCGACCCATCCTAGCGGGAGGGAACTCCGCAGGGGGCGGCGCGCCCGATACCCCCACGCAACTCCCCCGGCAGCACTGGAGACAGCGCTCGAGACAGCGCTCGAGTCATCGCTCGAGACAGCGCTGGAGTCCTGGGCCCGTTTCAGCCACGCGATGGCCGATTCGAGATGACCGCTGGATGGTTTGACAAACCTGGGGCTGGTGCGTCGCTCGAGTTGAGCCACCCGGCGCGCTTCTTTGTGCGCCGGAGCGTATCCGTTCAGGATCTCGAGAGTGGCGCGAGCGCTCGCCTTCAATGATTCAACCAACGGCAACCATGGGTTTTCCGATTATGACACCTCGCAGATGAAACCACCAACGGCCTGCTCGCTCGTGAATCCACTTTTGACCTCGGCTTTACTTCCTTTGATAGATTTGCACTTCATCCAAAACGGGCGCAGTGTTTGCGGCAAACTCCGTGGGTCAAAGTAAGCGTCCTCCCATCCGCTGAGACTACCCAATCATAAACAGAAGTTCTCGTCGGCCTCTTTAGAGTGCTGCGGTAGTGCATCTCGTCGATTCTCTGGGCGATCCCGACACCCGCCCCCTCTGGATACTCTTTGCCATCGAAGGTCATCTCGGCAATTGCGCCCGTGTTCCCATTGGGGCGCGTAACCGGTTTACCAGCAGCCGTAAAATGCGTCAGCCGAAGTTTATCTTTTCCGATAACTTCAACGTTTCGGATTTGACCGCGTTCGGGGTATCAGCGTGGAGCTTCCATGTTTCGGTTCTGATCGGCTGCCATGTTCCGGCGATGGGATGATCCGCCGCCAGGGCCAATTCAGCGACAAACATTAATTTCAAAGCAGTCCGCATTAGGGTCATAACATGGTCTTCGAGGGCGTGTCTTATCCATGGGGTTCTGTTGGCCTCGGCTCCGCTCGAAACAGAGGTCGTCCCTTTAATCACTGAGCGTTTTTAGAAGAGGGGCGCACGCCGATGACTCAACGCGCGCCTAAATCACAGACAAGGAGATCACTTCAAGAGAGGCCAACATCGCCATTCAGATTAATATGATCATGCGTTTTATCTCGCGAACACGCATGATGCTCAGGTCACAATCTGAACCTAGGACCTCAGTTTCAGGTAGCGAACGAAGGTTCTAGTTCGCCGGGTGCGACATCGGCCAGAAGCAAGGGTAAAAGTGACGGTCGATCAGAGGGGCGGCAGGCGCAGCGGCGTTCTTATAATAATTCGGCCTGATGAACGGTCAGGAAGGCACTCGAACGGTATTATTGTCGTTTGAGCTCCCTGCGCAAAGCCTGTAAACGCGCCCTGTTCAGCACCTTAAAGCGGGTTGGAATAGTAAGTCTCATCCGCAACAGCGCATGGCGGTCGGCCCGGCTTCCCATCCTGTGTTATCACGGCATTGCCATTGACGACGAGGACCAGTGGGACCCCTCGCTCTATATGCCGCAACACACCTTCGAAGGCCGGATGCGGTTCTTAAAAGAGGGCGGCTACAATGTCGTCCCGCTCCGCGAAGGCCTCCGCCGGTTATACAAAGGGTCTCTTGCTCCTCGCACGGTCGTCATCACATTCGATGACGGCAATCATGATTTTCACGCTCGCGCGCTTCCGGTATTGCGCCGGTACGGTTTCCCCGCGACCGTGTATCTCACTACTTTCTATTGTGATTTCAACCGGCCTGTATTTGCGGTGTTTTGTTCCTATTTGCTGTGGAAGGCTGGCGCTAATGCGGCGCGCGGAGCGGAGCTCGTGGGTGTGCATACGCCTCTCGACTTCGCATCCGCGGAAGGCCGGCTGGCGGTACTGGACGCCATCAACAAGTGCGCTCTCAAGCAGGGCTGGACCGCGCAGGACAAAGACGGAATCGCGGGCGAGCTGGAGAGTCGGTTAGAAGTGGATGGTGAAGCGATCCGCCGTAAACGCATCCTGCATTTGATGACGCCTCCGGAAGTTTCCGAGTGTGCGGCCGCGGGTGTCGATATCGAACTGCACACGCACCGCCATCGGACGCCGGACGATTCCAATCTGTTCATTCGTGAAATTCGCGACAACCGGAACAGTATCGAGGAGATTACCCACGGCCATCCCGTCCATTTTTGTTATCCGAGCGGCGTTTATCGCAGCGAGTTTCTTCCCTGGCTGCGCAGCGAAGGCGTCGAATCGGCGACTACGTGTGAGAACGGACTGGCGGCGCGGACATCGGACCCGTTGCTTTTGCCGCGCATAGTGGATACGACCAGCCTGGATGAGCTTGAGTTCGAGGCCTGCGTGAGTGGCGCGCCGCGGAAGGCTTTCGTTGGGCCGGGGTGCTGGGTGGGGGTGCTGGGCAGGGGTTATCAGCCGTATAGGCTGCCCCTTGACATGCGACACATGCCACATTACAGTTGAAGAAATGATAACGGTCGATCCGTCATAAGGGGCTGAAACGCCTTCACGAGGGCGACGACCCGCGTGGCGTGATTGCCGAGCATGCGGACAAGCTGCGCCGCATTCTGGCGCGCCTCGATGCAGCGAAGATTCTTTCCGATATGAATTTACCCGGCTACGGGCTGCACGCGCTTAAGGGTGAGTTGCTTGGGTTTTATGCTGTGACGGTGCGGGTCAACTGGCGGGTTATTTTCCGGTTTGACCAGAGCGAAGCTTCTGACGTTGATTACCTCGATTACCACTGAAAGGAACCCAAAAACTATGCCGATGAAAAATCCTCCCCACCCAGGCAGTCTAGTGCTGCACGACTGCATTGAACCCCTGGGCTTGACCATTACTGATACGGCGACAGCGCTCGGCGTGTCGCGCTTTACCCTCTCGGAACTGGTCAACGGCAAGCGCGGGATTTCGCCTGAAATGGCCGTTCGGCTGTCGAAGGCATTCGGCGGTAGTGCCGAAAGCTGGTTGACCCAACAAGCGCACTACGATCTGGCCCAGTTACGCGCTGACCGCATCAAGGTTAAGCGGTTGCAACCGGCTTTGGCCTGACTCGGCATCGCGGTCGTCATCCAGGCTTTTCGCGGACCGTCGGTGATCATTCCCGGGGACCGCTCGCAGAACTTGAGACTACTTCGCAACAATTTCCCCGTCAAGGAGTGCGTTGCGGCCTTTTTTGAGCCTCAGGCGCTCGGAAGCGCCTGGCGACAAGCTAAAGCATGTCCTACGTATGGCACGGTTGCAGCCAACTGCCGATCTTACCCACGATCCTTAACCGCTACCCGGCTTGTCCTGATCGATTGGTCACCGCGCCGGGCTGACTGCCGCGGCCTCAAGAATAGATTCAAACCGGCGGACGATATTCTCCCAGCGGAAATTGGAGTCGACGAGCTCCCAGGCTGTCCTCGCCTGCGCTGCCCGGATTTCCGGATCGTTCAGCAGTTCCAGGCATGCTGACGCGAACTCTTCCGGGTTGTCGGCGATCCGAATGTCCGCCGGGTGATGAACATTCAGTCCTTCCGCACCGATAGCGGTTGAAACAACCGGCACTTGGGCCGCCATCGATTCATAGATTTTTATGCGTGTTCCGCCTCCGATGCGCAACGGCACTATGGAAACATGCGATCCCCACAGCCACGGCCGGACGTCCGGTACGGTTCCGGTGACGTGAATCAGTGGATCTTTGGCCGCGAACGATTGGACCTCGCGGGAAGGGTTCCGGCCCACTACCGCCACCGAGCATTTCGGCCGCGACCGCCGGATCAGAGGCAGAACAGCATCCACGAACCATCGCATCCCTTCGATATTGGGTAGCCAGTCCATTGCTCCGAGAAAGACCAGGTCGGCGGTGACAGGCTGCGAAGAAGGCGGCGTAAAATGGTCGACATCCACCCCGGTTGGAATGGTCGAAATGTTGGTCACGTCGAACATCCGCCGCATGGTGGACGCATCTTCCTCGGAAACCGCAATAATGTGGCGTGCACTCCGGCATACGTCACGCTCGAAGACAGCCATCCGGCTGGCCTGCAGACGCATATACGCCTTTTCGATTGGATTTCGCGCCTGGGTGGCGTGGCGCTGCCAGATCATTGTTTCCACGTTGTGCTGAAAGAGTACGCAGTCCTGAAGGCGTGTAACATTCGGCGCCGGGGTGGGAAAATCGCAGACAATGCTGTCGTAGTTTTCAGTCGCGATCAATTCATCCACTTTGCGCCGCATAGCAGCCGAGCGGTAGCGGAGTACCGCCAGAGGCAATCGGGAAAAGAGTCCCGTGACGAGCTGCACGGCGAATCCATAGGATGCTCGCGGAGGAAGAAACTGTGGAATGGTGTAACAATGATCGCAATATTCGGAGCTGCGGCGAACTCCTTCGCCATCGGGCTCATTTGAAAACGCAACATAGTGGATGGTGTTGCGCTCCCGCAGGCGGCGGAGCATCTCCAGCGTCCGGATTTGCCCGCCCCGAGTAGTAGGGTGAAGCAGATCGGACTTCACCCAGAGAATTTTCATCGCGGGAGCGCGGGTTCCGCCAGAGCTTCCAGGCCGCTGCGCGCGCGTTTTCCCGTAATGAACAGATCTCCCCACATCTGGAAGTTCAACAGGCGCCAGATTCGATCGGTCGCATCCTCAAAGCCGCTGCGGTGACGGTGGATGAGGGCGGAGACGGCGTCGCGATCGAGACAGGCGGCCACCAGCCCATCTGGTGCGCAAATCGCGTCGAACAGCGGCTTCGCTTTTGCATCCCGGAACCAATTGGCCAGCGGAGTAGGGAAGCCCATCTTTTTACGATGAACGATGCTGGTGGGAAGTAGATCGGCTACCGCCTGCTTGAAAATGTACTTGGCCGATCCGTTGTGAATCTTTAAGCGGTCCGGCACCCGCGCGGCGAACTCAACGAAAGGATGATCCAGAAACGGCACCCGGCTCTCGATGGAGGTGGCCATACTCATCTGGTCCTGTTTCATGAGGAGCTCAACCAGGTAGGTCTTCTGGTCGGCGTAAAGCAACCGGTGCAGCAGCGGCGTGTCCGGCCGCGCTTCCCAACGATCCATAAAATGCGTATAAACGCCCCCGGGCGGCCGCCCGAACTGGGCTTGCTCGGCCTCGGAAAATGCGCAGTAGAAGTTATCCAGATAAAGGGACTGAATGTCTTCGGAGCGCCCCAGCACAGTATGCATCACTTTACGGCGCATGTTACCCGACAGTAAACCCGATTGCGCGATGGTAGTCCGGACGACCCCCCGGGCACGCTTTGGCAACAGCGCATAATATTTCAGCGCCTGCAGGTTCTTCAAATAAACGTTGTAACGCGCGTACCCGCCGAATAACTCATCGCTTCCTTCGCCGGTCAGCACTACTTTGACGTGGTCCGCCGCCAGCCGGGAAACGAAGTATAAAGACACGGATGAGGGCCAGGCCAGAGGCTCGTCTTCATGCCAGATCAGATCAGGCAGCGCTCCAAAAAAGTCATCCATTCCGATGACGACTTCGTGGTGCGCCGATCCGATCATTTCGGACACCTGCCGGGCATAGTCCAGCTCGCTGAATTCACGTTCGGCGTAACCCACCGAAAACGTTTTCACCGGAGACCCGGTCATGCGCTTCATCAGGGCCGCGATCGCGCTCGAATCGACGCCGCCGCTGAGAAACATTCCGAGCGGCACGTCGCTCATGAGACGCATCCGCACCGTCTCTTCCAGGCGCGCCCGGCACTCGTCAATCCATTCGCGGTCATCCCGCCGTTCTTCCCGAGTGGGGGGCGTGGGCACATCCCAATACTGTTGAATGCGCAAGCGCGGCGAGTCCTCCCGCGCGTCCAGCTCCAGCGTATGACCCGGCATTAGCTTGCGAATGCCTTTGAAGAGAGTGTCTTCGCCGCTGCCGTATCCGAATGCCAGATATTCTGACACCTGCGCCTCATTGAGCGCCGTGGAAATGGCCGGATGGCGAAGCAGCGCTTTGATCTCGGATGCGAAAGCAAACAGGCGTCCGTTCCAGAAATAATAGAACGGCTTAATGCCCAGGCGGTCGCGGGCACAGAAGAGTGTTTGCCGCGAACGGTCCCAGATTGCGAAAGCGAACATACCGCGCAACCGGTTCACGCAGGAGGGCCCGTACTCTTCATACCCGTGCAGAATAGTTTCCGTGTCGCAGCGCGTGGCATAGCGATGTCCGGAAGCTTCCAGGGCCGGACGCAAATCCGCGTGATTGAAAATCTCTCCGTTGTAGACGATCGCCAGACGCCGGTCTTCGTTGTACATTGGCTGAACGCCGGCGGCAACGTCGATAATGCTCAGCCGGCGGTGGCCGAGATGAGCGGCGCCCTCGTTAAAATAGCCAAATCCATCGGGACCGCGATGCCGGATCGCACCCGTCATATCCTCTATAACCGCGGCCCATCGGTCGCTTGCGTCCAAAGTTACGAAGCCCGCAATTCCGCACATGCTAGCGGGCCAGAACCGGCGGGCCCATGAACATTCGAGGAGCCGCGGGCACGGGTGCCGGCGCGCGGCTTAGCATCTGATCCTTGGCGTGGCGTTGAAAAGCGTCTATGATCGCAGCTATAAAAGGGAACATCGGGAGATAAGCCACGCTTGAGAAAAACGCCGAGATGCAGTAGCAAATCAACACAGCGAGCAGGTAGTTTGCCAGGCGATTGAGAGAAAGGAGGTCCGGATGAAGCCGGCTTTGCTGTTTGACCTGCCACAAGCAGCGAAATGAAAACCAGATGGCCGCCATATAGGCGATAAAGGCGGGGACGCCTAACTCGCTGGCCACTTGCATATAGGTGTTGTGACTTTCGTGCCAGCTCTCATGCTCATTTTTTGATTTGCTGTTCTTGGCGGCTGCGGATTGGAAGGTGCCAACCCCCACGCCGAAGATCGGGTTCTTGATGGTCATTTCCATACTCTGTTGGAGAAGCTGGCGGCGCGCCTCGGAAGATGCGGCAGCCGATTCTTCGAGCACGTCCTCGGTTCCACTGGCCGCCTGGGGCAAAAAAGGAAGAATCGTCCGATAGCGGGAAAGGGTCGAAGCCGGCGCGGTCATGAAAAAGATAGCGCCTCCGACCAACAGGCCGAGCGCAATCGCGACCCTCTTTATGCCGGAAGCAGAGATAAGCACCATCGCCGCATACACCGCAATAGTGATGAGGGCTGTGCGCGATCCAGTTTTCGAAATGACGCTTAATGCGACCGGAATGGCCGCCAGCATGATAAAGCGAAGGAGCCAACGGCGTCCTTTGTTGTCCTGGATATAAAACACCATGCAGGGAAGGCCCATAAGCAACAGGGTTGCCAGGTCGTTGGAATTCCCCAGCGAACCCTCCCCCACTCCAAAACGCATGGTGCTCTCTTCCAGGCCCCCGTATATTCGAGAAAGCACCAGGATGATCAGGTTAGAAAAAGCGAGAGTAAACACCACCCTGCGCACCATGCCGATCGAATAGATGAGGGTGCAGCCACCGACAAAAGCGAAAATAGCAGGCAGCCAGTTATGCACTAAGCTGTCAACGCTTCCGCCCTTCCAACTGCTGAAGGGTATTCCCAGAATCATCCAGGCTGTGAAGAACAGCAGGGCTTTCGCGATTTTCGATTCCAGTAGTACGAATATCCTGCCTGAAAACACGCCGCAGATAAATATCAGGCAGCGAATGGCCACCGCCAGCGACAGGGGGCCCACTTTGATGGGAATAAATTCCAGGGTGCGGCTGAACGTGCAGAATACATCCACGATCAGCAGTACCATCGCAACTTTCACAAAGCTGGAAGGCTCGATGGCTTGAATTACCTGGACTGGGGCAAAACTCGCTGGGGCGAAGCCGGCTGGACTTATGGGGGGGGGAGCAGTGTACCTAAACCCTTGTTTACGTGGGCCTTGCAATGTCTGATTATAACCTAGAGTGCCCTGAAAACTGCGGGGTATTTTTATCCTTGAGCGGCTTACGGCACCTGAATATCTGGGGGGATTTCCTTACTTCAGTACCCGCA
>JRHI01002779.1_pt1 | contig 11406 bp, 8 predicted proteins | sample 215371 | NCBI WGS metagenome assembly JRHI01 (sample SAMN02929681, study PRJNA255918) | sediment metagenome | biome: cave system; feature: Ice Cave; material: Sediment; isolation source: sediment from deep within a dark volcanic ice cave with no known source of... ... | reverse complement strand
GGCGGGGAGCAAGCGCTATGCCGCAGTCATCTGCCTGGGCGCGGTCATCCGCGGCGACACGGACCATTACGATCGCGTTGCCGGCAGCGCGACCAGCGGCGTGGCCCAGGCGGCGCTGGCGACGGGGGTGCCGGTGATCTTCGGCATCCTGACCTGCGATACGCTGGAGCAGGCGGTCAACCGCGCCGGCGCGAAGTCGGGCAACAAGGGTTTCGACGCGGCGCTGGCGGCGATCGAGATGGTCAATTTGCTGGGGCAACTGCCGGAAGGATGAGAGACGGCGCAAAAAACCGCCGGGAGAAGGACCCCCGGCAGTCAACGACTTCTCGGGCGGGCGCTTACCGCGGCAACTAGTAAGGGGAGTAGTAGCCGGGGGGGGTGCTATAGTAGCTCTCGGTGTAGCCCCGAGGAGTATAGTGGTAGCCCTGGTAGGAGTAGGGCGTGTAGGAGTGGTCGTGGGGCATGAAGTCGTGGGCGCCGAGGCCGTAGTAGGAGTAGCTGCCGAAGGGCGTGTACGTCTGGTGCAAGTGCGGCACGAAGTCGTGGCCGCCGTTGCCGTAGTAGCCGCCGTAGCCGCCGTAGCCGCCGTAGCCGCTGTAGCCGCTGTAGCCGCTGTAGCCGCCGTAGCCGCCATAGCCGCCATAGCCGCCATAGCCGCTGTAGCCGCCGTACCCGCCATAGCCGCCGTACCCGCCGTAGCAGCCCGGGGGATGGGCGTCGGCGGCAGACGGCGCCAGTGCCAGCAGGCTGAAGGTGGCCAAGCCCAAAGCCACGGTCACGAATACCTTACGCATGATTCGTCCCTCCAGTAGAGGCCGGGGCAAGTTTCCCCGGCAACCAAACTTCTCTCTTCATAGGTCGAATGCAGGAAGATGCCGGACTTGCGCCCCACTGCGTCATTCCCTTTCCGTTCCCTTGTTCCCAGGCTCCTGCCTGGAAACGCTCTGCCGCGAGCCTCCGCGTCGCTTGCCGCACAGGTACGGATACGACAATCCCAGAGCCATCACAAACATCACCGCTCCCGCAAAGGCCGGCAGCAGATGGCGGAAGTTGGTGTACCCGACAGCCAGGTGAACGCCGATGGCCGCGGCATAGGCTGGCGTGCCTGCCGCCAGCAGCGTCCACCATAGCCAGCGCGAACCCTGCCGGTAGCCCCACAGGGCCGGCAGCAAGACGGCCAGGCCAGATGCCACCAGCATGCCACCGAAGCTGGCCCGGTCGTGAGCGACGAGCGGCAACAGGTGCGGACTCACTGCCGCCAGGGCCTCCGGCGTCGTTTGCATGAATTCCAGATCTTCCGGTACGAAAACCGTCGTAATGCCGATCGAGGCGATCACCAGCCCCGCCCCGATCAACACGCAGCCATGTACGATGAACAGGAACTGCCCCCACAGGCTCCAGCGCCAGCACCAGTCCTCGCGCAGGTTGGGGGGCATGCCCTCGGACGGTTGCCCCTGCCCCGCGTGCAGTCCCAGGAGGAGGAACTGAAAGAGAACCGCCGTCACGAAGGCATGAAATGGGTCGAAATAGCCGAACCCCAGGAACAGGAAGAAGCTGCCGAATCCGCTGAAGGCCGAGACCAGGACGCTGACCCGGGCCCAGTGCAGTCCCCGGCGCATACCCCACCGGGAAAGACCGAGATAGAGGACGCCGACGGCAATCATCGTCCCGGCCAGCGACACGCGATCGTGCGTCATGAACAGCAAGAGCCGCGGATTGGCCGCCTGGAGTTGTGCGCGCGTGAGGCCGGTGAACACCTCGTCGTAGGGTAGCACAACACGGGTGGCGGCGATCGCCAGGGCCAGGATGCCGCCGACGATCATGCTGACACCCAGCAGCGCGATCCAGAACCAGCTCATCTCGGCCGACCGGGGCGCATCCACAGCGGTCGGTGGTTGGTGTAGACCGGCAAACAGCAGGGCATCGTTGATCCGCTTGGGCAAGCCCGGACCAGCGTAAACCAGGCCGGTGTCGATCCGCACGAGGTTGGCTCCGGCCTCGACGAGCTGCAGCGCCTGCTCGGGCTCGTGGACGCCGCCGCCGCCGATGACCACCACCTTTTCGCCCCAGCGCTCGCGCAGATGCCGCACCTGCTGCCGGGCCCGCTCACCGGCCGGAGGCCCCGCCAGTCGGCCTGCCGGCGCCGCACGAACGCAATCGTCCACGATCACGCCGCCGACTCCTGCCGAGAGCGCCGGCCCGATCAAGACATCGCCCTTCGCAAGGTCAAGATCGGTCGGGATACACAGGAGGAGAGGCCGCGGGGGCGACACCTGACGAACCGCCTGCAGCACGGTTTCCAGATGCCCCTGCCAGCGCTCGGCGCTCCAGCCTTCCTCGATCGCCTGGTTGGCCGTCGTCAGCGCGAAGAGATCCGCGTACGGCCCCAGCCGCACCACCATCTGCCGGCACGCCTCGCCCGCCTGCTCGGCGGAGATTCCCGACGCAAATCCCAGGCGCACGAGCAAGGGGACCCGCAACGGCCCGTCTCGCCGAAGCCGCTCGGTCAGCGCGACCAGTCCCGGATTGGCCGGCGGATCGGCGTACCAGACTGCCTGCTGCTCGGGATGCCGTTCGACCGCTGGGTTCACATGCAGCGGCTCCAAGGTGATCGGCCCCACTTCGAGGAATCCGAACCCGAAGCGGGCCAGGGCGGGCAGGGCGACCGCGTTGCCATCGAGGCCCGCGCCCAGCCCAACCGCCGAAGGAAACGTGACGCCGAGGAACGACCGCTTTAGCCGCTCATCGGGACGCATGTGGCCAAGGAAATCGATGACTGCCGCTCCGAGCGGCAGGCGGGCGAGCAATCCCATGAAGCCAAGGGACAGATCGCGTGCCGTGACCGCAGGCAACCGAAACAGCAGCGGGCGCGCGACCGTTCGATAGAACCAATCCGGCATGGCGAGCACTCGTGGAGGGGGCCCCGCTCTTTCAGGGCAAGCGTTCTCGCCTCATTTTACAGATTGTGTTGCCGGCCGCCGTCCGTGTTACCCTGTACCGAGAACCTGCATGGCGTGGGAAGGAACCTTAGTTCTACAGCGCTACTTCACGTAGGTCAGGCTTTCCAGCCTGACTTGCTTGCCCAGTTTGATTAACCTTGCGGCGATTGCGTCAGCCTGGAAAGGCTGACCTACGAATGTAGCGCTATAGAATTAGGATCTTGTTCCAGAAGCCCCTGGTTCGTGGCGACGGGCGGTCCGCCTGTCGCCTCCTGCAAGAAGGCGACAGGCGGGCCGCCCGTCGCCACGGAAAAAGCAGCTCCGGGAACACACTCTTAGCGGCGCGACCGGCTGCTGCCGAACGAGCGATTGCCGGAGTTCGGCGCCGGCTGACTGTTGAAGCTCGGCGTCGGCCGGCTGTTGAAGCTCGGTGTCGACCGCGTATTGAAACTCGGCGTCGGCGGCGCACCAAACTGCGTCGGCGTTGGCGTCGTCACTCGCGGCGTGCTGGGCTGGATGGTGACGTTGCGCTGATTGAAATCACCGCCGGACCGGTTCACCCGTTCGCTGCTGAGATTGCTCGGCGGAGGTGGCGGCGTGAATGTCGTCGGTGGCCGGCTCGTTCGCTCGATCCGCACGTCCGTGGACGAACGGTTGGTGCCGCCGTTCGAGTTGCTGCCCCGACCAGCACCGGGATTCACCGCGGGCGAAGGCGGCGGAGTGGACGGTCCACCGGTCCGGCCCGTCCGTTCGCCATTGCCTCGGTCGGAAGTAGTCGTACCCGACCCACTTCGGGACGTCCCGGTCGGTCCCGTGGGTGACTGGGGCTTGCTCCCGCCGGGAGTCCCACCCGCCGGAGTACCCGTGTTCGTGTTCGGCTTCGTCCCTCCCGGCCTGCCCTTGGTACCAGGCGTCCCGCCGTTCGGGCCGGTCGGCGTCCCTGGCTTCGTATCGGACGGGGTGCCGGTGTTACCCGCTTTCGATCCACCCTGACCAGTCGTCGGCCCGGAGGGGCCTGGCTTCGCCGGCACCTTGGTTCCGCCCGGCACCGTGCCGGTCGGCTTGGTCCCGGCAGGTAGGTTGCCCGCAGGGGTGCCGGTGTTGTTCGCTGGCTTCGTGCCACCCTGGTCGGTCGTGGTCTTTGGAGATTTCGGATCCACCGTTCTATTCGCGGAGCCAGACGGTTTGGTGCCCGTCGAACCGTCCACCTTCGAGGTGGTCCGTTCGTTCGTCTTCTGGGTCCCGCTCGGCGGCGGCGGCGGCGTCTTGGTCGCGATCGCGGTCGTCTTCGGCAGATTCAGGCTGAGCGTCTGGGCCGCCGCTCCCTTGCTGGTCGGGGCCAGACCCTTGCTGATGAGCCGATTCTCGACCACCTCACGCTGCTTGCTCGCGGTCCGCTGCTGCTCGACCACCTTGCGTTGCTGCAAGTGGGCGACCCGGTCCAGCGTCTGCATCTTGACCACCTTGTGATTCACCCGGGTCAGCGGCGCCAGCATGATCGAACGCTGTACGGCGCTGCCGCGCAGCCCACTGGCCACCGCCACTTGCTGGGCCAGCGTCCGCGGCGGCCGCGACACGTCGCCGCTTCGTCGAGAGGTGTACAGACCCCGCAGGCTCCGCTCCCAGCTCGGCTCGCGGCGGTGCGCCACGCGGTAGTAGCTGAACAGCGGATCGGAGCCATAGCGGCTATAGCGGTAATCGCACCAGTTCACGTAGCCGAGACGGTCGTAGCCCGGAGCGAAGTAATCGCCAAAGAAGTAGCAGCCGCACGACGGCCGTACGAACAGGGCGTCCATCAGGCACACGTCATGGACGACGTAGGTGGGCACATAGACAAAGCCGGGCGCCAGGTAACGGGCCTCGATGATGACCGGGCAGAAGAGCAGGCCGCGGTCTTGCACGGTGTAATCCCAGTAACCCTCGACGAAGATGTAACCGCAAGGCGTCCAGACGTAGTGGGCGGGCATCCAGACCCAGCCGGCGCGGTACGGCACCCAGGTGCCGGGTCGCCACGCGTAGCGGTCGTCTTGATAAACATAGGTTCCGGGGACATAGACGCTGTCGTCGTTCGGTGCCGGCGGCTGCGCCTCGGCGACCGGCGCGGGCGGCGGAGGCACGACCTTCACGTCGCTCTGGGCAGTATCCCCCCAGAAACCCGCTACCCACTGCCAACCGTCGGTAACCTGCGACCAGTGGCCGGGCACCCACTGCCGGGCGGGCGGCACAGTCCGCCACATACCGCTGATCCAGGTGAAGTCGCTGCGCTCGTCGTCCCAGGCCCAGTAGCCGCCGATCCATTGCACGTCGTTGCCGGACGGCTTCTCAGAGGGTGGAACCTCGTCGATCGCCTCGGGCGGCTTCTTCGCCACGACGGGGCTGGGCTGCGGCTTGTCGGTGGTCGGGGCGGCAAAGGCTTCGTGGACCGGCCCGCGGGCCTGAGCCTGCACTCCGGTCTGCTGCGTCAGCGTTTCCCCGCCCCGGGCCACGGTGTCCTGATCGAAGACCCCATAGTCGTCCCCCGCGGAGCCGCCCGGCTCCGCTTGCATCATGCCGACACCCAGGATCAGGAGGAGGCCTCCGCACACGCTTGCCAGGATGGTGAATGAACGCGCGTTCATGCTAGCTTTAGCCTTTCTGGCTGCCCGGTTCCGGCGAAACACGGTGACAAAACACAACCTCATGCCGGAACCAGAGCAACTCTCCTATAGAGGATAACGCATTTGCGGCCGCCGACCGGACAACAATCTTCCGTCCCCCTGTGAAAGCAAGTATTTCTTTCTGCCCTTGCTGGGGCTGTGCCCTGTCAAAACCTTGCGGGCGTTGCGAGCGGCAAAAGCCTTGCGGGCGTTGCGGCCGGGAGGACTTGCCTCTTGTCCGCGTTAGCTATAATGGTGCGGAACCGAGGAGCGACGGCCCTCATTTTCCGGGCCTCCCAATGCGCAAGTTGCTCCACCTGCTCTTTAGTCCGTAACCATGCTCCTTTCTGTATATCCGTGACCCCAGGCGGGTTAGCCCCAGATCTTCTGGAAAGCGCAGACCGCGCGGGCGTGTTGCGCGCGTCAACCGGGGCAAGATGAGGGAAAGGCACAGGACGGCGAACCGGCAGAAACTCCCTAGGTTGTGGCCTTTTTCTTATCTTGGACAGCCGCCTTGCCGATTTAGGAGATAGCCGAGGCGGAACACAAGACCAGGGAGTTCCGCTCCCCACAACCGGGCTGGCGGGCCGGCTTGGCGCCAGGTTTTTGGCGCCGCGTTGCCGGGTCCGCGCTGGAGCGGATCACCAGCCTGGCTCCCTCGAGCCGATCGACAGCAGAGCAGCTGTCCGGCACGGCGGAGCCCTGTCCCCCAGAAGAGGCGTGGCGTTCGGTCCCGCAACCGCGCCGCCAGGCATGGGGACAGCCTACCTGCATAGGTCCCGGTGGTGACCGCCAGGACGGATATTCCCCGACTCGGGTCCCCCGCAACCGCGGGTCGGAGAGTGGACTCAGCCAATACCGTGAATGGAGTGCCTGCGATGAAAAAAGTCTTTACCACCGGCCAGGTCGCGAAGATCTGTCAAGTCGCGCCGCGCACGGTGAGCAAATGGTTCGACTCCGGTAAACTCCGTGGCTACCGCATCCCCGGCAGCCAGGATCGCCGTATCCCCCGCGACCAGCTCATCCGTTTCCTCAAGGAAAACGGCATGCCGCTGGGCGCGCTCGAAGAGGAGGGCTGGCACAAGATCCTTATCATTGGTGCCGAGAAACTGTTCATCGACCGCGTTCAGGAGCTGCTGCCCGAGGATGAGGATTACAAGTACGAGGTGGCCAGCAGCGGTTTCGAGGCCGGCATTCAGGCCGAAAGCTTCCATCCCGACACCATCATCGTCGATCTGGCCATGGGACGGAGCGAGGCCTTGCAGATCGCCCAGAATCTGCGCCGCAACTCGCATTACGAGACGACCCTCATTATCGCCCTCGCCAGCGAGGACGAGGCCGCACCCGAGACCCTCGTCAACTACGGCTACAGCGAATGGTTCAAGAAGCCGTTCGACATCGCCCTGCTCGGCGAGCGCATCCGCACGCTGGTTGAAGAGAAACGCGACGCCTGACCAGAGGGCCGGCACCAACGCCCGCCCATGCCCCTGCAAACGGCCAGACCCCGGTATCCGGGCAAGTCTGGCCGTTTGCTTTTTCCATAAGTGAGGTTCTTCGTTGCCGGGTTCCTGGAAACGCGCAGCCCTCGGCATTTCTCGGCTGGGGGCGTATAACAGTGGATGATTGCCAGGCCGGTCCCAGTCCGCCTTTCCCTTGCTAGCGCTCCGCGCCTGGAAACCGATGAGGACACGATGAGCGCCAACCCGCCGGAACACAACGTCACCGGCCTAGACTTTGCCGACCGCCGTCACTTCCGCTACACAGGACCCCCGTTTCTCGACATTCACACCCACGTCATGCTCACCCGGCCTTCGGACCCGCCGCAAGGACCGCCCGCCGGCAGCGGTCCCGGCGCCACGCTCGACCAGGCCGAAACCATGCTCACCGTTGCCGCCGAGTTCGGCATCGAACGTACCTATACCATGTGTCCGCCGGACGATATTCCGCCGCTGCGCGAACGCTTCGGCGGCCGGCTCGGTTTCAATGGCTCCATCGCAAAGAAGCTGGACGAGCCGGTGGAAGTTGCCTACCAGCTGCTGGACCGTTTTCTGGCGGAGGGAGTGGAGATCATCAAGTTCTGGGCAGCGCCCCGCGGCCGCGACCGCGGGCTGTTCGTCGATGCTCCCTGGCGGATCGAGGCAGCCCGCCGGGCCCGCGCGGCCGGCGTCCGCAACTTCATGGTCCACGTCGCCGATCCGGACGTGTGGTTCCGCACCGTCTACACGGACACGGCAAAGTACGGCACCAAACTGGAACAATACGCCGGTCTGGAGCGGCTGCTGCAAGAGTTCTCGGACGTGAACTGGATCGGGGCGCACATGGGCGGCGACCCCGAGCACGCCGACCATCTCGAAGCGCTGCTGGAGCGCTATCCCAATCTGTACATCGACACGAGCGCCACGAAATGGCAGGTGCGCGAGGTGTCGGCGCACCGCGACGAGGTGCGCGGCCTGATCTGCAGACATCCGGGACGGTTCCTCTTTGGCTCGGACCTGGTGACGCGGCACCAGCTGACGCGCGAGCATTACGTCAGTCGCTACTGGTGCCAGCGCACGCTCTGGGAGAGTGACTGGGAGGGGCACAGCCCCATCGCCGACCCGGACTACAAGCCGGCGGCGGGTGAACCAGCGACGCCACCGCTGCGCGGCCTGGCGCTGCCGGCAGACGTGCTGGCGCAGGTCTACCGCGAGAACGCCCGGCGACTGCTGCGGCTGTGACAGCCGCCGCGCTTTCCTGCGCAATCCGTGCGTCAGGAAGCATCATCCACCTTCTCCGGCAGCGGCAATTCCGGTTCTACTCCCTCCAGTCGCCGCCGCACCTGCTCGGCGTATTGCTCTGATAACTCGATGCCCAGGTAGCGGCGACCAAGACGCTTGGCGACTGCGAGCGTGGTGCCGCTGCCGGCAAACGGATCGAGCACGAGGTCGCCCGGCTGGCTCGACGCGCGGAGGATCCGCTCCAGCACCGCTTCCGGCATCTGGCAGGGATGGCCAGTCCGCTCCTTGAACGTGCCGCAGACGCGCGAGACATACCAGGTGTCGCTGTCGGGTGCGAAGTGCTGGGGAGCCGCCTGGGGTCGCAAGATCCAGGTGTCGTCCGGCAGCCGGCCGCGCGGGTTGGCCCGCTTGTCGGCGTAGGTCGTTTGCCGGGCCGAAGGCACGCGCACGGCGTCGGCGTTGAAATAGAACTGTTTCGGATCGACAACGTAATAGAAAATGTGGGCGTGGCTGCGCGTGAATTTCTTCGTGCAGTGAACGCCAAACGTGTAGTGCCAGACGATCCAGTTGCGCATCTCCAGGCCCAACTCGTCGAGGCACACCTTCGTCTCGGCGGCATACTCATCGCCGATGGCCACGTAGAACGATCCCGTCGGCTTCAACACGCGTTGCACGGCCCGGAGCCACTTCGCGGTCCACTCCACGTAATCCTTCTTGGCCCGCCGATCCTCGTAGACGTCGTATTCGTAGCCGATGTTGAACGGCGGATCGGCGAAGGCCAGGTCCACACATGCTTTCGGCATCTCGGACAGGAGGCGGAGACAATCGCCGGTCAGAACTTGGTCGGTCTGCATGAAATCAGTTTCCCGCAAAGACGTCCTTCTGGGAAGGGACAGATGTGGGGGTTCGGTGCCAGGGGTCCCGTTCCCCGGCAAAAACGTATGGGTTCTTCCAGCAATGCGGCTCATGCCGGCAATCGCGGCACGGCGTTTGCTGTCGGGGTGATAGCCTCCTCGAAGGGGACGCCCGTGCGCTCCCCAACTCAAAGGAAAGGACCAGCAGATGAGATGCGCGACGGCCCGGCGCCGGACTTGCCGGAAGGTGGCCAAGAGCGTAGCGCCGGTACTCGATCCGGCCCTGTCGGCGCGGGCCGCCCATCTGCGTTACGTCAGCGATCGCCAGCCCGGCATCCGCCGGATGAAGGTGGGCCGAGGCTTCCGCTACCTCGATCCCGACGGCCAGCGGGTGCGCGATCCCGAAGTGCTGCAACGTCTCCGCGCGCTGGCCATTCCGCCTGCCTGGGCCGACGTGTGGATCTGCCCCCTTCCCAACGGTCATCTACAGGCTACCGGCCGAGACACACGCGGCCGCAAGCAGTATTGCTACCATCCGCGCTGGCGTGCGGTGCGCGACGAAGCCAAGTACGAGCGGACACTCGCCTTTGGTGTGGCGTTACCCCAGATCCGCCGGCGCACCGCGGAGGACCTGGCACGTCCGGGCCTGCCGCGCGAAAAGCTTCTGGCCACGCTGGTCCGTCTGCTGGAGACAACACTCATCCGCGTCGGCAATGAGGAATATGCTCGCGACAACCACTCGTTCGGCCTGACGACGATGCGCGTTCGCCATGCGTGCATCGTGGATGGGACCATCCATTTCTCCTTTCGCGGCAAGAGCGGCATCAAGCACCGCATCGATGTGACCGATCGCCGGTTGGCCCGCATCGTGCGGCGCTGCCGCGACATCCCCGGCCAGGAATTGTTCCAATACCTCGACGAACAGGGCGAACCGCACACCGTCGACTCGACCGACGTCAACGAGTACCTGCGTGCTATTGCGGGGCAGGAGTTCACGGCGAAGGACTTCCGCACCTGGGCGGGGACAGTGCTGGCCGCACTGGCACTGCAGGAGTTTCAGACCTTCGATTCCGAAGCGCAGGCGAAGCGGAACATCGCCTGCGCGATCGAGGCCGTGGCCGAACGGCTGGGAAACACGACGGCGATTTGCCGCAAATGTTACATCCATCCCGTGGTGCTTGAGGCCTACCTGGATGGGTCGCTGCTCGAGAGCCTGGGCCATCGAGTCGAGAAGGAGTTGAAGGAGTCGCTGAGCGAGATGTCGCCGGAAGAGGCGGCAGTGCTGGCGTTCTTGCAAAAGCGGCTTGAGAGGGAAGCGGCCGCCAACCGGCTTGCGGCTGTCCCGAGTGAGAAGTAGAATCGGCTCGTCCACGGCAGGCGTTCTTCGCGGCTCGAGCCGAGGCGGGCATGAAAGCAGTCAAGCTCCTGACTCTCCTGTGTCTCGCTCTGATCCTCCTCACGCTCGGTCTCCGCATCGTCTATCCCTTCCGCCAGGTCCCGCCGCAATCATCGAGCGACGATCCCCGTCTGACTTATGCCACGCCCTTCACCAACGTCCGCCCGGGCGTGCATTATGTCGGCGATTCGGTCTGCGCCCAGTGCCATCTGGACCAGGCCCAGACATTCGCCAAGCATTCGATGGGCCAATCGCTGGCGCCGGCGTCCGCAAAGCTCGACGTGGAGCGACTCGATCCAGCCGCCCATAACCCCTTCGACGCGGCGGGACTGCACTATGAGATCGAAGTCCGCGATGGACATTTACTCCATCGGGAGGTCTGCCTGGACGCGGGCGGCCGGCCCGCAGCCAGTGTCGAAGCCGAGGTGAGCTATGTCCTCGGGTCCGGGGCGCGGGGCCGGTCCTACCTCGTGGAGCGCGAAGGCCGCCTGTTCCAGTCGCCGATCAGCTGGTACGGCCAAAAGAAGATCTGGGACCTGGCGCCCAGCTATGTCCACGAGAACGAGCACTTCGAGCGGCCCATCAGCGCCGGGTGTCTGTTCTGCCACAGCAACGCGGCCAGCCTGGTCGAGGACACCGTCAATCACTATGAGACGCCGATCTTTCACAGCTACGCCATCGGTTGTGAGCGCTGCCATGGTCCGGGCGAGTTGCATGTGCAATTGCGCCAGGGCGGCCAACCCGTGACCGGCGTGGACCACACCGTCGTCAATCCTGCCCAGCTGCAGCCGGACCTGCGCGAGGCGGTCTGCCAGCCACTGCTGTCAACATGATTCACTTGCCTAACTGCTTTTGTATCCATAG
>JRHI01002778.1_pt1 | contig 11408 bp, 10 predicted proteins | sample 215371 | NCBI WGS metagenome assembly JRHI01 (sample SAMN02929681, study PRJNA255918) | sediment metagenome | biome: cave system; feature: Ice Cave; material: Sediment; isolation source: sediment from deep within a dark volcanic ice cave with no known source of... ... | reverse complement strand
GCTCGGGGGCCTCCACATGGTGCCCGGCCATCTCCGAGATGTGGACCAGACCCTCGATCCCCTCCCCGACCTGCACGAAGGCCCCGAACGGGACCAGCTTCGTGACCCGGCCGTAGACGAGCTCGCCGACCTGGTGGCCGTCCGCGAACTCCTGCCACGGGTCCTGCTGGGTGGCCTTCAACGACAGCGAGATGCGCTCGCGGGACAGGTCGACGTCGAGGACCTGGACGGTGACCTCGTCACCGACCTGCACCACCGAACTGGGGTGATCGACGTGCTTCCACGACAGCTCGGAGACGTGGACGAGGCCGTCCATGCCGCCGAGGTCGACGAACGCGCCGAAGTTCACGACCGACGACACCACACCATGGCGGACCTCGCCGGGCTTGAGGTTGGCCAGGAACTCGTCGCGTTGCTCGCGCTGGGTCTCCTCGAGGTACGCGCGGCGCGACAAGACGACGTTGTTGCGGTTCTTGTCGAGCTCGATGATCTTGCATTCGAGCGTGCGGCCGACAAACGGCTGCAGATCCCGCACCCGACGCAGGTCGACGAGCGAGGCGGGAAGGAATCCACGCAGCCCGATGTCGAGGATCAGCCCGCCCTTGACGACTTCGATGACCGGACCCGAGACGATGCCCTCGCTGTCCTTGAGCTGCTCGATCGTGCCCCACGCCCGCTCGTACTGGGCGCGCTTCTTGGAGAGGATGAGGCGACCGTCTTTGTCCTCTTTGGTGAGGACCAGCGCTTCGAGTTCCTCGTCGAGGGTGACGACCTCGCTCGGATCGATGTCGTTGCGGATCGACAGCTCGCGCGAGGGGATGACCCCTTCAGACTTGTAGCCGATGTCGAGCAACACTTCGTCGCTGTCGATCTTGACGACCTTGCCGGTGACGATGTCGCCGTCGTCGAACTCGACGATCGTGGCGTCGACCGCATCGGAGAACGACTGGCTTCCGAGGTCGTCGAGGACGACGGGGCCGTCCTCTCCCGGTGCGCCGGCTTCGCCCGGGGTGGGCTCGTATTCGAGGACGGGGGTGCCGGTACCTCCCGCCGCGTCCTGCTCCGACAACCTGACTCCTCAACAACCCGGGCCAATCCCGCCGCTTCTTAGCTCCCGAGCGCGAATGGCGCGGCCTCAACGAGGCCGCTCAGCAAGGCTACAGGCTCACCGTCGGCGGTGCCCCACCAGCAGCAGCTCGGGCTGGTCGAGGTCCGGGGGCGCGGCGCGGTACCGGCCGGGTGTCACCCCGTAGACGCCGCGGACCTCGACGTCGGCGAGCGCGGCGAGCAATTCGAGCTCACGCGCCGTGAAGCAGGTCGTCCAGAGGTCCATCGGACGCTCCTGCCCGTCCTCGTTGCGCAGCGTGGCCCGCTCGTGGAGGACGCCGGTCGCCGCATCGAGCGTCTCACCGGATTCGAGGAAGCGGGCCGCGAACAGCACCGAGAACGCCGACACCGCGAGGGATCCCCCGGGGCGCACCGCGGCGACGATCCGGGCGAAAACGTCGACGTCGTCCCGTCCGCCGAGCAGCCCGAATCCGCCCTGACAGAGACAGATCGCGGCGTCGAACTCGCGGTCGGCGCTCAGGTTCCGGACATCGAGGACGCGGAACTCCACCGCCAGGCCTTCAGCGGCGGCGTTCGCGGTCGCCAGCGAGACGAACTCCTCCGCCGCGTCGACGCCGGTCACCCGCAGCCCCCGCCGGGCGAGCGCCAGGGCATGACGTCCCGGCCCGCACCCGACGTCGAGGACGTGCTGGCCGGGCTGGAGGCCGAGCGCCTCGACGAGGAAGTCGACCTCTTGTTCCGTGCCCGCCGTGAACGACGCCACCCGGGTTGTCGCCGGGGCCCAGTAAGCGCGACCCAAGAACGACGCCACCTCGTTGAACCAGGGGCCGGCCGGTGCCGGCGAGACCGCCACGACCCTAGAGAGAGGTAGCGGGTGTCGAGCCCGGCCTCATTTGGCTTGGGCCCAGTTCGGTCCGAAGCCGACGTCCACGACCAACGGCACCCGGAGCTCGGTCACGGCCTGCATCACCTCGCGGATCAGCGGCTCGACGTCGGCGCGCTCCTCCTGGGGGACCTCGAAGACCAGCTCGTCGTGAACTGTGAGCAGCATCCGGGTCTTCGAACCCGCGGCGTCGAGGGACCGGTCGACGTCGATCATCGCCAGCTTGAAGATGTCCGCTGCGGAACCCTGGACCGGGGCGTTCTGCGCCATCCGCTCCCCCATCTGGCGGATGCGGAAGTTGTCCGAGGCGAGCTCGGTGATCTGGCGGCGCCGACCGAAGATCGTCGTCGTGTACCCCCGGGCTTTGGCTTCGCGCACCGTCCGGGCCATGAACTCGGCGACGTTCGGGAAGCCCGCGAAGTAGGCGTCGAGGATCTCGCGAGCTTCTTCGGTCGGGATGCCGAGCCGCGAGCCGAGCCCGTAGGCCTCCATCCCGTACGCGAGGCCGTAGTTGACGACCTTCGCGAACCGTCGCTGCGCGCTGTCGACGTCGCTCTCCGCCGCATGGAAGACGGTCGCGGCGGTGGTGGTGTGGATGTCGGCGCCGCGCGCGAAGGCGTCGGTGAGACCGGGGTCCTCGGCGAGGTGGGCCAAGACCCGCAGCTCGATCTGGGAGTAGTCGGCGGTGAGCAGCCCCCAGCCGTCGTCAGCGATGAAGACCCGGCGGAACTCTCGCCCGTCGGCGGTCCGCACGGGGACGTTCTGGAGGTTCGGTGCCTCGCTGGAGATCCGGCCGGTCGTGGTGTCGGTCTGCTTGAACGTGGCGTGGATCCGACCGTCCGAGCGAATGAGCGGCGGCAGCGCGTCGGCGTACGTGTTGCGCAGCTTCTCGACCTCGCGGTACCGAAGCAGGTCCTCGACGATGGGATGTTCGTCCACCATCTTCTGCAGCGAATCGGCGTCCGTCGACGCGCCGGTCTTGGTCTTCTTCACCGGGATGAGCCCGAGCTTGTCGAACAGGATCGTCCGCAGCTGCGGTGTCGAGTTCACGTTGAACTCCTCACCGGCGTGGCCCCAGATCTGGCGCATGAGCAGATCGCATTCTTTGGCCAGCTCAGCGCGGAGCTCGTCGAGGAACGACCGGTCGAGGCGGATCCCCGCTTCTTCCATCTTGGCGAGCACGCGGACCAGCGGTCGCTCGATCCGGTTGTACAGCTCGGTGAGCTCGCGGGCTTCGAGGGCCTCCGCCAGGACATCCGCGAGGCGGAGGACCGCCACGGCGCGCCGGCCGGTCTCGTCGATACCCGCGTGGCCGTCGAGGTCGAGGCGGCCCTCTTCCACGTCGGAGGAGCTGATCTCGAGCGAGAGGTAGCGCAGCGCTAGATCTTCGAGTCGGTACATCCCCTCGGCGGGATCGAGGAGGTACGCCATCACCGCCGTGTCCTGGTCCAGGGTGAGGATGTCGTCCCCGAGCCCGTGCATCAGGTCCTTGGCCCGGTGCGCGACGAGCGGCGGGCCGCCGGCGCCGATCAAGGCTCGACCGGCGGCCACGACATCGGGATCGTGGAGCAGCTCCCCGTGCAGGTACGTGACGCGTCCGCTGTCGTCGGCGATCGCGAGCCCCGCGAGCCCGCGGTGGCCCGGGGTGCCGCTCCAGCTCGGCTCGAGCCCGACCCGCCGACCGCTCGCGGCGACCTCCCGGAGGCGTTGCGCGGCCGCGGCGGCGTCATGGAGCACCTCGACATCCGCGTCGAGGGTGTCCGTCTCGGCTTCGACCGCGGTGTCACCCAGGGCTTCGAGGAGCCGCGTCCAGAGGGTCCGGAATTCGAGCTGGTCGAAGAGGACCCGGGCCTGCTCCCGATCGAACGTCCGTTGGCGCAACTCGGTGACCTCGACGTCGACGTCGACGTCGCGGCGCAGGACCGACATCTCACGGTTCAGCAGGACCCGTTCGCGCATCTCCCCCAGGTTCTGACGCACCCGCGGCTGCAGCTCGTCGAGGTGCTCCAGGATCCCTTCGAGCGACCCGTAGGTCGTGATGAGCTTCGCGGCGGTCTTCTCCCCGATGCCGGGCACGCCGGGGAGGTTGTCGCTGGTGTCGCCTCGGAGCGCCGCGTAGTCCGGGTACTGCTCGGGGGTCACGCCTCCCGTGCGCTCCTGAATTCCCGCCTCGTCGTACAGCGCGTAGTCCGAGACGCCCCGCTTGTTGTACAGAACCCTGACGTGCGGGTCGTGAACGAGCTGGAACGTGTCGCGGTCGCCGGTGACGACGATGACGTCGAGTCCGGCCTGATCGGCCTCGGTGGCCAGGGTGGCGATCACGTCGTCGGCCTCCACGCCCTCTTTGGTGAGCACCGGGATCTGCAAAGCGTCGAGCACCTCGCGAATCAGCGGAAGCTGCGCCGAGAAGACCGCCGGCGTCTCCTTGCGACCGGCCTTGTACTCGGCGTCCATCGCGTCACGGAAGGTCGGAGCACCCGTGTCGAAGGCGACGACGATGAAGTCGGGATGCTCGTCGGTCAGCACCTTGACCAGCATCGACGTGAAGCCGTACACCGCGTTGGTGATCGTCCCGGCCTTCGTCGCCAGGTCGGTGGGCAGCGCGTAGAAGGCCCGGTAGGCCAGCGAGTGACCGTCGATGAGGAGCAGCTTCGGCACGAGCCGATCGTAGGCCCGGCCTTCCCGAGCCCTCTCGGCCCGGGCGGGGACCGCCGAGCCCGAATCCGGACTACGGCTTGAGCTCGCCCTCGACGACGCGGCGGGCGATCTCGGCAATCTTGACCCGCTCGTTCATCGCCCGGGTCTGGATGAACCGCCACGCCGTTTGCTCGTCGTGGCCGTATTCGCTCATCAGGCGGCCTTTCGCCCGGTCGATCAGCTTGCGGGCCTCGAGGCGCTGCTCGAGATCGCCGACGTGTCGCTCGAGAGAGGTGAGCTCCGAGTGACGGGCCATCGCGAGCTCGATGGCCGGGATGAGCTCGCTCTTCTGAAACGGCTTCACCAGGTAGGCGAGCGCGCCGGCATCCCGCGCCTGCTCGATGAGGTCACGCTGCGAGAACGCCGTGAGGATCAGCACAGCCGCGAGACGCTCACTCGCGATGAGACGCGCCGCAGAAAGCCCGTCGAGACCCGGCATCTTCACGTCGAGGATGACCAGGTCGGGGACGACCTCGCGAACCAGGTCGATCGCCTCATCCCCCCGCCCCGTCTCCCCCACCACCGCGTAGCCCTCCTCTTCCAAGAGCTCGCGCAAGTCGAGGCGGATGATCGCCTCGTCCTCGGCGATCACGACGCGGGGGCGGGATCGATCGTTCATCGTCGGACTCGGGTCGCGATCAGTGCGCCGACAGCTCGGCCGCCATACGGTCGAGGAGCGCGTCCTGCTCGCGCCGGAGCTCCGCGATCTGCACCGCGAGAGCGTCCCGGTGGCGGGCCAGCGTGTCGGCATGCCGGCGGGCATCCCGCGACTCGGCGTCGGCGAGCGGCGTCTCGGCCACCAGGGCCCGAAGGCGCGTGTTCTCGGCCTCCTCTTCGAGGAACGCGAGCTGCTCCTCGGTGACGCCCAGCTCGGCCCGCAGGCGCTTGAGCCGTTCGCTGACGTCCACCAGGTGGCGTTGGAGGATGGACCGAGCCATGAGGATGGACATTCTAGGGAGGTCCACCACCTGTGGCACCGTGTAACCGATGAGCACCCACCCGATCTTCACCGACGAACACGAGGCCCTCCGCCAGTCCGTGCGCCGGTTCGTCGACCAAGAGCTCCGGCCCCACGTCGACAAATGGGAAGACGACGAATGGTTCCCCGACGACGTCTTCCGCCGAGCCGGCGAGCTCGGCTTCCTCGGGCTGCACTACCCCGAGCAGTGGGGCGGGTCCGGCGGTGACCTCGCCGCCGAGATCGTCTTCGTCGAAGAGCTCGCCAAGTCCGGCTGTGGGGCGATCGCCATGGCGCTGTCGGTGCAGACCGACATGGCCACCCCGTCGATCGAACGGTTCGGGACCGACGACCAGAAAGACCGGTACCTCCGCCCCGCGATCGCCGGGACCAAGATCGCCGCCATCGCGATCACCGAACCCGACGCCGGATCCGACGTCGCCGGCATCAGCACCCGCGGCGTCCGCGACGGCGACGTCTGGCGTATCAACGGCCGCAAGCTCTACATCACCAACGGCGTCCGCGCCGACTTCCTGGCCCTCGTCGTGAAAACCGACCCAGACGCCGGGCACGCGGGCATCTCCCTCTTCCTCGTCGACACCGACCGCCCCGGCGTCACCGTCTCCGCCAAGCTCCGCAAGCTCGGCATGTGCTCCAGCGACACAGCCGAGATCACCCTCGACGACGTCCCCGTCCCCCACGCCAACCTGATCGGGCTCGAACCGGGCCACGGGTTCGAGCAGCTCATGGTCCAGCTCCAATACGAACGACTTGCCGGCGCCGCCGCCTCAATCGGAACCGCGGACTACGCGCTCGCCCGGACCATCGAATACGCCGGCCAGCGACGGACCTTCGGCCGGCCGATCGCCCGGCACCAAGTCATCGCGCACATGATCGCCAACGCCGCGACGGAGCTCGAGGCCGCCCGCGCGCTGCTCTACACGACTGCATGGCGGGTGGAGCAAGGCGACTACCCCGTCGCCGAAATCTCCATGACCAAGAAGTACTGCGCCCAAATGCTCAACCGGCTCGTCGACACCTGCCTGCAGATCCACGGAGGTGCGGGATACATGCACGAGGAACCGATTTCTCGGGCCTTCCGCGACGCTCGTCTGCAGCGCATCGGCGCCGGCACCGACGAGATCATGAACGAAGTCATCGCCAAGCGGCTCGGGCTGCTCGCCCCTGCTGACCCCACAACTCTCTAGTCGTGCCTGAGGGTTGCGACAGAACCCACCGCCTGAACGCGCTGCGCACCCCGTGCTGTCATGATTGGGTGAGCCCGGGTGGCGAAATCGCAGACGCGATGGTCTCAAGTACCATTGCCCGTAAGGGCGTGCGGGTTCAAATCCCGCCCCGGGCACTAAGACTTCGGTCCGATAAACGAATCGAGTCGTTGGACGCTGAAACGCTTCGCGACCGAGATCGAGTTTCGAAGGTTCGGACGACACTCGACGTCGACGCGGTGACAAGCCTCGACGAAGATACCGAGGATGTCGACGGATTCGTTCGAAAACAGGTAGCGAGGATAGGTGTACCGCTTGGGTCCGTCCTTCAGATGACCGACCACCCAGTTCATGACCCGGCATCCATCGGAATGAACGAGTCCGCGCAGTAGCTCCTGAGGGTGACGGTCGAGCGCGACCTGCTCCTGCCACTGCTCGAGCACGATCGGCCGGAGGTGCTTCCTACCCGGGCCGTGTTGCGGGAAAAAGCACGGCCAGTGCTTTGAAAGAGAGGAGACTTCGGTGCACCCGATCCCGTGAGTTCTGAACACGGCGTTCTTCGGCATCACGGCGCGTATCGAAGCCTCGATCTCATCCATGATTCTCGGGTAGGCGTCGCACGCTTGGATCCGGAGCTTGAAAACTCCCCGCGGGGACGCGCTCAAGCATCCATCGCCGAGGTACTGACCGAGCAGGTAGGCGTATGCCTGCTCGTCGACATTCTCAATGAGCAAGCACAGCGGGCCGGAATCGGGCCCGGGGCATTTGGCCGGTCCCTGTCGCATTGGTGAGCGGAGGACAGCGTCGAGTCCCGTGTTCAGCCACAACCGGATCTGAGCGCGCGAGACGCCGGTGGCGCGAGCGATCGCCTTCTTCGAGTTTCCAGCGGCCCAGAGCTCGAACACACGCCGGACATCGGTCTCTGGTCGCATCGCTCCCCTCCCGAGATGTCGGCATCATCGCGATGGGGTATGACACCCGAGGACGCCGCGCCAGATCGCCGCCGACTCCGACTTCAACACTGCGTGCGGTCTGGCGGTCAACAGCCTCCGGGTACCGGTGCCAGTGATCCGGGCTGAGGAGTTGTCGCGGCGGGAGCTGTGCTCGCCTTGCCGGTGGACGCGCCTGGCGCGGCGGCGCGGTTGGGCGCGGGGACGCCGCTGAAGGATCGACCGAGGACGAGGACGGTGTCGGCGCCGGTGATGGAGTTGTCGACGACGAGCTGCGCTGAGGGCACGTAGGTCGCAAGCAGGTGTGCCGCGGCGGCTCCGCTGCTGCGGTAGCGGATCTCCGTCGAGGTGATGCGACCGCGGGGATCGTTGCCGGTGCCGCCGTTCGCGAACCCGTTGCTTTGCAGGGTGCTGAGCGTTCGGGAGGCCGCGCCGGCCGTCCCGGACGCGTTGAGGACGCGTACCCGGACGCTGGACGTGGGGATGCTTGGCGGCGACGCAGCGGAGCTGCCGGAACTCCCGGAGCTGGTGGATGGGCTGCCGCTGCCGGAGAAGTCGCGGAGCTGGGCGAGGACCTGGTCGGCGTCGGGTTGTTTGAGGTAGAGGACGTCTTGGCCTTGGACCGTCGGTCCGGTCTTCCACGGCAGCGTCGTCGTCTGGACCCGGTTCGGGTCGTTGGGGTTGACCCCTTGGAATGCGGCGACGAGGTTGAAGAGGTCGGCACGGGCGAAGGAGTTGTCGAGCTTGAGCTCGCTGACGACGTTGTCGACGAGCGAGTTGGCGCTGAACGGGTTGGAAAGGGCGTGGTTCAACGCGACGGCGGCGATCTGACGGAGGAAGGCCTGCTGGCGTCCGATGCGACCGATGTCGGGGACAGCGTCGACGGACTTCCAGCTGCGGGTCGCGCCGTCGTAGACCTCGAGGTGTCGGGATCGCACGTATGAGAGGGCGGCGGGCCCGTTCATGTGGTTGCAGCCGGGGAAGACGACGTTGAGCCCCGAGAGGGCATCACGTGCCGGGGCAGGAAAGAGGACGGGGACCGTGCCGACGGCGTCGACGAGTCTGCGGAAGGTGTCGAAGTTGACTTCGACGTAGTGGTGGATGGGCACACCGAAGTCGGCGGCGACGGTGTCGACGACTTTCTGGGGTCCGTTGTTGAACGCGGCGTTGATCTTCGCCATCCCTTGCCCGGGGATGTGGACCCAGAGGTCGCGAGGGATGGAGACGAGCAGGCTCCGACCGGTGCTCGGCTGGGCGTGGAGGATCATGATGGTGTCGGAGCGTTGACCGTCGTTGCCGGTTTGGCTGCCGAAGGCCTTCTGGTCGTTGGGGTTGGTGATGAACGCCCGGGTGTCGGAGCCGATGAGGAGGTAGTTGCCACCGTCGGAGGGTGAGGATGCGAGCTGGAGGTTGACCCGCTTGACGGTGCTGAGCTTCTGGTCGATCAGGACGTTGACCGCCACGATCGATGCGATGGCGAGGGCGACGACGACGCCGAGCGCGATGGCGTATCGGCGGCCGAACGTGCGGCCCGGGGCGTTGATTCCACGCACCGTTGCGACGGTATCGGCCGGGTCGCCGGACCGATGGTCATGACCGGGCGGGCCGCCGAGGTGTTCTGGGCTCGAAACTCGGTGGTCGGTCAGATCTCATCGGTACACTTTCGCCCGAATGGGAGTCTTGGCCATCACCGCTGTCACCTGGTTCACCGTCGCGGGGGGACTCTCGGTGGCGGTCCTTGTGCTGATCGTGGTCGCCCCGTGGCGGCGGGTCCGCGCCGAGTCGGCGCGACTGGACCGGGACGTCGAGGCCCGGCTGCTGCTGGGCGAGGACCCTCACGCGCTGGCCGAGGAGCTAGATCGGCGGGCGGACGCTCCGTCCCCGGTGGCGGACCTGCGGCCCGACGAACGTCCCTGACCCCTCAGCCCGAGCCGAGGACGGTGCGGGCCACCGGGGTGACGAGCGCGGCGTAGCGGCGCTGCCCGTTACGCGTGGGATGGAACGGGGCCTGGCTCGTCAGGCTGCGGGGGTCGGTGACGGTGAAGATGGAAAGGCCGTAGGCCCACGGCTGGGAGCTGCACCAGCGGTGGTTGGTGCCGTTCGCCGCGACCATCGCTTTGGAGGCGTCAGCGACGGCGACGCCCGGGGTGTGAAGCCGGTTGATCGCGGCGCGGATGGTCGTGTCGAGGGTCGGGACGAGGGTGCGCAGGTACGCGACCTGGGTGGGGTCAAGGAGCGCGACGTCGGGACAGGTTGACGACCCGGTCGGAAGGGGGTCGTGGTAGGTGGTGAAGACGATCTTGGGGATCCGGCCGGCGGCGCGGCCGCGGGCCCGGATGGCGTCCACGAGGGCTTGGTAGTGGGGGCCGAGCCCGGCGAGGTTCGCGGTGAAGTCGGTGGTGAGGGTGGGGCCAGGGTTCGTGGCGGTGCAGTGGAGGGCGGCGAGGCCGACGGTGTGGGCGAGGGCGTTCGTGACGCAGTCTGTGACGACCTGGGTGAACTTGAGGTCGTCGGCGCCGACGGTGACGAGGACGAGGTCGGGGCGGGCGGCGTCGTAGGCCGGGTTGAGGTCGCGTTGGTTGGCCCAGTCGCCGAACTGGGCGGGTCGGAGCGTCGTGGTGGTGAAGATCCCCGGGCTGACCTGTGCGGCGGTGATGCCGTTGGCGTAGCTGGCGCCGGTGCAGGCGAACGTGGTGAACCGAGCGTGGAGGGCGCGGGCGACGACGTTGCCTTAGGCGTCGGGTGAGACGTGACACGCCGGGTCGGGGCCGGGCCAGGCGACGTTGAGGTTGCCGCCGGTCCAGCGCCGCGACGTCGAGTCGTAGGTGTACCCGTAGAGGGTGCCTTCGCCGGAGGCGATCGAGTCGCCGAGTTGCACGATCGAGAGCGATCGGGGGGCGCTCGCGGCGGGGGTGGTGGCCCCGAGGGTGGTGAGGGCAGTGAGGGTGAGGAGGAGGGCGGCGGCGGTGGCCGTGGTGCGGGACTTCACGCGTCGGCGAAGGCGAAGAAGAGGCGCGCCTGGCAGGCGGGGGCGGTGTCCACGGTGGCGGTCCCTTGCCCCCAGCCGCCTCGGGCGCTGAGCCGCTCGAGGTTGACGGAGAGGGTGAGCTGGTCGCCGGGGCGGACGATGCGCCGCCATCGGACCTTCTCGACGCCGCCGAAGAGCGGGAGCCGTCCCGCGTAGCGGTCGTCGGCGAGGACGGCGATGGCGCCGGCCTGGGCGAGGGCCTCGAGTTGGATGACGCCGGGAAAGACCGGGTTGTCAGGGAAGTGTCCGGAGAGGAACGCTTCGTCGCCTGTGACCCGGTATCGGGCCTCGATCGACTCTCCGGGGACGAAGGCGTCGACGGCGTCGACGAACCGGAACGGTGGGCGGTGCGGCAGCAGGCCGACGAGCTGGTCGGAGTTCGACACCGGCATTTCGAGGACGTTAATTCGCCCTGGGGTGGTGTAACCCTGACGGGCGCCCAGCGGTCCCACTGATTGAAGTGCCCGGGTGGAGTGACTGATCAGAGAGGCCTGTGTGGGTATCGCCGTGCTATTTCCCGGCCAAGGGACCCAAACGCCGGGTATGGGCGCGCCCTGGCGCGACCACCCGGCGTGGTCGGTCATGGACCGTGCGGAGG
>JRHI01002777.1_pt1 | contig 11415 bp, 9 predicted proteins | sample 215371 | NCBI WGS metagenome assembly JRHI01 (sample SAMN02929681, study PRJNA255918) | sediment metagenome | biome: cave system; feature: Ice Cave; material: Sediment; isolation source: sediment from deep within a dark volcanic ice cave with no known source of... ... | reverse complement strand
GAGATAGGTCTGCACCGTGCGCGCAGCGGGGAGGTCCTGCGGCCGGTAGTGCACCTCGGTCTCGGTCGTCGGTGCCCCGTCGCCGACTCCCGCGCCCACGAACTGCAGCCCGGTCAACTGCGCCAACACGTTGGCGGCCCTCCCGGGGACGCCGGTTCCGTTCAGCACACGCACGTGCACCTGGGCCGGAGGCAGGTTGCGCGACAACGGCAGTGGCCCGCCGAACTTGTCGAGCCGCGTGAGCAGCTCGTCGGCGTCGGGCTGCTTCAAGTTGAGCGCGCCGAGATCCCGCGTCGGGGTCACCGGCAGGGTCAGCGTCTCGAGTCCACTGGCATCAGACGGGTTGACGTCGCGAAACGCCCGCACGAGGCCGAGGATCTGGCCGTGATGGGCGGCGAGATCCTCGTCGACCTTGAGCTTGCCCACGATGCTGTTGGCGATGTCGTTGGCGGCGAAGACGTCTTTCTCCGCCTTCTTGAACGCCAGCGTCGCGAGCTGGCGGATGAACTCCTGCTGCCGGACGATGCGGTCGAGGTCGGCGCGCGGGCTCGCGTCTCTCCACGCCCCGTTGCGATAGAACAGGAGGTGACGGGCCCGCACATATTGCAACGCGGTGCCACCGTCGAGCTGAACCGTCCCGGCGCCGGGCACGTAGAGGCCCGTGCAAGGATCGAACGCCGGAGCGGGGAACGACACGGGCACATGGCCGATCGCATCGACGATCCCGGCGAACGAGTCGAACCCGACCTCGACGTAGTGGCTGATCTTCACACGGAAGTTCTGCTGCACCGTGTTGATCAGGAGCTGCGGGCCGCCGTTGAACGCCGCGTTCAGCTTCTGCCGGCCTTGCCCTTGGATGTCGACCAACGTGTCGCGCGGGAGCGACACTGCGAGGATGTGCTTCTGCGACGGGTCGACATGGATGATCATCATCGTGTCGGAGCGCTGACCGCCGGTCTGCTGCTGGCTTCCGAACGCGTTCGCCTGCGCCTGGTTCTGCACGAAGGAACGCGAGTCGGAGCCGATCACCAGGAAGTTGCCCGAGTTCGCGCCCGGCTCCTTCGCCAGGCTCAGGCCCTTGACGCGTTGGATTCGGGAGAGCTTCCGGTTGACGCTCACGTTCACGCTGACGAGCCCGCCGACGATCACCAGGCAGCTCAGACCGAGCGCGATGAGATACCGGCGCGCGAATCGGTCGGTCAACGCGCCTCGGGGCAGCCGCTCTCGCAGGCCCGAAACCCACGACAACCCACCGCGCCGCGCCGGCTGAGACACGTCAGGTCCGCTCGGGCCCGCCGGCCACCAGCCGCGCGATGGTGTCGAGGGCGTCGTCGAGCCGGGTGGCCGTGTGCCGGTACATCTCGACCGGCCGGCCGACCGGGTCGTCGATCTCGTCCTGCGGGTGCCCGACCGGCAGGCCCGGTTCGCGCAACGCCGCCACACGTCGGAGCCACGTGGGCACCGGCTCGTCACACGCGCGCGGACCGACACGTGTGCCGAGGCGGGCGAGCTCGCGAATCATGAACGTGCGCTCCCTCGCATCGGGGCAGTGGAGCGCGACGAAGTCGATGTGGGCGCGGGTCATGCCGAGGATGAGGTCACTCGCCTCGACCAGCGCGGGAGTGAGCTCGCGGCTGCGGTGGCCCGATACGTCGAGACCCCGCTCGCTCATGGCCTGCACCGCCTCGGCCGTGGCCGGTCCGCGCCAGCGCATCGTGCCGGCGGAGTGCACGTGCGCGTCGATGCCGTGCGTCGCGAGGTGGCGCCGCATCAGGGCCTCACCCATGGGCGAGCGACAGATGTTGCCGGTACAGACCACGAGCACGTCAAGGGTTTCGGTGGCGCCGATGGCGCCGGAGTGTAGGGGGACCATGTTCAGGAGCCGGCGCGGACCCCGGGCCGGCGGTGACAAGCTTCGCGCTCCCGGCGCGCAGACCCGCGGTCGGACGGATCAGGAGGCTGGATGGGGCCGCTCGATGGGGTGCGGGTGGTGGAGCTCGGCGTGTGGGTCGCGGGGCCCGGGGCGGGCGGGATCCTGGCCGATTGGGGCGCCGACGTCGTGAAGATCGAGCCGCCGACCGGTGATCCGGCGCGGTCGTTCGCCTCGATGCTCGGTGGTGATCTGCCGTTCAACCCGCCCTTCGAGCTCGACAACCGCTCCAAGCGCAGCATCGTGATCGATCTCGCGACCGACGACGGACGCGAGCTCGCCTACCGCCTGCTCGACACCGCCGACGTGTTCGTCACCAACGTGCGACTGGCCGGACTGAGGCGGGCCGGGCTCGACTTCGAGACGGTTGCCCGGCGCGCCCCGAGCCTCGTGTACGCCGTGATCACCGGCTATGGGCTCCACGGGCCCGACCGCGACCGCGCCGCGTACGACATCGGCGCGTTCTGGGCCCGCTCGGGCATCGCGGGCCTGCTGACGGCGCCGGGCGGCACGCCGCCGTACCAGCGGGGTGGCATGGGTGACCACTCGGCGGGCATGAGCCTCGCGGCGGGTGTGTGTGCGGCGCTCGTCGCGCGCGAACGAACCGGTCGCGGTCAACTCGTGTCGACGTCGTTGCTCCGGCAAGGGATCTACACGATCGGCTTCGACGTGAACACGGCGTTGCGCTTCGGCGTCCCCATCGGAGTCGCAACCCGCGAGACCATGGGCAACCCGGTGATCAACAACTACCGCGACCGCGACGGGCGGTGGTTCTGGCTCATCGGGCTCGAGGGTGAGCGGCACTGGCCCGACCTCTGTCGCGCGATCGGACGTCCGGAGTGGATCGACGACGAGCGCTTCGCCTCCGCGCGCGGTCGTCGGAAGAACAGCGCCGAGCTCTGCGGGCTCCTCGACGCGATCTTCGCAGCGCGTCCCCGTGAGGAGTGGGGCCAGATGTTCGACCGCGAGAACGTGTGGTGGGCACCCGTGCAGTCGGTGGAAGAGGTGATCGAGGACCCCCAGGTCCGCGACGGCGGCGGGTTCGTCGACGTGCCCGACGACGGTGGCGCGGCGACGATGGTGGCGACGCCGGTCGACTTCGCCGACACACCGTGGGAACCGCGCTCCATGCCACCGGATCTCGGTGAGCACACCGACGAGATCCTGGCCGAGCTCGGCGTTTCCGCCGACGACATCGTGCAGTACCGCACCCGCGGCGTCGTCGCCTAGGAAGCGCTACTCACCGAGCCGGTCGATGACGAGACGCACCGCCCGCTCGGTGTCCCCCTGCAGGAAGAAGTGGCCACCGTCGAGCTGCAGGAAGGGGCAACCGGCCAACTCCGCCTGCGCGGCGAACCACTCGACCGGAAGGTTCGACCGCGTACCGGCGACCACGGTGGTGTCGGCCTGCACCGACGGCAGGTGACTCCACGCGTCGGGAGCACCCCGCTCGTTCGAGGTGACTTCGAAGATCGTGGCCTCGGCCTCGGGTCGGCATGCGAGCTCGACCTCGCCGTCGGCACGCTCCACCGTTCCCCAGCGCACATAGGCATCGAGCGCCTCGGGCGCGAGCTCGTCGAGCGGTGGCCGGCTGCCGTAGGAGCGGATCATGGTCTCGCGGTCGGGCCACACGGCCCGGCGCCTGCGGGCGATGTCGGCCATGTAGTTGCCGCCGTCGCCCGGACCCTCGCCCACCTGCCGAAGTGGGAAGTCGAGCGAGAACGCGACCGCCTCGCACAGCAGGAGGCGCCGCACGAACCCCGGGCGTTGTCGATCGATGACGAGCGCGACGCCGCCGCCGAGCGACTCGCCGAGCGCGACCACGGAGCGAGCACCCAGCGCGTCGAGGACTGCGAGCACGTCGGCGGCCATGTGCTCGAACGCGTATCCCTCCGGGGTTGCCGGCTCGTCGGTCCCGCCGTGCGCGCGGAGGTCGACACCGATCGGGCGGAACCGGCCGCGCAGCCTCACCGCGACGGGGTCGAACAATCCTGCGCAGAACCCGTTCGGGTGGAGCAGCACGAGGGGCGGCCCGTCACCGCCCCAGTCGAGCGCGGCGATGCGGAGGCCGTCCTGCTCGACGACGACCTGTCGTGGATCGGTTCGCAAAGTGCGAGCGCTACACAGGGTCGGCCGCGAGCATGGCCCCGAGCTTGAGCAACTGCGGCGTCTCGCTGCCCAGGGTCAGCTCGATCTGCTTCGCCCACAGGAAATAGCGGTGGAGCGGGTAGTCGCGGTCGACGCCCATACCGCCGTGCAGGTGCTGCGCGGCGTGCACGACGCGCTGGCCACCCTCGGAGGTCCAGAACTTCGCCACCGCGACCTCCGCCGCCGCGGGGAGGCCGGCATCGAGGCGCCACACCGCCTGCCAGGCAGTGAGGCGAACCGCTTCTGTGTCGATGTAGGCCTCGGCGGCGCGCTGGCCCACAGCTTGGAACGTCGCGATGGGCCGCTCGAACTGCTCGCGCGTCTTCGTGTACTCGGCAGTCATGCGCAACGCTTCTTCGCACACGCCGATTGCCGTCGCGCACAACGCCGCCGTCGCGCGCTCGACGATCCATTCGAGGATCGGGCTCCCGGCGCCGGCATCCCCGAGCACCTCGGCCGCGCCGACCGTGACACCGGAGAGGGTGATGCGGGCCTCCGGGATGCCGCTCGTCGTGTCCTGGCGCTCGATCGTGACGCCCTTCGCACCGGGATCGACGATGAAGACCCCGACGGTGCCGTCGCCCGTGGCCGCGGGCACGAGGATCGCGTCGGCGATCAACCCCGCCGCGACCTCCTCCTTCACGCCATCGAGACGCCATCCGTCGCCGCTGCGCCGCGCAGTCGTGGTCGGGTGCAGCGGGTCGGTGCCGAACTCGGTGAGCGCAGCGGTGAGCACGGTGTCGCCCGAGGCGACGCCCGGCAGGTAGCGCTGCTGCTGCTCGTCGGTGCCGAACTCGGCGATGGGCATCGCGCCCATCACGATGGTCGGCAGGACCGGAACCATCGCGACGGTGCGCCCGACCTGCTCGAGCAGGAGCGCGGCCGCGAGGAAGCTCTGTCCCGCTCCGCCGACGGCCTCGGGCAGGGTGATGCCGAGCAGGCCGGCATTGGCGAGCTCCTGCCACAGCTTGCGATCGAAGCGCTCGTCGCCGGCTTCGAGCTCCTTCAGCCGCTCGCGGGTGACCTGCCCCTCGAGGATCTGCTTGGCGAGGTCGCGAACGGCCTCCTGCTCCTCCGAGAAGGAGAAGTCCATACCTGTTCCTCCGCTCTCCTACCTGGCGGCCATGGGCATGCCGAGACCGAACACCGAGATGAGGTCGCGCTGGACCTCGTTCACACCGCCGCCGAAGGTGAGGATGATGAGGCTGCGGTAGTTGCGCTCCAACCGGCTCTTGAGCACCGCCTCCGGCGTCCCGTCCCTGAGGTACGAACGCGGCCCGATCACCTCCATCAGGAGGCGGAACGCCTCGAGGTAGAACTCGGTGCCGAACACCTTGATCGTCGACGCCGCCGCGACGTCGAGTGTCCCCTGGGTCGCCTGCCACGCGACCTGCCAGTTGGCCAGGCGGAGGAACTCGAGCTTCGCGTGCACGCGCGCGAAGTGGACCTGTACCCACTCCTGGTCGATCACGCGACGGCCGTCGGCGAGCTTGGTGTCCTGGGCCCAGCGACGGACATCGGCGAGCGCCCTCTCGACGATTCCCGACGAGCACAACGTGACCCGCTCCCGGTTCAGCTGGCTCGTGATCAGACCCCAGCCGTTGTTCTCACCGCCGACGAGCGTGCCGGCGGGGACCCGCACGTCCTCGTAGAAGACCTGGTTGATGTCGTGGTCGCCGAGCAACTTCATCGGTACGACCTTGATCCCCGGTGTGTCCATCGGGACGACGAACAGCGAGATGCCCTTGTGCTTCTTCACCTCGGGGTTCGTGCGCACCGCGAGCCACACGTAGTCGGCGTCGCTGGCGAGGCTGGTGAAGATCTTCTGCCCGTTGATGATGTACTCGTCGCCGTCGCGTACCGCTTTGGTCTTCAGCGCGGCGAGGTCGGTGCCCGCGCCGGGCTCCGTGTACCCGATGCAGAAGTGAATCTCGCCCTTCACGATCTTGGGCAGGAAGAAGTCCTTCTGCTCCTCGGTGCCGAAGTGCATGATCGTCGGCCCGACGGTGTTGATCGTCAACATCGGCACCGGTGCACCGGCCCGCATCGACTCGTCGAAGAACACGAACTGCTCGATCGCCGAGAAGCCGCGGCCGCCGTACTCCCTCGGCCAACCCACGCCCAGCCAGCCGTCCTCGCCCATCTGGCGGACGACCGAGCGCATCTCCGGGCCCACGCCGCCGGCGTGCGAAAGCTTCTCCTGCACGTCGGGCGTGAGCAGTCGCTCGTAGTAGGCGCGCAACTCGTCGCGCAACGCCCGCTGCTCATCGGTGTAGCCGATCTGCATGCGGTCCTCCTCGCCCTGTCAGGGTGAAACACGTTACATGGTCGCCTGCACGGGACGGCCGGGCCGGTGCGGGGCTCAGAGGCCCAGACCCTCGAGCACACCGGCACGCATGCCGGCGGTGAAGCCTCCGTCGACCACGAGCGCGTGGCCGGTGACGAAGCTGGCATCGTCGGACACCAGGAACAGGGCCGCGCCGGCGATCTCCTCCGGCCGCCCGAAGCGTCCGAGCTTGTGCTCCGCGCGGTAGCGCTCGCGGTACGGCGCCATACCGGGGCTGTCCATCACCGAACGGAACATGGGCGTGTCGATGAAACCGGGGCAGATGCAGTTGACGCGCACGCCTCGGCGTCCGTAGTCGATCGCCATGTTCTTCGTGAGCAGTACCACCGCGCCCTTCGACGCGTTGTACGCGCTGCCGCCCTCGGTGCCTTCGAGACCTTCGATGCTCGCGAAGTTGACGATGCTGCCCGAGCCCTGCTCCATCATCGGGACGACTGCGTGCTTGCACACCAGGAACGAGCCGGTGAGGTTCACGCGTAGGACGCGTTCCCACTCGGCGAGTGACACGAGGTGGACCGGACCCCCACCCGCGACGCCGGCCGCGTTGCACACGGCATCCAGGCGACCGTGCTCGCGCACGACGTCGTGCACGGTGCGCGCCACCTCGGCCTCGTCGCTGACGTCGAGCACTCCGAAGCGCGCGCCCGGCCACGCGTCGGGTTCCCGGAGGTCGACACCGACGACCCGGGCACCCTCATCGGCGAAGCGCTGCGCGCATGCGAGCCCGAGCCCTGAAGCCGCCCCCGTGACCAGCGCAACCACGCCATCGAGCTTGCCCATGAGCACCCCCCGTGGCACCACTGTCCGAGCCCGGCGTATGCTGGAATGAAACGTGTTCTACCGTCAAGCCGCGCATCTCGGGAGTCGCCGTCGCGATGGCCATGAAGTTCGCGCTCTTCTACGAGATCCCCGTCGCTCGCCCGTGGGATGGCGACAGCGAGTACCGGGCCTACAAGGACACGATCGAGCAGGCCGTCCTCGGCGACAAGGTCGGCTTCCACTCCTTCTGGACCGTCGAGCACCACTTCCTCGAGGAGTACTCGCACTGCTCGAACCCCGAGGTGCTGTACGGCGCGATCGCGGCGCAGACGCGCGACATCCGCCTCGGCTACGGCGTGCGCCTGCTGCCACGGCCGTACAACCATCCGATTCGCACCGCCGAGTCGGTCGCGGTGCTGGACCTCATCAGCGACGGCAGGGTCGAGTTCGGAACGGGACGGTCGTCCACACGGGCCGAGCTCGAGGGCTTCGATATCGACCCCCACGCAACCAGGGCGATGTGGAGCGAGGCATTGCGCCACATCGTCTCGGCCTGGACGGAAGAGGAGTACCAGGCCGACGGGAAGTACTGGCAGATGGGCGGGCCCCGGCGGGTGCAGCCGAAGCCGCGCCAGAAGCCCCACCCGCCGATCTGGGGCGCCACGAGCAGCCCCGACGGTCACCGCGAGATCGGGCGCCACGGCATCGGTCTGTGCTCGTTCACGGTCGGCGTCCCACCCGAGGAGCTCACCGAGCGCATCGGCCTGTACCGACAGGGCCTGTCCGAGTGCGCGGAGCCGGTCGGCAAGTTCGTCAACGACCAGGCCGCGACGTTCACGATGGTGCACTGTGCGCCCACGAAGGACGAGGCCTACGAGACCGCCGCCGAGAGCTTCGTCTGGTACGTCAGGCGGGGCTCGTGGCTCATCGGATCGGTCGCCGAGTGGCTCGAGGGCACCGATCTGGGCACGTACAGCTACGCCGCCGCGCCGCTCGAGCACCACCGCGCCGGCGCGCTCGACCACCTCAACTTCGACTACATCCACGACTCGGGAGCTTCGGTCGTGGGCGATCCCGATGAGTGCATCGAGACCGCCAAGCGTTACGAGGCGGCCGGATGCGACCTGCTGCTCTGCCTCGTCAACCCCTACAAGATCCCGCACGACAAGGTGATGCAGTCGATCGAGCTGATCGGCAAGCACGTCATCCCTGCCTTCTCCTGAACGAATGCCGCCGGTACGGATCGGACCGCGCGAGCGATAGCCCTCGGAGGAACGGCAACATGCAGCTGAGCGACATCAACCTCATCGACCGCGACCGGTACGTCCCGAGCGTGCCGTTCGAGATGTTCGACACGCTGCGGCGCGAGGCACCGGTCTTCTGGCACGAGGAGGACGAGCCCGGCGGCCGCGGGTTCTGGGCGGTCACCGACTATCACGGCGTCGTCGAGGTGAACCGTGAGATCGAGCGGTTCTCGTCGGCTCGCGGCTCCGCGCTCATCACCGAGATGGCCGAGGAAGACCTCGCGCAGCAGCGGATGATGATGCTCAACATGGACCCGCCGATGCACACGCGGTACCGGTTGCTGGTGAACAAGGGCTTCACGCCGCGCATGGTGTCGAAGCTCGAGGTGCAGATGCGTGAGCTGTCCGAGCGCATCATCGACGTCGTCGCGGCCAAGGGCGAGTGCGACTTCGTCACCGAGGTCGCGGCCGAGCTCCCGCTCCAGGTCATCGCCGACATCATGGGTGTCCCCCAGGAAGACCGCCACAAGGTCTTCGACTGGAGCAACCGGATGATCGGCTCGGAGGACCCCGAGTACCAGGTCGCCGCGGACGCGCCCCAGCAGGCGGCGATGGAGCTGTTCACCTACGCGCACCAGCTCGCCGACGAGAAGCGCGTCAACCCGCACGACGACATCATCAGCGTGCTCAGCCAGGTCGAGATCAACGGCGACCGTCTGAGTGAGCTCGAGCTCGACATGTTCTTCCTGTTGCTGTCGGTCGCCGGGAACGAGACGACACGGAACCTCATCTCGCACGGCATGCGCGCCCTCATCCAGCACCCCGAGCAGATGCAGAAGCTGCGCGAGGACCGCTCGCTCATGCCCAGCGCGGTCGACGAGATGCTGCGGTGGGGCACGCCCGTCATGCACTTTCGGCGGACCGCGACCCGCGACACCGAGATCGGCGGCCAGCCGATCAAGGAGAACGACAAGGTCGTCATCTGGTACATCTCCGCCAACCGCGACGAGTCGGTGTTCACCGACCCCTACACGTTCGACATCACCCGCAGTCCCAACGAACATGTCGCCTTCGGTGGCGGCGGACCGCACTTCTGCCTCGGCTCGAATCTCGCGCGGCTCGAGATCCGCGTGATGTTCGACGCGGTGCTCGACCGTCTCGACGACATCGAGCTCACCGACGAGCCGAAGCGGCTGCGGTCCAACTTCATCAACGGCCTCAAGCACCTGCCGATCAGGTTCAACGCCAAGGACTGAAGCCGAACCGCGCCGGCGAACCGCAAGCCGCGATCGGCTAGCGCGGCGCGCGCGGCATGCCGAGACCCGCCATGGCGATGATCTCGCGCTGCACCTCGTTCACCCCGCCGCCGAACGTGCCGACCGGCGCGTGCCGGTAAGCGTGCTCGAGCTCCCCACGGAGCGCCGCACCGGGCGTGCCGGCCTTGAGGTATCCCGCCGAACCGAGCACCTCCATGAGCAGGCGCCCGGCCTCGACGCGCAGCTCGGTGCCGAAGACCTTCATGGCCGAGGCCTCCGCGGGGTTCAGCGCGCCATCGGCAAGGCTCGCGGCCATTCGCCAGTTGGCGAGCGTCAGCACCTCAACCTTCGCGTGGACCCGCGCCAGAGCCAACCGCACCCACTCGTGGTCGATCACGCGCGTGCCGTCGGCCAGGTCGGTCTCCCGGGCCCACCGGCGAACCTCTCCGAGGTGCCGTGCGGTCTGACCCGCAGGCGCCAGGGCAACGCGCTCGTGGTTCAGCTGGGTGGTGATCATCTTCCACCCCTCGTTCTCGTTCCCCACGAGACACGACACCGGCACGCGCACGTCTTCGTAGTAGGTCGCGTTGGTGTGACCGCCGCCGAGGAGCCAGATGGGCGAGTGCTTGAACCCGGGCAGCGACGTGTCGACGAGCAGGATCGAGATTCCCTTGTGCTTGCGGGCGTCGGGATCGGTGCGGCACGCGAGCCAGATCCAGTCGGCGTCGTGCGCGCCGGTGGTGAACACCTTGTTGCCGTTGACGACGTACTCGTCACCGTCGCGCACGGCACGGGTGCGCAACGACGCGAGGTCGGTTCCGGAGGCGGGCTCTGTGTAGCCGATGGCGAAGTGCAACTCGCCGGAAAGGATGAGCGGGAGGAAGGAGGCCTTCTGCTCGTCATCGCCGAAGCGCATCAGGGTCGGTCCGACGGTGTTGAGCGTGACCAGCGGGACGGGCACGCCGGCTCGTTGAGCCTCGTCGAAGAAGATGTACTGCTCGAGCGGTGAACGTCCCTGCCCGCCGTACTCCCTGGGCCACCCCACACCGAGCCATCCGTCACGCCCCATCTGGCGCACGACGTCGCGATAGGCCGGTCCCGCCGCTTCGGCGCCGGACCCGAGGCCGGCCCGGCGCTCGGGCGTCATCAGCTCCTCGAAGTACTCGCGCAACTCGTGCTGCAGGCTGCGCTGCTCGGGACTGAGCTCCAGCTCCATCGACGGAACCTACCCCGTCACAGCAGCGCGGCCATCGCCGACGCGTGAGCGTCGACCGAGCCGAGGACCGTGTCGAGCCACCACGCCCGCTTCAGGTACAGATGTGCGTCGACCTCCCACGTGAAGCCCATCCCGCCGTGCACCTGGATCGCCGACTTGCCGTTGCGCACCGCGGCCTCGCCCGCGGTGACCTTCGCTGCGTGCACCGCGCGTTGCGGGTCACCGACTTCGGGATCGTCGAGGGTGACACCGGCCGCGTACACCGCCGCGCGCGCGACCTCGGTGCGCACGAGCATGTCGGCGCACAAGTGCTTCACGGCCTGGAACGACCCGATGGGCCGGTCGAACTGCTGACGCTCCTTGGCGTACGCGACCGAGAGGTCGGTCACGGCCTCCGCGATCCCGAGCTGGAGTGCGGCGACGAGCGCGGCACCGTCGACCTCCATGCGGGCGACTGCGTCGGGGCCTCCGACCAGCTGCCCGGCCGGCAGCGGTGGGGTCACACGGTGCACGGG
>JRHI01002776.1_pt1 | contig 11423 bp, 14 predicted proteins | sample 215371 | NCBI WGS metagenome assembly JRHI01 (sample SAMN02929681, study PRJNA255918) | sediment metagenome | biome: cave system; feature: Ice Cave; material: Sediment; isolation source: sediment from deep within a dark volcanic ice cave with no known source of... ... | reverse complement strand
GACCAGGCCACGATGCTCCGCAAGCTGCGACGTCGCGGAGACTGCTGCCTCCCGCCGCTGCCGGATGTCCCTCAGGGCAAGGTCGCGATCCTCGCGGGTGTACACGCCGGCGTTGAAGTTCACGATGGCGTCCTCCCGGAGGCCATCGAGCCGGGCGAGCTCGGCCTGGAGCACCGAGCCGTCGGGCGTGGGAGCCACCCGGAGCCGGGTGTCCAGCCTCCCGGTGTCGACCCGGCTGAAGACCTCCGACATCACCATCGCCTCGACGGGCTCGGCCAGGATCGTGTTGCGGTTGCAGCCCCTCCGTCCCGGGGCGCCCTGGCACCGGTAGATCCGGCGTCCGCCAGCCCGCGCCGCCATCACCCCGGCCACCATCTTCCCGCCGCACTCCTCACGCCCACAGCGGATCAGGCCGGTGAGCAGGCGGCGTTGCTTGCCCCTCCCCGTGCGTGTGGTCCTGCCCTCGAGGGTCCGGCGGCACGCTTCCCACAGGTCAGGGTCGACGATGGGCTTCCACCCGGTGGCCCGGGTCACGGGCTTGCCCCGCAGCGACACGAAGCCGGCGTGCCGGGGATTGGTCACCACCTGGCGCACCTTCTCGGACGTCCAGCCGGCGGTCCCGCGGGGCTGGCGAACGCCCTGGCTGTTCCACCTCCGTGCCAGCTCGTTCTGGGACACCCCGGCGAGCACGTCCTCCATCGCCTGGCGGAGCAGCTCCGCCTCCCCCAAATCGGGGACGTTGTACGCGCCGGTGTCGCCCTCCTCGCGGGCCCAGCCGAACGCCCTGGGGCCGCCGTGGGGCTTGCCCTGCTGACGGTGCGAGAGCTTGACCCTGCGGACCCGGTCGCTGATCTGGTCGCTCTCGTAGGCCGCCCCGTTGACGAAGTCGCGGGCACCCTTCCGGCCGTACGGTGTGGTGAGATCGAAGGTCTGGCCGACCACGCCGACGATCTCGACGGGGTGCTTCTCGGCCAGCTCGATGACGACCTCGAGCTCACGGGGCTTGCGGTACAGGCGGTCGGCGTTCCAGCACAGGAGCCGGCGCACCTGTCCCTCGCGAACGGAGCCGAGCAGCGCCTCGTAGCCCGGCCGGGGCTTCCTGCTGAACCGTGAGGCGGAGAGGTCGTTGTCCACGAAGACCAGCGTCGGCGGGACCTCCACGCCGTGGTCGGCGCACCAGGCGAGGCAGTCGGTCAGCTGCCTGTCGACACCCTGGTGGTCACCAGGACGGTCGAGGCTGAGCCGGGCGTAGATCGCCGTGCCCTCGTCGAGCGGGGCGGCGGAGGCCATGCCCGCACTCTAGCTATTTTCTCTGGTATGGGTTCGCCTACAAGATCATCGCGGTCGAGCCGCGCAGCGTCATGGAGGCGAAGCGCTGGATCGGGCGCATCGTCTTCGGCACCATCGGTGTGGAGGTGGCGGGAACGCTCACCCACGCGCTGATCTCCACCATCCCCGGCGGCGCCCACTGACCGGGCGGGCCGCCCCGGTGCGCACCGCCGCGCTGGCGCTGCTCCCCAGCCTGATGGATCCGCTCGGGGGTTTCGTCCACCTCCTGAGCGGCGCCCTCGGTCACTTCGTGGACGGCGCCCGCGTCGACATCGAGGCGGTGCTGCGGCGCTACCTGTTCCGCACCGTCGACACCACCGCCGCGCCGCCGCGGCCGCTCACCGACAACCCCGGGCTGCGCCGACTCAACCTCGGCCTGGCGGTGGCCTGCGACCTGCTGCTCACCGCGGTGCTGCTGATCGCGTGCCTGCGCGGTGTCTTCGAGCGCACCGGCTACCGCGCCCGCTACTCGCTCAAGGTGATGCTGCCGCGGCTGCTGCTCGCCATCGTCCTGGTGCACTTCTCGCTGCCGCTGCTGGCGATGGCCCTCGACCTCGACAACGCCCTCTGCGCGGTCGCGCTCTCGCTCGGTGACGAGCTGCAGGTCGACGGCCTGCCCTGGTCGCCGGTGATCGGGCCGCCCGCGGTCGCGCACATGTCGGCGGGGCAGGACCTCTTCCACGCCGTCTTCGCCGTGGCCGTGGTCATCGCCCTCGTCATCCTCGTGCTCGCCTACGTGGTGCGTCACGCGCTGCTCTGCGTGCTCATCGTGGTGGCGCCGCTGGCGGCGATCTGCACCGTGCTCCCCGACACCCGCGGGCACGCCCGCGGCTGGATGCGGCTGTTCACGGTCACGGTGGCGATGCAGCCGGTGCAGCTGATCGTCCTCCGCGTCGCCGAGGTGGTCGCGGTCGACGCCGGCGGGGGCCTGGTGCAGAGCCTCTATGCGCTCGCGACCCTGTTCCTGATGCTCAAGGTGCCCGGCGCGCTCAACGTCGCCGCCCACCTCGAGACCAAGGCGGAGACCCTCGGCCACCGGCTCGAGCGCTCGGTGCACCGCGCCGTCCACCACGGCCATACCACCAGGCGCAGCGCATGATCCGCGCGCTGGTCGCCGCCACCGCCACCGCCGCGGTGCTCGGCGCCGCCGGCCTGGGCGTCGCCGCCGCGGGCGCCGCCCTCCGCGGCGTGCCCGGCGGCGGCTTCGCCGACCCCGTCCCCGGCGCGGTGGTGAGCCAGCCCTACGGCTGCACCGCCCTCGCCATCGAGCCCGCCGGCCGCGGCTGCGCCGCCGGCCACTTCCACAGCGGGGTCGACCTCGCCGCGCCGGCGGGCACCCCGGTGCGCGCCACCCTCGCCGGCACCGCCCGGGTGGTGGTGGCGGCCGGCGGCTACGGCCTCCACGTCGTGATCGACCACGGTGGGGGGCTCAGCAGCCTCTACGGCCACCTCAGCGCGGTCGTGGTCGCCGACGGCGAGGAGGTGGTCGCCGGCGAGGTCGTCGGCGAGGTCGGCTCCACCGGCAACTCCACCGGCCCGCACCTCCACTTCGAGATCCGCCGCGACGGCCTCCCCGAGGACCCGTCGCTCGACCTCACCCAGGGGAGCACCCCTCCCCGCCACGGAGAACCGTCATGGTCAACCGAGTCATCCTCGTCGGCAATCTCACCCGCGACGCCGAGACCATCGCCGCACGCTCGCCGATGACCCGCATGCGCCTCGCCACCAACGCGGTGTGGCGCGACGCCGACGGCAACCGCCAGGAGGCCGCCGAGTACCACACCGTGATCAGCTTCGGCCGCCTCGCCGAGGTCTGCGCCGCCTACTGCGTCAAGGGCCGCCGCGTGTACGTCGAGGGCAAGCTGCGGACCCGCGAGTACGACGGCTCCGACGGCGTGCGCAAGGTGACCACCGAGATCGTCGCCGACAACATGCAGCTCCTCGACCGCCGCGACGGCGCCGACCGCGACGCCGACGGCGAGGCCGATCGCAACGGCGTCGCCCCGGTGCTCGCCTCCGCGGGCTGACCGCCACCGGGGGGCCGCAGGGGCGGCCCCCCCGGTGTTGCCCCTCCCGCACCCACCCGCAGGGAGGCGGTCACACGCTACCGTCGGCCGCCATGCGGGCCATGCTCGTCGTCAATCCGAAAGCGACGGCCGCCACGCGGCGGGCTCGCGACACGCTGGTCGAGCGGCTGTCCGGGGAGGTCGAGCTCACCGAGGCGTGCACCGAGCACCGGGGACACGCCGTCGACCTGGCTCGCACCGCCGCCGACCGGGCCTTCGACGTGGTGATCGCCTTCGGCGGGGACGGGACGGTGAACGAGGTGGTCAACGGCCTGCTCACCGACGGGCCCGACCCTGCGCTGCCACGCCTCGCGGTGGTGCCGTGCGGCCTGGCCAATGTGTTCGCCCGGGCCCTGGGCCTGCCCAACCGTCCCGTCGGGGCGTCGGAGGCCATGCTCGGCGCGCTCCGGGCCGGTCGGTCACGCCCGGTGTCGATGGGGGTGGCGGACGGGCGGTACTTCACGTTCTGCGCCGGCCTGGGATTCGACGCCACCGTGGTGCGCATCGTCGAGGGCCGGCGGGCCGGGGGGAGCCGCTCGACCGTCTCCCTGTACGTGCGGTCCGCGCTCCGTCACTACGCGACCGGCACCGGCCGGCGTGGCCCGGCGATCCAGGTTCACCCGGGCGACGGCACGGCGCCTCCGCGGGTGTTCCTGGCGATCGTGACCAACACCTCGCCGTGGACGTACATCGGTGAGCGCCCGATCACGCCCACCCCGCGGGCCGGCTTCGACAGCGGCCTCGACGTGTACGGGATGACGGTGTTCGGGCCCGTGCCGGTGTTCCGCAGCGTGCTCCGGCTCCTGGCCGGGTCGGACCGGGTCGCCGACGAGCGCTGGTCGGTGTCGCGGCACGACCTGGCCGAGTTCGCGCTGAGCGCCCCCGAGCCGGTCGACTTCCAGCTCGACGGCGAGTATCTCGGCCGCCGCTCCGAGGTGCGGTTCCGCTCCGTCCCCGACGCTCTGTGGGTCGCGGTCTGAGCGCCGGCCCTACACCAGCGGGGTCCCGAAGCGCTCCGCCGAGACCACCTCTGCCGGCGGGCGGCGGTTCTTCACGCCCCTGCCCACCGGGTGCTTCGGGTAGCCGAGGGGGATGATCGCGAGCACCTCGTGGGTGTCGGGCACGCCCAGCAGCGCGGCGACGTTGTCGAGGCCGCCGAACCCGACCCAGTTGGAGCCGACCCCGTCGGCCCACGCGGCGAGGGTCATCGACTGGATCGCGCGGCTGGCGTCGGCGACGGCGAACCGGCTCTCCCGCTCCACCGCGACCACCACCGCGGCGGCGGCGGAGGCGACATAGCGGCCGGTGGGGGCGAGCGCGCCGAGCTCGTTCAGCGTCTCCCGCCCGCGCACCAGGATGAAGTGCCAGGGCTGGCGGTTCATCGCGCTCGCGCTGAGCCGGGCCGCCTCGACGCAGCGGCGGAGGACCTCCTCGGGCACCTCCCGGTCCTGGTACTCCCGGACCGCGAGCAGGGTCCGCACCCCCTCGAACACCGGGTTGGACATGGCAGCCTCCTCGGATGGTCGGTCCCGTCCTCCCTCCGCCATTGTCGGCACACGGATGGCCGGGGCGCCCGGGACTCGCGGGGAGCACCGGAGCCGCCGCGCCTGCTCCGCGGGCGAGAGGCGGCCCGCGGCGCCGCCGTGATAAGAGTGAGCCGCCGGCGCAGCGCGGTGCGAGAAGGCCGCCGCCGGGCAGGAGGGAGGACCCGTGGCGCTCCGCCGCGTGCTCGTGGCCAACCGCGGGGAGATCGCCCGCCGGGTGATCCGCGCCTGCCACGACGAGGGCCTCGAGGCCGTCGCCGTCCACTCCGAGGTGGACGCCGCCGCCCCGTTCGTGGGTGAGGCCGACCACGCCGTGGCGATCGGCCCCGGCCCCGCCCCCCGGTCCTACCTCGACGTCGCCGCGCTGCTCGAGGCGGCGCGGCGGAGCGGCGCCGACGCCGTCCACCCCGGGTACGGATTCCTCTCCGAGAACGCCGGCTTCGCCGCCGCGGTCACCGCCGCGGGGCTCACCTGGGTGGGACCTCCGGCGGAGGTGATCGCCGCGATGGGCGACAAGGTGGCCGCCCGCACCGCGATGCGCGCGGCCGGGGTGCCGGTGGTGCCCGGCACCGACGGCGCCCTCGGCCCCGACGAGGACGCGGCCGCCGCCGCCGCCGCGGTCGGTTTCCCGCTGATGGTCAAGGCCCGGGCCGGGGGCGGCGGCATCGGGATGCAGCGAGTCGACGACCCCGCGGCGCTGGAGCGTGCCGTCGCCACCGCGCGCCAGCGCGCCGCCGCGGCGTTCGGCGACGGCGGCGTCTTCCTCGAGCGCTTCGTCGACCGTCCCCGCCACGTCGAGATGCAGGTGATCGCCGACGCCCATGGGAGCGCCGTCCACCTCGGCGAGCGCGAGTGCAGCGTGCAGCGGCGCCACCAGAAGGTGATCGAGGAGAGCCCGTCCTGCGCCCTCGACGCCGGGCTGCGCGAACGCATGGCGGAGGCGGCGCTGCGGGCGGCCGCGGCGATCGGCTACCGCAACGCCGGCACCGTCGAGTTCCTCGTCGACGCCGCCGGCGACTTCCACTTCCTGGAGATGAACACCCGCCTCCAGGTCGAGCACCCGGTCACCGAGATGCGCACCGGCATCGACATCGTCCGGCTGCAGCTGCGCATCGCCGCAGGCGAGCCCCTGGGCCTCACCCAGGACGGCGTGGGCTTCGAGGGCCACGCCATCGAGATGCGGATCTACGCCGAGGACCCGTATCGCATGCTCCCCAGCCCGGGGACGATCACCGCCTGGCGCGAGCCCTCCGGCCCCGGCGTCCGGGTCGACAGCGGGGTGGTGGAGGGCAGCGTGGTCAGCCACCTCTACGACCCGCTGCTCGCCAAGCTGATCGTCCACGCGCCCACCCGGGAGGCGGCGATCGAGCTCGCGCTGGACGCCGTCGACGGCTTCGGGGTCGAGGGGGTGCGCACCAACCTCGCACTCCACCGCCACGTCCTCACCTCGGCGCCGTTCCGCGCCGGCGACTACACCACCGCCCTGCTCGAGGTCATCGGCCCGGTGCCGCGCCCGGTGCCCGCGGGCTGAGCGACGCACCAGGAGATCCGACCGTGGAGCTGAGCACCGTCCTCTACGAGACCCTCGACGGCGTCGCCACCGTCACCCTCAACCGTCCCGAGCGGCGCAACGCGCTGAACACCACCCTGCTCCGCGAGCTGCTCACCGCGCTCGAGGCGGCCAGGGACGACCCCGAGGTGCGGGTCGTGATCCTCACCGGCGCCGGCGACAAGGCGTTCTGCGCGGGCGCCGACCTCGGCGGCATCGCCGCCGGCGCGGGACCGATCGAGCTCCACGAGGAACGGCGCCACTTCGTCGAGGTCTTCACCCTCGTCACCCGGCTGGGCAAGCCGGTGATCGGCTGCATCAACGGGCACGCGCTCGCCGGCGGCTTCGGGCTGGCGCTGAGCTGCGACATGCTGGTGGCCGCCGACACCGCCACCTTCGGCACCCCGGAGATCAACGTCGGCCTGTGGCCGATGATGATCATGGCCATCATCGGCAGGAACCTCCCCCCCAAGCGCGCCATGGAGCTCTACATGACCGGCGAGCGCATCGACGCGCAGACCGCGCTGAGCTGGGGGCTGGTCAACCGCGTCGTCCCCGTCGCGGAGGTGCGCGGCGTGGCCTGGGAGCTGGCCCGCGGCCTGACCGGGAAGAGCCCGCTGCTGATGCGCCTGGGGCGCGACGCCTACTTCGCCATCGCCGACCTCGACTTCGAGAGCGCGCTCAACGTCCTCCACTCGCAGCTCACCGTCCTCACCCTCAGCGAGGACGCCGCCGAGGGCACCCGCGCCTTCCTCGAGAAGCGCCGGCCCAACTTCAGGGGAAGGTAGCCGGCAATGCCTACCATGGCGTCTTTCGCATCCGGAGGAGCCCGATGACCGAGGTCAAGGCGGAGCTGGTCGGCAACCTGTGGAAGATCGTCGTCGAGGTCGGCCAGGAGGTCGAGGAGGACGACACGCTGATGATCCTCGAGTCCATGAAGATGGAGATCCCGATCACCTCGCCGATCACCGGGACGGTCAAGGAGATCCGCGTGGCCGAGGGCGACGTCGTCCAGGAGGGACAGACCGTCGCCGTCGTGGAGTGAGCCGCATCTGAGCCGCGGCTAGACCGGGGGCACCCCGTGTTTGCGCCAGGGACGTTCGAGGTGCTTGGTCGCGGCGGCTTCGAGCGCGTTGCAGATCACCGCGCTCGCGCGCGGTGAGCTTGTTGCGCCCGTGCTGCTTGGCGATGGCGTCGTCGCCACCCATCGCACGCGCCTTGCTGCGTCGGGCGTCGAGGTCGGCGAGGCTAGTTTGCGCGGACATCAGCGCCCGCGGAATTGCGGTGGACGCTTCTCGAGGAACGCGGCGACGCCCTCGCGGAAGTCCTCGCTCATCGACAGCACCGTGAGCTGCGCCTGCAGGTAGCGAAGGGCTGCCTCATAGTCGAGTGAGTCGATTGCGTAGAAGGCATCGCGGCCGAGGCGCATGACCAACGGGCTCCAGCCCGCGATCTCGGCGGCCCACGCGTGGGCGTCCTGCCGGACCTGCTCGTACGGCACCACCCGGTTGACGATTCCCCACTGCATCGCGGTTCGCGCGTCGATGCGCGCGCCGGTCATGAACAGCTCCATGGCGCGCTTGCGGCCGAGGTTGCGGGTGACGATCGACATGATCATCATCGGCCAAACCCCGACCTTGATCTCGGGCGTGCCGAACGTGGCCTTGTCGGACGCCACCAGGAGGTCACAACACAGCGCCAGCCCGAACCCGCCGGCGAGCGCGTGCCCGTTGATGCAGCCGAGCAGCGGTTTGCCGAGCCTCTCGCAGGCGAGGAACAGCTCCACGAAGAGGCCGCGTCCGTCGTGGCGGTCGACCTCGCCGGCGTCGGCCGCGAAGCCGGACAGGTCAGCCCCCGCGCAGAACGCCTTGTCGCCGGCGGCCGTGAGCACGACCGCGCGCACAGCCGCGTCGTCGCGGGCGGCCTGCAACGCGCTGGCCAGGTCGCGGAGCATCTGCGGCCCCAGCGGGTTGCGCTGCTCGGGGCGGTTGAGCGTGATCGTCGCCACCCCGTCGGCACCGGCTTCGTAGAGCGCGTCGATCAGCTCCATGCCGGGGTCACCCGTGCGCGCCGGCGGCTAGCGGGCGACGCCGATGATGCGCCCGTCGACCCAACCGGTCCACCCGTTGGAGCAGAGGATGTTGGCCCAGGCACCGCGCACCTCGGTCACCTGGATCGGGAGACCACCGCCGAGCGTGGCGACCACCTCGCCCGCGGGGTCCGGCGCCCTCCACGCCTGCAGGCCCTCCCGGGGCACGGTGTGGGTTGGTGCGAAGGCCGCCGCCGCGGGCTGAGACTGCGGAGCGGGCTGCCCAGTCAGTGGTGTGGAGCCGCCCGCAGACGACGGGCTTGCGAAGCTCGGGGCGGGCAGGCTCGAGGCCGTCGGCTGCTGCGAGTGCTGCGGCAGCGGCGCCGGCGACCACGGCTCTGGCTGTGGCTCGGGTGTCGGGCCGTCCATCGGCTGGGCCATCTGTGCTTCCTCGGGGACGGGGGTCGTGTCCGCCGCCGCCGTCTCCTCTGCAGCAGCAGCCGTGCCGCCGCCCAGAACGTCGATGAGCGACCGTGTCTTGGCCACCTCTTCGACCGCGGCCATGAAGTCCTGTTTGCGGAAGCCGTCGGTGTAGACGTAGGCGGTCACCACCATGCCGCCGTCCGACGGCTCGCCGCGGACCAGCGCCGGCCTCGCCGCCAGAACGCCCTCGACGTCCTCCGCGTTCGAGCCGCCGGTCGAGGTCGAGCTGACTCGCACTCGGTCGTCGCCCTCGTCGAGGCGAACGTCGACGGGGACAGAGGCGGAGCCCCGGGAGCTGGAGCGGAGTCCGAGGGCGAAGTCGGCGCCCGGCTCGGTGCGATCCTCGACCAGCTGCATGCCGGTCCTGTCGTTGCACCAGGCAGCGATCTCGTTCTTGATGTGCTCGGCTGTCATTGTCAATGGACTCCCCAAAAGTGCCTGCCCCGTCGCGGCGGACTATACGGCGCCCGTACGGCCGCCGGCGGCAAGTATGTTGCGGGCGTTGCGGCAGCGCGAGCGCTACACTCGCCCATCGAGGGGGAACTGACCGATGGCATCCAGCCCATGGCCACAGATCCACGCTGAGCGCGAGGCGCTCGCCGCCGATCTGCAACAACTGACGGAGACGCAGTGGGCGACCCAGTCCCTGTGTGCCGACTGGACGGTTCGAGACGTGCTCGTCCACATGACCGACACCGCGAAGATGACCACGCCCGCATTCTTCGGCAAGCTCATTGGTTCCGGGTTTCGGTTCAACTCGGTCCAGAACAAGGGCGTCGAGGCCGAACGCGGTGGCTCCGGTGCGGATGCGCTGGCAAGGTTCACTGCTGTGCTCGGCGCCACCACCCACCCGCCGGGCCCGCTCGCGGCCATGGTCGCCGAGGTCGTGGTCCACTGCGAGGACATCCGGCGCCCGCTGGGAATCACTCACGAGTACTCCGACCAGGCTCTGATCACGACCGCGGACTTCTTCCGCCGCTCCAACCTGCTCATCGGTGCCAGGCGGCGCGCCGAGGGCCTCACCCTCCGCGCCAGCGACGTCGACTGGACGGCGGGAACCGGTCCCGAGGTGGTCGGACGGTTGGGGTCGATCATCCTCGCCATCACCGGGCGGAAGGAGGGGTTGAGCGACCTCATCGGCGATGGGCTGGCGACCTTGAGGGGACGCGTCGCCAGCTAGGACGGGTAGATGGCGATGTGCCAGACGCAGTCAGGCGACACCGCGGTGACCCGCAGCTGCCAGCTGCCTCCGGTGGCCATCAGCGTGCCGCCACTCTCCTCCCAGTCGCCCGCCTGCGGCGCGGAGTCCGGGCCGGCGGCGCCCCCGGGCGTCAGCTCTGAGATCGTCAGCACCGTCCCCATCCCGCTCTGCCCTGACGATCCCTGCGGGCAGCTGTCGGCGATGCCGAGATCCCAGTTGTTGCCGGTCAGAAAGCGCGCCGTGCCCGGCGGCACCACCGCGCTGCCCCTGCCGCAGAAGTTGAGGGTCGAGCTCGGGGCCTGCCCCGGAGGGACCGTTGCCGGGGTTGCCCAGCGGATGCTGGTTGGGCGGTGCGGTGACCGGGCAGGCCACCACCCCCTGGGCGGGTGCGGCAGGGCTGGTCGCCGGCGGCTGGGTGCTGAGCGCTGTCGGCGTCGCCACTGCGACGGCTGTGGCCGTGGCCGTGGCGGTCGGTGTCGCGAGCGGTTGCGGAGTGAGGGTGAGCTTCTTCCCGTTGAACAGCAGGTAGCCACTGGTGCCGCCGATGAGGACGCCGATGATCAGCCCGATGACCAGCGTGATGAAGCGGTTGGGGCCGCGGGGGCGCCTGCGAGGCGCAGCTACAGTGGTCGCCGGCCCGGGCGGTGCGGGCGGCGCGGGCGGCTCGTCCGATGTCACCATGGGTGTCACCCTCGTGGACGCCTTTCAGTCGACGGCGCGGTCGGGTAGTGTGCCCGCATGGCAGGGGCGGCCGTGCTGGCGGTGTCGATAACAGTCTTCGGCGAGGCCGTCGATCCCGACGAGATCAGCGAAGCTTTGGGAGAGGCGCCGGATCGATCCCACCGTGTCGGCGAGGCGGTCTCGAGCGAGAGCTCTGCCACACGGCGCACCGGACTGTGGAGCATCTCAACGCACGGGAGCATACCGGAACAGTCACCGTTGTCCGACCAGATGACCGCCCTGCTGGGGCGGGTCACCACGGACTACGCTGTCTGGCAGGGGCTTGCCGCGCTGCACAGCACGCGCATCTTCATCGGCTGGTTCATGGGCGATGGCAATGAGGCGCTGCGGGTCGACGCCAGCCTGCTCGACGAGCTGGCGCGACGTTCACTCCATCTCGACATCGAGGCCTACGCGCCGTCATCCGAGGAATAGGGCTGCACCTTGCAAGAGTAGCCTCGCCAGTGTGTGAGTTCACCACATGCTGGACGCATGTCGCAGG
>JRHI01002775.1_pt1 | contig 11434 bp, 10 predicted proteins | sample 215371 | NCBI WGS metagenome assembly JRHI01 (sample SAMN02929681, study PRJNA255918) | sediment metagenome | biome: cave system; feature: Ice Cave; material: Sediment; isolation source: sediment from deep within a dark volcanic ice cave with no known source of... ... | reverse complement strand
GCATCGCCGAGCAGCACGCCGTCACCTTCGCCGCCGGGCTCGCCACCCAGGGCATGCACCCCGTCTGCGCCATCTACTCGACCTTCCTCCAGCGCGCCTACGATCAGATCGTCCACGACGTCTGCATCCAGCGCCTCCCTGTCGTCTTCGCCCTCGACCGCGCCGGCTTCGCCGGCGACGACGGCCGCACCCACCACGGCATCTTCGACCTCACCTACCTGCGCTGCCTGCCGAACATGACCATCATGGCACCCAAGGACGAGAACGAGCTGCGCCACATGCTCAAGACCGCCTTCGAACACACCGCCGGCCCGATCGCCGTCCGCTACCCGCGCGGCTCCGGCGTCGGTGTCCCGACCGCCGAGCCGCTGCACGTCCTCCCCGTCGGCCGCGCCGAGGTCTTGCGCGAAGGCGACGACGTCGCCATCCTCGCCATCGGCGCGATGGTCCTCCCCGCCGAGCGCGCCGCCGACCTCCTTGCCAACCAAGGCATCCGCGCCGCCGTCGTCAACGCCCGCTTCGTCAAACCCCTCGACGAGCGCCTCGTCCTCGACCTCGCGGCCCGCTGCGGCGCCATCGTCACCGTCGAGGAGAGCGCGGCCAAGGGCGGTTTCGGCGCCGGCGTCCTGGAAACCCTCGCCAACAACGGCGTCGTCATCCCCGCCCGCGTCATGGGCGTTCCCGACCGCCTCTTCGAGCAGGCCACGCAAGCCCGCCTTCGCGAGCTCGCGAACCTGACCCCCGGCGCCATTGCCGCCGCCGCCCGCACCGTGGTCGGGGAGTCGAGCAACCTGACCGCGGGCGGGGTCATGAGATCGGTGTAGCGTCTGGAGGCAGAGAATGCCGGTGAACGCCGCGAAGGCGGCCGCGGGCCGAGCCGTGCCAGCCCACCCCGCCGCCAACCCGACACCGCCCGGCACCACGCGACGCCCCTCGAGTCCGCCACTCCTTGACGGCCCGACTCACCATCTTGCCGCCTACCGTGACCTCCTCCTCGCCTGGAACGAGCGCTTCAACCTGACCGCCGTCACCAACCCCGCCGAGGTCGAGCGCCGCCTCTTCCGCGACGCCCTCCGCCTCCTCCCAGCCATCGACGACGTCGCCGCCCACGCCGGCGATCATGACCAAGTCGGTCACGGAGATGGAGCCGCAACCCGGCCAACCCGTCATTCTGAGCTTGCGAAGCATCGCTTGCCGTCCAGCTGCCCGCCGAGGCAACCTGAACGGCGCGCTCGGGACACCCTGGACAGGAGCGACCCGCGGTCGTGCTGCCTCGTCGACGTCGGCAGCGGCGCCGGTTTCCCGGGTCTGGTGCTCAAGATCGCGCGCCCCGCCCTCGACGTCACCCTGGTTGAGGCGACCGCCAAAAAGGTCCACTTCCTCCGCCACGTCATCGCCGAGCTCGGACTGGACGGCGTGAGCGCCATCCACGCCCGGGCCGAGGAGCTCGGCCGCGACCCCGCGCACCGCGCCCGCTACGACCTGGCGACCGCCCGCGCCGTCGCCGCTCTGCCCGCCCTGCTGGAGCTCTGCGTGCCGCTCCTGCGCGTGGGCGGCCACGCCCTCTTCCCGAAGAGCGCCACCCTCGACGCGGAGCTAGCGGACGGCGAACGGGCGGCCCCCCTCGTCGGCGCGCGCATCCTGAGCCACGATCTCCTGCCCGCCCAGGAGGACGATCTCGTGACGCGGCTGGTCATCGCGATTAAGATTGCGCAGACCCCGTCGCGCTACCCGCGCCGCTCCGGCATCTCCGCCAAGGAGCTGCTGGGGAGGGCACAGACGTGATCGAGCGCATCTACTACCGCAAGGAGAAATTGCGGGGCGCCTGCTGGGAGTACCAGATCGACGGCGGCTGGCTCGCCGTCCCATCCGGCACCGGCGACCGCCCGGTCCTCCATCATCGCTTTACCTTCTACCGCCCGCGCGAGGTCGAGGTGCGCACGGCCTCGGGCGTCGAGCTCCTGGAGCGCACCGGCGCCGAGCAGTGGTTCTTTCCCGACCGCTGGTTCTCGCTCCTTCGCTTCATCACCGACAACAACCGCACCGTCGGTTATTACGTCAACTTTTCGCGTCCCCTCGCTGCGCTACGCGCGAACTACTACCGCGACCTCGACCTCGAGCTCGACCTCTGGCTCGACCCCGACGGCACCGCCACCGAGCTCGACCGCGACGAGTTCGACGCGGAGATCGAAATCGCCCGCCTCCACCCCGAATGGGCCGAGGAAGTCAACGCCGCCTTCGCCCGCGTCTCCGCCGCTGTCGCCGCCTCGGTCGCCGAGCTTGGCCCCAACCTCGACCACCTCCGCGACCCCGCCCACGGCCTCCCACGGTTCATCCTGCGCGCGTGATCGAACCGGCGCGGCGCCCGTTCAATCGGTTCCGGTCGACGAGGCCGTTTCCAGCAGGTGCATTTCCGCCTCGAACCGGCGCAGATCGGGGCTGAGAAGTTGCGCCACCCCGACCAGCGCCGCAACCGCGCCGAGCACGGCCACCACCGTGCCCGGGTCGTACCGTCCTCCCGCCCAACCCGCGATCGCCGCTCCGAGCGGGATCGTCGCCCCGGCCGCCAGCCGGCGCACGGCGAAGACCCGCCCTTGCAAGGCCGGCGGCGTGTGCTGCTGCCAAATCGCCTGCCAATGCGCCCGCACCGTCGGCAGGAGAAACGCATTGAGCGACCAAACGGCCGCGGTCAGGAACAGCAGGTTCGAGACGCCGGCGACGATCTGCAGGAACGACGCCACAACCAGGGGCACCACCACCCCGTAAATCCGCCGTGCCCCTAATCCTCCCCACAGACTGATCGCCAGCCCGCCAAGGATCGCGCCCGCGCCACCGGCCGTCGTCACGACCGCTAATGCCTCTTCAAAGCTCCACCCGCGCGGTAGCCAGTCGCCGGCGAGACGGATCTTGACCACCAGCGGCAACAGCACCAACGCCGCCGACGCCGCCAGATTGCCGACGGTGAAGAACGAGAGCAGCAGGAGGAGGGGCCGCCGCTGCCTCAAGAATTGCACGCCTTGCCACGCCTCAGCCCAGACGCCGGCCCCCAGCCCCTCGTCCGCCTCCTCGCCGCGCGACAGAGCCGGGATGCGGACGGCCACCAACGACGCGGCGGCCAGGAAGAACGACAGTGCGTCGACCATGAAGACGAGCGCGATCCCACCGTCGCCCCTCCCCAATGTCCCGTTCCACCGATCGAGCAGCCAACCGCCGTCGGCGAGACCAGCCAACCCGATCAGGCCAACTGTGACCGGCGCCGCGACCACCTGCCCAACCGATCTCGTGGCTTGCATCATCCCGTTCGCGCGCGGCAATCGTTGCTCCGGGACGATCAGGACATAGGACGCTTCGAAGGAGATGGAGTGCAACTCGCTCACGCCGGCGGCGAGCCACATGATCGCCAGGAGCGGCCCGAGCCGCAACGTCCCCGTCGCGACCAGAATCGCGAGCAGCCCGCTCAGGATCCCGTTCGTCAGGTCCATCGCCGCCATCGTCCGGCGGCGATCGTGGCGGTCCACCCAAACGCCGAACAGCGGGCTGCCGACCAGCGCCACGACCGCCGAGCCGATCGTCAACGCCGCCAGCGCGAAGGCCAGCTGCGGTCGCTGGTCGGCGGCCGGGTAACGATCGCGCGTCAGCCAAATGGTAATACCGAACGCCGTGACAAAGTCACCGAGGATGGAGACGGATTGCGTGCCCCAGAGGACGAGAAACGTTCGGAAGCCACTCGGGGATGCCTGCTGCCTCACCAGGCCGCACTCAACCGGCACGGACGACGCGCCATGAGGGGCCGGCGCTGCCTGAACGATGTCCGACAGCCTGATCGACGACCAGATCGCGCAAGGCGGGCGGACAGCCGGCCATGGGGCCAGGCATTTCCGAAGAGGCCCTGCGAAAACCGCATCGCCGCCCACCACTCCGTCATGGTACGCCGGTCGGGGAAGCGCTTATCGGCCGTTGCCAACCCTGAAGCGAGAGACGATGCTCAGGCCAAGAACGATGCCCGCCCCTCTTCCTATGCCGGTTCAGCCCGCAGCAATCCGTCCAGCATCAGCGGGCGGGGGCTGCCCTGCGCCAGACGGTGCAGAAACGACGCGATACCCGTCACCCCGGTGCCGAAGTCGGCTCCACCGAGTCCATCCTCATCCGGGAAGAAGATGCCTAACCCGTCGTGGCGGCGGTCGACGCGGCGCGTGTAGATGATCGCCGCCAACTCCCCGACCGCGGTCCGCAGCTCCTCCGCGCCCAGCAGGGCGACGGCGTCCAACAGGAACTCGCCAACTCCGGCCAGTCCATGCACCTGGGTGAGTGGCGCCCCATACGGCGGCGGGAGCACCATCGCCACGCAGCCGAGAGCGCCCTCCCGGTAGGTTGGACGACCCGACAACAGGTGGGCGCGGATCAACGCGCTCCCGATGCCCGACGCTCCCTTCAGCCAGCATGGGGAGCCGCTCGTCTTGCCTGTCGAGGTCGGCCACCAGCGCTGCCCATCCCGCTCGATGATGCTGGCCAGGAGACCGTCGAGCGCCTCAGTGGCCGTCTCCATGTAGGCGGCGCGGCCGGTGATCCGCGCCGCACAGAGGAGGGTATAGGCGATACCCGCCGTCCCGTAAGCATAGCCCGGATAGACCTTTTCACGGGCCTCGGGCGTGTGGCTGGCGGGGATCACCCATCCCGGCCCAAATGGGGTCGGCGTGATCGCCTCCACCAGATGGGAGGCGGCGATCTCCACGCGCTCGCGCATGGTGGAATCCCCGGTCGCCAGCCAGAGCCGGATCGCGGCCTGGCAGAGCCCCGCGGTCCCGTAGACAACACTCGCCACCTCCCCAACCGGCGGCAACCCGGCGAGCAGCGCGCACGCCTGCTCGCCGAGCGCGGTTTCTTCCAGCACCGCCGCGGTCTCCGCCAGAAACCAGGCGACTCCGGCTTGCCCGAAATAGAGTCCGTTCGGCCGCGGCGCACTGTCCCTGAGCGCGGCGACAGTCGCCCCCGCGGTCGCCGCCAGCAGATCGGTCACCCGCACCGAAGGACGGTCGCGAGCCAGTTGACACAGGAACAACCCAACGCCACTGCTCCCGTTGGTGATGTTGAGCGGGTCGGTCGCTTGACCGAAACCGGTTGTCGGCCAGCAGCGCTGCCCAGCCTTGTCGGCCCGGGCGGCAGCCAGATAGACAACCACCTGATCCACCACCGCCTCGATCTGGTCCACCGCCAAGCTGGGCACCGCCGACCGGATCGGCGGTTGGGAACGCCGGCCCATTCGCGGCGAGTTCCCCAGGGCGACCAGCTCGTCGGCACTGGGCCGCTGCGACGGATCCGACTCCTGGCAGCGTAGAATCAGATCCGTCGTCCAATCCGGTGCCCGGCTCAGCATCAGCTGCTCCGCCGTCTTCTCCCGCCGCGAGCGGCCGAGCGCCGCGTCCGGCAAGAAGAACGGATCGGTGGTCGTCGCCAGAAAGTAGAGCGTGCTGCCGAAGCTGAAGACATCGTCGGCAAAGGTCGGGGGCAGATTCTGCACCTGCTGCGGTGACGCGTACGCGGAGGTGGCTCCCCGGAACGGCGTCGCGAGTGGCTCGCTCATTCGGTGCGCGAGCTCAAGGTCGACCAGCTTCGGCTCAGTCCCCCGCGCCAGAACGATGTTGTTCGGGTTGAAATCCCGCACGACGAAACCCGCGCCGTGACACCGCTTGATCAGCTGCGCGAGCGCCCCGCCCAACGAACGCAGGTCCTCGTCCGTCGGCAGCACCCCGCGGTCGGCGTAACGCCGCTGGACGAACGACCGGAGGGATGGACCGCGCAGATCTTCTTCGGCCAGAAAGAGGTGCCCTCCATGCTCGAACAGCTCCAGCGGTTCCGGCGCGATCATCGCCGGCGCGAGCGCCTCGAGGACCGTAAATTCGTGCCGCAAACGATCCCGTGCATCCCGCCCAAACCGATCGGTCGCAACGTGCGGGCGGGCCTCCTTAATCACGACTTCGACGTCGTTGTCGGCCACACGCCCCCGATAGGTGCCGCCCCGATTCGACCGCTTGAGTGCCCGCGTCACCCGGTATCTTCCCAGCATGACCTGATCGGGTGGTGCCCCCTTCGCCCCCAATGCCACAATCGGTTCCTTGAACGGATCGCTCGCCCAATCCGGCGGGGTATACCATCCAAGGCGCTTGTCCGCGACGAGGGAGCCGTCCGGGCACTCGATAGCCGGTTCGATCTTGTCGAGGAACGTCCACCTGATGCGGTCCCGAGCAAACGATCCGTAACGATAATGGATCAGGCTGCCCGGGAGGTAAACGCGATCGGAGAGGATGCGCGGTCCGTCCAACTCCAGGGTTGCCTCGTGGCACGCCCGTGCCAGGACGACCGCCTCGTCGTCGTCCGCCGGATAGACGGTGACGAACTTCCCCGACATGCCCTCGGGCCAGGCGGCGCTGTTGAGGATCTGAAGCTGACGGAGCGACTTGGCGAACTTGAAGTGACAGCGACGCTCAACCAGGATCGGGAGCACGCGCGAGAGCACCGCCGCCGCCGACAGAATCGTCGCCGCGACGTGGAGTTTCCAGCCCTGCCCTCGCCGTGGCCGCCCCGCGGGCGCAACCACCAGCCAGATCTCTTGTTCCTCGACCGCCCATTCCGGCTCCCGATTGCCAATCTGCTCACGCAGGATCTCGATCAACTCATCGGTGTCGCCAAACTCGGACTGCTCGGCAACCGGATCGTAGACCCACGGCGGGGCTCGCATATCGGTCTCCCCGCTCCTTACCGCCGCGGTCGCATCAACAACCGTCCAACCCACAACCAACCGCACCGATGCGCGACGCCAGCCGCAAGAAACAGCGTGCTCGGAGCGGAAACGCTCCGAGCACAATCGTCACCCGTTGGATCCGGCTGCGGCTACCCGCTGACCGCGCACCAACCCCACCCCCAACAGATCGTGACGTCCTTCAAGTCCTCGACGTCGCGATTCTCGTCTTGCTGGTCGACCTCGAACGCCAGTTGGTGCAGCGCGGAGATCGTCTCGGTATCGTCGTGCTTGCTCATCGCCTCTCTCCTATACGCTCTCGTTCGATCCGCCGCTCCAGACGCCTAGAGTACTATTCTTATAGGGCCAAAAGTACTGCTTGTCAAGCCCCCTATGAGACCAAAGTACTAGGACTATTGGCGGCCGCGCCCAGTGCGACGGCCGCACCCCGTTCGTTCGACGTTGGGAACCGTCGCTAGTCAGCGGCGAAGATATCGCCATACCCGGTGCTGCCCAACAAACTGACCTGATTTGGCTTGTCTACTTGGCGATACCGTTGCGCCGCGTCGCAGATTCCGGGCAGCAAGCTCGGGTCGCCCGCGCTACACAACGTCGTCACCGGCTGGTTCAGCACCCAGGCCACCGCCCGATCCACGTCCGCTTGCTCCGTGAACGGCTCGTACCAGGTGCTATGCGTCGGTGTCCGCCCAGCCCATGGCCCCTTCGCCGTCGCCTTGAGGACATGGATACCGACATCTTGCGCCTGGCAGAGCGCGACCAGCGCCTCCCAATCCCGCCGGTACCCTGGCATCGCATGGAGCAGCAGATTGCAGGAGGTCATCACTGTCGCGAAGTCGAACCGCCCCAGCGCCTCGGCGTGGGTGGCCGGTGATTCCGGGCCGTGACCCGTGATCCCAATCGGGCCGACCAGACCCTCCTCGCGCGATCCCAGCACCGCCTCCATCGCCCCCCGCGGCGCGAACGCCGCGTCGAGATCGGCTCGGTTGCAGACCGCGTGAAGTTGGTAGAGGTCGAACCGGTCGCGGCCGAGCCGCTCCAGGGTCCGGTGCAGTTCCTCCCGCGCCTGGTCCCGGCTCCGCTCCTGCGTCTTGCAACCGATGAACAGATCCGGCTGCGGGTGCCGCTTCAGGTACGACCCCAGCCGCAACTCCGCCTCTCCGTAGCTGGGCGCCACGTCGAAGTGGTTGATCCCCCGCGCGAGCGCTTCCTCGATCACCCGGTCGGCCTCGTCCTGCGTCACGCTCCCGATCGCGTACGTCCCAAACGCCACGACCGTGCTCTGATGCCCCGTCTTCCCCAATCGCCGCCGCTCCATGACCACCCTCCAGTTCCCGCGCTCTCGTCCCGCGTCAACGCGGCACGAGAAGTCGAAACACACAAGCCCTCACGAACCGACGCTGACGCGCGCCGGCGCAGGTCCCTCCGCCGTCATCTTGAGCGTGCGAGGGATCCCTCACCGTCGTCCACCGCTCTGCGTCGCCCCGGTGAACGGAGCCGGCCAGCATCGCCAAGACCCACGTCTCACAGACCCGGATGCTCTTGAGTGCGTTCGGACGCCTGTCCTCGGAGCCGGCTCCAGCCGATCAGCGCGGGGAATCAGGCCGCGCGAGCCGAATCCATGGCGTCGTCCACAACCCAGCCACGCTCACACGTCATCCGCCCGCAACGCGTCCGGTCGTTGCCGCCTCGGTTCGATCCCGATGCTGGCGTCGTAGGCGCGCCGTTTCCCCGGGTCGCCCAGCACGCTCTTCGCCTCCAGCAGCTCGCGCATCCGCTCCGGCGCGTCCGGCGCCGTTGAACGATCCGGGTGGTACTTCATCGCCAGCCGCTTAAACGCCGCCTCGATCACCTCTGGATCCGCGTATGGATCGACCTGGAGCGCCTGGTACAAAGTCGGCGCGATCGCCTTGCCGTTCGCCCCTTGGTGCCCCAATCCCTGTGGCAGCCGCCCCACATAGTCCGCCAGTTGGTCGGCGCTAATCAAGCGCTGCTTGAGCTCGTCGCGCATCTGCGGCGGTAGCGCAAACCGCACGCCGCAGGCCCGGCACTCCAGGATCTGCTGCTGTCCAACGGGCAGTGCCGCGAGGATGTAGAGGGTCAGCTTCCGCTTCGCCTCGTAGACGGTGAAGACGCCCTGCTTGCCGCACTTTGGGCAGCGTCCAAGCACGTACCCGAGATGCGCCACATCTTCCCGGCTGCCAACGAACACCCGATCGTCTCCTCCGCGCGCGACTCGTCCGTACTGTAGCGCATCGCCCCACTCCCACGCCCGTCTCGCGGGCGTCACGGGAGCCCGTCAGCGTTGCGCGGCCGTCGCCACCGGTCGTCGTCGCCGGGCCGCTCGGGCACACCGCCGGGGAGCCGGTGCGCAAAACGCTGCCGGGCACCCGGATGACCCGTCCGCGCCGCGGGTGCCACGACGATTGCCTATACTGAGCCCGCGGCGCCGTTCGACGCGGCAAGCGACGTCTTATGCCGAACGACGTCGCCACCACTCCGGCTTATCTGCGGCTGGCATCGATCGGTGGAGCCCGGCGTTTCGCCGCCGGGCACTCGACAGGACCGAATCAAGCTTGCCCGACGACATGAACGCCCAGCACTGGCTCATCTGGGACGCTGGCTGAGGCCTCTGACGAAACGTCGCCGCCTGGGTCAGGCGGCATGACCGCTGCCAGCGCTTCCGCGCGGTGCCCTACCAGGAGTGCCCCAGCCCCCCCATGACCCCCGTGCTCTACGAGGTGTCGCAACGGGCCGTCCAGGTTCTCACCACCGATGGCCGACACCTCAGCGCCGGTCGCGCCTCTCTCTTCGTCCTCGAACAGATCGACTATCTCCCCATCCTCGCCCGCCTCGCCGCCCACCGCCCTCTCATCTGGCTTGTCGAGGCCGGCTACCACTTCATCGCAACCCATCGTCCCTTGTTCGCCCGCCTCTTCGTCCGCTCCTGACTGCGCCCGAATGCGCCTCTCTGGGATTCACCCCTCATCCCTTCCTCACCTCACCTCCTGACCCCCAAGCACCCCCACCGGCGCCACCAGCGACCGCCCGATCGCCGCTACGTCCCGCAGTCCGCAGAGCAGGAAATCCGTCGTCAGCTCCTCGCGCAGCAGGTCCAGCACCTGGAATGCCCCCTCCTCCCCCCCCGTCGCCAATCCGTACATGAGCGGTCTGCCCATCATCACCGCCCGCGCCCCGAGCGCCAGCGCCTTGAGCACATCCGTCCCGCGCCGCACGCCGCCATCGAGCAGCACCTCCCCAGCCCCCGCCACGGCCTCGACAACCGCCGGCAACGCGTCCAGCGACGCCACCGCGCTGTCCAACTGCCGCCCGCCGTGGTTCGAGACGATCACCGCCCGCGCCCCATGCCCGAACGCCAGCCGCGCATCCTCAGGCGCCAGAATCCCCTTCACCACGACCGGCAGTTCGGTCACGCCGGCCAGCCACTCGAGGTCCCCCCACGAGATCAGCCGCTCCCACCTCGTTAGCGCGAGATACGACGGTAAGCCGCCACTCTGATCTCGCGGCAGCAGATTCGGCATCGTCATCCCCAGTGGCAACCCGAAACCGTTGCGTTCGTCCGCCTCCCGCCGCCCGCGCACCGGCACGTCCACCGTCAGCACCAACGCCGCTGCCCCCGCCGCCGCCGCCCGCGCCGCCACGTCCCGCGTCAATCCCCGATCCGCCAGCAGGTAGATCTGGAACCACCACGCGCCCGCCCGCGCCGCGACGTCGTCGACCAAGCAGCTCGCCGCCACGCTCAGGGAAAAGATCGTGCCCGCCCGCCGCGCCGCCGCCGCACTCGCCAGCTCCCCATCGGGGTGAGCGAGCTGGTGCAACCCCATCGGCGAGACAATGACCGGCATGCTCACTGGCTGCCCGAGCACCGTCGTCGTCAGCGCCGGCTCGTCCACCCCCGCCAGCACCCGCGGTACCAACCGCCACCGGTCGAACGCCGCCCGGTTTCCCGCCAGCGTGATCTGATCCTCCGCGCCCCCGGCGACAAAGTCAAACAGGCTCTTGGGCATCACCGCCCGCGCCGCCGCCTCGTACTCGAGCAGGTTGACCGGTGCCATCGCCGCTTCGACGCTCATCGCCATCCCTCCTCAGATTCCGCCGAGTCACAGAATCCTACCCGAGGCGCCGACCGTCCGCGCGCACCAATCCCGCGCCCTCTCAACGCGTCGATCCGGGTCGAGGGGCATGAGTCCCCTCGACCCGGATCGAGAGCAAGACCGCGATGGCTGCGCTGCGAGCCGGCCGGTGGCTGGTGTGGGCCGGTCGCGGGTTGGTTACTGAAGCTCAGGCGATCGGCAGAGGGACGTGTTTGGTCACGGTCCGCCGCTATTGCCGCCTGTCGCTGCGGGCTACGTCGTCGGCGTCGCCGCAGCCGGCGGCGCCCCCACCACGGCACCCTGACTGCCGTGGCGACCATGCTTGCCGTGTTTGCCGCGGCCCAGTCCCTTCGCCTTCAGCTCGTCCTTGCTCACGATCAGGAACGCGCCCTGATTGAACCGCGCCGTCTCCTGTCCGGCCGCGTCGCTGATCGTCACTGTCACCTCCAGGGCCCTCGCGTCCTGGGCGTTCGTGAAGATGATCGTGGCAAAGCCACGGGCGTCGCCGGCGTCGTTCGTCGCCGTCTGACGAACGACAATTAGAACTGCCGGTGGCGACAACTAG
>JRHI01002774.1_pt1 | contig 11434 bp, 16 predicted proteins | sample 215371 | NCBI WGS metagenome assembly JRHI01 (sample SAMN02929681, study PRJNA255918) | sediment metagenome | biome: cave system; feature: Ice Cave; material: Sediment; isolation source: sediment from deep within a dark volcanic ice cave with no known source of... ... | reverse complement strand
CCGTGATCAAGCATTCCCTTCCAGAGCGCCTCATCCCTCATCCGACTTCCGCCCCTGACGGCGTTCGATGACCGTGATCAAGCATTCCCTGGGCACCGCCACCATGTGGGCCCAGCGTTCCTCGTCGTAGGTCGTCCGCGCGTAGGTTCGTGCGAGTTCGGCGCCTCCGGCGCGAACGCTCCCCACGTGCGCCAAGGGGTCGCTCAGACGGGCGCGCGCGAAGACCTCGTACACGTGCTCGCGGGGCTCCGGCTTCAAGCTTCGACCCCCCACCCCGCGAGAGCCCGGCGACCGGCGGGCGTTATGCGGGACCTCGTCCAAGGCGGGTGCCAGACTACCTCCACTGAGACAGTCCCAACACCGGGCACGCGGCGCAGCCGCTCCTCGACGTCCTCGACGATCCACTGGTGACAGGGACAGCCCATCGAGGTGAGGGTCATCGTCACCGCTACCGCTTCGCCCTCCACCTCAACCCCATAGACGAGCCCGAGGTCCACGATGCTGAGCGGGAACTCTGGGTCCCGAACCTCGGCCAGCGCCTTCCAGATCGCTGGCTCCTCGATGGCACCGGCGCCTGGCCTCTTCACGCCGTGCTCCTTAGCGCCTCCAGGCTGCGATGGCCCGACTGCAAGATCTCGACCAGTTCTCGGTTGCGCGGTCCGCGCGCCTTCCACCGGCGAATCACGTCGTCCCAGCTCACGGCCGTCTCCAGATCCCACCGCTTGGCCCCCTCGTCGAAGGCGCAGGGAAGGTGGAACTCGAGGACGTAGGCCCCGGAGTCGGGATCGCGGTGGGCGGGCACGTGAAGGCCCATTCTCCCCGCCAGAGGTACGACCTGGGTCAGCCACTCCTGCCGCAGCTCATCATTGGTCCTGCCCTTTAGCCGGTACTCGAGCTGGGTGTCGTGCGTCTTGAGGTCGTCGGGCAGGCCGAACCACTCAACGGTCATCGGGAACATCCAGTCGACGGCGTCCTGCAGTTGCGGCCGCGTGCGGGCGTCGCCTGCCAGGCGCGCCATCGCCCGCTCGCCGAACTGGAGGTGGAAGTGCTCCTCCTTGTTGACCTTGACCAGCGCCCGCCGCCAGGGGAGATAGCTGGTGTTCTGGTAGATGTCGCTCAGTAGGATGAAACCGGCACGGTCCATGAACGCGCTGATGACCACGCTCTCCGCGAAGTTCTCGTACGGCATGTCCATCGCATACGGGTGCTTGAACTCGCCGGGTTCCCGTCCATAGATCAGCGCGTCCACGTCCTCGCCCAGGTCCTCCAAGAGCCGGTAATCGATGTGGGCGTGGCCCAACTCGTCCTGGACAATGGCCAGTAGGGCGCCCTGGAACTGCTCCGGGACCCGTCCGGCGACCAAGTTGGGGTAGTGCATCACTGCGCCCAGGAACTCGGTGTCGGCAGAGATCAGCAGGGTTCGCTTGAGCTCGAAGAGATAGACCTCCGACATCTCCTCGGGGGCCTCGATTTGCATGCCCCGCGCAAGCCGCTCGCGCATCTCGACGTCGCTAATCAATGGTGTCCTCCCGGGTTCAGATCCGCGTACTCGGCCGGGGCCAGGGGAGCCTGCTCCGGGTCGACGTAGCCCTGGCCGACGACCGCTGCCTCCGCCATCAACCGGAGGTAGCTCGCCACCGCCGGTGTCGGCGCAGAGGCATAGAGGCGCTCAATCCTTTCCCGCAGCTCGCCAAACTCGGCCGCGAAGCTTGCCGCGTTCACGGAGTCGCCTCCCGGCGGTGGTCGAAGACACGCGGGGTCTTGAGCTCGTATCGGGGCAGGGAGCCGGACGCGAGCACGGCGACCTCGATCCCAACCCCGATGTTGTAGCGGAGCTCCTCGGCCAGCTTCGAGCGCAACTCCGGGTACCGGGACTCCTCGACGGCAGGGTCCGCTTCCAATCGCACCTCCATGGCATCCTGACCTTCGTTTCGCTTGATGTGCACCTCGAAGTAGGCCGAAGCCCCGGGGAGGCGGCCGATGATGTTTTGGACCGCGGTCGTGTAGACGTTGGTGCCTCGGATCGTAACCATGCTGTCGGTTCTGGCCATTACCCCACCATCGAGAAAGGAGAAGGTCCAGCCGCACCCGTGATCAGGGCGGCGTCGGAGCCGGACAAGGTCGTGGGTGCGGTACTTGATGAGCGGCTGGCCGAGGCGGAAGCTGGTAATGATGTGCTCGCCCACCTCCGATTCGTCGGCCACCGGTTGAAAACTGGCCGGGTCGACGACGTAGGAATGAACGTGGCGCTCGATGACGTGAACGCCGTTCGCCTCCCCCCGGTCGACGGCGGCGCATTCGCAGGCCGCGAAGATGGCCTCACTGATGCCATAGATGTCGCAGACCACGGGATCACCCCAGCCCCGCTTGAGCGCCTGCCGGAAAGAGGGTACGTTGGGGCCGATCTCGCCAGCCGTGGTCAGGAAGCGAACGCCGGCTGAAGCCAGCTTGATCCCCTCTCCGCGTGCCACTTCCGACATGTGGAGCAGGTAGGTGGGAGTCCCGATCACGGCATCCGGGCGCAACTCCAGGATCTGCTTGATCCGACTCTTGGTGTCGAGCCCGCCTCCGGGAATGACCATCAACCCCATCCGCTCGGCCGCGAAGAGGGCCGACCAGAAGCCGATGAAGGTGCCGAAGTTGAAGGCAAAGTAGAGCGAGTCACCCGGGCGCATACCGGCGTCCCACCAGCCGTAGGCCCACGCCTCGTAGGCGGCCATCAGCCTGTCGTAGCTCGTGAACACCTCGTTCAAGGGCGTGCCGGTGGTACCCGAGGTCCGATGGAACCAGGCTCGGAGCTCTCGAGGCGTCGACTCCAAGCCGAAGAGCTCTCCGCGCTCCTTCTGATCGGCGACGATATCGGACTTATCGGTGCAGGGCAGACGCTGGAAGAAGTCGTCCCAGGTTCGGATCGCCTCTGGCCGGACGCCGGCTCGGCCGTAGAGCCGCCGGTAGAACGGCACGCGCTCGAAGGCGTACTCCACCAGCTTCTTGATCCGAGCCAGGTGGATCGAGTCCAGCCGGTCGCGGTCCATCCGCTGCCAGGTTTCATCCCAGACGGCTGCGCCCCGCCAGCTGGCGCCGGCGAGCCCCAGCGTGGCCTCGGTCGCAGGAGGCTTGCCCGCGCCCACTATCTCGGTCACCTGGCTCCGAAGCGCGGAGGCCGTTTTTCGAGGAACGCGCTGGCGCCCTCGCGGCTGTCGGGAGTCGTCAGCAATTCGTTCTGAAGCTGACGCTCGAACGCGAACCCGGAGTGGAGTGGCATCTCGAGGCCCTCGGTCAGGGCGATCTTGGTGAAGCCGATCGCCTGCTGCGGCCCCTCGACCAGCCCCCGCGCATAGGCTTCGACCTCCGGCAGCAGCTGGTCGGCCGGGAGCAGGCGATCGACCAGGCCCAGCTGGTGGGCCTCAGCGGGCCCGAAGGTGGCGCCGCGCAGCATCAGGTCGATCGCCTTGGGCAGCCCGATCAGTCTCCCCAGGAGCTGGGTGCCGCCCTCCCCGGGAATCACCCCAAGCTTGATCTCGGGCATCCCATAGCTCCAGTCGCCTTCGGCGGCGAAGCGGAGGTCGCAGGCCATCGCCAGTTCCATCCCGCCCCCCATGCAGTGAGCGTTGATGGCGCAGATGAAGACCTTGGGGATGCTGCGCATGCGCATGATCATCTCCTTGCTGGTCTGGCTCAGCAGGCCGACTTGGTGTGGGGGCTGGTCGCGGATGACGCTGATGTCGGCACCGGCCGAGAAGAAGCCGGCCAGGGCGCTGGTCAGGATCGCGACCTTGACCTCGTCGTCGAAACGGACCGCGAGCACGGCCTGGTCGAGCTCCAGGATCATCTGCAGGTTGTGCGCGTTGGCCGGGGGCCGATTCAGCCGGAGCCAGCCGACCCCGTCCCGCACCTCGGTGCGGACGTGCTCAAGCTCGAGCTCGGCCAACTTCAGCGGCATATCCCTCGTCGTTCTCTGCATCAATTCGTCTCCTCCATTTCGGTCCTGACGGAAGGCTCGAGAATGCCTCCGAGAGCGAGCTCGGCGAGCATGGAGGCGATCTCGTCGGGGGCGAGGCGGCGGTCCGCCTCGTACCAGCGGTAGACCCAACTGGCCATGCCGATTAGGCCCTGGACGGCGATCTTGGGGGCGATCCCCCTGCGCAGGCGGCTTTGCTCTTGGAGCTGGCGGACGGGGTCGAGGACCAGCTCGATGTACCGCTTCTGCTTCCGCTTGATCATCCTCAGCTGCGCTTCGCTCAGCTCCTGTTCCTCATCGAACAGGATGGTGAATAGGGCCCGGTTCTCAAGGATCAGCAGCGTGTGCTCCCGGAGCATCCGCCTCAAGGCCGCTGCTGGTGGAAGCTGCAACTGCCCCACCGCCGCCAGCCGTCCAAGCGCCATCTCCATCGTCTGCGCATACAGCTCATAGAGGATCTGCTGCTTGGAACGGAAGTAGTGGAAGAGGGTTGGCTTGGCAATGCCGGCGGCGGCCGCCAGCTCCACCAGCGAGGTAGCCCGGTAGCCGCGACGGGCGAAGAACTCGGCGGCAACAGCCAGGATCACCTCACGCCGGGAGCGGGAGAGGTCAGGGGCGGCGACCGTCACTTTGCGGCCGCCTCCTGGCGGCGATCGTGGACCCGCCGCGCCTTCATCTGCGGTCGCTCTAGTGTTCCCGGCGGCAGCGTCTCGCAGCGCACACGGATCCCGATCCCACCGCGGATCGCCTCCTCTACCCGCCGTGCGAGTGCGCCCCCTTCGAGCCTGGCCCCGTCCCTCGGCTCGACTCGGACGAGCACCTCGTCGATCCCCGCGCTGGCGCGGCTGATCACCACTTCGAACTCGTCGCCCACCTCGGGGAGGGCACGAATGACCGACTCGAAGGTGGCCGGGTAGACCACCACGCCGCGCACTTTGAGCATGTCGTCGGTGCGGCCGAAGAAGCCACCAGCCGCCAGCCTGTGGGTGCGCCCGCACGCGCAGCTTTGCGCTGTCAGCGCGTAGAGATCGCCGACCTCGTAGCGCAGGATGGGCTGGCCTTCCGAAAAGAGGTTGCTGACGACGGAAACGCCCTGCTTGCCCTCCGCCAGGGGCTCCCCGTTCGCCGGATCGACGGCCTCCGGGATGTAGCAGTCCTCCATCAGGTGGAGGCTATAGGGTGCCTCGGCGCGCCTGCCGTCATCAAGGCACTGATAGCCGAAAGGCGCCATCGCCATCTCGGTGCATCCATAGATGTCCAGCATCGTCGCCCCCCAGGCCGCCTCCACCCTTTGCTTGGTGGCGGGGATGCAGGGTCCGGGCTCGCCGGCGGTGACGATGGTGCGGATCGAGGTCTGGCGAGGATCGAAGCCCTGCCTGCCGAGGACCTCGGCCAGGAAGAGCGCGTAGCTGGGAGTGCAGATCAGGACCGTCGGCTGGTAGGTCCTGATGAAGAGAGCCCGGCGCTCGCTGTCGAGGCCGCCGCCCGGGATGACCGGGCAGCCGATCAGGTTCATCCCGTAGTGCGCCCCCCAGAAGGCGACGAAGGGACCGTAGCCGAAGCAGTTGATGAGGACGTCGCCCGGCCGCACCCCCTGCGCCCAGAGCGCACGCGCCCAGATCCAGGCCCAGAGGTCGCGGTCGTGGAGCGTGTGCCGGAAGGCGCGGGGCAGGGCGGTGGTACCCGAGGTCGCAAAGAACATCCACCCCTGCCGGGTCCATCGCTCCTGCTCAAGCGGGCTGAACGTCCCCCAGGGCGGGTTCTCTTGCTGGTCGGCGATCCACTCGGCCTTGCGCGTGATTGGGATCTTCCACAGGTCGTCCAAAGATCTGATGTCCGCCGGCTTCAAGCGAGCCGCCTCGAACTTGCGGCGGTAGAAGGGACTGCACTCGAAGAGGTAGGCGAAGGCGGCGACAAGCTTTTCGGCCTGGATCTCCCGCAGTTTGGTGGGATCCGCCAACTCAAGCTCTGGCGACCAGTGGCGATCGGAGCCGGGGTGATCGGGATCCAACTGCCAGCGGCGAACAAGGTGAAGCCAGCGTTCTCTAGCGTTCATAATTCATACCCGACCGTCCGGTCGGTCTGTCTCGAAGGATACCATCTCCCTCAGCAGAAGGCAAGGGCGATGAAGTTAGCGTCCAAGCACGTGGTGTACGAGGGGCGCCGACCATCTGGCGGCGCGCGCATGAAAATGTTCAGAGCCGCTCGTTGAAAGTGCCCGCCTCCTGAGGGCGCGACAGGGCCGGCTTTGGCCCCGAGGAGGCAGGACTCCCGAGGCTGTTGGTATCTCAGCAAACGCCGCAGCAGGAGTCTCAGCCGATGCTCTGACAGGAGGAACACGTGGAAGTCATGCCATTGGTCCGGCAGGGATGGACGATCTCGGCCATCGCCCGCCACCCGGGCCGCAACCGGCGCACCGTGCGCGCCTACGCCCAGGGTGATCGCCAGCCCGGTGAGCGGCGGTGGGCCGCTCCCGACCCCTTCGCCGCCTAGACAGTTACCTGCGGATCCGGTTCCGCGACCCCCCCACGTGTGGGCAACCACGCTCCACGACGAGCTGCGGCGGCTGGGCTATGAGCGCAGCTACCAGTGCTTCACCGCCGAGCTCCGCGGGCGCCAGCCGGGGCCGATCTGCCCGGACTGCCTGTCGGCCCGGAGCCGGTCCACAGTCGAACTCGAGCACAAGCCGGGAGAGGAGGCTCAGTGGGACTGGGTGGAACTGCCGGGAGCGCCCTAGGGTGGGCGCGGGCATCTACTCCAGGGCACGCTCTCCTACTCGACCAGGGTCCGCGGTGCGTTGGCTGAGGAAGACCGCGGCTTTTTTTAGGATCTCCTTGTCCTCCCGCAGACCACGGTTCTCGCGCCGGAGTCGGACCAGTTCATGCCGTTCCTCGCTGGTCAGACCGTCCTTGCGGCGGCCGGTGTCCAGGTCGGCCTGCTTGACCCAGTGCCGCAGCGACTCGGATGAGACGCCAAGGTCCCTGGCGGCGGTGCTCAAGCTGCGCCCGCCCTCGCGGACCAGTCGGACGGCTTCAGTTCGGAACTCGGGTGGGTAGGGGTTGGTGTACTTCCGGGGCACGGCTGACCTCCTCTGCGGGCTTTGTAGCCCAAGTGTTGAGGTGTCCACCGAAGCGGGTCAAGGTCAAAGCGGAGCCGGCGCCCCCATGTGATATGGAACCAGCAGAATCGATTGAAGGATGACGAGGGCGGGAATCGCGCCCACCAACCGCAGGTTCGCTCGGCCGGCGCCCGCCCGCCAGCCGCAGGCAAGCACGATCAGAGATCCGAAGAAGATCAACGCCGCATTGACCACGGCGTGCAGAAACATGAACTGGCCTGACCCGAATATCCCCATCCCCGCGAGGAGGAACTGCAGGACGATGGCCGCCGCCAGCAACTGCGTGCCGATGCGGTAGGCGCTGGCCCATCGTGCTTCCCCCGTGACCGGCCTAGCGCCAGTCGCTTCCCCGTTCATGGAGCGACTCTATTGCTGACCTGTCGCATCGTCAATCCTTCTTAAGGTCGTGGTGCAGGTGCCGATTCGACGTACGCGGCGGCGGCGGCGCCTCTCATTGGCACTCTCACGACAGGCGGCTCGTCAGGGGCATCGAGGCGGGGAGGCCCTGGGAGTGGTGCAAACCGTGGGCGTAGAAGACTTTGCCGTAGAGGTGGGCGAGGCCGGCGGAGGAGTCGTGACTGCGGACGGCGCCGGGCTGGTCGGAGGCGCGGTGGCGATGGGTGGCCCAACCACGGGCCTGGGGGTCGGCGCCGCGATAACCACAGCGGTGGGCGTGGGCAGCGGGCTGGGGGCAAGTGACGGCGAAGGCACAGGGGAGGGCGTCGCCTCCGTTGAGGCGGTCGCTGAGGGGGGCGGGGGCGTGTCGGCCCCGACTGCCTGGCTCACCGTCCCGGTCAGGTGCAGCAGCACGCCGCCGGGATTGCCGCCGCTGAAGATCCAGATCGCCAGGCCGGCCGCGATGGCGCCGCTCACCGCCCCGGTCACGGCGCCCGCGCGAGCACCAGCCCAGGCATGTGCCCACCACTCCGCGAACAGGGTCCACGGGTTGCGGATCACGTTCTGACGGTCGTGTGGCGTGCCTCACTCGCGAGCGGATGGCAAGCCGAAAACAACCTGAATTCCCCCACAGGTCGTTGATCCTACCCTCACAATGGCCTCTGGCGCAAAGCGCAGGCGGAAAGTAACCGGATGACTCACCCGGCCGTTGCTCTACCAGACCAGGGCAAAAGGGTTACCTGGACACGAATGAGCTGAGGACGATGGAATTCATTAACTCGCTGCTGGACCGGATCAGCCTGTGGTCGGGTCAGAAGAAGGCGGTCGGGGTGCTCGCCCTCTTTCTCCTGGCGGCCGCCCTGGCCGGCGGAATCAGCCTGTCGCAGCGGTCGAGCCACCAGCCAGCGCCGCCAGCGGGTCGTGCCGCCTCTCTGCCCCCGGTCGCCTCGACCGCAGCGCCGCTCCAGCCGGCTTCGCCTCTGGCCGGAGTTCAATGTCGGCTCCCTATCTCGAACAACCAGCCTGGCGGCGGCGGGTTCATCAGCTTCCCGTCCGCCACCTTCGCTGCTGACCCGGGCAGCAGCGTGCAGGCGGGGCCGTACCAGGGACTCAGCTACGTGCGCGGCGCTCAACGTTGGCTGCGCCAGTACCGCGCACCGCCATACGGCCGGATGGGAAGGCCTACGCGGTCTATCAGCAGTCGGTCGGGATAGTTCTTATCGATGTCGCCACCGGGGGACAGAAGCGGGTTGGTCCCCAGGTGAATGGGCCGGCCAGCCAGGCGCGGATTGAGGCAGTTTACTGGCATGTCCTCGATGCTGCGACGGAGGGCGTCTACGCAATTCCCCAGGGCAACGGGCCGGCCCAAGGTCTTTGGCTCTTTCCGTACGACGGGGCTGAGCGCCAGGTGACCGGCTCTGGATTCTGGCACGCGATCGGGGGCGGGGCCGCCTGGGACACGTCGTAGCCCTCAGTTCCCCAGGGCGCCTCCAACCTGATCCTACGGCGCGACCTGAGAACCGGAAACGAGTCGAAGTGGTTCGTCCAACCGGCCACCGACAGCCGTGTCGTCGGCTTTGACGTTGACGGACAACCGGTGATTCAGGGGATCACGCCGACGAACATCGACGTCTGGCTGGCGACGGGCAGTGGCACTGCGCGCCGGCTGGCGTCGGTCGCCAAGCCTGCCGTTCCGAGCATGGGTGGCGGAGTCTATGTGCAGTCGGTGCTGGGGGATTCGCACGGTCTGTGGGTTGCGACCAGCGACGGGCTCTACTTTGCGCCCCCGTCTGCGGAGTTGGTGAAGGTATCCACCGTGACAGGCTTCCTCGCCGGGTCCTGCTCCTGAAGAATTCCCCTTCAGGCGGCGTTGCGGGACAGCCGCTAAGCTCCTCCGTCATGGGGAGAGATCTGACACGACGCGACTTCGTACGAATGGCCGGTGGTGCAACCGTTCTGACGGCCGGCGGCGGTTTATCAGCACTGCTATCGGCCTGCGGAGGCTCACAATCCGGCTCGACAGGCCCGGCCAAGCTCGCCGAGAAGGACGTGTCAAAGCTCTATGACGCCGCCAAGAAGGAGGGCCAGGTCGTCTGGTGGACAGCCCACTACGAGCAGAGCGCTGCTGAAAAGATGGCCGCTGCCTTCAAGCTCAAGTACCCGGGGATCCAGGTGGACCTCCTCCGGCAGACCGCGCAGGTGCTCAACAACCGGCTTCTCCAGGATCTCAAGGCGGGCCAGAACACCTGCGACGTCTTCTGCTCCACCGATGAGGGGCATTACCCGCCCCTCAAGAAGCAGGGAGCCCTGACCGCCTTCACGCCCCCCGACATCGACCTTCTGCCGAAGGAGTACCAGAAGCTCGATCCCGACAACCAGTACCACCTTGGGGCGATCGGGTTTGTTCTGATCAACTACCGCTCCGACAAGGTCACCAGTCCGCCCAAGAGCTGGAAGGATTTCGCGCAGGATCCCCAGTGGAAGGGAAAGCTGACAACCGGCCACCCCGGCTTCTCGGGTTATGTGGGGCAGTGGGTCACGGCGATGCTTCGGCTCAACGGGGACCAGTTCCTCAAGGACCTCAAAAAGCAGGATCCCAAGGTGGGCCGGTCGGTCAACGACACCGTCACCGACATCGTCAATGGCGAGCGGACGGTGGGTGCCGGACCAGACAACTTCTCCCTTGCGAAGAAGGCCTCGGGCGTCGCGATCGACATCGTTTTCCCGAGCGAGGGCGCCGTCATCATCCCGGGCCCGGTCGGCGTGCTGGCCAAGTCCCAGCATCCCAATGCCGCTCAGCTGTTCACCAACTTCATGTATTCCAAGGAGTACTCGGAGGCGCTGGTCTCGACCTCGAACTACCCCCTTCGGGCAGACGTGAAGGTGCCGGCTGGACTGCCCAGCCTCGACAAGGTCAAGGCGATTCACAACACGCTGGACCAGCTCGCGGGGATCAACGAAAGCATCGCCAAGTGGCGTGAGATCATCGGGTAGACGGCGGCGCGCGTTCGGCCCGGTGACCCGCCAGGGATGGTGATCGTCTCCCGCCCCGGCGGCTTCGCCAGCCTGCGCTCGCGGCTCGACTGGAGCTGGCTGCTGTGGGGGGCGGCAGTCCTGGTGCTGCTCGTCCTGGTGGTCGTGCCGCTCTTCTGGCTCGGCCTGGCATCGATCACGGACGAGAACAGCGGCGCCCTGACGCTCGCCAATTACACGTCCGCGTTCAGCCGGCGAATCTACATCGAGCCGGTTGTCAACTCGTTCAAGCTGGCGACCGCCGTCGCAGTGATCGCGGTGCTGGCCGGCACGCCGCTCGCCTGGCTGGTGTCGCGGACCGACCTCCCCGGCCGCCAGCTGTTGCGGCCGCTGATCCTGGCGGCGTTCGTCACGCCGTCATTCCTCGGCGCAAACGCCTGGATCTTCCTGGCAGCCCCCAACTCGGGTCTATTGAACCGGCTCTGGACCGGCATCTTCCACACCGAGCACGGTCCCTTCAACATCTACACCTTCGAGGGCTGCATCTTCGTGGTCGCCATCTATTCGATCCCGTACACGTTCACCCTGGTGGCGGGCTCGCTGGAGTTGATGGCCGCCGAGCTGGAGGACGCCGCCACCACGCTCGGCGCCGGGGTGTTCCGGACCACCTGGCAGATCACCCTCCCGCTGGCGCTGCCCGCTATCATCGGCGGCTTTCTCCTCTCCTTTCTCGAGGCGCTGGAGCTGTTCGGCCCGCCCGCCTTCATTCTCATCCCGGCCCGGCAGAACGTCATGACGACCCAGCTCTACCTCTTCTTCTCTCAATTCCCGCCCCGCGTCGAGGTTGCGGCGGCCTACGCGATGCCGTTGCTCCTGGTCACCGTCCTCCTGCTCTACCTGCAGCGCCGCCTGCTCGGGCGGAGGCGCTTTGTCACTGTCACCGGCAAGGGCGGCGTCCGGCGCCGGATGAAGCTCGGCTGGTGGAA
>JRHI01002773.1_pt1 | contig 11435 bp, 17 predicted proteins | sample 215371 | NCBI WGS metagenome assembly JRHI01 (sample SAMN02929681, study PRJNA255918) | sediment metagenome | biome: cave system; feature: Ice Cave; material: Sediment; isolation source: sediment from deep within a dark volcanic ice cave with no known source of... ... | reverse complement strand
GCCATAACAAATCGTGCTCGAACGTTCGATTTCACAGCTTCCTCTGGTTCGATGCGCTTTGCTGCCAGGTGCCCAGCCACAGCCCCTAGCCGCCGTACGGTCCGACGTGGGTGGGGGGCGGCCCGGGTGGACCTGTCAGGGCGGGCAAGGCGGTGAGGCCGGCCATACCCGGGATGGCGTGCAGGACGACGGGCAGGGTGTAGCGACGCATGAGAGATACCTCCATGATCTATCCCGAGAAAAAGCACGGGCTCGCTGGTTGCACTGTTTCGCTTGCGCTACTCGCCGGCCTGACGCGCGCCCCGAGGCGAGTGATGCAGGTAGTCACCGCAGGGTGCCAGCGGGCACCGAATGGTTGAGGGCAGTTCTAAACATCGCCCGGAACCTCTGTCAACCCCGCGCCGCCTGGCGATCGTAACTCGCAACGCGCTGCGCGGAGAATAGCCCACACAGTGCGCCGACTTGTGCGATCGCGATCATGTCAATTCCACGGGTGGTGACGCGGGTAGTGCTCAACGGCACCTTCACACCGCCCAGCGTGGGACGTGTCGCTCAACCCAGTCACTCTCGACGTGACCGACAAGAAAAATCTGTGGGGCAGTAGAACGTGCCGGAAGCGGCGGCGGGGTTCAAACAGCCCACCAACCAACACACACACACACACACACACAGGGGCACTGTTGCATTAACTGGGCGGGTTCCCCGTCGGACGGCTGGCGTGATGTCCTTGCTGGTTCCCGCCCGTCAGTTGATCGTTCTGCCTTCGCTGGGTTTCGGTTCCCGCCCCACGTGATCACCGTCGCCGTCCGCTGGTATCTGCGGTACGGGCTGTCCTATCGAGACGTCGAAGAGCTATTGGCCGAGCGCGGCATCGTCGTCGACCATGCCACCGTCTACAGCTGGGTGCAGCGATTCACTCCCATGTNNRTYGACNGMCRYMCRRCYCYGNSGRCNSKCGGCNGRCAMSCKCWKSYGGCACTGTTACATTGAGCCGACGCGCCGCAATCGGGCCCGCTGCGAATCGTCAGATGGGCAGCGTGTGACGCCCGTAATGGGCTGTCTTGTTCGATACGCACACCCGGACAGTTATCTCACGGGCCCGCGTCATGCCCGATTTGCGTCCAACGCAAAGTGCCGCTTCGGTTCGGCTTGGGCCAGACCGTTGTCGACTTGATCCAAGATGATGGTGGGGTCGGCGGTCATTGCGATCGCGGTGGTGCTTGCGGTCGTCGACTTGGCCCGGTCATTGCGCTGCGGCCCTTTCTGGTCGGTTGCGAAGCGCTCCGAGGAGGACACCATCCGGAGTCGACACAATCAGGCACTCCACGCTGCGGCTCTTCATGCGTTCGATGGTCTCAGCCAGGTCGGCGTCGGCGCGGACGGTGGCCGGGCCGGGCTCCATGACCTCTTCGACCATCCCGCCATCCGTCGGGTCGAGGCGGTCCCGGCGCAGCCGTCCCTGCACCACTCGGCGGTCGTCGACGACCACGCAGACTTGTGAGCCGGACGCGACGAGGCGGGCGACCAAGTCCGCGATCCGCTCGTTCGGCGCGCACGTCGGGACTGCCCGGTCCATCGCCTCGGCCACCCTCGATGGATGGCGGCGGTCCCCTTCGGTGGGCAGATCGGCGGCCAGCCAGTCCGCCTTGCCGAGGACGTAGTCGTAGACCTCGGGGTAGCCGAGCGCTTCGAGCCGCCACGCGGCCCGTGGGCTCATGTCTCACAACCCGTCCCAGCAGTAGACGATGACCGGGCGATCCCGTTGGAGCATCTTCTCAGCGGTCTGGCGGGTCAGTGACTTGAGTGGCATGTGCAGAGCGCCTGGGAGGTGCTCCTCGTCGTACTCGTCCTTGGGCAGGACCTCGATCAGGAGGGCTCCGGCGTCGACGAGGCGTTGCAGCTCAGAGCGGTTGATGGCGGTCGGCATGACCGGTGTCCTCCGTTTCGTCGTTGGGCGGGGATGCAACGCGGGACCGGTGCTGGCGGATCCGCACGACCGCCAAAGCCAAGGCGAAGAGCCCGGCGACGGCGAGCGCCCAGTTGCCCAGCCCGAGCCCGGCGATGGTGACCCCGGCGCCGAGGCTCAACAGCACCGGCAGCCCGCAGCACACCGCCATCCCGACGACGGCAATCCCGGCGACCCTGCCGGCCGGCTTGTCGGCGCTCATCGGGCCAGGACCGCGCGGAGCTGCTCGACGGTCGGGGCCGGATGAGAACCGGCCGAGGTGCGGTAGATCCGGCACGCCAACCCGGCGGGCGCGTCGGGGTCGGCGAACGGGTCGCTTCCGTCGACGAGGATCGTGGGCGAACCCCGAAACCCGAGGGCCTCAGCTTGCTCGACGCTGCTCACCTGCTCATACATCACGGCGTCGGGATCGGCTCCCACGCTGATCAGGGCCTCCTTGAGGCGGGCCTCGGCGACCCGCCAGTTGGGGCAGTCCTCGAAGTACAACAGGCGCACGTCTGCCGTGTCCGGGTGGAACATGAGCCTAGTGTGAACCTTTCCCCGTAGGGGAAGGTCAAGGGGTAGTTTGGAGGGAGTGCGCATCGGCCAGGTAGCACCCCACGCGGGAGTGACCACCAAGGCGTTGCGGTACTACGAGCGGGTCGGGCTGCTCCCGGCGGCCGACCGGACCAGCTCCGGCTACCGCGACTATCCCGAAGAAGTCCTCGACCGGCTGCGTTTCATCCGGGCCGCCCAAGCCGTGGGTCTCGCGCTGGGCGAGATCAAAGGCGTCATCGTCTTTCGGGAACAGGGCAGCCCGCCATGCGGCCACGTCCTCGAGCTCATCGAAGGCCGCGCCTCTGATCTTGACCGGCGGATCGAGGAGCTCGGCCAGCTCCGCGACGAACTCCGTCAACTGGCCCAGCGTGGCCGGTCGCTGTCGCCCGACGCCTGCTCACCCGACCTGGTCTGCCACATCCTGAACCCAGCCTCGGCCTCAGCGCGCTAGCACCCCACAGACCCGGTCGTCGCCGTGAAAGGCCGGGCCCGCGACGACGGCGGTCAGGCTCCCGCTCGGCGGCTACCTCGCGATGGCAGACCTTCGATCATGGGAGGACCGCACGGCCGCGCAGAACAGATTTCCCTTCCGATCGGTCCGGCCGAGTCGCCCGACAAGCACACCCCGTCCAAGGCCCTCGATCACCTTCGGAGGGATCCCATCGAGCCACAGCTTCGCCCTTCGGAACACAGTGAACTCCCGGGCGTCGTCAACGCTGCCCGAGGAGAGATGGATGAACCGGCGGACCCTGGATATACGGGCTCTTGAGGTCGGCACCGGTGGTCAGCAGGGCCGCAGTGCAGTCCGTGTTCCACGTGGCTGGGTGCGTCGCCGGGAACGAGACCGAGAAGCTCGTCGCGTCGGGCCCGGCGTGGGGCCCAACGTGGATGTTGTGGTATCCGCCGGGCGAGTCAGGGCTCGGGCCGCAGGAGCTTCCCGCCAGGTCTGAGGCTTCAACTCGGATCTGCGCGTCATGATTATCGGTCTTTGGTCGCGGGATTGTTCGCCCGAGAGCGAGGCCAGTAGCCGCCGAACCCGTAACCGTCGTCCGTGCCCGACGGCGCCTCTCCGGCCTGGAAGCCGAAAAGCCTCCTGTGCGAGGGGGCGGCGTTCGCATGGTGATAGCGCCGCTGAGCCACCGGCCTGGCGGGGCCAGGGGGACCCGCGCCCACCGCATGAGAAGCTCCGCTCCGCGCTGGTTGCATCCCTGGTCCATTGTCGGCCGATGTATGCTTAGGACCAGCACCAAGCGGCCGTATCACGATCATCGCCGATGGTTCGATCGCGCAGGCTGACCCTGGAGGCCCCAAGTCCACTACGTGATCGGCGCGGTACTGGCGGTCCTGGTGGCGCTGCTCGCCGTCGGGGCGCTTACAGGCAGGGTCCGGGCCCGGTCATGCTGTGCGATCGCCGATCCCGAACGGGATCTCAGGATGCGTTCTGCCTTCACAGACCCGCAGGCGGTGGACGCCCCCGAGCTCGTTGACGGATCGGTCGACGCGGCGGAAGACAACGTTGCCACTGCACCACACGACCGTTAGCGGCTTTTGGGGACCACGGCGCGCAACCTTCCAACCGCATAGTGCCGCGTCAGGCAAACGTTTGCCCGTCCTTGAACGGCACGTCGGCAATGGTGCCCCGCTGCCGATGAGCGATGGGGGGAAACCCGCTCCTCGCTATCGCCGGATAGGAGCGGGCTTTGAACGGCTCGTCACCCGTCGTTATGTGGTGCGGGGAAGGCCCGCCAGATCGCCGAACTGCGATCGGCCTCCTGGCATCAAGGAGCTTCCTCGCGTCGGGCAGGCCACGGGATTATCGAGTGATCGTTAGGGGCACTTCTCCGTCGCTCGGGACCAGCGGTCGGTTGACATTTCTGGTCGGCACGTTGGCCCTCGCATCACGTTTGTTCATCTGGCCCGCGCATCGTCCACTCAAGCGGGAGCGCAGCGAACCACATCACGTCGCAGCGCCGGCCCTGCCAAACGCCGTGTGAGCGCATCGTTCCCTCATACACAAACCCCGCTCGGCGGGCCACTGCGACTGACTCTTCATTCTCCGCAACGATCGTCAAAAAGACGCGAGCTGCGCCAAGCTCGAACAACCAGCGCGTGAGTAGGATCACCGCCCGAGTCGCGTAACCGCGTCCTCTCGCGCTTGCTGCGATCCAGTAACCGAACTGCGCTACGTCCGCTTTAGACCAGTCGTCGACGCCACAGCAGCCGACCAAGTCGCCAGACCGCGCGTCCATGATTGCGAATGCAACACCAGATGGTGTCTCAGTCGTAGCAAACGCCCGCCAGTTCAACGCGAATTCGTCGATGACGGCCTCAGCGTCCATGATCGAGAGCGGCGGAGTGGGGTGTCCTAGCCGGTCGAGGACCCCGTTATAGCGTCGGATCGCTGGGTCGGCGCATGCTTTCGCCATGAACCCGGCGTCATCTCTCGACCAAGGCCGGAGGGTGACCACGTCGTCGGAAAGCGTCACGACCGGATTGTCGGCATCCGCCTCACGCACGTCTACAGAGGACTCCTTGACTGCTCGTTTAGACGGGCGTATCTCTCGGCTCACGCTCACCCTCGACTGACCCAGACGTTAGTCGTTACGCGGACATTCTCACCCATGGCGCACCGCCTGGTCACCTTGTGTCCGGTCTCGCCTGGCCAGCACCGGGGAGCGATGCCTCGGTGTGGATTACGTGTTGCCGTTGATCCATGACGTCGCGGCGCTGATCGAGACCCTCAACAATCTGTGCGCCACGCAGGAGTGACCGCGCCGACGGCGGCGCCTGTCCTTCCTCGCAGCCCGATCCTCACGACAAGTGCGGCCCGGGAGAAGGATCAAGGCCGAGTGCCGTGGCCGTTATCGCGGCCTCTCCAGTCGCCGATTCCATTCAGGTTTTCCATGCTGAGCCATCCATCGAGCTTCCTCGCCAATGGCCTCATCAACACCAGTGACCCGGAACCAGATGGCAAGGTGATGACCGTCCGCCAATGCTTGGTTCGCGAGAGCGTTGATCCGGCAGTTGGTCTGCTGGCCACCGTTCGTGCGTCCTGGCTGTCTGGCGAACGTGTTGTAGGTGGAGATTGTCGAGTAGCCGTTGGGGCCAAGGCGCTTGGATAGCGGAGTTCTCGTCTGCCCAAGGTAAACGACGACGCCATCCTGTTCCCAGGCGTACACCCCTGGCTCGGCAGGGAGCCGTGGCATCACGAGGCGAGCGAACGGACCCCCTCCGAACGGATGACGTGTGCGACCCAATGGAGGATCGGCTGGCTGGAGATTCAGACCCCGATGGGTCACGAGGCCAGCACACTCGAAGCCGTCGAGAATTGGCCCCGCACTCCGCGACCCGGTGTTCATTCGGGATCGCTGGAACCAGATGGCGGTCCGTCGTCGTCGCGGCGCGCCGGGGGCCCTTGGTCGCCGGCCGCCGCAAGAAAGCGTTCGAGGGCGGCCTTCGGGACCAGGATACGGCGACCCATCCGGAGGTTCGGAATCTCTCCCCGTGCGACCGCCTCATAGGCAAAGCTCCGCGAGATACCGAGCAGCGTGGCCGCCTCCTCGACCGTGTAGGTCAAGCGGTCATCGATGTCGGCGCGTGCCTGGAACGCAGCAACAAGCGCCGCAAACAACGGATGTTGTGCCGCCTCGTCCAGGAATGCGGGGTGCGCTTCCAAGATCGCAGCCGCCAAGGCTTCATCAAGGGCGTCTTGGTGTGTCACCCACCAGAGCGGGTCGACCAGGGTCAGTTCGTCGGTAGTGCTCACAGAACGAGCCTAATGACGCTCTCGGCTGCCCATCGGAGACAACCACGCATTGGCTGAGCGGGTCGGACGCTCAGATGTCCTCGGCCAGCCGCCGCAGCAGATTGGCGAGTTGAATGACCGAGTCTGCGGCAACGCCGGCCTCGCGGCGGGTCGGCGTCGAGCGGTGCTTGACATGCTGCGCGTACTCGATGACGGCCTGCGCCACTTTGCGAAGAGCGGCGCTATCCGGTCCCGGTGCCGCGTCCTCGACAAATCGCTCCAGGCGCTGTTTGGTGTTGGCAACTGGCGGTTCCGTCTCGCCCACCCGCAGGTGGCGCCCCGCGTCATAGACGTGGGCACTGAGCGCCTCGGTGACCGCGACGCAGTCCAGCCCGACGTTGCGGTAGTCCTGGGCGGTGCGGGCGTTCAGAAAGTGGCGCCGTAGCTCGCTGATCTCTGTGTCGATCGCTGGCCATCCGGTCCTCTTGTGCGGACTGATCGGGTCGACGAGCGACGACGAGAGAGATCGCTGTTCGAGAACGGCGAGCTGGTCATGGATGGGGTCGAACACCTTGCGAAGCAGATCGCGGCGCGCCTGCCAACTCCCGTGTCTGTCGTTACGCAGCCACCAACTCCACGGAAGGCAAGGATCGCTAGGCGCATGTCGCCCTCGGTCAGCTCCTGAGCGCCACCTGTTCCATACTTCTCCAAGTCCTCGTGGATAAGGATGCCGAGAGGAACGGCTACCTCGATGTCCTCGAAACCATCGAGCGGTCCCTTCCGTAGACGGGTCATGAGGTCGGTGTCGAGGCGCCGCCCATACTTTCCGAAGGGATCAGGAATCTCGTCTTCGATGAACAACTGATCTGGCCTCACGGGCAACGTCCAGCCATCTGGATGTCATGCAGCTCGTTCATCCGCCGGCGAGTTCCTTCGGCCTCGAAGGTACGGAGAGCACCCGGCCCATGATGTCCGCGGCAGCGCGATCGCGCTCTTCGATGACGTGGCTATACACGCGCAGCGTCAGCGACGGATCTGAATGGCCCAATCTGCTGGCAACAGTGCGGATGTCGACGTTGGCGCCGATGAGCTGCGTCGCCGTGAAGTGGCGGAAATCGTGCAGCCGCACCGTGTTGAAGCCAAGACCGTCACGCACTCGCGTGAAGAAGCCAGTGACGTTGTCGGGACGAAATGGCTTCGAACCATTCACATAGGGCGAGAACACGAAGGCCTTCTCCCCGAGGTCCGCCTCGGCTTCGCGAGCCCACTGTTCCACCTGGCCGTGGTGCTGTTTCAGCAGCGCGATGGCTACATCATCCAGGGCAACCCTCCGTTCACGACCGGTTTTGGTGCTCTTCTCGGCGAGCCCCCCAGGGGTGACCACAACGGACCTGGCCACGTCTAGCTCACGGACATCGAGATGGACGTCGGTCCACCGAAGGGCACAAAGCTCCCCCCGACGAAGGCCGGTGAGCGCGCCCAGCATGAGCAGCGGGGCAAGGCGAGGGTCGCGCTTCTCGGCCGCCTCGATGATTGATCGAACGACGTCGACCGACGGCGCTTTGACCCGGTTTTGGATGAGACGTGGCGGCTTGGCGCGCTCAGCCACGTTCTCGCGCAGCCATCCCCACCGGACCGCCTGGTGGAGGGCGGCGGAGACGATCGCGTGGTGGTTGCGAATCGTCTTGGGCGAGGCGCCCCGCTCCTTCATTTCTCCGTAGAGGTCATCGAGCTGTTTAGCCGTGAGTCGGGAGAGCGGGACTTTCCCGAGCGCCGGTCGGATGGTCTGCTCGATCTGCGCCCGGTAGGTGCGCATGGTGGTCGGCGAGAGGTCGAGCCGCTCGCACTCTTTCAGCCAGCGGTCAACGAGCTGACCGAAGGAGTTGCCGAACCCGTCCGGCCGCCCCTCCTGAAATTGGTCAACGAGATCTCGAAGGGCGTCATCGGCCGCTCGTGCGCCGCCGTGGAAGGTGCGGGAGATCTGCCGGGGATGCCCCGTCTCGGGGTCGCGACCGACGTAAACCCGCAGCTCCCAGACGCCGTCCTTGCGCTTGCGCTTCGTACCTCGCACGAGCGAAGAGGGTAGCCCGTTGTAGGGATCGAGATAGGGACACCCTTGGCAGCAACAGAAGAGCCGGTGCGGCTGGGAGGGCTCTGACCTGGGCTTTCGTTGGTGGCGGGGGCAGGATTTGAACCTGCGACCTTCGGGTTATGAGCCCGACGAGCTACCAGACTGCTCCACCCCGCGGCGTCTGGGTTACAGCGTAGCAACAGCGAGCCGGCCGGGCCGCGCAATGCTTGCGGGCGGCAAGATCGGGCGTCATTCCTTGGCTGATCGCCCGAACACGGCAAGATCATTCGGCGATGTCCCGATCGAAACCATCCCCGGGTCTCGGCGCACGCGTCGCGGTCGTCGATGTCGGCAGCAACTCCACTCGCCTGTTGATCGCCGACATCGGCCCTGGCGGGGCGATTTTCGAGCGCCTGCGCCACTCCCGGGTCACGCGCCTCGCCGAGGGTGTTGACGCCGACCGGCGACTCAAGCCCGAGGCGATCGCCCGCGTCTGCGCGACGCTCGACGAGTACGCCGCGCTGATCGCCGGCGCCCGCGCCACCGCGGCCACGGCCGTCTTCACCAGTGCGGTCCGCGACTCCACCAACGGCCCCTCCTTCGTCGCCGACGTCGCCGACCGTTACCAGATCGACCCCCGTCTCCTCCACGGCGACGAAGAGGCCCGGCTGACCTTCCTCGGCGCGACCAGCGCGCGCGACCCCGGGCACCGGGCGCCGACGCTGGTGATCGACATCGGCGGCGGCTCGACCGAGCTGATCCTCGGCAGCGGCCGCCATGCCGCTTTCAACGTCTCGCTCCAAGCCGGCGTCGTCCGCCACGCCGAACGCCATTTCCACAGCGATCCGCCCACTCCGGCTGAGCTCCGTGCCCTGCGAACTGACGTCCGTCAGCTGATCGACCTGGGCGTTCCCCCCTCCGAACGGCGGACGCCGGCGGCGGCGATCGCCGTTGCCGGCACCGCGACCTCATGCGCCGCGATCGACCAGGGGCTCCACCGCTACGATCCGGCCCGCATCCACGGGTACATGGTGGACCTGAGCACCTGCCGGCTCCTGCTCGCCCGACTCGCCAGCCTTACGCTCGCCGAGCGCCGGGCCGTGCGTGGGCTTCACCCCGATCGCGCCCCAACGATCGTCGCCGGCGTGGCGATGTTGATCGAGGTCCTCGAAGCCTTCGACCTGCCCGGGTTCGAGACCTCGGAGCACGACATCCTCCGCGGGGCCGCGCTCGAGCTGGCCGGCTTCAGACCGGGTCAGCCGCGGCCAGCGACTCCGATAGGAGCGGATCGAGCGTCGCGTCCATGAAGTCCTTCACCGTGAAGCTGCCGGCCCAGCCCGGGACAGGCTTGTGGACCTTGATCACCATCGGCGTCTTCCCGCTCAGCGCCGCGATCAGCGGCGGCTTGCGCCCGAGGTCGGCGGCCAGGCTTTCGAGCGTCGGCACGAGCTCGCCCGATCGCGTCTGCGGTTCCTCTTCCCGCAGCGCCTCGGCGAACCGGCTGCCGACGGAGTTGAGGAACATTCGCACGAGCGGCGAGCCGATCCGGTCGGCTTCGTCGAACGTCGGTGCCGCCCCGTGCTCCTTCACGCCGATTTGGTCGAGCGCCGCCCCGTAGGCGGTCACGACCCGGTAGAAGAGGTCGCCGTAGAGACCCTGCGACAGCCGGCTTCCGGCCAGAACGAGCCGCGAATGGGAGACGATATGGGCCAGCACGGCTAGGTCGTGCGGCGGCGGGCCGCCCGTCAGGTCGACGTCGAGCATCGACTGGGCGACCAGAATCTCGAAGTCCAGGCCCTTCCCCCGCGGGAGCAGGCCTGTCTTGTAGAAGGCCGGCCGGCAGTCGCCGACGTAGACGAAGTTGGCGGCCACCGCAAGACCGTCGGGCAATTCGAGGACGCGGGCGATCGCCGTCTCGAGCTCCTCTTCGGACACCAGGCCGGACATGCCCCGAGCCTACGCGATCGCGCCTCGATCGGCTCCCGCCGCCGACCACAGGATGCCCGGGGTGGGATTCGAACCCACAAGCCCCAGAGGACAGCCGATTTTAAGTCGGCCGCGTATACCGTTCCGCCACCCGGGCGCCCGCCTTATTCTTACGCGAAGTCCCCAGGCGCGCCAACAGCCGGCGAGAGAGACCCAACCGGACTCCAACTTGGCCGCAACTTGGCCGTTGCTACGGTGTCGCTCTAGTTATGTCGATGGTCTGAGCAGATGGAGTCATCTGTCCTCAAGAACGCCTCGCTGCCGGGTTTCCGCGGTCCTTCTCCCCTGCTGAGACTTGCTCCTGACGAGCGCCTGATCACACTTGTCCGTCGCGGACAGCACGCCGCGTTCGAGGCGATCGTCGCCCGCTATCAGACCCGCCTGCTCGCCTTCTGCCGCCACATGCTCGCTTCCCGCGAGGATGCCGAGGATGTCCTCCAGGAGGTCCTCGCCGCTGCCTTCAACGCGATCCTCGCCGACGACCGCGAGATAGCGGTTCGGCCGTGGCTGTATCGGATCGCCCGCAACCGCTGCCTCAACCACCTCCGCCGCCAGACCTCGATCGGCGTTGACTCGATGGACGTCCACTTTGCCGACGCCGGTCAGTCGACCGTCGAGAAGGCGGCCGGCCGCGAGGATTTCCGCATGCTCATCTCCGACATCCGACTGCTGCCCGAGACACAGCGCACGGCGCTTCTTCTGCGCGAGATGGACGCGCTCTCCTACGAGCAGATCGCCGAGGCCATGGAGACGACGGTTTCCGGCGTCAAGTCGTTGCTCGTCCGGGCCCGGGTGTCGCTCGGTGAGGCCGCCGAGGCGCGAAAGCTGACCTGCCGGGAGGTGCGCCTCGAGCTCGGTGCGGTCGCCGAGGGCATCAGCTCGCCGACCGCACCGGTGCGCCGCCACGTCAAGAGCTGCCAACCCTGCCGCGAGTTCCGCGCCCACCTTAAGGCCAACAACCGGATCATGGCCGCGGCCCTGCCGATCGGTCCGCTGCTGCTGCTGAAGAAGATCGCCCTGACCAAGCTCGGGATCTCCGTCGGCGCGGGCGGAGCGAGCAGCGGCGGCGCCGCCGCCGGTGCCACCGCAGCGGCCGGCGGGGCGGCCACGGCCGCCGGCGGTGCCGGTGC
>JRHI01002772.1_pt1 | contig 11443 bp, 9 predicted proteins | sample 215371 | NCBI WGS metagenome assembly JRHI01 (sample SAMN02929681, study PRJNA255918) | sediment metagenome | biome: cave system; feature: Ice Cave; material: Sediment; isolation source: sediment from deep within a dark volcanic ice cave with no known source of... ... | reverse complement strand
TCCGCCCTGGTCGAGGACAACGCGGTAGGACTTTGACACAGCCCTGCCCGACGCGCGAACTGGGTTGCCGCCCGTGGCGATGATGCGCTACCATCGCTGAGACCCCGCTCCGAGCTAGACCAAACGTGCGCGCCCCCGTGGTACGATACGGTCGTGATGCAGAGGCAATCCGGACCGGCGTCCCCGTCGGTGATCCCCGTCGTGCAGACCGGTTCCTGGTCCTCTGTGCGCGTTTTGTCGTCGGCGGAAACGGCTCGGCCTTGCCGAGCGTTTGCGGTTCGAGACGTGCGCCGGCGACGCTGGATCGGGGCCGTGCCGGCGATGGGGAAGCGGCGCACGCGAGCGATGTGGTGAGGACGGCTGAGCAGCGGGCGCCGCGGCGTCGGTCCCGCCGGGGCATGGCAGATGACGGGGAAGGGCAACGGGATGGACACCAACCGCGGGGACGAACGGCGGCAACGGTTCGGCGGAGTGTTCGAGCGCGGCGCGCGTCCCCCGTGGGCGCCGCGGCTGGTGGTCTTCGGCCTGCTCGCCCTGCTGCTGTCTCCGGCTGCGACGATGGCGCAGGGGACGAGCCCGCCCGCGATTCAGCCAGCCTCCACGGCGGATAACTGGGCGCCCCCGTCCAGCGTCTTCGTCCCCGCGACTGGCCAGACGATCGCGGGTGCCTTCCTCGACTTTTGGCACGGCAACGGTGCCGCCACAGCCTACGGCAACCCGATCACGCCCGAGCTGCAGCAGAACGGGCACACGGTCCAGTACCTCGACTATGCGCGCTTCGAGCTGTGGCCGGACGACCCGAATGGCAACGTCGTCCACCTCGGCTCGATCGGCACCGAGCTGCGGCCGTACACGGTGTTGCGTCCCCCGCCCGTCATGGGATCGAGCGCGAAGGGGCGCGACACGGCGAACGAGATGGTGAAGGCGGCCCGCGCCTGGCTGCCGCTCGATGCGAAGGCGGCAGCCCGCCCCACCGACGACACATGGCGCTATGTGCCGGCGACGAAGCACAGCGTCGCCAACGGCTTCAAAGCGCTCTGGGAACGGACCGGCGACGTCAACTATCTCGGCAACCCGCTGACCGAGGAGTTCATCCTCCAGGGCGTGACCTACCAGGTCTTCGAGCGCGGTGAGCTCGCCTGGTCCCGCGGCAAGGCCCCGTGGCTGGTCCCGGTCGGCGACCAACTGGCGAAGCGCTACAAGCTACCGACCGCCCCGGTCGCCCAGGGCGACTCCCCGACCTACAGCGAGGATCTCTGGACCCCGCCGGCGCCCGCGAAGCCGCAGCCCGCGCCGAGCGGCGAGCGCTGGATCGAGGTCAACCTGAGCACCCAGTACCTGATCGCCTGGCAGGGCAACGTCTCGGTCAATGAGACGTACGTCAGCACCGGCCGCGCGGGGTTCGACACGCCGGCCGGCACCTTCTATATCAACAACAAGCTCGTCAGTCAGACGATGGCTGGCGTGATCGGCGGCGAGGAATACAACGTGCCGGACGTGCCGTGGGTGATGTACTTCACCGACGTCGGCCACGCGCTGCACGGCACCTACTGGCACAACAACTTCGGCACGCCGATGAGCCACGGCTGCGTCAACCTGCCGATGGACTTCGCCGAATGGCTCTACGGTTGGGCCAACATCGGCACCCGCGTCGAGATCCATTCCTAGCCGATCGGGCCGCTCGTGCAGTCCCGGCGGCGCCGGGGCCACCCGACGCCGCCTGCGTTTCATCGTCTGTTGTCCACTTGAAGTGCGCAGGACCACGTTCCGGACAGCTTGTCCTGGTGTATCCGGCAAGTTTGTAACGATGTCGTGGCCTGCGCCGTCGCCGGGCGCGGGGCTAAAAACCCCGCGCTCAACCGACGAAGCCGGCTAAACCCGGCTAAGAACGGGGCACCGGCAGAGCAACACACTTCCTGGATGCACCAGTAGTGGTGTATCCGCTCAGTCCGCGTGACTTGGCCCGACCGCGGGCACAGCCGGCTGAGACACGAGCGCGGGAAGCCACACGGACGTACCGAATGGACCACCAAGCCACACGCGGCTTGGAGCATCCCTGCCGGTCCCGCGATGGAGTGCTGTCCCCTGACCCGTGTTACCATGACGGGCAAGGGGCCGCGGGGGGTGCATCCTGGCGGCTCGACGGTGGGTGACGATGGGACAGCGCTCCAGCCAGCCTCGACGGGGTGCCCGGCCGCGCCTGCCGCGCCGGCTGGGGCTGGTGGTTGCCGCGCTGAGCATGCTGGCCATGCCGGTCGAATACCGCGGCGGGGCCGAGGCGGCCCATCCCCACGTCTTTTTTCAGGTCTGGAGCGACGCCCGGAACGGCTCGTGGGAACACCACCATCGCGCCGAGCCGGTGTTGGCAATGACGATGGCCGGCGACGAGTGGCCGACCCCGCCGGCGGCGACGCGTTCGGACAACCCCGCTGCGCCCCCGCTTTCGCCGCCGGCGGTACCCGAGACGAAGGACCTGGCCGGTGCGGTCGACAGCGGATTTGGTTTCGGAATCGAGCGCGTCGGAACACACCCCATCGACGCTTCTTCGTTGCTCTCCGGGCAAACGCCGCGGCCCGAACCTCCTCCCCCGCGCGCGACCGGAGATGCTGCTGGACACGACGCAAAGCGCTACCCTGCCGTCGGGTGAATCTTGAACCTTGAACCTTGACGGCGAGGAGGAGTGACGTCATGCATCGGCTGATCCGGTTCGGCGCATGCGGCGCGGTCGTTGCCACCCTGGCTTTGATGCTACCCCTGGCCGCATCCGCCCATGAGGCGCGCGCCATCGATGGGGGCAAGTACCAGCTGGTCGTTGGGTTCCTCGACGAACCCGCGTTCACGACGGTCAAGAACGGACTGGACCTCACCGTGCTGGTGCCGGTGGCGGGAACGCCAGCCACGGGGACAGACGCGGCGGAAGCGGGGACGGGCGTCGGGGGGCTGGACAAAACGCTCCAGGCCGAGGTGATCTTCGGCAACCAAAGGATGGCGCTGCCGATCGAGCCGCGCTTCGGCAAGATGGGCGCCTACAACGGTTGGTTCTTTCCGATGGCGGCCGGTGACTATTCGTTTCATGTGTTTGGCACGATCAACGGCGACAAGATCGACGAGACGTTCACCTCCTCGCCGCAGGGATTCTCGTCGGTCGAAGACCGCTCCAAGATCGAGTTTCCGAAACCGTCGTCCAGCAACGGCGGCATCGTCGCGGGCAGCCTCTTCCCGACCGCGAGTTCGGGCGCGGGGCGCGGTGATGGTCTGGGCGGTCTTGGGATTGGGCTGGCGATCGGCATCGCCGGTCTCTGGCTGGCCCAGCGCCGGGTGGCGTCTCGCCACTGCGCGGCGCTGGCTCCTGGTGGTCGGCGGGCCGGTGCGGGCAATTAGGCGTCGGGCCGGGCGCGACCGGGGAGGGCGAGTCCGCCCTCCCCGGCTCGCCGACCACATTGGCGATGCTCGCCCACGCGGACGGGTATCCGGTCTGATCGGGCTGGTCGTGGTGTGGCTTCTCGTCGCGTTCGTCAGTGCGGTGGGGTCGGTTTCGGCCCATGCCGAGCCGGTGCGCGGGAACCCGGCGATCAACGGCGTCGTTGCGCAAGCGCCCGCCAAACTGGAGATCTGGTTCGGCGAAGAAATCGCCACCAAGGGTCTGGCGGTCGTCGTGATCGCGCCCAACGGGTCGACGGCCGATCTGGGCGACGCCGCAATCGACCTGTTCGACCGGAATCATGAGCACGTCACCCTCTCGCTTCGGTCCGGATTGGGTCCGGGAACCTATACCGTCCAGTGGCATTCGGTCTCGGCGATCGACGGCGACGTGGCGGACGGTAGCTACGTCTTCACGGTTGGAGCCGGCACGCCCGGGGCGTCACCCGCGGCCTCGCCGACTGGACGAAGCACGCCGGCGGCGTCTCCGGCCGCGACCCCGGCTCCAGCCTCGACCGGAGGCAATGACGCACGGTTCGATGGCCGCGCGTTTGGGCTGAGCGTCCTGGCCGGTCTGGTCGCGGCGGTCTTCATCTGGCTCTTCTGGCGGCTCGTCCGCCCGAGGCGCCCGCGCTAACGAACGAGACCGGCGGCGATCTCTCCTCCGGGAGACTCATGATGTCGCCGTCTGGCAACCGCTCGCCGGTGCTTTGTGGAACAGCTCATGAGACAGGCATGCCACGGCGCGACGACGACGCCGGGCGAGCGCCGCCCTGAGGCCGGCCGGCGCACCGCCGTCTGCGCTCTGGTCGCGGTGCTCCTCGCTGGCGTTTCGCTCGTGGCGGGCGGGGGGCGCCCGGCCGCCGCCCACGCGTTCGTCGAGCGCAGCGACCCGCCCGCCAACGCGGTCCTCACCGCGGCCCCGCCACGGGTCTCCCTCTGGTTCACCGAGCCGCTCGAGCAGTCGTACAGCCGAGCCGATCTGTACGACCAGCATGGCAAGGCCGTGGCCGGCACGACGGTGACCTTCGACGCGACCAACCGCAACGCGATGGTCCTCGGCCTGCCGCCCAACCTGGCCCACGGCACCTATTCGGTGGTCTGGCGGTCGCTGTCGGCGGCCGATGGTCATCAGGCGCAGAGCTACTTCTCCTTCACCGTCGGGACGGAAGCCGACGTGCGGACGGTCATCCCGCCCGCGACGGTCGGCACGAGCGGCCCGCCCGACTGGCTGAAGACGCTCGCGCGCTGGGTGCCGTTCCTCGGGCTGGCGCCGACGGTGGCCGTCTGGCCGGTGTGGTTGCTCGTCCTGCGGCCGGCCATCTCACCGGTGTGGCAGGTGGGCCCGGCGCTCACCCGGCGAGTCCGGCGGTTGGCCGCGGTCGGGGTGCTCGTGGCGGTGCTAGGTAGCGTGTTCGCCCTCCTCGTCCAAGGGGCCGGCGCCGACGACGGGCGCGGGCTCCTCAGCGCGACACGGGACACGCTGACCGACACACGCTACGGCCGACTGTGGCTGATGCGCGTCTCGCTGACCCTCGTCGACGCCGCCGCGCTGATGGTCGGCGCCTGGTGGTGGCCGCGCCGCCGGCGATGGCTGACCGCGGGAACGCTGCTCCTGGCGGTCGTCCTGCCGCTGCCGTTCAGCCTGGTCTCGCATGCGTCGGCGCAGACGACGGGGCGCGCAGCCGCGATCGCGTTTGACGTGCTGCACCTGCTTGGTGCCTCGATCTGGGTCGGTGGGCTTATCCTGCTCGCCGGCGCGCTCCTGCCAACCCTGCGCGACCTGACGCCGGCCGGCCGCCACGTCGTGCTTGGGCGGGCGATTCCCCGGTTTTCGGCAATGGCGCTGACATCATGGGGCGTCATCGGACTAACCGGGCTCTACAGCGCCTGGCTGCAGGTCGGAAACTGGAAAGGACTTACCGAAACGTCGTACGGTCATTCGCTGGCGGTCAAGCTGCTGCTGCTCGTGCCGCTGCTGCTCCTCGCCGCGTTCAACCTGCTCGTCGTCAGCCGCCATGTCAAGCGGGGCACCGACGCCGAAGCCGGCGGCACCTGGAGCCGGCGGTTCGCGTACGCGGTCGGGATGGAAGCCGTCCTCGCGATCGCGGTGCTGCTCGTCGTGGGCCGGCTGACCAGCCAGGCGCCCGCGCGCGAGACGCTCGCCCAGGACGCCGGGCGGATCAGCATCGCGCTTGATGTCCAGGGGCGAACGGCGACGCTGGCGATCGCGCCGGGAGCTGTCGGTCCCAATCACTACCGGCTCGATGTCGCCGGCGCGATGCTGCCGGACAAGACCGAGGCGCTGCTCCGGCTCGACGTCCCGAACGTGGCGACGGGGCGCAAGGAGATCGCGCTCACGCGAGCCGCCGGCAACGGGTTCGAGGCTCACGGCAGCGAGCTGAGCATCGCCGGGACCTGGGGCGTCGAGGTGATCCTGCGCAAGATCGGCGATTTCCAATGGTCGACCCAAACCACGCTCGCCATCGGCGCCAAGCCGCCGGCCGGCAGCGCCCCGCGCCCCGCCTGGCGTTTCGCCACGGGCGGCGTCGCCGGACTCGTCCTGCTCGCCTTGGGCATCGCTGCACTCGCGCTCGCCTGGTACGCCGGGCGCTCGCCGCTGCGCAAGGAGAGCGCCGGCTTGGGGGTGGTGGCGATCGCCCTCGGCATCGTCCTGCTGCTCCAGGCGCACACGACGCCCGCCTCCGCCACGATCGATCTCTCGACGCGGAACCCGATTCCCGCCGACGCGGCGTCAATCTCGCGCGGCCAGGCGGCATTTCTGGCGAACTGTGCCCAGTGTCATGGAACGGGAGGGCGGGGCGACGGCCCGACCGCGGCCGGTCTGAACCCGCCCCCGGTGGACTTTCTGAGCGGCCACGGCCGGGCCCACTTGGACGCGGAGTACTTCAACTGGATCAAGAACGGCAAGCCGCCGGCCGCGATGCCGGCGTTCGGCGGTAAACTGTCCGACGGCGACATCTGGGACATCGTCAACAACATCCGGTCGCTGCAGCGCGCCGCCGACCAGGCGGCCGGTTCGCCGGTCGCCTCGCCCAGTCCGCACGCCATGGCAGCCGGCACGCCGATGCCCTGACGGTCGACGCATCCAGCAAGCCTCGGAGGTGGGCATGGAGGCGCCCGGCCCGCTGCTCCTCGCCCCCCGGCTCGACGCCAGACCGTGGGGCGGCCGTCGGCTGGCGGAGTTTGGCCTCGCTCTGCCGCCGGACCAGCGCATCGGCGAAGCGGTGGCGACGGCGGCCGAGGCGACGGTGCGCTCCGGTCCGCTGGCGGGCCGGCGACTCGGGGAGATCGTCGCGGCTGACCCCGTAGCCGCGCTGGGGCGCCGGGGGCTGCGCGCGACCGGCGGGCGTCCCCTGTTCCCGTTGCTGGTCAAGCTGATCGACGCCGCCGAAAACCTGTCGATCCAGGTCCATCCCGACGACGCGGTGGCCGCGCGGGAGGATCTCAGCCTCGGCAAAACGGAGGCATGGCACGTCCTCGCCGCCCCGCCCGGCGGCGTCCTCTATCTCGGGCTGCGGCCCGGCGTGACCGCGAGCGACCTGGCCGCCGCGCTGTCCGGCTCACCGCTGGCGCCGCTGCTGCGGCGGGTGCCAGCCGTGGCGCACACGACGGTGCTCATTCCCGCCGGAACCGTCCACGCGCTCGGGGCGGGCGTGCTGGTCTACGAGATTCAGCAGCCCTCGACGATCACCTACCGGCTCGACGATTGGGGGCGGCTCGACGCGGCGGGGCGGCCGCGGGAACTGCACGTCGCCAAGGGGCTGGCCGCCGTCGCGGCGGGTTACCGACCGGAGATCATCGCGCCGGTGTCGCTGGCGGGCGCTCGCCGTCGCATCCTGGCTGCCTGCCGCTACTTCGCGATTGAGGCGATCGCGCTGGAGGGCGGCGATGAGATCGCACTTCCAGATGGAACCGGCCCGCAGGCGATCACCTGTCTGAGCGGCTCGCCGTCCGTCACCGCCGACGATCGAGAAAGCCCGATGGCCGCCGGGGCGACGGTCGTCCTCCTGGCGGCGTCGACCGGCGCGCATCTACGCGGGACCGCTCCGACCACGGTTGTGCGCGCGTGGCTCCCCGATCTCGCCGAGGATGTCGTTCGGGCGGGCGCGGCCTCCGGTGCCGGCACTGAGGCGCTCGCTCGGCTCGCCGGACCACTGCTCGACGTGAGGAACCTGCTCGCGCTCGAGCCGACAACCCGCGAGCCCTGATCGCCCGCGTCAGCCCGCTCCGCGTGAACGCTGCGTCGGCCCTCACCCCCCGCCCCTCTCCCAATGCTAGGAGAGGGGAGCGTGCGCTCGTCGTTGCGCAACTCGATCAACCCTTCTGTCCCCCGCCGGCCGCACCGCCGTGCGTGCCCGCGCTCCCCTCTCCTCGGATGGGGAGAGGGGCCGGGGGTGAGGGTGGACGGCCGGACCGAGAAGCCTGCAACCGGAATCCGCCTCAGCCCGTCTGGTGGGCGAGGGCCGCCCAGCGCGGATCGGGCGAGAAGTGGACCCAGAGGCGGCGCGCGGGTAGACCACGAGCGCCGAGCGTTCATCATCGGGCGACTCCCGCCGGACGCGGACAGCTGTGGTCCGGCCGACTGGGGGCGATGGGGATGATTCAGGCGGCGCGGGCGGGCGCCCGCTCCGCACTCGACGGTGCGGAAAGCTCGGTGCTTGATTGAGTGCCGTTGAGGGTGGCATGGCCCGGCGTGTCTCGCAGGAGAGCCAGCATCGCGTCCACGATCTGAGGATCCCACTGCGTCCCAGCCCCCTCCTCGAGGATCGCCGCCGCGCGGGCGACCGGAAGGCCGGCCCGGTAGGGTCGGTCGCTGGTGAGCGCGTCGAAGGTGTCGGCGACGGCGAGGATGCGGGCGCCGAGGGGGATCGTCTCCCCCGCGAGGCGATCCGGGTAACCGGCGCCGTCCCATTGCTCGTGATGATGGCGGACCAGCCGGGCGCCGGTCTGGTAGGCGGCGAACCGCTCGACGACATCGGCGCCGTAGACCGGATGGAGCCGCATTTGGGCCCACTCGGCGGCGTCGAGCTTGCCGGACTTGAGCAGGACCAGCGGATCGATGGCCACCTTGCCCAGATCGTGGACGCGTCCCGCGCTCTCGACGAGGTCGGCCTCCTCGGCCGTCAGGCCGAGCCGCTCCGCAAGCAGTCGCGCCGTCGCGGCGACCCGGCGCGAATGACCCGCCGTATAGGGATCGCGCAGCTCGACGATCTCGACGAGGGATGCCAGCGCGTCGTGCGTGTCGGTCCGCAGCCGGACCGCCTGCTTGACTGACCGCTGCATCAGCAGGCCGGGCAGCGCGAGGAACGGAAGCAGCACGGGTTCGGCGACGGCGACCACGGCGGTGATCACGCCCAGGATGGAGAGCGCGACGTGGGCCGTCAGGTCGAGCGGAACGTTCTGGCGCCAGACCCGCAGCGGCGACACGCCAAGCTGGAAGCCGGCCGCCCCCGAGACGAGCGCCGTGTTGGCAAGGTGGATGACGGTCGCCGCCGTGACCAGGGCCGTCACGCTGCCGAACCCGGCGAGGTCGGGACCCGGCGCGCCGTGGCGCAGCGCGGCGAAGGTGACCGCGCCGGCCGCGACGTACAGCGCCCCCTGACCGACGTTGAACAGCATCTCGGGCAGGGCAACGTCGGGGTTGGTCCGCCGCCGCAACTCTTGGGCGACGGCGATGGCCACCAAGGCGAGGACGCCTGGCAGCGCCACAGGCAGCGTCAGGATCATCGCGATGTAGGCCGCGGTGGCGACGTGGACGGTCATCTGGTGGGTGAGGTGCAGCGGGGTGCGCTCAGCGACCGCGGCCAGGACGGTCAAGATCCCGGCGATCAGAAGTTCACGGCCGCCAACCCGAGCCCCGCCGACGATCAGCCCTCCGACGGCGGCACCCGGTCCCACCAGGCTGATCCCGATGACGTAGCGGCGTAATGCCGCGGGAAACCGGTCATACCCCAGCATGATGACTCACGCACCGCCAGACCGCCTCCGCGGACCGGGCGGCGTTGCCCGGGGTTGACCCCGGATCGTGCGCCGCGACCTCCTCGCCAGCGCAGCCTAATCGCCGACCGCGCGGGCGACTATCGCCCGTTGGTCCGGTCTGCGCTACGGCGTCGTCAGCGCCACCCAACTATTGGCGGCCCCGGTGACGCTGCTCCCAGCAGCGGTAGGATGCCGCCGCTCAGACTGCGGGGCGCGAAGGTGACTTTGAGGGGCAACGTGCTGTCGGTCGCCGGGGCGAAGGCGCTGACCGTCACCGGCGTGTGGCGCGCGGTCCGCGTCAGCGCCGCCGTTTGGACGAAGCTGATCGCGTAGCCGTGGCCACCGAAGCCGAGGTCGGTCAGGATGACGCTCCCGGACGAGCCCGCTGGGATCGAGATCACGATCTGGGCGGGGCCGGTGGCCGCGGTCAGCATGCCGAGGTCGCTGGCGAGAAACACGTCGGCGAGCTGGCCGTCGATCATCACCACCGGATCGACAGCGCACCAGGCGCGACCGGCGCTCGCCTCTCGAACGCCACCCACCGAGCCGAGCGCCAGCAGTACGAGCAGCGGGAAGAGCGCGCGGCGAAACGGCGACCTTCCGACGCGGCCGAAGGAACGGAGATGCTTAACCATCGACGACTCCTGTCCAACGAGCACCCGTCCCGGAACCATCCCCGGTCGGCTCGCGCGATCCAAGGGTGGACGGCGGGGCGGGGCGGGTGCATCGGTCTGCCCTGACCAGGGCCACCGGGCGCGCGCCCAGTCGGCCTAGTCCGATGGTAAGAGGGGGCGGCCGATCGGGCCATCCCTCCGAGGGGACAACGCGTGCCGGGACGATGATCCCGACGCGGGACGATCGGGCTATGCGCGCGAGGGTGCGGCAGGGTCGCCGGCACTAGCCGCGGGTGCGATCCCCGACGTGGACGGCGCCGGCGAGGAAGCGGCCGATGACGTGCTCGGCGCCGCCGACGCGGAGGCGGATCGGTCCGTCGAAGGGCAGCCGCTCGACGACGGAGACGGCGACGCCCGGGTAGAGCCCGAGGCCGCCGAGGTAGCGCAACTGCTCCGGATCGCGGTCGGAGACGCGGGCGACGAGCGCCCGCTCGCCCGCTTCCAGGTCGACCAAGCGCAACTCCGAGACGGTCGCGATGGTGCCTTCGCGGCTCGGAATCGGGTCGCCGTGCGGATCGCGGGTGGGATAGCCGAGCGCGGAGTCCATCCGCGCCTCCAGCTCCTCGGAGACGTGGTGCTCGAGGCGCTCGGCCTCGGCATGGACCTCATCCCAGGGATAGCCGAGCGACTCCGCGAGATAGAGCTCCAGCAGGCGGTGATGGCGGAGGACTTCGAGCGCGATCTTTTCCCCGGCGGGCGTCAGCTCCACCCCGTGGTAGCGCGTGTGGCGGAGCAGCCGCAGCTCGTCGAGACGCTTGACCATGTTCGTCACCGAGGGCCCGGTGACGCCCAGCTCTTCGGCCAGGCGCTGGGTCGTGACCTGCCCGCGGGCATCCCGGAGCCGGTAGACCGCCTTCAGGTAATCCTCCATCGCCTGGCTGACCCGCGGTCGGTCCCGGCGTCGTGGCTCGTCCGGTTGGTCGGTGTGACTCACATCGCCGCCAGGGGAGCGGGGAGACCGCTCCGTGCAGAGTCGTCGCGTTCGACCGCGGAGCGTGACCGCGGGGATGTCAGGGCGACCTCACGGGACATTCGGCACGAATCGTGGTGGTCGGTCAGGAGGGTTGTCAAGCTCAAGCCTGAACAGTGCCATGTGCCCACATGCCCTGGGGAAATCGCTCGGGCGCTCCTTGGTCAGGGGCGCCCATCCTTGGAACGGGCGCGGCGGGAGCGGTCGTTCGATGCCCGGCTGCGACGTGTTACGATGCGAAAGGAGGTCGGCGGGCGGCGGCCCGGTGGCCGAGCGGTCGACTCGTGTGACGAAGGAGTCCGGCGGCGATGGTAACCACGAAGCTGTTGACGGCCGACGACCTGGTGCAGATGGGGGAGGACGCACCGTATGAGCT
>JRHI01002771.1_pt1 | contig 11446 bp, 12 predicted proteins | sample 215371 | NCBI WGS metagenome assembly JRHI01 (sample SAMN02929681, study PRJNA255918) | sediment metagenome | biome: cave system; feature: Ice Cave; material: Sediment; isolation source: sediment from deep within a dark volcanic ice cave with no known source of... ... | reverse complement strand
CAAGACGCAGGTACCCGAGACGTTTCCTCCGAGCGAAAAAGTCGAGGTCGCAACCGCCGATGACTCGTTCCGCGTTTTCCTGAGCGTTAAGGACGGTAATCTCACGTTGCAGGACTCGAAGACGGTCTTCGCCGTGCTCGATCCCATGAAGCTTCTCGGGCCATCGGCATTCGGGCCGCTGAAGTTTCGGGCCGTTACGGCTGACGGTATCGACGGGGACTGGCAACCGCTCACTAACGTGGTGCGCATTCCCACACTCAAGTCGGTTCGCTGCGTGCCAGCGTCCGAAAAACAATGCATTCTCAGCGGAGACAAACTTTTCTTGATCGATGCGGTGAGCACGGATCCAGACTTCGCAAATGCGGTAACCGTCCCCGACGGCTTCGTGGAAGCTACGCTTACCATTCCTTCGCCAAAAGGAAAGACGCTCTACATCAAGCTGCGGGACGATCCGGCCAGCATCGATACCGCGAACGTCCCGCTGTCCACGGAGTAACGACCAGCCATTTAGCGCCATGCAGACAGCGCGGGACGGGCGTCACTCTCCTTCCATGTTTCCGCGATATACTCGGGCCGAGCGAAGTAGCCAGCATGAGCTGAGACCGAAGTCTGCAATAAAATAAAACGTCCGAGACAAAATCACCCGAGACCCGATTCATGATCTCTTCCGTCGAAGAATTCATTCCGTTGCTGAAAAAATGGAGTGCGGAATCCACGCAAGTACGGCTCCTCGCCTCCTTTGTCGACACGAAAGTATCCTCGTGTCGCGCCGTGATGTGTCTCAGTGGATCTGTAACCGGCATCGATGAACGAACTCAGGTCTTCCAAATCGGAAACGCCGACCAGTTTGCAACCATTGGATTTACGGGCTGCCGGCTGGGCTACGGAACGGGCGACGATGTTCAGCTTTCGTCTCACATGGCCGCCGCAGAGCAGTTGGAGGATTTGGTGTGCCTGGTGACTCCATCCTCGCTGAGCATCTGCTTGTACACGGTGCGGGCCACCCCGGAACCATAACGTTCTTCGTCAAGGGTTCGACATGTTGAAGTTGTGGAGAAGTGCCTCCATCTAGACTATCGATTATTGATGCAGTTCAAAATGTTTCACCCTACTTATCGCGGCACTCCGGGACGCAGCCGCAGGAAAATCTGGAACGAGACGGGGCGGGCGCCGTACACCGAGTTCAGAGCGGAAGGCTTCGAGTAGAACGTCACGTCTGCGCCCAGACCCATTTGCCAGGCGTGATTGTTAACCAGGTCACGCACGCCGCCGAATGTGTATTCGCCGATGCGATAGGCTGGATGGATAGTCGCCAGCGGAAACAGTTCGTCCTTGTCAACCAGTTCAAGTCGCGTGAAGGCGTAGTTTCGTTTCCAAAAATTCAGAGTGGACTCCAGCAAATAGCTGTTGAGATTTGTGCCGGTCGCGATTTTGTGCACACGCCCCCATATCAGCGAATTAGCCCAGTTTCCGCTAGCCAAGCGACGGTTGTATCCCGCCGAAGCAGTCTGCCGCCACTGGCCGCCGAGCTCGAGGGCCTCTGGATGTTCTAGTCGACCAATACTGTATTGGGCTGTCCAGTTGCGGGAGGGCGCGACGCTCACCCGTCCAGACCAGGAATCCAGCGGGGCCAATTGGATGCTCCAACGCTGTTCATTTGGCTCCCGGCCATTGAATACCGAGGCTTCGAGCCGCACCCGGTCGATTACCAATCCAGTGGTTATCACCCCGAAACTGGTGTGGGTCGAATCCTGCAAGTGGTGACTGAGAGGCGCTAGAGGCAGTTCGGCTGCCGAAGCGCGATGGATATAAGCGACTGGTCCCAGCGCCGGTTCGGCCGCCGGGCCGCCGTAGAACTCCAACGAAAGTTTCCTGGTCAGCGGCCGCGTGTATAAAAGCGAAAGCTCCGCGAAAACATTATGCGGATGCTGATGGTCGACGAGAACCTGACCATGGTAGGTTTCCCCGGTTTGAAACAGATCCGGAAAGCCGGGATGAGGAGAAGTCAGGGATTCGGCGGAGAACATTTGACGGAACAGAATTGTGCCTGCCCCCAATTTGTGTTGCTCCATCAGCATTCCCCAGTTGACGGACTCAGCTTTGCCCGCACCGCGCGGACCGCCCTGCTGGTTGTAGTCGATGAAAATTACGCCATGAGCCATCAGGTCCCAGCCGCCGCGCATGAGCATCCACTCGTGCGATGGAAGGGAAGCAGGCTCCCATCCCGTACCCGAGCCCGAATGGGGGGACGGCACCGGCGATGCGTTCTGTTCTTCCATATTCATCCCGCTCATATCCATGCCGACCATGGGCGGCGGCTGGCTGGAGACCGGCGTCGACGGTGCCTTCTCTGAGTGCGGCTGCTGCGCGGGGTCGCCGGAGGGTACGCTTTGACTCTTATCCTGCGCAGCGGCGAGCGAAATTGTTACCAGAAACCAGACTAAACAGACTTTTGACACGAGCTCTCCTTCCAAGAGTGGCGAGGAAATGGGTAATAGCGGTGTCTCAGCGCGTAACCAACCCGCTTAAAAACCGTTCGGAAAAATGAAGAGAAAAACGGCGGAGACTAGATTCGCAAGAGGCTGCTGCCAGGTAAACCGGGCGAGAATGGGATCAGAATCTGAGGCCTGGCAATGCCGTTGAAGACCCGCGCAGCTTGCTCCATTTGGTTTGAGCGGCAAGAATACAACAGCGGGTTCGTAGCGGAAAACAATGGGCCCGGAATGGCGTGGAAATGTCTGCTCGCGCAACATTCGTGGCTTACGGGTTTGGGTGGCGGAACTGTCGTACCATGGCTATGGCAGCCGGGGGAAGGCGCGTCTGGAGCAGCGGCGGTGAGCCCGAAGGCCGCGGTCCCGAGTGAAGGACTGGCCAATGTTACCCCCAACAGCAAGACCGCAACGATCTGTGATATCGACCGCACCCTATCGAACCGCACCCTATCGAACCGCACCCTAACGAGTGCCCTGCTGCCCTGCTTGAGTCCGTGACTAAGTCCCGGTTATTTTGATGCGAAGTTCTTCGGGCAGGCGCTGGCGGATTTCTTCGGGCAGACGGTCGTGCACGCGCTTGGCACCGTTCTTGGCAGCGTCCAATACCGTAACCGGGGCAGGCGTAGCCACCGCGACGCCCAGCCAAATCAGGGCAGACAAGGCGAATCCGGCCAGCGCTGCGATTTCAAGCCAGAAGGCGTGACGCGGGCCAAAGTGCCGGATGACCCCGAAGGCGAGAAGAAACAGGCCACCTGAAACCGAAGCCAACGCGATCAGCCCTACGTCTACGATGCGGTGAATTTTTTGGCGGCTGCGGCAGCGCTCGCAATCGTGGAAATGGCTTTCATAGTCGCCGCACATCGCCGGCGCCAGGCCTGAGATGTCGTACCGCCATCCCGCCAGAATCTTACCTACGATTGGATCGACGCACTGCTGACTCATGAGTAGACGACTAAGTGCTACACGAATAAGTCCAGTTACAGGCGGATGGGCTCTAACGCCTCAGACTGGCCTGCCAACAGCACCCGGTTGTGGAACAGGCCGCCCCTTGCGGCGAGCGCCTTTTCCGCCTCTCTCCGAGCTATCTCTGGGTTGTTGTTCTGCTCAGAAAGATGCGCCAGCACTACAAACGTTGCACTATTATCATAGTCGTTTGTGAAAAAATCCGCGAGGGCTCCGTTGGACAGGTGTCCGACCCGGCTCATGACGCGCTGTTTGACTGACCAGGGATAGGGCCCGCCCCGCAACATCTCCAAATCGTGGTTTGATTCCATTACCAGCACGTCACAGCCCCGGAGGTGGTCGCGAACGCTTACCGGAAGATAGCCCAGGTCGGTGGCTATGCCAACCTTGATGCCTTCCGCGCGGAAGGTAAACCCGACGGGGTCGGCCGCGTCGTGCGGAATTGTAAATGGTTTTACCGCGATGTCGCCCACCTGAAAGCCGTGGCCGGATTCGAAGCGCTCGAATTTTTCAAGATGTGGCTTCTCGCCTTTTTCATTGCGAAGCACCCGCGCCCAGGCATCGTGCGTCGCGCCGGTCATGTAGACGGGGATGCCCAACTTCTTGGCCAGCGTGGCCAGCCCGTAAACGTGATCGGAATGCTCATGCGTAATCAGGATAGCCGAGAGCGAGTGCGTGTCCTCTCCCAAAGCCTTCATGCGCTTGAAAGTCTCGCGGCAAGAGATGCCGGCGTCGACCAGAATCCTGGTGCATGTGCTGGCTACAATGGCGCAATTTCCCCGGCTGCCGCTGGCCAGCATGGTGACGCACAAACTCATGGTGGCAGCATACGCGTACAGGCTGTGAATCGGGGAGTAACTTTTTGGCTATCCGATACCTTGGAGTTTCCTGGTTCCGGCGTCCGGGTGCCTCTTTCCGGTTTTGGTTTGACGTCGTAGAGAGCGACAGGCACAACGGTGACAAAATACGAGATTTGCAAAGCAACGTGTGCCGAGAGACGGACACCGGCGTCATTTCCCCTGGCGCAGATTGTTCACCACTCCGCGCATGAACGAACCACCATAGGCACCGGCAATCCCCGGCAACGATGTGAGGAATGATCCGTAGATCTGCGCATGGGTGAGCTTCACGGCTCCGACAGTGTAGGCGGCGAATTCCGTGAGCGGGATGAATACTCCCACGGCTACGACCCAGCGCCACGGTCGTCGCGGCCGCACCAGACCCAGCGCGATGCATGCTGACAGCACCAGCAGAGCGGTCAGCAGCAGGTCATTGACGACGATATCGGCCCAGGCTGTGGCGACGCCGGCTAGCGCCGCCAATGCGTAAAACGGAACATCCGATTGAGTCTGCAAAGTTGGCTGCCGATCTTTAATGGTAGGGCCATCATGGTAGGCCATCGCGGTACGGCCTGGGGTTGGGGAAAGAGTTGAAGTCAGTAAGTGTAGAATCCTCTTCCGCTTTTTCGTCCAAGCCATCCGGCATCGACCATCTTGATGAGGAGCGGGCACGGGCGGTACTTAGGATCGCCAATACCGTCGTGCAGCACCCGCATAATGTCGAGGCAAACATCGAGCCCGATAAAATCGGCCAGCGTGAGCGGGCCCATGGGATGTGCCATGCCCAGCTTGAACACTTCATCGACCGCTTCCGCCGTGGCTACGCCTTCCATGACTGCGAACATGGCCTCGTTTAACAGGGGCATCAGCACCCGGTTCGACACGAAGCCGGGGGCATCGTTGACTTCTACCGGGGTCTTCTCGAGTTTCACCGAAAGGTCGCGCACGGTCGTGAACGTTTCCTGCGCCGTGGCCAACCCGCGGATTACCTCCACCAGCTTCATCACCGGCACCGGGTTGAAAAAATGCATGCCGATAACTTTTTCCGGTCGATTGGTCACCCCGCCAAGCTTTGTAATCGAGATGGAAGATGTATTCGAAGCCACAATGATTTCAGGTCGCAGTACGCGGTCGAGGTCGCGAAAAATTTCTGTCTTGATTTCGAATCTCTCGGTAGCGGCTTCGATCACGAAGTCGCAGTCCGCCAGTCGCTCGCGATCGACGACGGCTTCGATCCGCTTCAAGGCGGACGCCCGATCGTCCACCGTGATTTTGTTTTTCCCTACCTCCCGGTCAAGATTCTTTGCGATGGTATCGAGCGCGCGATTCAGGAAACGTTGCTCCACGTCACACAACACCACGTTGTAGCCGCTCCGTGCGAACACGTGAGCGATTCCATTACCCATGGTGCCCGCACCCACCACCCCGACACGCTTGATTTCCATCACTATTCACCTCTTTGCTGGAAGCTTCCGAACGAGCTCGTCCTCTATCAAAACGTTCGAGTCTAACACCAACCTCGGTGAAACCGGCACGTACTGCGTGCTGTGGGCGCGACATAAAACACACACTTCGAGAAAAAGTTGCGGGTCGAACATTGCCGCAGTTGCTGGTTTTGTTGCTGAGAGGTCCTACGGCATCTACGGCAGGCATCGCACCGGGTCGGAAGAGGCATCCCAATGAATATCCGAGCTAAGGGCCGATTCGCCCGAAGGCTTCGGTGACGGAGGGGATTATGTTTCCAACCGCATTTCGACCCACGACCTGGAAAAGCACGATTCGGCGAGCAGCACAACTGGCAGCGCTCGCGGCAGTGGTATCGCTCGCGTTCGGCAGCCTGGCCTGGGCTCATGACGATGACGATGACTACAACCGGCACGACGTCCGCCAGTACGGGTATCAAAATGGCTATCGTGACGGCGTTCGCCATGGACGCTACGATCGCGACGCCAACACCGGTTACAACGTCCGCAGTGATACGTGGGAGGATGCCAGTAACGGTTACCAGCGCGGTATGGGTTCATTTGGTCGCTACCAGCAGGGCTATCGCCAGGGATATGAGAGCGGTTACCGCGCCGCCTACTCGTCCGGATGGGGACGCGGAAACGATCATGATCGTGACGACGGATCTTACAACCAATCCGACCGCGATGGTTATGGTTATGGGCGGGAAGGGGGCGGCAGTATTGCCTACAATACCGGGTGGAACGACGGCAGCTCCGTTGCTCAATCCGACATGTCCAACGGCAAGAAGTACAATTCGCAACCGCGCGGCGACTATGACGATGCGGACCACGGCTATCGCAGGGAATACGGCGATAAGCACGCTTACAAGACGGAATATACAGAGGGCTATCGTGCCGGGTACGATTCCACGTTTTCCCAATCCCGCGGGCGCTGGTAGTTAACGCTCTGTTGTAACCGTATGCGTGTGGCCGGACCCTCTACCCGGCCACCGTCGGATGTGGCCCGCCTGAACATGACGACCCGCCTAACATGACGACCCGTTTCAACATGACGAATAGTGCAACGCCGGGAGTGACTCATCGCTTCCCGCGCCGCCGGGCCACCTGACTACGTCACTACTTTTGTGGTGCTAAAATTAGGTTGTTCTGCCTCTGATCCAATCGCGAACTGAATCTCTTTCCGAGGTGCAATCCATGGTAACCGCCGAAGCCCCCGTCCGACCGCGCGCAACCCAACACCAGGAACCATTTGTTAACGAGCCATTTTTTGATTTCCGCAATGAAGAGAATGCGCGCCGTATGCGCGCGGCTATCGCGAAAGTCCGCGGCCAACTGGGACGCGAGTATGACCTGGTCATCGGCGGAAAGCACCTGAAGACCTCGGACAAGATCAAATCGCTGAATCCGTCGCAGCCGTCTCAGATCGTGGGTATCCATCAGAAGGCAGGCAAGGAGCACGTCGAGCCGGCAATGGCCGCCGCGCTGAAGGCGTTTGAGTCCTGGAGCCGCACCACAGTCGAAGAGCGTACTGGCCTGCTGTTCCGCGCCGCCGATCTGATGCGCCAGCGCAAGATGGAATACATGGCCTGGCTGGTCTTCGAGGTCAGCAAGAACTGGGGCGAAGCCGATGCAGATATCTCCGAGACCATCGACTTCTGCGAATTCTATGCTCGCGAGGCGCTGCGCTTTGCCAAAGCTCAAACTCCGGTGCAGTTGGCCGGGGAGCGCGACTCCCTGATGTACATTCCTTTGGGTGTGGGCGCGGTGATTCCGCCGTGGAATTTTCCCTGCGCCATCATGGCGGGGATGACGCTGGCCTCAATCGTCAGCGGAAATACTGTGATTCTGAAGCCTTCGAGTGATTCGCCGACCATCGCAGCAAAATTTGTTGAGCTGCTCGAAGAAGTCGGCGTGCCTGAGGGGGTGGTCAACTTCTGCCCGGGCGCCGGTGCCAGTTTCGGAGATGCCGTCGTAGCGCATCCCAAGACGCGCTTCATCGCCTTTACCGGTTCTCGCGAAGTGGGACTCCACATCAACAGGGTGGCGGCATCGCAGGCGCCAGGCCAGATATGGATCAAGCGCACCATCCTTGAAATGGGGGGTAAGGATGCCATCATCGTCGACGCCGACTCCGACATCGACTCCGCCGTCGAAGGCGTTGCGCAGGCCGCCTTCGGCTTCCAGGGACAGAAGTGCTCAGCATGCTCGCGAGCCATCGTGGACGAGCGCGTGTATGACAAATTCCTCGAACAACTCAAGTCGCGCGTGGAGAAGATCAACGTTGGCGATCCCGCCGAAAACAGCAATATGGGGGCGGTCATCAATGAAAGCTCCATGAAAACGATTCTTGGATACATCGAGCAGGGCAAGAAAGACGGACGTTTGCTGACTGGCGGCGAACGCGCCACGGAGGCGGGCGAAGGCTACTACATCCGTCCGACGGTTTTTGCCGACATTTCGCCGAAATCGAAATTGGAGCAGGAAGAAATCTTTGGCCCGGTGCTGGTCGTCATCAAGGCACGCGGCTTAGACCATGCGCTGGAGATCGCCAACGATACCGAATTCGGCCTGACCGGTGCCGTCTATACCAGGTCACGCGACAAGATTGAGCGCGCCATCCGCGAGTTCCACGTCGGCAACCTGTACATCAACCGCAAATGTACGGGAGCGATGGTGGGCGCGCATCCTTTCGGCGGCTTTAATATGTCGGGTACCGATTCCAAGTCCGGCGGGCCTGATTATTTGTACTTGTTCACGCAAGCTAAGTCGGTCGCGGAAAAGATTGGCTGAGGCCGTGTAAAAAGAAAAGGCCGCCCTTCGGCGAGGGCGGCCTTTTGATCTCATTCCGTATTGTTACGGGGTGACCCCTGCCGGAGGCTGTGGCACGGATCCCGCAGCAGTAGCAGCGGCAGCCTCGTTCAAAATTCGGTGGTGGATGGTGAACAGCGCCAGCTCCAGCCTGTCCGACACGCCGATCTTGTCATACACATTGCGCAGATAGTTCTTGATCACCTGCTCGGTGGTGCCGAGCTGAGTGGCGATCTCTTTATTTTTGTAGCCTTGGACGATCAGGGCCACAATCCTCAGCTCTTTCGCCGTCAGCCGGTCGCGCACGCGAAGGCCTACCATATCGTTCTCAGTAAGCTCGCTGGGCACGGCCACGTCTTGCACCCAGGTTTCGTTGCGCGCGACTTTGCGGACGCAATCGACCAGAGCGGCGCTGGTCACGTTGCGGTAGACCACTCCGTGCGCGCCATTCGACATGTGCCGTTGCGCGCTCTCGCCCGTGTCGGCGAGAACCACAACCCGTGTCTTGGCTTTGTTCGCGGCCAAAATAATTGCGGCGAAGTCATTGTGAAATCCCGCGGCCACGACCAACACCGCGGCGCGGAACTTGTCCAGAGCCATAAACATCTGTTCGGGAGTCTGCGCCTGGGCCACAATGCGCATCTCGTCTTCAACCGCAAGCACTTTGGCGATGCCTGCGCGAAAGATTGCCTGGTTATCGGCCAGAATCAATTTGAGCATGTTGTCAGCGCTCCAAGAAGTCTATGAGTTCCTTACGAACTCGTACGAGTCGATCACGCAGGCCACGCCGCGGCCTTCTCCACCACTGCCGGTTTCGTCGGCGCGAACCACACGTCCTTTGCACTGAATGGTTACGTTGTCCGTACCGCCGGTCATCTCAGGGGGCAACGTGATTTCGAATTCCACGGGCGAGCCCATGCTTAGCGAAGCATCGGCGCGAATGTAGACGCCAGCTGCGCTGAGGTTCCCGGTCACTCCCTTGGCGTCTCCGCTGGCCTCGCCTTGATGAATCTTGATCGGCAATTCCAGGGGAAATCTTTTCCCTGTCCGTGCTTCTTCGGACACAGTCCCTCCTCTGTACTGGCTTGGTCTCAGTTTTATGTTCGAGTCCAACGCCCTCAAAACAAGCTCGGGGCGGGCGGATGCCCGCTTTTCTGCTATGGGGCGTTATATCACGGATGGAAGCCTTATCAAAGCCTGATCACTCACTTAGTTACGGGTAAAACTAGATTCCCCCCTATTTTCTCCCTGTCCCGAACGCGTCTCGATTGTAGATGTGACTGCCCGTCGAACAGAGTTCTAAGAGTTTCCTCTGTCCTCTACGCCAGTCCTGTGATTACAATTGCCGTCGGCTTGGAAACTGAGGATGGAAACTCTTGCATGTTGCGGTTGCGGGGCTACCTTGCCCGATGGATCACAGCTCTGCGCAAATTGTGGAGAAAAGTACGGAGAAAAACCCGGAGAAGCGACAGCGACCCCACCGCCCAACACCATCATCGACGTAACCGCAACGGCTGTAGCGCTCCCGCGGACGCCCCGGCAACCAGCCTGGCCATCACCCCGCCGACGGCAACGGCCCCGAATTGGCCTGTGGTTGCTGGCGTTCCTTTTCCCATTTGCAATCTGGTGGGCTACCGATAGCAATCGCCCTGGGGCACAACAGCTACAGAAGGTTTTCACGTCGACGCAGACCGAAGCTATTCTTACCGCAACTCTTTCTGTGAACCGGCACAGCTTCGTTTCTTACAGATTCACGGTTCCTGCCAGCGCTTCAAACGTGGTTGCTATCGGCCAATTCAAGGCGACCGGAATTTTAACAAGCGGCGGCTCCCCCAACAGTGACATCGAGGTTCAAGTGCTGGCCGACGCGGCATTCGCCGCCTGGCAGAGTGGCTACGCCACCAACACCTACTACAGCAGCGGACGAGTATCGCGAGGTAATATCCATGCCGTGCTTCCGCCGGGAGCTGGAGCCTACTACGTGGTCGTCAATAATATGTTCTCGTCACGCCTAAAAAAAACCGTCCAAATGGATTTGAACTTGCGCTACAACCAGTGGCTGCCGGACTGGATGTTGAAGGTCAAAGAACAATTCTGGACTCCCCTGGGTTTCGCCGTCATGCCTCGCCCCATCGGCTGAAGCCGGCGTTGATTTTGCGGCGCTAACGGCGCGGCTTGAAGCCGCACCCTTTCAAAACAAAGTCAACCTTCTTCTATTGGACGCGCTGCAAACCCTTCTAACTACCTTTGAAAAAGACGCGACTTTAATCGCGCCGTAGGCGTGAATCTATTGGACAGATTTGATCAGGCGGTGCCGGCGCCAATTCCTAGAGCCTTCGGCTTTGCATCGCCTTGAAATACACGTTCCATGTGGGAGCTGATCGTTTCCAAAACACGAAGGTCTTGTTTGCTGAAAGCGTCCTGGCTAATGACTCTCAGTCCTTAGCCTTCCTAGTACGATCTATCCATTCCGCTGCTGGGGGCCCATCTAGGTGCTATATCGCCGATCCAGTCTGGTGTCCGAAAAAGAGTTTCATTAGCCGGGGCCGTCGCCCCTGCAAAGTCGGACAAGGAAATCCAGTTCTGGTCGCTATCTACCTTGCAGTTGTTACTGGTATCCCCGCAAAACTCGACTGCGTAGACCGGATGAATCTCCCATAGCGAAGACCGTTTAGGATTCGGCCCCGTTGATCCCGTACAAGGACGATGACTGGCGTCGAAAAACAACGGGCCGGTAAAACGGAACAAACGCTCGTTATGCTGATTCAAATCGTTCGGGGTCCAGGAATCCGGCCTGAAGTGCGGGCTCATCTCTGTAGTGACGCTGCTGCATTCGTCATCATGATTTGAATTCTGCCCCAGCACAATGTGAATGTCG
>JRHI01002770.1_pt1 | contig 11455 bp, 11 predicted proteins | sample 215371 | NCBI WGS metagenome assembly JRHI01 (sample SAMN02929681, study PRJNA255918) | sediment metagenome | biome: cave system; feature: Ice Cave; material: Sediment; isolation source: sediment from deep within a dark volcanic ice cave with no known source of... ... | reverse complement strand
TGCATGGGTAGGAAGGTGGCGTTGAAACTGATGAACATCAACCAAAAATGACGTCGGGCCGCTCGGTGCCCGCGGGCGGCCACACCGGCGAGGCGTTTCGGTCGTAGAGATACACAAAAATGAAGGAGCCGAAGATAACGCAGTCGCTGATCAGGAAAAATAGAAAACCGAGCAGCCGCTGACCGGCTACTTCTTTATACTGGAGGTCATCCATAGCGATGGCGTGTGAGGCCATGGGTGTGTGAAAACTCCTAAGCGCGAGCGAAAATAGAGTTCTTGATCAATGCAGGGGCACGGTTGCGTGGTCCTGAGTGACGTTGGCGTATGGCAACGGCGTGCCGTATTCATACGGTCCGGAAAGCACGATCGGAATGCCTGCAAAGTTGTAGTAGGGCGCCGGTGACGGAATCATCCACTCCAGCGTGCGCGCCCCCCAGGGGTTGGGGCCCGAGACCTCGCCGTGCTTTGCGCTGCGCAAAGCATTGTAGGCGAAGATCAGCATCGAGAGTCCCAAGACGAACGCAGCAATGGAAACGAACAGATTCGTGCTGGCATAGATCGGGTCGTAGGTCGCGACGCGTCGCGGCATCCCGTGCAAGCCGATCCAGTGCATGGGTAGGAAGGTGGCGTTGAAACTGATGAACATCAACCAAAAATGCCACTTGGCTAAGCGCTCGTCGAGCATACGCCCGGTCATCTTGGGCCACCAGTAATACACGCCGGCGAATATCCCGAACATGCTGCCGCCGAAGAGCACGTAGTGCAAGTGCGCGACGACGAAATAGCTAGCGTGCTCGTGGATGTCCACCGGGACCGATGCCAGCAGGATGCCGGTGACGCCGCCAAAGGTGAACGTGGACAAGAAGCCGAGCACGAACAGCAGCGGCGAACTCAAGCGGATCTTGCCGCCCCACAGGGTCGCGATCCAGCTAAAGATTTTGATGCCGGTGGGCACTGCGATGATCATCGTGAGCGCCATGAACAGGAACTGCTCCCAATGCTGCAAGCCGCTGGTGAACATGTGATGCGCCCAAACCATAAACGACAGCAGCCCGATGCTGACTGAAGAATAGGCGATCGCCTTGTAACCAAAGATCGGGCGGCGGGCGAAGGTGGGAATGATTTCGGAAACGATGCCAAACGCCGGCAGGATCATGATGTACACGGCCGGGTGAGAGTAGAACCAAAAAACGTGCTGCCAGAGCACCGGGCTGCCGCCCCGCAACGGGTCGTAAAACGGAACGCCGAAGGTCCGTTCGATGAAGAGACCGGCGAGCGCGGCTGACAGATTCGCGGTGGCGATGAACGACAGAAATGCAGTAACGCCCGTGGCCCACACGAACAGCGGCGTGCGCGTCCAGGTCATGCCAGGCGCGCGCATCTTTATGATCGTCACGAGGAAGTTGATGCCGGTGATGGTGCTGGAGACCCCGATCAAGAAAATCGCCATGCACCACATCGAGGTCCCGAACGGCATCTGCAAGCTGATGGGTGGATATTCTGTCCAGCCCGCCTGCGGTGCCCCGAACAAGAAACTGCCGAACAGCAAGATACCCGCCGGCGGGAACAGCCAGAAGCTGATCATGTTGAGCCACGGAAATGCAACGTCGCGGGCCCCGATCTGGAGCGGCATCACGAGGTTGCCGAATGCTCCGGTCAACAAAGGGATGACGACGAGCCAGACCATCGCCGATCCGTGGACGCTGTAGGCTTCGTTATACGTCGTCGCGCTGAGCACGTGGTTGTTAGGGCCAGCGAGCTGCGCGCGCATCAGTTCCGCCAAAAGGCCCGCCAGCACGAAGAAGAGACCGCTGGTGATGAAATATTGCACCGCGATCACTTTGTGATCCAAGCTGAACACGTACTTCTTTATGAATGTATCGGGCGGAGGGTGGATATGACCGCCCGGTACGTGTCCTACTTCAACCGTTGACATGAATGATTGGCTCCATTGATCGCGCGCCTACTTACGCAACGTCTGCAGGTAGGCGACTAGATTCGCGACGTCCTTGGGCGTGAGACCATTTGCACGCATGTTAGGCATGACGCCCATGTCGCCGTGGGCACCATACTCGATGATTTCAGCGACGTCTTGGGGGTTGGCTGCCTTCCCGTTCACCAGACGTGGATGAGCAGCATCATGGAACAAGTTACCCAAACCCGGCCCTACCTTCCTCTGCTCGAACGGTGCCGCGTTGTGGCAAACCACGCACTTCGCGTTGAAAAGCGTCTCGCCGGCCGCGGGATTTCCGCCGGCAAGGCTGAGCGGTCGTACGCCTGCGGCGCTCGCCAAGTCCGCCCTTTGCTGATCCGCATACCACTTATCGAAGTCGGCGCGCGATTGCACGATGACCTTGCCCCACATATGCGAATGCCCGAGCCCGCAGAACTCCGAACACACGATGCGAAACGTGCCTACTTCGCTAGGAGTGAAGTGAATCGGCACGACCATGCCGGGCACCATATCTTGTTTCAGGCGGAACTCGGGCACCCAGAAGGAGTGGATGACCGCTTCATTTTCCGTTTCCGTGGCCTGTTCGTACGAGGTGATGTCCAAAGTGACGGGGACGCCGATCGGCAAATGCATTTCGTTCAGCACTGAATTTTTAAGACCCGGATAGCGAAACTCGAAATAAAACTTATGGCCGATCGCTTCCATCGTCACCGCACTGGCGGCGACTTGATTCGTGGGATAGTAAAGCGGGATGACAAAGTAGCTCAGGACCGCGAGCACCACCATAAGAAGCGCGGGGACGATCGTCCACCACGTTTCCAGCGCGCGGTGATCGTGGATGGCGGAGCCGACTGCGTCCGGGTGATCGTTCTTGCTGCGACGGTAGCGAAGACTGAAGTAGATCAAAAAACCGTTGACATACACCAAGATGGGCACGCCGAAAAACATGCTGAAGCGGAACAGAAAATCGATTTTGGTGCTGACGGTTGAGGCTTCGGGCAAAAACCAACGATCGATCGGATAGACGACGACCACGGCCATGAGCAGTGCACTGATGACTGCCATCACCCAAAACGCACGCCAAAAACCGGCGTCTAGAAAGTGCTCGCCTTGATGGTCTTTCAAGCCTCTGTCGTCTCCATAGCGCAGTGCCCCGCATTTACACGCGTGTGTTGTGGCATCCTAGCGTTAGGATACGCCGAAAGTAACATGCCGAGGGTGGGAGTCGAACCCACACGAGGGGTTACCTCGCGCGATTTTGAGTCGCGTGCGTCTGCCAGTTCCGCCACTTCGGCTTACATACGTGGTTTCGAAAGGTCGAGCGAGCCGACCTCCGCTGTCTGCCCGTGTGGTGTTGCCGCCTGCTGAGGTTGCGGCAGAGAAGCAGCTACGGGTATGCATGCTGCCGCGATGAGAAACGCAAGCGAGAAGCTCAGGCGAAAACCCTGAGCAGCGGGCTCATGCGAGTAATGCAGAAACGCACTGATCGCGACCGGAGCAGTGATCGCTCCGGTGCTGCTCATCATCGTCATCAGACCGATTGCGGCACCGCTGCGAGCAGGCTCGACATAGCGCAAGATCAGCGCAGATGGCGGCGCGCTCGCAAGACCGATACCAAAGCCCGCCAGTGCGAAGGCGATCAGCACGCCGGCAGTCGATTGCGACGTGGCCAAGACAAGTTCGGCGCACGACAGCAACACCAGGCCGCCCAGCAACAACATTTTTGCGTCGCGGGTGTGCGCCAACCGGCCGGCCAGTCCTTGTGCGGCACCAAGCGGCAGGGCGAGTGCCAGTAACGCGAGCCCGCTGCTCGCGGCGCTTACGTGGAACTGCGCGATGAAATACGCGGCGCCGTACATCGTGATCGAAAAGATGGGAATCCCGGTGAGAAGCGCGATCGTGTAGATTAGCGCTGGGCCTTTGCTTGAGAACAAGGTCGGGTCGATGAACGGATAACGGGCGCGACGTTCCCAGTAAGCAAGCGCCATGAGGCTCGCCAAAGCACCTGCGATCCAGGCGATGGCCGTCTGCGAGCTGGCGGTCGCGGCCATCATCAAACACAAGGCAATCGCCGTGATGAGAGTCAGCGCGCCGAAATCAACGCCTACCTTTTCGGCCTTGGCAACGCCAGGCTCCAATCGCAGTGCGAGCACGACGGTGAAGAGAGCGAGGGGTATATTGATCCAGAATATGAGGTGCCAGGGATACATGCCCAGCTCCGCGCTCATTGCACCACTTACCAGGGCATGTGCGGCCAGCGCTCTTCCGCCGTCGATGAGCGCGCCGCCCAAGACTGCTCCCAGCGCGCCTGCGAGCGCGAACATCCCGTAGGTCGCGTAGAGGGCGGCGTTTTGGCGCGCTTTGGGAACGGACTGGCCGATGAGCGCGAGCGCCGCGGGTTGGATTCCGCCCGCTCCTAACGATTGCACGATGCGGCCGGCTATCAGAACGGGCAACGAGGTTGCGAGCGCGCAGATGAGGGATCCAAGCGCGAAGATCAGCACCGTGACGATGAAGACGGTTCGGCGGCTGCGCGCGTCTGAAAATCTGCCGGCGATCGGCTGAGCCACGAGCGATCCGGTCGCATAGATCGCCATGATCCAGCCGACATCCGCCAGCGTGGCGCCGATCGAGTGAGCGATGTTGACGAGTGAAGGCGCGATGACCGTCATCTGCAGCGCGCGCATGAAAATGCCGAGCAGCAGCGGCGGGAGCACCTTGCCGGGCTTATAGTTCGTTAGGCACCACCACGGCCGAAGCGGTCGATCACCATGGCGCTAAACAACAGCGCCAAGTACAACATGGAGAAACGGTACATGGTCCCTTCGCTTTTCTTCGTGCCTGCGATGGCCACCCAAAGCGCGCCTGCCATGAAGAGCCCATCCAAAACGATCGCACAGATCAAATACGTCAGCCCCATCAGGTGGAGCGGAACCATGAGCACGGTGACCAGGACTAAGATAATGCTGTAGACGATGATGTGGCGCTTGGTGACGGCCTCGCCACGCACTGCAGGCAGCATAGGAATGCCGACGCGCGCATACTCTTCTTTCTTCATGAGCGCGAGACTCCAAAAATGGGGCGGAGTCCAGACGAATATGATGAGAAACAATAACAGCGCGGTCAGGTCGAGATGATGCGTGACTGCGGCCCAGCCCACTAAGGGCGGCACCGATCCGGCTGCACCCCCGACCACGATATTCTGCGGTGTCGTGCGCTTCAGCCAAACCGTATAGATGAGCACGTAATACAGAATCCCGACGGTCGACAACAGGGCCGCCAAGTAATTCACGGTCAGCATCAGTTCCACAAACGCCAACAGCCCGAGCACGACACCGAACCGCAACGCATGGCGCGGTTTGATCTTGCCGCTGGGTATCGGTCGCTTGCGGGTGCGCGACATTTGTGCGTCGATATCGCGGTCCCAGTACATGTTGATCGCGGCCGATGAGGCCGATGCCAGTGCCCCGCCCAACAGAGTCCACAGGATCAGCGAGAGCGACGGGAAGCCGCCGGCGGCAATCATCATCGCGGTAAGCGTCGTGAACAATAACAGCGACATCACGTTGAGCTTGGTGAGGGCCACGTAGTTGCCAAAGACCGACCATATCTTGTTTGCTAGGGTTGGTTCGATCGCTTTGGGTAAGGGCGATTCGAGCTTGTGGGGTCGGGGGTTAACCACCGACCCTACACTGCGAGTGGGGTCGGTAACGGCTTGGCTGCGAAGCGCCCGATACGTGATGAGCGTCAGCAATGCCGCGAGAAGTGCTCCGTTGGCTTCATGGGTGATCCGCAAGATCGGTGCCAGGCCGGATACGACGGTGAGCGCGCCCAGGGCGACTTGCGCTACCACGATGAGCAGCGCAATCCAAAGCAGCGCGCGCAATTCGCGACTGAGCGTCGCATTGCTGGCGCCTGCAATTGCGAGCATGAGCACGATGACCGAGGTCGCATAAGCTGCGATCCGATGGTTCATGTGGATGTGCTGCAACGAGTTTTGCGCCGGCTGCCAGCCGTTACAAAGCGGGAATCGTACGCACGCCAACCCGGCGTGCGAAGCGCTCATGTAGCCGCCTGCGAAAATGGCCACAAATGCCAGGACGGCACCGAGCAAGGCAATGCGGGCGATGATGGGCGAACCGCCCCTGGGTAATGCGCTCCGCTCCGCTGCGCGGCTTGGCAGTGAGGCGAAAACCGAGTACGCGAGCAGCGCGAGCGTCGTGAAGGTCGCAACGCCGACGACGAGATGCACCGCGACGCTGGGAGGGTTGTTAGCGTAACGGATCGTCAGCGCCCCGACGACGATCTGTACGACTACCAGCGCGAGCGCCGCCCAGGCAAGCTGCATGACCTGTGGCAGTTCCCGGCGATAACGAAAGGCGAGCGCGAAGGTGGCGGCGATAAGCAACGTGAGCACGGGCGCGCCCACCCGGTGCGAAAATTCGTACACGACCGGGTCGTTGAGATTTGGGAGCCACGCGCCGCGGCACTTGGGCCAATCCGGGCACGTCATGCCGGCGCCATTGATGCGTACGATCGCGCCCCATCCGACGAGCGCAAACGCGAACGTCGCGGCAACGACTCCCGTGATTTTTAGCGCGGTGTAATTTTGTAAGGGACGCATGATGAGCAACCACCCGTTCAAGGGGCCGCGCGCGTATCTCCTCTCATTATAAGTCGCAACGCTCGACCCCACTGCAGGTTAGCGCGGCGCATGCCACGCAAACGGCCCTCGTGGCATCACTGCGGCTGGGGTCTCCGAAAGCACGGCAAACAAGCGTGGATCTACCCGGTGATAAGTCCATAACGCACCGCGCTCTCCTTCTGAGCGCGGTTGCAGACGGTACGACGGTCGTCATCAACCCGAATCGAGGCGCCGACGTCATGGCGACCCTGAACGCATTGCGCCGCGTCGGCGTTCGAGTCTCCAAGCGCGGTGATACATTTATCGTAGCCGGCAGCCGTACTTTGCACGATTCTCGGGCTGCGATCGATTGCGGCAATTCAGGCACCACAATGCGACTGCTCATGGGGCTTTTGGCCGGACGAGTCAACGCGACCCTTGATGGTGATGCCAGTCTGCGCCGGCGCCCGATGGAGCGCGTTGCTGCTCCGTTGCGCGCGATGGGCGCAATCATCAAAACTTCTTATCGCGGAAAACCCCCGGTAAACTTGAAGCATGCCGGCAAACCGTTGCGCGGCATCACCTACGAATTGCCGGTCGCCTCGGCACAGTTGAAATCGGCGCTGCTGCTCGCCGGATTACGCGCCAGCGGCCGGACCACGCTCATCTGTCGAGACCGAACTCGCGACCATACCGAACGGATGTTGAAGCTGATGGGCGCCTCTATCGCCGTCGGCGCGCGCCGCATCGTGTTGCGCCCAAGCGCGCTCCGCTCGCCCGCAAGGCTCCACATACCGGGAGACTTTTCCGCGGCTTTCTATTTGATGACGGCCGCGGCGGCCATGCCCGGCAGTCAGTTGCGACTAAGAATGGTCGGCTTGAATGCGACGCGCAGCGCTGCGCTTGACGTGTTGAAAGCGATGGGTGCTCGCGTGCGGATCACTAATAGAAGGGAGCGCAGCGGAGAGCCTACAGCCGATGTCGTGATAAAAGGCGGCGCTCCGCTGCGTGGGGTCACCGTCGACAGATCGCTCGTGCCAAACCTGATCGATGAAATTCCGGCGCTGTGCGCCCTTGCCGCAGCCGCCAAGGGGACGTTCCAGGTGAGCGGCGCCGCTGAACTCAAGCTGAAAGAATCCAACAGAATAGCAACGACGGTTGCTCTGCTGAAATCCTTCGGCGTGGATGCGCGCAGTTTAACGGACGGCATTGTCGTTCGCGGCGGAAAATCGCTGCACGCGCCACGAATTGTAAAGACGCATGGGGATCATCGCATTGGCATGGCCGCGGCCATTTTGGCGACTGCGGCTCGCGCGCCGATCGTCATCGAGGACGCGCAGTGCATCGCAACGTCTTTTCCCGGTTTTGCCGGAATTTGGCGCGCAGCGTTTGGATAATCGCGAAAGGCTCTGATTTTAATTCCTCAACGCGGACCCTAGTGATCGAGCCGGACGACACCCTGTACGAAAAGCAATCACGTGTTTTTGAACTGGCCGGAACTATCTTTGAGTTTTCGCAGCGTGACGTCGAGGGAGGGTTGGGTCCCGCGCTCAACTTTGACATCCCATTCGCCAAGCACGTCAAGGATGGCGTGAATGCGGTCCGCCTCGGGATGAATGATGGTAAGCGAAACAAGCGTGAGCACGGGCGGCAGCAAGGATGCGGGATGGGGCACGCTGCCCCTGTCGATGTAAAATGGCAGCACACCGCCTTCGCGTCCGGCGAAGGGCGAAGTCAGTCTCCAGGACAGCGTTGTTCCGTCGGGCCGTGAGCGCGACATCGATAGGATCTCGCCGAAATCACAGCCGGCCTCGCGCCCGATCGCGACCGTTCTTCGAGAGGCCTTGATGCGCGGGCGCACCAGCCTGCGAAGCTTGGCGTAGATGTCGCATCCAGCGTAAGAAAGCGCTTGTTCGCAGGGACGTCTTGCTGAGGATCAATGGTCACGATTTCGAGATACCTGTTTTTGTCGAGTCCGACGAGGGCGTTGCGCGTACCGAAGCCGATATGCAATCCTCCCGGCGAGGGCGTGATGCCGTATCTGCGAGTGAATTCAGCGATCGCGTGTTCGAGATCCGGCGCTGCGTAGATAACGTGGTCGACCAACGCCGTTTCCTTTCACGTGATGCGCCTCGATCACGTACCCCCAACCGTTCACAAAGGTTGGGGGTAAACCGTCAACCTATGTCTATATTTCTAGCTTTTATGTTCTTTACTTCAGGGAACCGCGTAGTGCCGGCACAAACGTTTCAAGCAACTGATCGGTAGAGCGGCCGATCAATTTCACGTCGAACTGCAGTGAGGCAGACGACGCGACGATCCGCGCTATATTTGTCGCGATGACTTCCACGCGAGACTGTATCAATGCGAGCTGGTCCGGAAGGTCTGCTAACTTGTCGGGCAGCGACTGAGCACGCTGCGCCGCGAGCAAAACCGGATGCTGTTGCAGCCGCTGCGCACGCGCCTTTAGCGGCAATGCGCGCACGGCTATGAATATCAAAGAAGCCATGAGGATGATCAGCGCCAGGGTCAGCATGACGAAGCCAGCTACTGCAAAAGGGGTCATTTAATCGGTGGACCCGCTTGGAGTTGGACCCGGGCTCTTACCGCCCGAGCTTTTACCGTCGGGGCTTTTGCTCTCAGAACTTTTCGCGCTGGAACTTCCGCCGTCAGACGAAGATTTGCTGTCCTCGGCTTTGGACTCGGCCTTCTTCTCGCCGGACGACTCTCCGGTCTTTTGGTCTGATGTGCCGCGTTCGGCCGCGGTCCGCACACCTGACCGCGAGTAGTCGGTCTTATAAAAACCGGAGCCCTTGAAGTGGACGCCGACCGGGTGAAAAATGCGAACGAGCGGCCCACCGCAGGACGGGCAATCGGTTGGACGCTCGTCGTGAAAACCATGATCGATCTCGTGCGTCTTGCCGCACGACTTGCACCGATATTCGTAGACCGGCATAGGGCAACGCTCTTCGCCGCCCGCGTTTAGCCCACCCGCAACCGCTGTTGCGTCACCCTTTGCGATGCGCTCACCGCCCGTGCGGTCGAGAAATGGAAATCGTCGTCGTTGAAGGCCGGCTCGTTCACTGTTTCTTCCATCATGTTCTTGAGGTGCACGAGCGAGTCACGCAGCTCGCGAGCGATGCGAGGCCTGCGAAAGACGGCGTCCATAGCCAACGGTAGCATCCCGCCGAATACCGGGTAGCCGATGGTGCAGGCGAAACGCGTGAGCTGACCGCGCCGCTCGAAACGAAAGTCGATGCGGCGCGCTGCGGAAAACAGCGCTTCGAAAGACAAGAAGGCATTGCGGATGAAGCGCGTGACTTCAAACGCTTCCTGCCAGCGCCGGCGGCCGGCGTGCAGACAGACGCAGACTTCCTCGTCAAGATCCAACGGCCGGTCTTGCGATTGCTGCGCCGAAACAACGCACGCGAACCACGAAGGCCAGCGCGTGATGTCGGCTACGTACTCAAAGACCTGATCCGTCGGCGCCCGCACGTCGACCGCCTGAGAACACAGCACTCTCACGCTGCGTACGCCTCAGCGCGTGTAGCGCAGGAAGGCAGGTACCTCAATCTCATCCATGCTCACGGGGGCGACCTTTTCGATTTCGCCGACGCCGAGGACGCGTTGGCGATCGCGCGCGCGCGAGCCGAATCCAGTGGCCAGCACGGTGACGCGAACTTCGCCGTTCTGTAAGCGCTCGTCGATGGTGGCGCCGAAAATGACTTCAGCGTCGGGATCGACCGCCTTGCTGATGAGTTCGGCGGCCTCGTTGGCCTCGAACATGGAAAGATCGGGTCCGCCGTAGATATTGAAGATGACGCCGCGAGCGCCGTCGATGGTCGCCTCGAGCAAGGGGCTTGAAATAGCCTTGTGTGCCGCGTCGGCTGCGCGATGCTCGCCCGTGCCCGTGCCGATCCCCATCAGCGCTGAACCCGCGTCGGTCATGACGCGCCGCACGTCAGCGAAGTCGAGATTAATCAAGCCCGGCTGTGTGATCAGGTCTGTGATGCCCTGGATGCCCTGACGCAAGATGTCATCCGCGTACGAAAATGCTTCGAGCAATGGCGTCCGTTTCTCCACCACCGTCAGCAACCGGTCGTTGGGAATCACGATGAGCGTATCGACCTTCTGCTCGAGCTCCGCGATGCCGCGGTCCGCTATTTGTGCGCGGCGCCGCAGTTCAAAGCCAAAAGGCTTGGTCACAACGCCCACTGTCAGCGCTCCGGCGCTGCGAGCAAGCTCTGCCACGATCGGTGAAGCGCCCGTTCCCGTTCCACCGCCCATGCCAGCCGTTATGAAAACGAGGTCGGTGCCTTCCACGAGCAGGGCGAGATCATCGCGCGATTCGTCTGCGGCTTGCCGCCCGATCTCCGGGTCCGCGCCCGCCCCCAGTCCGCGCGTGAGGTTCTGACCTATCTGCAGCGTGTTCTCCGTGCGCGCTGATTTGAGCGCTTGCACATCCGTGTTGACGGCGAAAAACTCGGCGCCTTTGATGCCCGAGTCCACCATGCGGTTGATGGCGTTACAACCTCCACCACCAATCCCGATAACTTTGATCGTAGCCATGTGCTCGGGAACGTAACGGCGCTGATCGGTCATTGGTTCTCCCTTCTTAGCATGCAATGCAGTGCTGGTGAGATCGCGTGAAGTCCCTTGCGGTGTGCCGCTGCTTTTGTTGCGGCGCTGGCGTGAATGTGTCATCCAAAAACGTCCGACATCCAGGTGGAGACGCGCGTCCACACACCCTTGCCGTTGTTGCGGGCGGGTTGCACGGCGCCGTCATTTTTTGCGCCGAAGAGCGCAAGCCCAACGGCGGCAGCGTACGCCGGATGTTTCAAGGTTTCATTCAACCCGCCGATGTGCATGGGCGTGCC
>JRHI01002769.1_pt1 | contig 11457 bp, 12 predicted proteins | sample 215371 | NCBI WGS metagenome assembly JRHI01 (sample SAMN02929681, study PRJNA255918) | sediment metagenome | biome: cave system; feature: Ice Cave; material: Sediment; isolation source: sediment from deep within a dark volcanic ice cave with no known source of... ... | reverse complement strand
TCACGGAACGCGTAGCGATTATCATTGCAGTCGTCCTAACGCAAGTCGCGATCTCGGCCGGTGTTGCGTCATCGCTGTCGCTCGACGCAGCCTACGCCCTCAATTCACCCTCGCCTGAATGCCCGGCTGCCCCTGCTGCTGACGCTGCATGAACAGCGCGGCGAAATCGATCGGATCGAGCAGCAGCGGCGGGAAGCCGCCTTCCCGCGTCAGGTCGGCGACGATACGCCGCAAGAAGGGGAACAGCAGCGAGGGGCAGTTGATCAGCAGGAACGGCTCGAGCGCCTGATCCGGCAGGTTCTGGATCTCGAACAGGCCGGCATAGGCCAGCTCGAGATCGTAGATCACGCCTGTATCGCTGCCGGCCTCGGCCTTGAACAGAATGGTGCTCTCGAAAATTTTGTCCGCGATCTTGGTGGCGTTCACGTTCACCTCGACGCGCAGCGCCGGCTTCTCCCCCGGCCCCTCGATCATCTTGCGCACGTTCGGGTTCTCGAACGAGAGGTCCTTGATGTACTGGCCGACCACGCGGACTTGCACCGAAGGCGGCGCTGCGCCGGTTGGCACGTTGCCGATGTTGCCGTTTCCGCTGTCGGTGGGCTCGGCCATGCGCTCGCTTCCTCTTTTGCTGGGCTACTTCCGCCGTGGAAGTAGTCATATCTGATCGCGATCCTTGCCGCGATGCGGCCCGCGCGCATTCTCGCCCAGGCGCTCGAAATCGCCCTCGATGACGGGCCCCGCGACCCGGTCTCCCCCGGGCGGCCCCGGCTCGCCTCGGCTGCGGGCCTTGTATACCTTGATCTGTACGTGTGCCCGCTCGACCAGACGCCGCACGCACCAGCGCCCCACCTTGTGCCGGATCGGCGGGATCAGCAGCGCCAGGGCCATCACGTCCGTGAGAAAGCCGGGCGTGATCAGCAGAGCGCCGGCCAGCAGCAGGAAGGCGCCATCCAGCACCGGTCCAACCGGCGGGCGGCCCTGCGCTATGGCTTCGCGGGTCCGGCGCGCCACGCTCATGCCCTGGCGCGACATGATTACGGCGCCGAGCACCCCGGCCCCCACCACCATGGCCAGTGTCGGCCACAATCCGACCACCTGCCCGGTCTTGATGAGCAGCGCCAGCTCCAGTACCGGCAAGGCGATGAGGAAAAGGCCAAGTACCAATCGTGCCATCGGACATCCTTTCAGGGCTACGCCAGAATAAACAAAGCCATGCGGGTTGGCTTGTGCTTTGCGATGCCTTAAGATTTGCGTCGCGGCGGCGGCAAGCCTGACGTGCCCTGGAAAGGCCACGTTGGCGGGGCTGGTCGGCACGCGCCGGGCGACTTACATGCAGTAGCTTGAGGCTCTTGCTCGAAAGCACGGCAATGGACGGCAGGATCGACGTATCCACACTACTGTTTCTCGTTCTGGCGGTCGTGATCTTTCTCAAGTTGCGTAGTGTGCTCGGCCGGCGCACCGGTCACGAGCAGACGCGCTACGAGCGCTCCAAGGCCCAGCAGGAGGCCGCCCAGCGCAACGGCAAGCTCGCCGGCCAGGACAAAGTCGTCACGTTGCCCCGGCGGGAGCGGGGTGAGCCGCTGGAGCCGCGACCCGTGGCGGAGCCCCAGGTGCGTGCCGATGTCGAGGAGCGGGTGAGGGGATTGGCCGCAGGCAATGCCGGCATCGCCAATGGGCTCGTCGACATCGTGCGTGCGGACGAGGCGTTCGATCCCGATACCTTCCTGAAGGGGGCGCGGGCCGCCTACGAGTTGATCGTCACGGCGTTCGCCGAGGGCAATCGCAAGACGCTCAAGAACCTGTTGAGCCGCGAGGTCTACGAGGGGTTTGCCGGCGCCATCAGCGATCGCGAAAGCCGCAGCGAGCAGGTCAATCAGAGCTTCGTTGGCATCAAGGGGGCCGACATCGTCGAGGCCGAGCTCAAGAACGGCATCGCCCAGGTGACGGTCAAGTTCGTGAGCGAGCTGATCTCGGCCACCCACGACAAGGCCGGCGAGGTGATCGCGGGCGACGCGAAGCGCATCAAGGAAGTGACGGACATCTGGACCTTTGCGCGCGAGGTCGCCTCACGCGACCCGAACTGGAAGCTGATCGCCACGCAGGCCGCCAACTAGAGCAGGATCGCTTCAGACGAACAGCTTGCAACGGGGGACAGCATTTTGGTGTCGCGCCGTGCATTTCATCGTGCTGCTGCCCTCCTCGCTGCGGCAGCGCTCTGCGCCAGTGCCGCGGGTTTCGTGCAGGCGAGCTCTCCGGGCAAACCGCATCCGGGTTCCAGCATGAAGGGCGCCGTTTCCTACAAGCCGCTGGCGTTTGGGGAGGTTCCCGGCTGGGATCAGGACGACCACGCAGCGGCCTTCAAGGCGTTTCTCAAGTCGTGCGGACGCGTGATTGCGGCCGCGCGCGAGCGCACGGCGGCCGACAAGGTTCCGCCTCCACCCGCCGCTCTCGTCGCCGCTTGCGCGGCGGCAGGCCAACTTACCGGGCCTGTCGGCAAGGCCGACGCGAAGGCGTTCTTCGAGCAGCATTTTACGGCCAACGCCGTGGCCCACAATGGTCCCCGCGGCCTGCTCACGGGCTACTACGAGCCGCTGCTGCAAGGCTCGCGCACCGCGCAGGGCGCATTCCAGACCCCGGTCTACAAGCCCCTCCGATCTCGTGAACCTCGTCGACGAGACGCAGCGCGCTGCTGCGAGTTCGGGGCTCAGCCACGCGCGCAAGACCGACAAGGGCACCGAGCCCTATCCCACCCGCGCCCAGATCGAGCAGGGCGCGTTGAAGGGCCGTGATCTCGAGCTCGTCTATTTGACCGATCCGGTCGAGTTGTTCTTCCTGCAGGTGCAGGGATCGGGCCGCGTCAAGCTGACCGACGGGAGCATCATCCGCATCCACTACGACGGCAAGAACGGTCACCCCTACAGCTCGATCGGCCGATATCTGATCGAGAAAGGCCTGCTCGCCGCCGACAAGGTGTCGATGGGCGCGCTCAAGCAATGGTTGAAGACCGATCCCGAGCGGGGCAAGCACGTCATGTGGCAGAACGCCTCCTACGTATTCTTCCGCGAGCTCAAAGGCCCTGAAGGCAAAGGCCCGCTGGGCGCCATGAACGCCCAGCTCACGCCCGGGCGCAGCCTGGCCATCGATACCAGCCACTACACCCTCGGCTTGCCGATCTATGTCAGCGGCGAGGGCATGACGCACGTCGTCAAGGCGGGTGCCTTCAATCGGCTCATGATCGCGCAGGACGTCGGCTCCGCCATCAAGGGCCCCGAGCGCGGCGACATCTACTTCGGCTCGGGCGACGCGGCCGGGCGCTTGGCGGGCGTGACGAAGCACGTCGGCAAGTTCATCGTGCTGCTGCCGAAAGAGACGCCGGCGCGAGCCGAGGCGGCGCAGGACAAGCCGGAGAAAGCCCGGCAATGAGCGGGGCCGGCCGGAAGTCCGGCGGTGGCCGCCGTACCGTCACCGCCGACGAGGCCGAGCTCTGGGAGCGCGCAACGCGCAGCCTCGATCGGGTCAAGGCCAAGCCGCGCGTCGTTTCCGTGGATCGACCTGCCGAGCCCTCCCCCATGCCCGCCGGCCCTCCTGCGCGGGCGTCAGCGGCGTCCGCGGCAGGCCGGCCCGAACGGGCGGTACCGTCGGGCCCGGGCGCTACGGCAATGTCCAAGGACCGAAAGGCCCCGCCGCCGCTCGCCGAGTTCGAGCGCCGCAAGGCTCGGCAAATCTCCTCCGGCAAGATCGAGGTCGATGCGCGCATCGACCTGCATGGGCTGCGCCAGCGCGACGCCCACACGCGCCTGCGCGCCTTCCTGCTCGAGGCCCACGCCGACGGCCTCAGGACGGTGCTGGTCATCACCGGCAAGGGCGGCGAGGAGCCCCCCGATCGGCTCGGCGACCTGGCGGGCGAGCGGCAGCGCGGGGTCCTCCGACGCAACGTCCCGCACTGGCTGGAGGAGCCCGAGCTGAGGGCGATCGTGCTCAGCTTCACCCAGGCCGGCGTGCGTCACGGCGGCGCCGGCGCACTCTACGTGCAGCTGCGCAAGGGCTCCCGGTAAGCGCTCTCAGTGCGGCTCCGGCACAAACCCTCACTCCGCGCGCGCGCATATCGTCATTGCGTTCCTGCGAGGCCCACCTGCCGCACGATCTTGCCCCAGCGTTCGATCTCCGAATTGATGAAGGGCTGCAGCTCCTCACGCGAGGAGTTGGCGACAGGAAGCATACCGAGTTTGAGGATCTGCTCTTGGATTTCGGACGAGCCGATAGTCGATTTCAGCTCGACATGAAGTCGCGTCACGATCTCTTTCGGGGTGGCGGCCGGCACGATCACCATGCCCCAGCCCGCGGCGTCGAAGCCGGGAACGCCTGATTCCGCAATGGTGGGAATTTCAGGCGCTGTCGGCCAGCGGGCGGCCGTGGAGACACCGAGTGCCCGCACATTCCCCGCATCAAGCCACATGGCTCGTGTCCCGGCAACATGCCCTAGTCGGGCTCTCCCAGGAGGTCCTTCGCCATGAGGACCTCGTCGTAGTAGCGACCATTCTGCTTCAAGGCATTTCTCTCCGTGCCGTAGTCGATAAAACCCAGGCTGGCGTAGAGTCTCCGTGCGGGCACATTGTCTCGCACCACGGTGAGCTGGATCAGCTCGACGTGCCGACGCGCAACCTCGAGTATCGCCTCGATCAGCCGCCGACCGACCCCACCCGTCCGAGCACCAGGCCGGACGTACATGCCCCAAAGCAGGCCTATGGGCTCTTTTCTGGCCTTGCTGTACTGCGAAGCCGGCAATGCCAACCAGTTCAGAGTCGCGAAACGCGCCGAGCACCGTCGCGCTGCCGAGGCGATCCGAGAACCAGCTCGAGGGCTGGGCATTTTCAACCTCGAAGCTGCTGCCGAAGGCTTCGGGGCTCGCGCTGAGCGCCTCCAGACGAATGTCTCGATAGCGCGCGACATCTGCGGCATCTCCCTGTGCCAGGCGACGTATCTCGATGCGAGAGGCGCTCATGCTGCGTCCTTGCGGGTTATTACCCCTAGCTCCGCCCCATCTTCCGCCCGCGCATCGGCGTCGGCGCGCCCGCCGGTCCGCCCTCGCTCAGCGGCCGCCGCGGGAACCGCCCGAGGCAGCGCACGCGGTCGTACATGACGATGGCGCCGGCCATGGCCAGGTTGATGCAGAAGCTCGATGGGATACGTACCACGTGCTGGCAGCGCGCGAGCAGCTCCGGCGACAGCGCACCCTGCTCGGGACCGAGCACGTAGGCGGCGCGCAGCGGGTGGCGGAAGCTCGGCAGGTCGATCGCCTCGTCCAGCAGCTCGACGCCGACGAGCCGGCAGCCCTCGGGCAGCGCCAGCTCCTCCACGCTTGCCCAGTTGTAGTGCGGCAGGTGCTGCCTGCCCTTGGAGGTGTCCGCGCGTGCCTCCAGCGCCTGATAGGTCGCGCCGATGGTGAACGTGAAGCTCGCACCGAACCCGTGCGCGGAGCGCATCACATTGCCGAGGTTCAGCGCCTTCGAGATGCGCTCCGCGCCGATGGCGAAATAGCCGCGCGGAAGCGCCGGCAGCACTGGCTGGTCCATGGGTCTCGCCTCACCTGCCGAGGTGTAGGGCCGCTCCGAGAGGTGGGCAAGAAGCCTTTACCTCGCAATTGTCCGCAACTACTGTCGTTTGCTCGGGACAGGTGTGGTTTCGCGCGTGCTTGCGAGGGAGAGGACATGCAGCTCGGGAAAGATATCGCGGCCGTCGTCACCGGCGGTGCATCGGGCCTCGGGGCCGCCACGGCCAGGTCGCTCGCCGCCAAGGGCGTGAGAGTGGCGATCCTGGACCTCAACGCGGAAGCCGGCGAGAAGGTCGCCAAGGAGCTCGGCGGCCTGTTCGCCAAGTGCGATGTCACCAGCGAGCCCAGCGTCGATGCGGCACTGGCCGCGGCACGCAAGGCGCACGGGCAGGAGCGCATCCTGGTCAACTGCGCCGGCATCGGCATCGCCAAGCGCATCTCGCGCCGGGTGAAAGAGACCAACGCCATCGAGCCGCACGACCTGGCAAGCTTCACCAAGGTCATCCAGATCAACCTGATCGGCACGTTCCTGATGATGGCCAAGTCGGCCATCGGCATGCAGGCGTCCCAGCCCATCGGCGACGACGGCGAGCGGGGCGTCATGATCTGCACCTCCTCCGTCGCCGCCCACGACGGCCAGATCGGCCAGGTCGCCTACGCCGCCTCGAAAGGCGGGGTCGCCTCCATGACGCTGCCGGTGGCCCGCGATCTCTCCCGCGACGGCATCCGCGTCGTGACGATCCTGCCGGGCCTGTTCCTGACGCCGATGTTCGCCGGCCTGTCGGAGGAGGCGCAGAAGTCGCTCGCCGCCTCCGTGCCCTTCCCCTCGCGCCTCGGCAAGCCGGCCGAGTATGCGGCGCTGGCCGTGCACATCTGCGAGAACGTGATGCTCAACGGCGAATGCATCCGCCTCGACGGCTCCCTGCGCATGGCCCCGCGCTAGGGCACCTGCCGCGCAGGCGGCAGAGGAATGTCGTCCCGGCCGCATACGCAGGGAACCACCCCATGTCGCACGATGGGATGAGGCCACATGGTGGGCGAGACTTCCCCGATATCCTATTCGGCGGCATCGCTCTGACGCTGGCCGTCGTTGCGGTTTCCAGTCTCAAGGGCGCGCCGTTCGGCCCGCCGGGTCGTTTGAGCGAGTGGATGCTCCCTGCGTCTGCGGCCGGCCTTCTTGCTGTCGTCAGTCTCGGCTTGATTCTTCGGGGGCTGCTTCTCGGCCGTGGACGCGTCGATCGGTGGAGACCCAGGGACCTCCTGATCGTTACAGCGCTGGTGGTGGGGGCTGACCTTGCTTGGTGGCAGTGGGGGCATGCCATGATGCTGCAGTTGGGACCAGCTGATCTTGCTGCGCTGATGGTCTGTGAGCTCTCCATTGCGGTCGCTCTTGCTCGGTGGTCTCGGCTTCGAGCCGTCGCCATGGTGCTGGTCGGTCTCTTGCTTGCTACCGTTGGCACCGACGTAGCGACTGGCGAAGCGCGCTTCACCATGGGCTTGAGCCAGCTCGCTGATGGGATCAGCAGCGCCGTCCTCGCTCTCGGCCTGCTGGTCGCCGCCGACGGGCTTCTGTGCCTGGCCTCGCCTGCAGCCTACCTTGAAAGTTACGCGCAATGGGTGGCCGGCTGGTTCGACCGCCGCCTATCGACAAGTGCCGGGATCGGATTGCGCGGCGCAGCGGCAATCGCCGTTGCTGCGGCGTGCTACGCTGCGTTCACTCTGAACAACGCCGTGTGGGATGTCGGCCCTCCTCGTCCTCGGCGTATTCGGCGTTGCGTGCAAACTGATCGGTGCAAACCGGTTGGTGCTGATCATGGCGTTCGGCTATGGCCTGCTTATTGAAGAGAACATCAGGCGCGCCTTGATGATTGCAAGAGGCGATCCGAGCCTTCCTGACACGGCCGTACAGCGCGAGCTTCTTGATCCTGACGTGCGTCATCCTGGCGGGCATTACACTGATGTCGATACGACGCACTTTGAACCCTCAACATCCATGACGATCGGCACCTGCTCGGGGTCGGGGACCCGGCAGCGGGTAGCCCAGAGCACCGGCCCGCCTGGGCAAGCCGGCTTGGGTCCCCTTGCCATCTTCCTGTCACGGAAGCGCGCGCCTAATTGGAACGCGGGGTCGGTGAGCACGTTGTTCTTGGCGGAACGAGACGGTGGGGCTAAGTTGCCTCTCCGTACCAACGTGCGTCAGTAAGTTCAGTCGGGGCCAATGAATTTTTCGTCCGGACGGCCGGGTCTCTCATCGCTTGGCATCGGCATCGCCGCCTACGTCATCGGCACCGTCTTTGCGGCGGCCGTCACCACGCACGCGGTGTTGTGTGTGGGTGCGGCAATGCTGGAGCAGCTTGCGCCGGCTGCCGATGATGTCGCGCGCAACCGTGACCTCGCGGTCCAGACCCCCGCGGTACGCGCCGCCCTCGCAGCTCCTGCGGCCGGCTTGCAATCGGTCCGTCGCGAAGCCGCCATGACGCCCTTGGCCGAGCGGTGGGACGGACGCTGGGGCGGAGTACCTGTCCGTCCGCAGCCGCGCGTATGGGGAGCCGCCACCTCGCAATTCGGCACCTCGTCGCGCAACTCCTATCGGCGCTACCGCGCCGAACCGCTCGACTCGGATGACGATGAGCCACGCGTCGTCGGCACCTTCCGCACGGTGTGCGTGCGCCTGTGCGACGGCTACTACTTCCCCGTAAGCTTCGCCACGAGGGCGGACCGCCTCGAGCGCGATCGGGGCGTATGTGAGAGCCGATGCGGGGCGCAGGGCCGGTTGTTCGTGCATCGCAACCCCGGCGGCTCCGTCGACGATCTGCGCGATCTCGCCGGCCGGGCGTACAGCCAGCTGCGCACGGCGAACCTCTATCGCACCGAGTACGTGCCGAGCTGCACCTGTCAGCCCCAGCCCTGGGAGCAGGCCTCGCAGGACCGCCACCGCGTCTATGCGCTGGCCGCATCTGCCAAGAAGGGCGACAAGGACGCGGCCAAGGAGCTGCAGGTCTTGCAGACGAAGATGAAGGAGGCCGCCAAGCTGGCCGGCCAGCCCACCCTGCTTTCCGGACCGGCTCCGGCCGACGGCCTACGACCAGGCCAGCCCGCCGCCGGGTCGGCCAAGGCCGCGGAAATCGCCGCGCGCGAGGACGGCGCCTTCATGGGCCTCGGCGGCAACGGCGCGCCCAAGCCCAAAACCGAGCCCGCCCCCCTCAAGTCCAGCCCCAATACGGACTGGATACGCCGCGCCTTCGATCGCTGATCGGGCCTCCGAACCACTTGCTTCACCATTCAGCGAAAATTGGCACCTTGGCGGGCATAACTAGCTCCATGGTGCGCGCGTGCGGGCTGACGACAGCCTGCATCCGGCCGATACAGGGATGTGGGCAAGTTGCGTATGGCGTGGCGCGTTGCTGTTGCGATGCTCGCGGGTGTGCTGGCTTGGCCGGTGCAGCCGGTGCTGGCGCAGGGCTTCCTGCAGCCGTTCTTCGGCAACGCCCCGCCGCCGCCTCGCTTCTACGGCTATCCGGGCCCGCGACCCTATCCTTATACGGGCCTCTCGCCTTACCGATCGCCCTACCTGTGGCCGTCGCCGCGCCCATTCGGGTCCCCCGACCGCCCCGACGATGTCCCGCTGGCCCGCGCCGGCACCTATCGCACCTTGTGCGTGCGGCTGTGCGACGGCTTCTACTTCCCCGTAAGCGGCGCCACCAACGGCGCCGGACTCTCGCGTGACGCCGATGCCTGCAGCGCCAGCTGCGGCTCCGAGGCGCGCCTGTTCTATCATCCAAACGCCGGCGGCGACGTCGACAGCATGGTCGATCTCACCGGCCTCGCCTACAGCGCGCTGCCCAACGCCTTCAGGTACCGCAAGACGCTGGTGCCGGAGTGCCGCTGCCGGCCGCAGCCGTGGTCGGACGCCGAGCTGCATCGCCATCGCGCCTATGCGGAGGGCAGGCCGGTTGCGGCGGACGCCGGCAGCCCCGCTCCGACACCCGCGCGCGAAAGCAGCATCAAGCCGAGCGACACCCCCGGCGTCGTCGAGCGCCCCGAGCCGGTCGCCCGCGAGCCCGCATCGCAGCCGTGGCCGCCCGCCGACACCGGCTTCAGTCGCCCATCACGCTCCAGGTATATTGGGCCGCCCGGCCGCCGCGAGCGCGATTAGACTCTCCCTCTCCCCGTTCTTCACGGGGAGAGGGTCGGGGTGAGGGGCGGCCACAAATGCCGGAGCAAGCGGCTGCCCCTCAACCTAACCCTCTCCCCATTCTGAAGAATGGGGAGAGGGAACGCGCTCACCGTGGCGCCTGCGTCAGCAGCACTTTGGCGATCGGCCGCTTGCCCCAGACGTCTTCCACTGCCGAGCGCACGGCGCGGCGCACGGCTTCGCGCACCAGCTCCCCGTCCCGGCGCCGGTCGCGGGCAATGCTGGCGATGGTGCCCTCGATCGCCTCGCGCACGACGTCGACCATCGGCCGCCCTTGCGCGTCGGCGGCCGGCACGCCGTCGAGTGCAATCTCGGCGTCGGCCACCACCTCGCCCCGCCCCGACCGTACCAGCGCGACGATGACGACGCCGGCGAAGGCCAGCGACCGACGCTCGCGCACCGGCCCGTCGTCACTCGGCACCAGCAATTGCCCGTCGCGGAAGAGACGTCCCACGGGCGCCTCGTCGACGATCTCGGCGGCACCCGGCGCCAAACGGACCATCTCGCCGTTGCGCACGTTGAGCACCTCTTTCACGCCCGCGGCGCGCGCCAGCTTGGCGTGTTCGGAGAGATGCCTCGCTTCGCCGTGCATGGGGATGGCGATACGCGGCTTCACCCAGGCGTACATCTCCTTCAGCTCCTCGCGGCGGGGATGACCGGTGACGTGCACCAGCGCGTCGCCGTCGGTGACGATCTCGCAGCCGAGATCGATGAGCCGGTTTTGGATGCGGCCGACCGCGCGCTCGTTGCCGGGGATGGTGCGAGAAGAAAAAATGACGATGTCGCCCTTGTCCAGCCGCACCTCGGGATGCTGGTCCTCGGCGATGCGCGCGACGGCAGCACGCGGCTCCCCCTGGCTGCCGGTGCACAACAGAACCACTTCGTGCGGCTCCAGGTAGGAGAAATGCCGCTGGTCATGATACTTGAACCCGGCCGGCAGATAACCCGTCTGCATGGCCACGGCGATGATGCGATGCATGGCGCGACCCGCCACGACGACGTGGCGGCCGACGGCCTTGGCGGCTTCCGCAACCGCCTTGATGCGCGCGACGTTGGAGGCGAATATGGTCACCGCGACGCGCCGCTTCGCGCCCCTGATGATGCCGGCAAGCGACTTGGCGACGTCCGTCTCGGAGGGCGAGCGCCCCTCGCGCAGCGCATTGGTGGAATCGCAGATCATCGCCAGCACGCCGTCGGCGCCCAGCTGCCGGAGCCCCGCCTCGTCCGTCGGCGGCCCGACCGTCGGCGTGGCGTCGATCTTCCAGTCGCCCGTGTGCAGCACGGTGCCAAGATCAGTGCGGATGGCGACGGCGTTGGACTCCGGGATCGAATGGGCGACCGAGATGAGCTCCAGATCGAACGATCCGACCTTGAAGCGGCTGTCGAGCGGCACTTCCTTGATCGGCAGCTGCAGCTTGCCCCCGAAGTCGGCGAGCTTGGATTTCAGCATCGCCGCCGTAAAGGGAGTCGCATAGATCGGCACCTTGAGCCGCGGCCAGAGCTCTATGACCGCGCCCAGGTGATCCTCGTGCGCATGGGTAAGCAGGAGTCCCGCGAGGTTGGCCCTCTCCTCCTCGATGAAGCGCAGATCCGGGAGGATCACGTCGATGCCGGGATCGTTCTCGCCTTCCGGAAAGGTGATGCCGAGATCGATCATCAGCCATTGCCGCGCGTCGGCCGGGCCCAACCCGTAGAGATAGCAGTTCATGCC
>JRHI01002768.1_pt1 | contig 11459 bp, 11 predicted proteins | sample 215371 | NCBI WGS metagenome assembly JRHI01 (sample SAMN02929681, study PRJNA255918) | sediment metagenome | biome: cave system; feature: Ice Cave; material: Sediment; isolation source: sediment from deep within a dark volcanic ice cave with no known source of... ... | reverse complement strand
GGATTGTGGATTGGATTGTGGAATCCGCAATCGAATCCGCAATCCGCAATCCGCAATTCGCCTCTCAGCCATCAACCGTGAATCGCCGCTCCATGTACCGAGTGTGCGGCCTCTCCGATCGCCTCAGCAAAGGTCGGGTGCGCGTGAATCGTGCGGATGAGCTCTTCGACCGTCGACTCCAGCCGTAGCGCGACCGTCGCTTCGGCCACGAGCTCGGTGGAACGCGGCCCGATCATGTGGATCCCGAGCAGCTCGTCGTACTTCTTGTCGGCCACGATTTTGACGAAGCCGTCGGTTTCGCCCGCCATCTTCGCGCGGCCCAGCACACCGAACGGGAAGGTGCCGATTCGCACGTCGAACCCGCGCCTCGTCGCCTCCGCCTCGGTGAGGCCCACGCTGCCGATCTCCGGATCGCAGTAGGTGCAGCCCGGCACGTGGTCGTAGTTGATCGGCCGCGTTGCCCGGCCCGCGATCCGCTCGGCCGTGAGGATCCCCTCCGCCGAGGACACGTGCGCCAGCTGCGGATGTCCGGGCGCGCCGAACGTAATCACGTCGCCGACGGCGGAAATGCCCGGCACGTTGGTTCTGAACTGCGCGTCGACCGTGATGTAGCCCTTGTCGACCTGCAGGCCGACTCCCTCCGCGTTCAGTCCGGTCGTGACCGGACCGCGGCCGGTCGCGACGAGCAGGTAGTCGGTGCGGATCCTCTTCGTCGTGCCGTCGGCGAGCTGGACGTCCACGTCGACGCCGCCGCCCTTCACTGTCGCCCCGGTGACCTTCGCGCCCGTGTGGCTCGTGATGCCCTGCTTCCGGAACGACTTCTCCAGCTCCGCCGACACCGCGGCGTCCTCGACCGGCACGAGCCGCGGCAGCAGCTCGACGATCGTCACGTCGCTGCCGAAGCGGTTGAAGATCGACGCGAACTCGACGCCTACCGCGCCGCTCCCCATGATCACCAGCGTCTTGGGCACCTCGCGCAGGCCGATCGCTTCGTCGCTCGTGATGATCCGTTTCCGATCGATCTCGATGCCCGGCACGCCGCGCGGCGTGGATCCGGTCGCGACGATGATCTCCTTGCGCGCGCGGAGCGTCTGCTTCGCGCCCTCGAAGACGTCGACGCCGCCGTTGCCGGTGAGCCGCGCGGTCCCTTTGATCCAGTCGATCTTGTTTTTCTTGAACAGGAACTCGACCCCCTTCGTCAAGCCGGTGACGACGCGGTCTTTTCGCGTCTGCACCTGAATCATGTCGATCGTCGCCGCGGCGGCGTCGCCGATCGTGACGCCCCACTCTTTCGCGTGCTGGACGACTTTCAGCGCGTGCGCGTGCTCGAGCAGCGCCTTGGTCGGGATGCAGCCCCACAGCAGGCAGGTGCCGCCGAGCGCTGTTTGTTTCTCGACGACGGCGGTCTGGAGGCCGAGCTGCGCGGCGCGGATCGCCGCCACATACCCGCCCGTTCCCGCGCCGATTACGATGACGTCATAGCCCTGAGGCACGTGTGGTCTCGCTTATCGCTTCAACGACGAGAGGGGGATGAAGTTGGTCGCCGGAGGCCCCTCTTCGACGGGGGCCTGCTGGTCTGGATCGAGGCGGTTCACACGTGCACGCAATTGCCCATGCTCGTACCGCAGCTCCCAGTAGGATTCGGTCAGTCGTTCGAGCCGTTTGGTCTGGCGTCGCGCGATCAGCAGGGCGACACCCGCCAGGACAACGGCCGCGCCGGTCAGGAGCCAATGAAAGGTCAACAAACCTGGTACGTTATCGAACGGCTTGCAACAGTGTCAACCGCCTGACACAATACCCGCGTTTCCGGTGGCCCCAGGCCATGAGCCCTAAACCCAAAACGGTCCTCATCGTCGACGACGACGAGGGGATGCGCGACACGCTGACCGCCATCCTCAAGCGCGAGTACCGCGTGCTGCGGGTGTCGAGTGGCGAAGCGGCGCTGCCCATCCTCAACCGCGAAGACGTGGATCTCATGCTGCTCGACGTCCGGCTCCCCGGCATCAGCGGCTTCGAGGTCCTCCGCATCGTCAAAGAGAACTACGGCCTGGTCGAAGTCCTGATGATCTCGGCCATCAACGAGATCGAGACCGCCGTGCAGGCGATGAAGCACGGCGCGTATCACTACGTGACCAAAGACTTCGACTACGACCAGCTGCGCTCGCTGGTGCGCAACGCGAGCGAGCGGCAGGATCTGAACCGGCAGGTGCTGACGCTGTCGGCGCAGGTCGCCGATCAGACCGAGCGCGAGTTCATTGTCGGACCGAGCAAGATGACGCGCGACATCGTGGATCTGGTCCACAAGATTGCGAAGCTGTCGGCGACTGTGCTGATCCTCGGCGAGAGCGGCACCGGCAAGGAGCTGCTCGCACGGCTGATTCACCGCGAGGCGGGCGACCCGGAGGCGCCGTTCATCGCCGTGAACCTCGCCGCGATTCCGCGCGAGCTGGCCGAGAGCGCGCTGTTCGGGCACGAGCGCGGCGCGTTCACCGGCGCGCATCGCCAGCAGCTCGGCAAATTCGAGCTGGCGTCCAACGGCACGCTGTTCCTCGACGAGATCGGCGATCTGCGCCTCGACCTGCAGGCCAAGCTGCTGCGCGCGATTCAGGAAGGCGAGATCGAACGCGTCGGCGGGACCAAGCCGATCAAAACGGAGTTCCGCCTCATCGCGGCCACCAACATCGACCTCGAGAAGGCCGTCAAGGACGGACGCTTCCGCGAGGATCTCTTCTATCGAATCAACGTCATCCCGATCAAGCTGCCGCCGCTGCGCGAGCGCACAGACGACGTGCCGCAGCTCGCGGAGTTTTTTCTGCGCCGCTACAACACGCGGTTCCGCAAACGCATCCAGGGCATCACCGAGTCGACCATGTCGCTGCTGAAGAAATACTGGTGGCCCGGCAATATCCGCGAGCTGGAGAACTTGATCGAGCGATTGGTCGCGGTCGGCGACAAGGACTACATCTCGGAGGAAGATCTGCCGCTCGAGTTCCATTTCGCGCAGCTCGAACCGCGCGGAACGCCGACCGACAGTCTGTTCGAGGACGCGACGAACACGTTCGAGCGGAATTTCATTTTGCGGGCGCTGGAGAAGTGCGGGTGGAATGTCACCGGGACTTCAGAGTACCTTGGAATTCCATTGAGCACGCTGAAATACAAAATGGACAAGCTTGACGTAAGACAGATTGCGAAACGATTGCGCGGCGCGTGATCCCAGCCAGAAATTTGGCCGAATCGGCCAACGTGTTGTCTTCCTTCTAATCAGCTGATATCGAAGCAGTAAGGGCCGCCGCGCGGCTGTTCGTGCGGATGAGCGGACAAGCCATTGCCCGCAACAGCCAGACGCTCAGCTGGGCCGACGACGGATCGTGCCTTCCGATCGACAGAATTCCTAATGAATTCGCCAATCGCCTGGCAACCGCGTTGGTGGCAGACGCGTTGCTATCTAGCCCGCCGACTGGCAACGCTGATCGCTAAACAAAATCTGGTCCCGAACGGTTTTTCCCGAATGCAACCGTCAATGTTCAATCTTCGTGTGCCGCTCGAGGCGCGCGATGATATTTTTCTCATGAACACGCTCACCGACGCACAGCTGGTCGTGTCGCGCGATGTCGCCGACCTGCTTGACCGCGCGGCGCAGAACCTGTTCATCGACTGGACGCCCTCGGCCGAAGAGCGTGAGGCGATGGATCTGCTGACCGACAACGGCTTCCTGGTCGAGGACCGCGACACCGATCGCCGCAACCTCGACACGTATCTCGCCGAAGTGAAGGGCGACACCTCCGAGCTCAACATCACGCTGCTCACGACCCTGCAGTGCAACTTCGCCTGCGACTACTGCTTCCAGGGCGACCACGGCGACTACAACAAGAACGCCGACAAGATGTCGCTCGAGACGGCGCTGCGCGTCGCCGAGTGGTTCGAGCGCGAGCTCGACCGCGTCCATCCCGAGAAGTTCGTGCTGACGTTCTTCGGCGGCGAGCCGCTGCTGAACCTCCCGGTGATGTACCTGCTGGCGGAGCGCGCGTGGCGCGCGGCCGAGGCGCGCGGTCTGCAGATCTACGTCAACATCATCACCAACGGCCTGCTGCTCACGCCCGACGTCGTCGATCGCATGCTCCCCTTCGGCCTGAACGGCGTGAAGATTACGCTCGACGGCGACAAGGACACGCACAACCGCATGCGTCCGCTGCGCGGCGGCCAGGGCACTTTCGACCGCATCGTCGAGAACATCCGGCAGGTGGCGGATCGGTGCCGTGTCGCGATCGGCGGCAACTTCGACGAGTCGTCGGCCGGCAGCTATCCCGCGCTGCTCGACTACTTGAGAGAGCAGGACTTCGCCGACAAGCTCGTGAAGGTGAACTTCAAGCCGATCGTGCGCGAGGCGCCGCTCTCCGCGAAGGGCATCATCCCGTTGATTCCGGTCGGCGCGGCGGGGGCCAAGGCGTCGCTGAAGGGCACCTGCATGACCTCGGTCGGCTCGGGCGCCGGCGCGGCGTGCGACTCGTGCCACACGATGGAAGACCAGGTGACGTTCATCCGCGAGGAAACGAAGCGTCACGGTTTCCCGACCAACGACGGCGTGCCCAAGGGCATGTGCCACGTGCACAGGACGCACGCTCACACGATTGGCCCGGACGGCTCGCTCTACGCGTGCCCCGGCTTCACCGGCCAGGCGGCGCTCTCGACCGGCCACATCGACGATCGCCGCGAGTCGTGGCGCGAATCCGCTCTCGAGAAGTTCGAACGGCTCCACCCGTGGAAAGAATGTGGCGACTGCGCGTTCATCCCGACCTGCGCGGGGGGATGCGTGGCGGCGTCACAGTCAGAGCTTGGCGACATGAACATGCCGACATGTCACAAGCCGAGTTTCGAATCGGCACTCATCTCGCTGGCGCATACCGCGGCCAGCGCCGCTGCCTAGGAGACTACAATGAAGATCAAAGTGCTCAAGACCGCGTCGAGCCGCAAGCCGAGTGGTTATTGCCAGTCGATGGTCGACGAGCCGCCGATGATGCCGAAGAAGTAACGGTGCGCCACGCGCGCGGATTGGCGGCGATGATGGCGGCAGCGGTGCTCGCGGCAACACTTTCCAGTGCCTGCCGCGAGGCCGGCCGGGTGGGCGGGGAGGATGTCCGTCCGACCCTTCGCATCGGTGCCGGTTTCTCGGCCACATCGTCCGCCACCGAGGGGATGCGAACGGTCGCGCAGCTGCAAACCGTCGAGAATCTGGCGCGCGTGACGACCGACGGCCGGCTGCAGCCGTGGCTCGCGCATGACTGGAGTGTCTCTGCCGATGGCCGATCGGTCCGCGTCAACCTGGTTTCGGGCGTGAAATTCCACGACGGCTCGCCGCTGACCGCCGAGATCGTCGCGAACGCCGTGCGCGCCAGGCTGCCGGTCACCATGGGTCCCGCGTTCGGCGATGTGGAGAGCATCTCCGCGACGAACGATCGGCAGATCGTCATTCGGCTCCGGCGGCCCTCTCCGTTCTTGCTCGAGGCGTTGGAGGTCCCGGTCCCGAAGCCGGGAACGTCGTTGGTCGGGACCGGCCCGTTCAAAGTCGACAATCCACAGTCGCCGACCGAAATGCGGGCGAACGACGATTACTACCTGGGGAAGCCGACCATCGGCCGGATTGTCGTCGCCAACTATCCCAGCTTACGGGCGGCGTGGGCCGAGATGCTTCGCGGCCAGCTAGACATGCTCTACGAAGTCGGCGCCGACGCGCTCGATTCGCTTGGCGCGTCGAGCCAGATCTCGACATTTACCTTCGTGAAGCGCTACCAATATGCGGTTGTGATGAACAACCAGTCGGATGTATTCCGCTCGAAGGCGTTTCGCCAGGCGGTGAACTACGCGATCGATCGAGACATCGTGGTTCGCGACGGGCTGAACGGTCACGGGGCGGTGTCCACCAGTCCGGTCTGGCCGTACCATTTTGCGTTCAACTCGCGCCTCGCGGAGTCGTCGTACGACATCAAACGCGGGAGTCAACTCATGGCTGAGGTGCCGCGCGGTGCGCGCCGCTTCACGTGCCTCATCCGGCCCGATGCCACGATCGAACGCATCGCACTGATCGTCAAGCGTCAGCTCCAGCAGGTCGGCGCCGATATGTCGATCGAAGAGGTTCCCATCGACCAACTGTTTTCCGCGGTCAAGAGCGGTCACTACGAAGCCGCCCTCGCGGAAATGATTAGCGGGCCGACGCTGCTGCGACCGTACCAGGCCTGGCATTCGGACGGCTACTGGAACTACCACAGCCCGGTGATCGACGCCGCGCTCGACGAGATTCGCTATGCCACCTCGGACGCAGGTTACGCTACCGCGGTCGGGCACCTGCAACAGACGGCGATGGACGACCCGCCGGCGATCTTCCTCGCCTGGATGGAACGTGCCCGCGCGGTGAGCAAGCAGTTCGATGTCCCGCCGGTCGCGGCGGGCCGCGATATCCTCGCCAACGTGCGCGAGTGGAAAACCAGCGGCCTGCCGGTGGCGAGCCGCAACTGATATGAAGATCCGGCACATCGCTACACGCTTCGCGCTGCTCGTCGGCATCGCCGCCGTCGTGCCGCTGCTCGCCTACGGCGTGGTGTCGATCCTGTCGCTGCAGCGCGGCACCCGCGAATCGGTGGTCAACGGCAACCAGAACGTCGCCGTCCGCGCCGCCGAGGAAATCCGCCGCTACGTCGTCACCAACGCGGAGCTGCTCAAAGCCCTCTCAGCCGATCTTCAGGACACCGGACTCGATCGCCATCAGCAGGATCAGATTCTCAAGAACTACGTGCTCCAGTTCCGTGAGTTCCGCGAGATCACGCTGTTCGACGAACACGGCGCGATGATCGCCTCCAGTCGCGTCGGCAAGCCGCGCGTCGTGATTCCGAAAGACGCGCAGCTGACGATCAGCGGCGTCTCGATGTCGCCTATTCGCGTCGACGAGGACCTGCTGCCGACCTCGGTATTCGCCATCCGCCTGACGCGGCTGGGTCAGCCCGCCGGGTGGCTCGCCGGCGAGTTCAGCCTCGAGGAAATGTGGCGGATGGTCGATCAGATCCGCATCGGCGATCACGGGTTTGCGATGGTCGTCGCCCCGGGCGGCGAGCTGATCGCGCACGGCGACCCCGACAAGAAGGCGCTCGTCGCGCAGACCCGCAATATGAGCGGCCATCAGCTGTTCGCAGCGGCCCGCGCCCGTACCGACGCCGCCCCAGTATCCCAGGAATACACCGACGAAGACGGCCGCAAGCAGCTCGGCGTCGCGGCGCGGATCGCACAGCTCGGCTGGACGGTGATCGTCGAGCAGCCGACGCGCGAAGCCTACGCCAACGCCACCGCCCTCGCGCGGCAGCTCGGCATCGCCATCACCGGCGCGCTGATCGTCATGATCACAGTCGGCTATTTCTTCGGCCACAGCTTCATCGACCCGATTCTCGCGCTGCAGCGCGGCACCCACGACATCGCCGCCGGGCAGCTCGACGCGCGCGTCTCCGTCCGCCGCGACGACGAGCTCGGCGATCTCGGCACGGCCTTCAACACAATGGCCGATCGCCTCGTCACCCTGCAGGAGGAAGTGAAGCGCCAGGAGCGACAAGCGATGTTCGGCCGCGTCGCCGCCGGCCTCGTGCACGACCTCTCGCATCCAATCCAGAACATCGGCAACAGCACCCGCCTGCTGCTGCGCGACGACGTGGATCAGGAATCGCGGGAGATGTTCCGCCGCACCATCGAGCGCGAGCTCCAGACGCTGAAGCGGTTCATGGACGATCTTCGCCACGTCGTCAAGCCGAAGCCGATCGAGCGCTTCGCGATGGACATCAACGGATCGGTCTCCGAAATCGCGGAGTCGATGCGCGGCGAAGGCGACCGGCACGGCGTCACCCTCGACGCGCAGTACGCGGCGGGACCGCTCGTCATCGAGGGCGATCGCTTCGCGCTCGGCCGCGTGTACCGGAACCTCATCACCAACGCGATTCAGGCAACCGACCCGGGCGGGCGAGTCACGATCGCGACCGCCCGCGTCGGGGACCATGTCGAAATCAGCGTCACCGACACCGGCTCGGGCATTCCGCCGGAACGCCTCTCGGCGATTTTCGACGACTTCGTCACGACCAAGCGCCGCGGCCTGGGCCTCGGTCTCGCGATCACCAAACGCATCGTCGAACAGCTGAACGGGACGATCGACGTCCGGAGCCAGGTCGGACGCGGCACCGCGTTCACGCTGCGTTTCCCGGCGCGCGACGATCGCTCAGCTCGCGCGGCTGCAAGCTAGCAATTGAGGAGGGTGGAAAGATGTTTCGGACACTCGTGAAGACCGACGCACTCGCCGTGGAAGACCGGACGGTGGCGGTGCGCTATTTCGAACTGCGGACGCTCCGGGGCGCGCGCCGCTACAGCGCAGAGATTCTGCTGGGACCAGGGGATCGCATCATCCTGGACGACGACTCGGTCACCAATCTGGAAGCGCGCACGACGTGCCTGGTGCCCGCCACGCTCTACAGCCGGATGCTGGCGCGCACGACCGCTGCAGCATGATGATCGGATCTAAATCTAAGGATCTAAGATCCTTAGATCCTCAGATCCTCAGATCCTCAGATCTTTAGCCCCAAAGCAAGTGGTGTGGGGGAATCACGCCCTACTTCCGGGGCAGTACGGTGTCCTTCAGCTGCTTGGCAATTCGCGCCTTGACGACGGTCTTGGCGGGAATCTTGATGGCTTCACCCGTCGCCGGGTTCCGGCCCATGCGCGCCTTCCGCTTCTGAACCACGAGCTTCACCATCCCGGGCAGCACGAACTCGCCCGACCGCTTCAGCTCTTTTTCCGCCAGCAACGTCAACTCGTCGAAGAACTCGCGAGCCTGCGTCCGCTTCACTTCGAACCGTTCCGCGAAATGCGAGAACAGTTCGGATTTGCCCATCCGTCGGGCATCGGTTGTCATCGTGTTCCCCCTCACTTGCTCGCGCTGTGATGTTCACCGTCGATCGCCGCGCGCGCAGCACCAATCGCGGTTTTCCTTCGAAAAACGTCGTATCCTAGCCCGCGCCTCTCGCCAGTGTCAATTCAACGGGACGAGGCGAGACCATCGTTTTTCCCACAGAATGCTAGTATTTCGATCTATGTCAAGCTCGACGCTCGAGACGTTCCCGAACCCTCGCCCCGAGCGGGACTACGAGATCGAGATTCTGTGTCCCGAGTTCACCTCCGTCTGCCCGATGACCGGACTGCCCGATTTCGGCGAGATCCGGATCAGCTACGTGCCCGATGCCCGATGCATCGAGCTGAAGTCGCTGAAGTACTACCTGGTTGAGTTCCGCAACAAAGGCATCTTTTACGAGCAGGCCACCAACCAGATCCTCGACGATCTCGTCGCCGCCCTCCAGCCCCGCCGCATGACGGTGGTCGGCGACTTCTCGGTCCGCGGCGGGATCAAGACGATCGTGACGGCTCAGCATATCGCGAAGGGCTGAGGAACCTTGCGAAGGACCAGGGGGCTGGAGGCTCAGGCCGCTGAGAGCTGAGGGTCGAGAGAGTTGAAGCATGGCGGGTGAACCCGTGCGTATCCCCATCGAAGCGGAGCTCGACCTCCATGCCTTCGCACCGCGCGACATCCCGTCGGTCGTCCACGAATACATCGACACGGCAGCGGCCGCCGGCTTGCGCGAGGTTCGACTGATCCACGGCCGCGGCCGCGGCGTGCAGCGCGGCATCGTCCAGGCGGCGCTCGAACGGCACCCGAACGTCGTTGAATTCTGGGACGATCACGCCGCGCACCTTGGCGCGACCGTCGCCCGGCTGACGGCAGATCCGTAATGGGCCGCCGGGATCCGTCAGCCGCCTCCTCCACCCCGGACAAACACGCCCGAAATACGGGCCGGAATCTGCAGGGTTCCGCGGGCACGCGGCTTGCCGCTCATCCCCTCGTGGTGAACCTGGAATCCGAACAGGCAACCGAACAGACGCCGATCTCGAGCGCGCGCCCGGCGTGCGACGAGTGGGGCCTGTACGACCCCGAACAGGCCGGCTTCGAAGCGATCGTCCGCCGTCTGCTGCCGGACCAAAACGACGACGCACGCACCATGGCATCGTCGTTGCCCGTGAGCAACGCGGCGTCCGCTCGCTAGCCGTAACGTCTTGATTCTTCGCGGTGCGCACATCGCGCGCCGCACTTTCTGCAACGCGAGCGGGCGATGAGCGATGAAGATTTCGCCATCATCCCGCGACCACCACGCTGCCATTCGACCCGGCGATCTCGTCTACGTGCGGCGGGCGCGCTGGCGAATCGTGCAGATCTGCGCGTACCAACACTGCCAGGTCGTCACGCTCTGCGGCCTCACGCCGCCGCATGTCGGGATCGAGCGCCGCCTCCTCACGCCATTCGACATCCTCCAACCCATCGACCGCTCGGGGCGGCCGCGGATGGTCCGCAACGTTCGATGGCGCCGCGCATGCCGCGCGCTCATCGCCGCCGACGGCCCGCCCGGCTCGCTGCGCGCCACGCGGTCGGCGCGAATCGATCTGCTGCCACACCAGCTCGAGCCGGCGCTCGCGATACTTCGCGGGCTCGGCACACGGCTGCTTCTGGCGGATGCCGTCGGCCTCGGCAAGACGATCCAGGCCGGTCTCATCGTGTCCGAACTGCTGGCGCGCGGGTCGATCGATCGCGTGCTCGTGCTGACGCCGCCGGGACTGCGCGACCAGTGGGAGCAGGAGCTCTCGGAACGTTTTGCGATTGCGGCGGCCAACGTCGGCGGCCACGCGCTGAAGCGGCTGGCCGCGTCGCTGCCGATCGGCGTCAACCCCTGGCGCACGCTGTCGACGGCGATCGCGTCGATCGACTACGTCAAGCGGCCGGAGGTGTTCCCCGCCGTCGCGTCCTGCCGCTGGGATCTCGTCATCACCGACGAGGCCCACGCGTCGGCTGGCGACTCCGACCGGCGCGCCGTGGTTCACGCGCTGTGTGCGCGCGCGCCGTACGTACTGCTGCTCAGCGCCACGCCGCACAGCGGCGACCGCGAGTCGTTCGCGGCGCTCTGCGCGCTTGGCGCCGCAGACCACGCCGACCCTGATGCCGGCGCTCCGCTGCTGGTCTTCCGACGGACACGAGCCGACGCCGGCATCTCCACCCGCCGCCGCGTCCACATCGTCCCGGTCCGGCCCGGCGCCGATGAGATGCGGATGCACGCGATGCTCGCGCGATATACCGATGCCGTGCGCGCAGAGCGTGGCGAGCGTCGGCAAGGCGAGGCATGGCTGGCGCTCGCGGTGCTCCACAAGAGGGCGCTGTCGAGCGCCTGGTCGCTTGCGCAGTCGGTCGAGCGACGCCTTGCCGCACTGTCGGCCGCGCCCCCGGCACCGGATGGGATCGGCGATCAGCTGGCGCTTCCGCTCGGCGATCCACAGGGCGAGCGGGTCGCGGCTGACGAAGCGCCATCGTGGCCCGCGGACCTTCAGCTGTCGGATCC
>JRHI01002767.1_pt1 | contig 11469 bp, 12 predicted proteins | sample 215371 | NCBI WGS metagenome assembly JRHI01 (sample SAMN02929681, study PRJNA255918) | sediment metagenome | biome: cave system; feature: Ice Cave; material: Sediment; isolation source: sediment from deep within a dark volcanic ice cave with no known source of... ... | reverse complement strand
CGCCGAGGCTGCCCGTAGGGACCGATACTCGGTAGCCGAGGCCGGTGAGCTCGCCTTTGATGGGCTGGTAGCCCCAGCGGGGGTTCTCGCTGGCCAGGCGCAGATCGACGCCTGGAGCTCGGCTGGCACCGGCGGACGTCGCTTTCGGGCTGTTGGGGTAGGGTGCTGCCCCGGCCGAAGTTCCCGGCCTACGACATGGAGAACTACCGCAACGAGAAGTGGGGCTCTTCAGTCGGCTTCAGTCCCGGCTTCTCTCAGCGTTAGCAGGAGGTGGCTATGCGTAGAGGTGATGGTGTGCGGAGAGGTGGCGCTGCACCCATCGTTTCGGTGCTGCTTGTCGTGTGGCTGATCATTGGTGCCATCGCCGCCGGCCAGCGGCACTACTACAGCGGGTCTGCCGAGAATTGTGCCAAGACGGGAACGATCGTCGTGACGATTCTTGCCGGCCCTCTCAACTACGTCGGCGTGAACCCAAAGATCAAGTCGTGTCATGCACCGCAGCCCAGCAAGTGACGAACCTTCCACCACGGAGCGGTTCCCTTGCCAACGGTTTGCGTGCACCGGGGCGCGGTAGGGGCGGTGACCGCCACTCGGGACAAGATGCCCCTCAGGCGAGTCTGATCTAGTCGCCGGCCCGGAGGCCGGCACAGGTGGTGCAGCGCATCAGCTGTTCGACCCGCTTGCGAGCCACCCGCACTCCCTGACCGAGGCGCAGCTCGGCGTGCACCCGCCGGGCGCCGTAGGTGCTGTGCGACGCGGCGTGGATGTCGACGATGTCGTTAGCCAGGTAGGCGTCCGCAAGGTCACGGCGCTCAGCGGTCGGCCGAGCCACTCGTAGTAGCCGGAATCACTGACACCGAATACCCGGCAGGGCCGTCGCGACGGGGACCCCGTCAGCGGCGAGGTCACGGACCACCGAGAACCACAAGAGCCTCTGCTGAATGCGGCCATCCCGCCACGTGCCCACCCAGACCGTGCTGGCGGGCTGGCCGTCCTGCTGCCCTGGCCGCCGACGCCGGTCAGGGACACCGCGAGATCGGACAGCATCAGGCGCGCGACGCTGTCGGCCATCGAGCCCTGCGGCCGCCGCGCTGACCGCCGGCCCGGCGGCGCGGTGAGGACCGGGTGCCTGATCTGCGGGAAGTATCCGACCACGCCGCCCTTGACCCCCCCGTCGGCGACGTTCCCCACCGCCAGCGCGCTGGCGAGCAGGCCACCGTCAGGGAATCCGCGCCCGCGACCGTCTGCCCGCTGCGGCTCACCGTTGCGGCGAGGCGCTCCACCTCGCGCTGGAACGCTCCTGCTCCAGCGGGACCATCTCCCTTCGGCGTGGACGCTGCCCGGCCGTCAGATCAGGTAATCGCCGACGCGGTCAGAGTCCGGCTTTCGTGGCGATCATCAGCGGCACCGCTGCCAGCGCGGCCACGACGATCACTACCAGGTAAACGATGCCGAGCCCGTTGGCGAGCCAGCCGTTGGTGTGCTCCCCGAGGTACTCGCGGTCGTTCGCCACCACGAGGATGGGCAAGTAGGTCAGCGGGAGCGCGACCGCGGAGAACACCACCGCGTACTCGGTGAGCTTGATCGGGTCCCACGTCGTCAGGACGAGAGCCGTGGCGGCAATCAGCACGAGTAGCAGGACCACGTGGAAGCGCGCCGCACGGTTGGGGCGCAGCCTCATGCCCCACGACCACCCAAAGAACTGGGCGACCACGTAGCCGGAGGACAGCAGCGTCTCCATCGTTGCGCTGAACGTGCAGACGACGAACCCCAGTAGGGCGAAGCCCAGTCCTGTCCGGCCGACGGAGACCACGATCGGAAGAGCCGCCTGGGACAGGTGACCGACCGCGACGCCCTGCGGGTTGAGCACGACCGCGGCGCACGCCATGATGGCGAGCGAGAGGCCTGCGCCGAGGGGGAAGCCGACGAACACGTTCGCCTTGTTCACCGCCAGGTCCTTCTCGGTCCAGCCCTCCTCCACCGCCCCGGAGGAGAAGAAGAAGACCTCGTAGGGGGTCATGGCCGAGCCGAAGAGCCCGATCGCGTAGTAGAACCACGTCGGGTGGCCGTCGCCGTGAGGCACTGCCGGGTGTAGAGCCTCCTGCGTGAGGTGGTGCCAGCTCGGGTGCAGGTTGAGCAGGGCTACGACGAAGACGAGCATCGTGAGCCCTGCGAGCCCCAGCACGGTCTCCATCGAGGTGAACTTGGCCCGCCACGCCACGAGCCAGGCCACGAAGGCGATGAGCGGGATGAAGAGCAGATAGCTGACCCCGGCGATGAGCTCGATCGCCAGAGCGGCGCCCCCGAGCTCGGCCGCCAGAGTGAGGCCGTTAATGGCGAACGAAGCGATGAGATTCGCCAACGCCGCGCGCGCACCCAGGCGCTCGCGGACCAGGTCGAAGACGGCCCGACCGCTCAGGGCGGCGATCCGTCCGGACATCTCGGCGAAGAGCATGATGCCGCCAAGGCCGAGCACCACCGCCCATGCCAAACCCAGGCCGAAGCGCGCCCCGGTGACGCTGGACACGACGAGGTCGCCGATATCGACGAAGCCGCCGACGGCCGTGAGGATCCCCAGCGTGACCGACAGGTACTTCTTCAAGGGATGCCTGCATCGTCGCCGCCGTGCTCGCCGCCGGGCTCGCCGTCGTCGTCGCTGAGGTCGCGCCGTGCCTCGGCCAGAGGATCGGTGTGCGTGCTGCGCAGCACGACCCCGACCAGCAGCCCGACGAGGATGGCGAACATGGCCCACGCCGCGAGGAGATCGAGGCCGTCGGTCATGTCGAGCTGCTCAGCTCGCCCGGTCGGCTGCCCGCCGCAGACGGATGACGCGGCCGTCTCGCTCGGCGACGTCGCGGACGTCGATCACGACGGAGCGGCGCGCCAGCCTGGCCATCAGCCTGTCGAGCGGCCACGGCCCGCCGAGCTCGCGCCGCGCGTAGCCCAGACGAGCTCCGAGCGCGCCCGGGCCGACGACCAGGGCGTCGACCCAGAACGAGCCCGCCCCCTCGGCCGACAAGCCTGACCCGAGCTCCTGGCGGAGTCGCACGTCGTGCACCGTGCCCAGGCTGGAGCCGTCCGCGGCCCGGACCTCGGCGCCGAGGAGGTCACTTAGGCGCATGACCGGATCCGGGGATCTGGGCCACGACCTTCTCCTCCAACCACTGCTCCAGCCGCAGCGGCGGCAGGTCCTCGACCCGCACGCGCAGCTCGATCGCCGCTCCGTACCGGCGTACGTCTGACAGAGGGATCGTGAAGGGTCGCGCGTCATCGCCCGGGCGGAGTCGGCGCGCCATGGCGACGACCCAGACGCCGAGACGCCCGCCCAGGCGAGGACCCAGAGCAGTCGGCCCGCACAGGAGGGCCACGACGTGGAAGCCCGCCGCGCTCTCCTCGATCGCCAGGTCGTCGACCTTGGCGACGAGAGCCCCATCGCAGTCCACGATCTGACGGTCGAGCAGGCAGAGCCCGGCGTCGACCGTGCGCGATCCGCTGCCGGCGGTCACAAGGCCTCCAGCGTCTGCAGGGGATGGCGGCTCTTCTCGAGCTCCGCGAGGGCGAGCGCAACCTTGGCCTTGTCCTCCTGCCGCGCGGCGATCCGCAGCGCAGGCAAGGCGCTCGCCACCCCCTGCAACGCGTCATCCACGCGGGTGCGGACGTCCACCGACGAGCTGTCCGGAGGCTGGACCGAGTCGAAAGCCGCCTGAATGGACGACGCGTCCTTCTCCGCGTCGCCGATGACCACACCGGCGTAGGGACCGAACGCCTTCCCGCCGAGATACGCCTGCGCCGCCATAATCGCGGTGGCCACGGCGCTGTCCGTGGCCTTGACCGTGTTCGTCGCCTTATGACGGAAGTCGCCGGCGGTGCGCGACGACCCCACGCACGCGGCCAAGACAACGGCCGCCGCCCCCAAGGCCACCGTTCGCATCACACCGGTGAACGCCACGTCACCCCCAGGGCCGCCATCCGGGCCTCATCCGCCGCGGACCCCCTTTGTAGCCGGTAAGTCGTCACAACGATAGTGTCGCCGGGCCCGAAGCGTCCCGATGCGATTGTCGCTGTACACCGGTGGTGGCCGGGGTGGGCTCCTCCAGCCAGACTTCGATGGTGCTTTCTGAGCGATGCGCCGTCCGCGACGGCGGTGAGCGGGCATCCGGCTGTGATCACTCCGGCACGGTCTGGTGATCGATGAATGCCGCAGCGAGGTAGGTGGCGTCCGTGCCGTTCGGTCCGTCGAAGCGGGATTACTGGTGGTCGAGTCCGGTCACGGTGAGGTAGGCCGCGGTGCCGCTCGGGCAGGTCCAGGTCTGGAGTGAGAGTCATGCCCTCGGTGGTGCGGCTGTCGGGTCGACAGTGCAGGCCCCGGGTCAGTTGTCGCAGTCCGACTGGTGCCCACCTCCCAGTAGGCGGCAATCATGTCCATCTTCTCCCTCGCTGATTGCATGGCTAGGTCCTCCGGTCGGAGCGGTGTTGGTGGTGTGGCACCGCCACCGTCTCCGGCTGGGGGACGCTCCCGGTGGATACTTCAGCGAGGAGCGGATACTTCGAGTTGGCCACGCGGGGACTTTTTCATCGCCACGGACAGTGGGTCCGGGTTCACCACCCACGCCGGCACTCCACGCATGTCGCGGGAAAATCGGAGTTCGCTAGCGCCCACGGATTGGCATGTAACGCCATCGCTTCGTGACTGCCAATCACCGATGGTCCGGCGCGAGACAAGGGAGCGCCGAGTCCCAGGCCGAACCCGTCCAGAAGTCGCACCCGGAACTCTGAAACTCAAACGGGTTCACGAGTGGGTCAACCAAGTGCAGGGAGCCAGCCCCGACCGGATCCCTTTCCAGGGCCGGTTCGGAGCTCCCTCGCATGAAACGACCCCGCTCGGGTATTTGAAGACCGCGCAGGAGGAGTCCTGTTTTCCGATGTCCACCCGTCGGTTACCGGGGCGGGGCTTCTCCGTACAACGATTGCGCGTCCGGCGGTCTGGGTAGCTGCCATTCGGGCCGTTGGTATGGCGCAGCCCCGGCGCAGAATCATGGGTACTTTGTGGATGCTGGGGTGGTCGACTGACCTCCGCCGGGCGTGGTGGATGCTGGTTTCTTGCTGTAACTGCTGCAGGCGCCGAGGCTCGCCACGACCAGCAGGCTGAGGGCGGCCCGCAACGCCGTCTTTGCCATAGGTGTCCTCCTTGCCCATAAGGTACGGGCCAGCGGCTCCCAAGGATTGCGGGACTCGCCGAACCGGCTAAGCCGGCCGGTCGCCCACGTCGTCGAGGACGGCGCGCAGCCGTCCGAGCAGGTCGGCGTGCCGGCGGTCGGAGCGCTGGAGGCGCTGCAACTCCTCGAGATCCGCATCGCCTCCTCGCGTTTGAGGCTGGCCGGCTGATCCGGGCGGAGCATGGCAATGGAGCGGCGCAACCGTTCCACCTCGTGCGGGGTCGAGACTATCGAGCATGGACCCAGGGAAGGGAACACACGTTCGACTCCCTGAACGGCTCTACCTCTCCCCGCTTAGCCCAGAGGCCGAGCGCAGTCGTGTGGGTCGACCATGAGCGCCGACTCGGACACCACCCGGCAGCGATCGTCAACGCAGCCGACAGCTGGTCTCGACGGGCAAGCTCGACCCGTGCCTCTCAAGGCATGACGAGCGTGATTTAGCGACCTCGCGTCCGGTCCCTATGTTGGTTACGGATTGGTCACGGATCCTGCATAACGGGCCGACATCGGAGCCAACGGAGCGGACAACGAGATTGGCCTTTCGCCTGGTCAGAGCACTACGGCGTCACCGGACGACACAAGGAATCACCGGAGGTTGGAGAGTTCGAGTCATCCTTCGGGTGGCAGTCACGTCTCAGGGTTATCGGGGAGGTCGTCTCCGACGATCTGTACGTAAACGGGGCGCAGCGCTTCGATGAAGTCACGGGTGCCCACCTGCACGTGAAGTGGTTCGACCGCGTCGAGCACGGCGTCGGCGGGGTCGGGTGCGGGTGTGGTGCTTGCGTCGAGCCGGCGGCGGTCGCCCGGAAGCGGTGGCAGTGGCCCCGGCGCGAATGGCCACCACGGGGCGATCTCCTCAGCAGTCGGCGTGCCGGCCGGAGCACGGAGGCGGTTGAGGATTTGGTCGCGCGTTCGGCCCCGCCACGCCAGGACGAGCCAGGGATCGGCGTCGAGCTGGTCGGCGAAGACGTAGAGCACAGCGGCGATGTGCTTGCAGGGGTTCTCCCAGTCAGGGCAGCTGCACTCGGATCGAAGATCGGCCCACGAGTCCGGGAACAACGTCACGCCCGCAGCTCGGAAGACGTCATCGAGATCGGGCGGAACCTCGCCGGCGAGCAATCGGGCGACGAAGCCGACTTTGGCCGCGATGGCGCCATCGATCGAACGCCACTGCTGCTCTGTCGGCTCGGGAAGCGAGACGGTGACGAGGTAGGGGGTTCGCCGCGACCCCTGAACCTGGGCGGCGATGATCGCGGTTCGCACGTCGAGTCCGAGTACCTGGCCGGTCCGGGCGTAGCGGCGGCCGCGCTGTATACGCGCGCCGAGTCCGTAGGATTCGAGCACCTCGGTGAAGCGCCTTGACCACCACGTCGAGGTCATCGGCCCCCGTAGCTTGGACGTAGCGAGTCCGCCCTCGGCGGGTAGGGGAACCGATGCCGGGTAGCTCTGCCACGGGTCGTCCCACCCGCGTCGAGGCATCAGTCGATCTCGCTTTCTCGGAGGGCGACGAGCTCGCGTAGCTCATTGGTCGACAGCTCCGTCAGCCAGTCTTCCCCCGTGCCTACGACCCGCTGGGCGAGGTCGCGCTTCGCGGTGATCATCTCGTCTATGCGTTCCTCAACGGTGCCGGCCGTGACCAGCTTGTGGACCTGGACGGTTCGGCGCTGCCCGATCCGATAGGCCCGGTCGGTCGCCTGGTCCTCGACGGCCGGATTCCACCACCGGTCGAGATGAATCACGTGGGACGCCGCGGTGAGGTTCAGCCCAGTACCGCCAGCCTTGAGCGAGACGAGAAACAGCGTGGGGCCGGTCGGGTCCTGGAACCGCTCGACAATGGCGTCGCGCGTGGGGCGGCGGACGGCGCCGTGCAACCAGAGCGCCTCGACGCCGAAGCGTCGCTCGAGGTGCGGTCGGAGCAGCTCGCCCCACGCCGCGAACTGGGTGAAGCACAGCACCTTGTCGCCGGCAGACAGGATCTCCTCCAACAACTCCTCGATCCGCTTGAGCTTCCCGGAGCGACCAGCCAGGGCTGACCCGTCGGCAAGGAAGTGGGCGGGGTGGTTGCAGACCTGCTTGAGCCGGAGCAGCCCGGCGAGCACGCGCCCACGCCGGGCGATGCCATCGCTCTCGTCGGCCTCCACGAGCAGGTCGTCGACGAGGGCGCGGTACAGCGTCGCCTGCTCCCTGGTGAGCGGGCATCGGTCGACGGTCTCGATCTTGTCGGGCAGGTCGGTGATGATCGACCGGTCGGACTTGAGCCGGCGCAACACGAACGGGCCCGTCACTCGGCGTAGCAGCTCGGTCGCCTCTTGGTCCCGCTCCCGCTCGATCGGCACCGCGAACCGTTCACGGAACGACCGCGATGAGCCGAGCAGTCCGGGGTTGAGCACCTGCATGATCGACCAGAGCTCGCTGAGGCGGTTTTCTACTGGCGTGCCCGTGAGTGCGACCCTGCGCCCGGCCCTGAGTTGGTGTGCAGCCTTGGTCTGCGCCGCGCCGGGGTTCTTTATCTGCTGCGCCTCGTCGAACGCGACCCGTCCCCATTGGACACCGCAGAGGTGGTCGAGGTCGCGGGCGAGAAGCGAATAGCTGGTGAGCACCACGTCGTTCGCTGTTACCCGGGTGGCGAAGGGCTCGTCGCCATGCCGGGTGGCGCCGTGGTGGACCAGCACGCTGAGACTAGGTGCGAACCGACTGATCTCCCGCTCCCAGGTGCCGAGCACTGACACTGGGCACACCACGAGCGTCGGCCCCTCGGCGGGATCCGCTAGCACGGCGGCAATGAGCTGCGCGGTCTTACCGAGGCCCATGTCGTCGGCAAGGCAGGCGCCCAACCCCAGTCGTCCGAGGAACGAGAGCCACCCAACGCCCCGCTCCTGGTAGGGGCGAAGCTGACCCTCGAAGCCGGCGGGGGTGGGAATCGACTCGACGGTGGCGTGAAGCCCGGCGTCCAGCAGCGCGCCCAGCCAGTCGACGGAGGAGGCGTCGACGCCAAGCACTTCGAGTTCCTCAACCCCTAGGTGGTCGAGGCCCAATCCCGCTCGTAGCAGCTCGGCGGCGGTCGCCTCACCGGCAGTGCCCGCCGTGGCGAGAAGCTCGCCGATGCGTGCCGGATCGACCTCGACCCACTGGCCACGCACCTGCACGAGAGACTGCTTCGCGTCGGCAGCGCGAGTCAGCGCGGCGAGGTCGGCCTTGGTGAGCCGCCGTTCACCCATCGCGGCCTCCCACGAGAAGGAGATGATGGCGTCCATGCCGATCGAGCCGGCGGTGACCGCAGCCTGCCTCGAAGAACTCCTCGCCCGGGCCCGCAGGCCGAGACGGGCACGATGGGACCACCATGACGGCAGCAAGACGGCGATGCCCGCGTCATCGAGGGGCCCGATCCGATCACGCAACAACGTCACGATCGTGCGATCGTCCACCACAAGGTCCGTCGGAGCGGCCTGCTCGAGCACGTCGACTAGCTCAGGAGCGAGGCGCGCCATGCGGCCGAGAGCGACGAGGGTGTCCTCCACAGCTGTCGGACCGAACGGCGCGCGGCGCTCCCACACGTCGAGCAGCGGCACCATCAGGCTGGGCTCGTCCCGATCCTGCGCGAGAAGCTCTATCCGCCACAGCCGCGCCGCTCGCCGGCGCGCCTCACGCTCGGGTTCGTGCACCCGTAGACAGAGGCGCAGCCGCCCGCCCATCACGGCCCCTGAGCGCACCCATGCCTGGACTTCCTCGGCGAGTGCCTGGACCTTGGCGACGTCGAGCGAAGTAGGCAGCCAGGGGTCGGCTGATACCAGCGCCCTCGCCCAAGCCTCGGGGACGGCGGGCCGCCCCGGCCGCCGGGGCACGATGGTCGCCCTCGCCGCGACCAGTCGTTCCCTTACGATCCGGTCGACGGCGTCGGCCAACCCGGCGGCCGCGGCCCGCTGGCCCTCCTCCGACGGTTCAGCCACGAGGTCGGCCACAAGCGTCCGGTGCGACGCCGCCGGGAGCGGCCACCACCACGACCGGCTTCTGCCGTCTGGCTCCATGGTCAGCCCAGGCACCACCCGGCCGGCCCCCACGAGGGCGCGGGCGACATCGACGAACGTCTCCGGGGGAGTGGCGACGACGGCAGAGCGACGCGGCATGACCGCCATGATGCTTGATGCCCGTGCTGCCACACGGTCGACGCCCGGCGCCAGACCTCGGGCCGCCCCCGCAAGGGAGCGGACGATGCGACACGACCCGGCACGGCGTCGGCGACGTGAGAGCGGAGCTACGTCCCTATGTATGCACGATGTATGCAGAAATGCCAGCACCGGCCGTCAAGAGGTCACACCATCCGGACTGCGCCGAGCACGAACGGGCTGCTCAGCGGCATGATCTGGCACCACCCGACAGTGGCCGACATGGGCCTGAACTGACTGGGGGTCAAGAGGTCGGGAGTTCAAATCTCCCCAGCCCGACAGAGAAACCGCAGGTCAGAGGGGGTTTTTGGCTCCGGGTGACGGAACTGGTCGGGAGCGTTCCCCGCGTTTTCCCCGCGTTTCCGAAGTGTCCGGGACTGTGCGACGGCGTCCCGTAGCGTTCGGCGGGGGATTGAGCGCTGCCTGCCGGGCACCCTCCAGGGCGGCGCTCGCGCCCCGCAGATCGTCCGGGTACAGATGGGCGTAGGTGCGCATGTATATGGCCGGATCGTGGCCGAGCAGCGCCGACGCAGCCGTGACCGGAACGCCCGCCTGGGCCATCAGCGAGGCGGCGGTGTGGCGCAATGTGTAAGGGGTCGCCCACGCCGGTAGGCCGGCCTCGTCGCGGGCCTGGGTGAAGACGGCGCGGAAGTTGCTGAGGCGAAGCCGGCCGCCCGCCGGGGTGCAGAAGATGGGGGAGTCCGGGCCGTCGCCGACCGCGGTATCCATGTGGGCCTTTAGCTCGGCCAGCACCGAGCCGGTCAGGGGTACGACCCGGGCCTTGTGGGTTTTGGTGTCGCCCTCGTACCACCGGCCGCGCACCTCGGTGGCCCCACCCTCGACCAGGAGGTTCCCCAGGTCGTCCAGGTGGCGTCCGCGTAGCGCGGCGGCCTCACCGGGGCGCAGCCCGGCGTAGGCGAGCAGGGAGACGAGCGGACGCCAGAACGGATCGAACGCTTCACCCAGCTGCTCGACCTGCGCCGCGGTCAAAGCCTGTTTCTTGGCTGACGGCGGCTTGGCGAGACGCAGCCCGCTGCCCGGGTTGGCGGCGATGATCCCGGACTCGACAGCGGAGCGGAGAACCATGCCGGCCACCGTCCTGGCCGTCCGTACCGTCGATGCGCTGAGCCCGGCGCGCGGCGTAGGTCGCTAACCCATTCCTCGAGGTCGATGCGCCGGATGGAGCCGAGACGGCGCGGGCCGAGATGGGGGAGCACGTGCAGCCGGAGGATGTTCTCGTACTGGGCGATCGTGTTGGGAGCCCGGTCCTGCATGGTCGGCCACCAGCGGGCGTGCCATTCGGCGAACGTGATTTTGGCGAGCCGCGGGTTTCGGTAGGTGCCGTGGTCGATGTCGTGGTGGACGTCGCGGTCGAATCGGGCAGCGGCGCGGGCCGTCTTGAAGTTCCGTTCCTGGGAGTCGGGGTCTCTCCATCGCACCCGGTAGTAGACGGTGCCGGTCGGCGAGGTTCGCTTGGTGACGCTCATCGCTTCTTCTCCCTCTTTGGCCGCCCCGGCTTGCGCTCCGGGTGGCGGGCCATCCACTTCTCGACGTCCTTCGTCCGCCAACCCCGAGCTCCGCCGGTCAGTTGCGCGGCCGGCTGCGGGAAGTCGTCGTACTGCCGGGCGAGTTGCTCGGCACGTGAGCGGGTCACTCCGAGCATGCGGCCAATGCCGGCGAGGCTGAGCAGTTCGTCAGGCACAACGTGAAGCCTAGCCTTATCCTTGCAGTCCGTGTAGGGATAGGCGTAGCCCCCCAGGGGGACGGCGCCCAGGGAGAACTCTTGACTCCAGCGCGGCCGGCACGATCCCTGAACGCCGGCCCGAAGGCGAAGAGCTGTTCGCCGCCTTGTGTGTTGCACGGCCATGAGGGCATCGTCGCCAAACGCATCGACGGCCGCTACCTGCCCGGCAAGCGATCTGCGACGTGGATCAAACAAATGCCCGGAGTGGGTCCGAGTTCACGGCCCACGCCGCCACACGACGATCGCCAGGCGCGGATAGGCCGTTCAGTGCGCGGGGTTCATCCCGTCGCATGAAAAGGTTGAGTCCCGCGCGGTGGTGTACGAGGTGTCGGCTGCGACGATCTTC
>JRHI01002766.1_pt1 | contig 11471 bp, 10 predicted proteins | sample 215371 | NCBI WGS metagenome assembly JRHI01 (sample SAMN02929681, study PRJNA255918) | sediment metagenome | biome: cave system; feature: Ice Cave; material: Sediment; isolation source: sediment from deep within a dark volcanic ice cave with no known source of... ... | reverse complement strand
AGCGTGAGCAGTCCACCGGTCCGCGCCGATGCCAGAAGGCGGCGAGCCTCGGCGTCCAGCGCCGCTGCGGAGAGGACCATGAGGAGGTCTCCCGGACGCGCAAGCGCTCCGAGCGCGCGCTTCGCCTCGTCGTCGCGAACGCAGGGTAACGAAATCGCCGGAAGGGCGCGCTTGCCCACGACCACGGGGTGCACGAACTCGACGACGACGTGCGCGACGTCGCTGCGTTGCGCTCCTTCGCCGCAGACGAACAGGCGGCCCCCCTGCTGAAACCGCTCGGCCATCGACTGGCACGCCCGCGCAATATCATCCACGTTCTCGTGGAAGAAACGTTCGGTCGCCGAATTCGACGCGGCGAACCGATCGGCGGCCAGACGGCTCTTCACCACCGGTGGGGCGGGTGCCGTGACGACCTCGATCACTCGATGTCGCTCCGATCGATCAGGATGAGTTCTTCCGCATACTCGGAACCGAGCTGCTCGAGGAATTCCGTCGTGCGGCGCGCCTCGTCCTCGTCGATCTTGCTCAGGGCAAATCCCACGTGAATGAGCACCCAGTCGCCGACGGCGAGACCGTCCGGCACCAGGAGACCCACGTTGATCGCGCGGCGGACTCCAGAGATCTCCGCCTTTGCCAGGTGGTGCGTGGGATCGAGAAACTCCACTATCTGGCCGGGCACGCCTAGGCACATAGTTCCTCCCTCAACGCGCACGCGGCCACATACGCCTGACCGAGCGAAAGGCCGCCGTCGTTGCAAGGTACTTGTCGAGGCAAGAGAACGCGAAAGCCGCGGGCGGCAAGGGCTTCCTGGGCGCTCGCCGCAAGAAGCGCATTCACGAAGACGCCGCCGGAAAGCACTACTGTTTCAAGACCGGTGTCGCTGCGAATGCGTTCGCAGCCGAGGACGACGAGGTCGCGAAGTGTACCGTGGAAGGCAGCGGCGATCTCAGATCGCGCGCGTCGCCGGTCGAGATCGCGGATCACGCCGTCGATGATCGTCGCCGGATCTGCCGTCCACAGCGCACCGTCTCCGATCGTAACCGGGTAGCCCTCCTCGACGCGATTGCCGGCCGCGGCTTCGAGCGCCATCGCTGCCTCGCCCTCGAAACGCGAGACCTGACAGAGGCCAAGGAGCGAGGCCACTGCGTCGAACAAGCGACCCACGCTGGAGGTGAGTGGTGCGTGCGCGGGGCGGGCCAGCAGCTGCTGCACGATGAGCCATTCGCGCTGCGGGACGTCGGGCGCGCGAAAGCCCGCCAGTTGCTGGTCCGTGAGATTCACTCGCGCGAGGTGTGCGGCCGCGGATCGCCACGGCAGCCGCGCGGCGGCGTCGCCTCCAGGCAAAGGCACGTACGCCAGATGACCGCACCGCGTGAAGCGCGCGCCGTCGACGGCGAGAAACTCGCCACCCCAGATCGCGCCGTCCGTGCCGAGCCCGGCACCGTCGAAGACCACGCCGATCAGCGGTCCGCGAACGGCGAACTCCGAGACGCATGCCGCGACGTGCGCGTGATGGTGCTGCACCGGCACGCGCTGCACGAGCCCTTCCTCCCGGCCGTACTGCTCCGCGAACAACGTGGAGCCGTAGACGGGGTGTAGATCGTGCGCGATCACGGTCGGACGCACCCCGACGAGTCGAAGCGTGTCCTCGATGGCAGATCGCAGCGCGCCGCGCGCCGTCGCACTTTCCAGGTCACCGACATGCGCGGACAGGTGGGCCCGGCGTCCCTGTGCCACGCAGATCGTGTTTTTGAGATGACCACCGACGGCCAGCACGGGTGCCGCAAGCGCGAACGGAAGTTCGATCGCGAGCGGGACGTAGCCGCGCGAGCGACGGAGCGGCCGCACCTCCCCAGCGACCACCCGCACTACGCTGTCGTCGCAGCGCATGGAAATTGAGCGATCGTTTGTGAGCAGCAGCTCGGCGATATCACGCAGTTCAGCACTCGCAGCAGCGTCATCGATCACGACAGGGTCGCCGCCGCGGTTACCACTCGTCATCACGAGCGGCCGGTCGACCGCGCGAAGGAGCAGGTGATGGAGCGCGGTGGACGGGAGCATCACGCCGAGCATGTGCCCACCGGGAGCCACGGACGGTACGACGCGGGAATTCTCGCGCCACGGAGCCAGAACCACGGGCCTGGCGCGGGAAGCCAGGGCGGTATGTTCTGCCGCGGAGAGGTAGCACAACGCCATCGCTGTCTCTGCATCGCGCACCATGACGGCGAACGGCTTCGCTGGCCTGTGCTTGCGACTGCGCAGCCGGCCCACGGCGTCTTCATTGGTCGCGTCACACGCGAGGTGGAAGCCGCCAAGCGCTTTGATCGCAATAACTTCACCGGAACTCAGGGAGGCGATTGCGGCATCGAGCGCCGCCCGACCGTGCGATCGTGAATCGCCGGTACGCAACTCCCGCGAAGCCAGCGTTGGACCGCAGGCCGGGCAGGCGATCGACTCCGCGTGGAAGCGCCGGTCGCGCGGATCGTCGTACTCCGACTGGCAGCGACCGCACAGCGGAAATGCGGCCATCGTAGTGCGTTCGCGGTCGTACGGGGTGGAACGGGTGATCGTAAACCGCGGACCGCATGCCGTGCACGAGATGAATGCATGTCCGTATCGCCGGTTCATCGGATTGAACAGCTCGCCCAGACAGTCGTCGCAGGTCGCGACGTCGGGTGGGAGCGAAGCGCCAACGCGGTCTTGCGGACCAGCGTCGCTCACCGCGATGGAAAAGTCACGATAGGATTTCGGTTCTGCATGCTGCACCCGCACGCGCGAGATCGTCGCGACGGATGGCGCGGCGCTGCTCAGGCGGCGGCAAAACTCCTCGACGCGGGCAGACTCCCCCTCGACATCAATGAAGACACCCCCAACATCATTCCGAACGAAACCACAGAGCGCACCGGCCGCGGCGAGCCGATGGACGTAGGGCCGGAACCCCACGCCTTGCACAACTCCTTCCACGGCAATGAGCCGACGCTCCATTATTGCCACCCCGCATCGTCGGGCCAGACACCCCGCCACGCGTTCGCCCCGAGGAGCAGCCTACTATATAAGGGGGGCTCAAGGCAAACTCGCTTCGGTGAACCGAAGTGGTTCGCGCCCCGTACGACAGTCTTCGCCGAGCGGACTACAGCTCGTGCAGGAGCTGCCGGAGTCGATGCAACAACTTCGCGCCAGAGTCCGTCAGTGCGTACGTGGCGAACGAACTGTCATCGTCGCGATCTCGCCGAAGCAGCTGCGCCGCCTCGAGGGCGCGCAGCGTCTCGGCGAGCGTCGAGCTGCTGACGCCGGGGAGCGCCTCCGCCAAGGCCTGATAGCGCGGCTTCGGATGCTGGTGGATGGCGTTCATCACCGCGAGTGAGTAGCGACGGCGAATGATGCGCAGCAGATCCTCCACGCCGCAGTAGCACGTGGCGGCGTTGGCCTCCCCCGGGGTGCCGCAGCCGCAGGGAGGAAGATCGCGTTCGGAGTATGCGGGCCTGACGTCCGACATCCTCCAACGTCGCGAGGGGATTCAGGTCGCGCAAGTCGGGCGGACCGCGGCGAACGCCTACTCGTACCGCAGCGCCGCCACCGGATCGAGCCGGGAAGCCCTGAGCGCAGGCAGCATCCCGAACACGACACCCGTGATGGCGCTGGTCGCGAGGGCCGCCACGACCGCGAGCGGCGGTACCGAGGCATCGATGGGACTGAAATTCCGAACCAGCAGCGACACCGCCCACCCGACCGCCAGTCCGATCGCCGCACCCGCCGCCGTCAGCGTGACGGCCTCGACCAGAAACTGCCAGAGGATTACCGCGCGCGTCGCGCCCAACGCTTTCCGGACGCCGATCTCGCGCGTGCGCTCGGTGACCGAGATCATCATGATCGCCACTACGCCGACGCCGCCCACGAGCAACCCCACCGAGCTCAGGGCGATCATCACCAGAAAGAACATCCCGAATATTTTGTTGTACGTTTCGAACAACTTTTCCTGCGTCACGACCGCGAAGTTCGATGCCCGGCCCGGGCGCAGCCCGCGCAGGCCACGCAGCGTGGCGGTGACGTCGTCGATCGTGACGTCCTGCGCGGCGTTTTCAGAGGGCTTGATCACGAGCGACATCCACTTCGTTTGCGCGCCGAGCCGGCGCTGGAGCGCGTAGATAGAGGTGACGATGCGGGGCTGCTCGCCTCCTGAAAGAAAGCTCGCGTTGTCCTTGAATACCCCCACGACGGTGAACGGCCCGCCGCGGCTCGCACCCTGCAGAGAGGTGAGTGTGACCTCCTTGCCGATGGCGTCCTCCCCCTCGGCGAACAGCCGCTCCTTGGCGACGGTGTTGATCACGGCCACACGGGCCGCCGATCGCGACTCCAGTTCGGTGAACGCGCGACCGTCCACCATCTCGGGTGGGTTGATCTGCGGCCAATTCGACGTAAAGCCGATCACTTGCACGTTCGGCAGCGAACGGTCGCGCACCTTGGCCGACGCGCCCCAGCCCTGCCGGATACCGACGTCAGACACCGACGACAGACGTTTGAGGGCCTCGGCTTCGGCATAGGTGATGGGCGGGTTGGCCCGCCAGCGGCAGGTTTCCGCGGAGCCGTCGCAGGCCTCGAAGACGATGGGAAAGCGGTTCAGATAGAAGGTCGTGGGGCCCGCCGACTCGAACTGCTTGGCCACGCTCCGGTTGATCCCGTGAACGGCCGCCGAGATCACGACTACCACAAACACGCCCACGGCGACGCCGAGGATCGTAAGCGCCGCTCGCACTTTGTTGGCACGCATCGCGTCGAACGCGATCGTCACGCCCTCGAGCGACATCCGGATGCGGTCGACCAGGCGCATGGCGCTCACTCCTGCCGCAGCGCGGCGACGGGATCGAGCCGCGAAGCGCGACTCGCCGGATACACGCCCGAGACGATGCCGACGCCCGCGCCAAGCAGTACTCCCACAACGACCGACCAGGGCGCGACATACGTGGGCATCGGCGTCGCCGACCGTATCAACAGGGCGAGCACGGCCCCCAGCGCGATTCCCATCGAGGCGCCCAGCGTGCTCAGTGCAGCGGCCTCGATCAGGAACTGCAGCAGGATGTCGCGCCGCTTGGCGCCGAGCGCTTTTCGAATGCCGATTTCGTGGGTGCGTTCGGCCACCGCCACGAGCATGATGTTCATGATCACGATCGCGCCGACCACGAGCCCGATCGCCGGCAGGGCGACGCCCGCCATGACGAGGTACTGCTTGATGTTGTTCCAGAACTCGAGCGCCGAATCGGAGGTCTCGAGAGTGAAGTTGTCCTTTTGCCACGCGTGCAGCTTGTGCTTGGCGCGCATCACCGCCCGCACTCGCTCCTCCGCATCGGGCAGCGCCTCGGCCGTGGCCACCTGCACGATGACACCGTCGACCACGTGCGGCGCGCGATTGAGCAGCCGGTGCACCGGCGAACGGAATGGGGCGATGATGTAGTTGTCGAAGGAAAAGCCGAAGGCGCTTCCCCTCGATTCCCCGACGCCGATGACGGTGTACATCTTGCCGCCAAGCTTTACCTGCCGGTCGAGCGGGCCGACGGTGGGGAAGAGCCGCTTCACCAAGTCGGGCCCCAGGATCACGACGCTGGCACCGGTGGCCACCTCATCGACACTGAAGCGGCGGCCGCTCGTGACATCCAGCTTCTTGATCTCGAAATATTGGCCATCGATCGCCGTCACATCGGCCGAGCGCGGCCGCGAGAACGGCGACTCGACCTGGACGCGATCTTCGGAGTACATGGCCCAGTACGAATCCGCGGGGAGCGCCTCGACCACTGCCGGAACGTCGGTCTCCATGATGCGCGGGCGACGGTTGTACTCCATCCACTGTTCGCGAGGGACGTTGCCGATGTTGATGTTCGGGCGGTGGCGCAGCTCGAAGGAGTTGATGGCGATGAGCTTGCCCACCAACTCCGTCTCCATGTAGCGCCCCATGCCGTTCACGATCGACACGACGGCAATGAGGAACATCACGCCGATGCACACGCCGAGCGCGGTGAAGAAGCTCTTCAGCTTCTGAACGCGGATAGTGGCGATTGCCAGCCGGATGGCCTCCAGGAAGTGCATGATGGCAGTACGCGCCCCTCGTCGAGAATGTTTCGAATGGGGACTACCGCCGCGCACCGGGAGCCCCCGATCTCGCGCGACCCGCCCCGCTCTCCCTCTCTTCATGTCGCTATCTTCCGCAGATTCCGGTGGGACGCCACGGCACGGGGACACAGCGCAGCTCTGGAGAAAGGGGGAAGCAATGCCGGAACTGAACGCGTGGACCGGGGAGCGGCCGGCGAAGCTGCGGATGGGCGTCGCATGACCGGCATGCTGTCGCTCCTGCTGCTGGGGCTCCTGCTGGGAATGCGGCACGCCACCGATCCCGACCACGTCATCGCGGTCACTACAATTGTTGCGCGCCACCGGAGCTCCCTGGGCGCCGCGGCGATCGGCGCGGCGTGGGGAGTCGGCCACACCGTGACGATCCTCGTGATGGGGGGCGGCATCATTCTCTCCGGGTGGGTGATTCCGCCGCGTGTCGGACTGTCGATGGAGTTTTCGGTCGGACTGATGCTCATTGTGCTCGGCGTGCTGAATCTCTCCAGTGTGCGGCGGAGCATCGCGAGGCAGCCGGAGAAGCAGTCGCCGGAGCACGGCCAGGAACCGGGGCAGCGACCGCTGCGCTGGCTCGACCGGCAACTCGGCACATTCGCCATGTACCAGCTCCTCCGTCCGCTGGTGGTGGGAGTCGTTCACGGGCTGGCCGGCTCGGCGGCGGTGGCCTTGCTGGTCCTGACGACGATTCGTGACCCCGCGTGGGCGGTCGCGTACCTGCTGGTGTTCGGGCTGGGGACGATCGTGGGGATGATGCTGATGACCGCCGTCATCGCTCTCCCGTTTACGCGCGCGAGCGCGCGGGGAACCCGCCTCAGCGGCGGCCTCCGCGTTGCCTCCGGATTGATGAGCCTCTGCTTCGGCCTCTTCGTGGCGTATCGCACTGGCGTGGTCGATGGTTTGTTCACGGCACACCCTGCGTGGATGCCGCGCTGAGCTGAGCGCCGCGGATGGCGTACGCCGTGACGGACACACTAGCTTTGCCCTCCATGACCGGTGCCAGCGCCGACCTATCCCGTCTCCAGCTCAATCGCGACGAGCCGCCACCGGCGCTTCGCCGGGCGCTCGCCCGTAACCTGCTGCTCTTTGTAGTGGCCGCGCTCGTCGTCGGTGGTGCCGTATTCGCGCTGCGCGCGCGTGCTGAAACCACCGTACAAGTCGTGACGGTCGAGTCGGGCTCCGGTGGCGCGGGTGCATCAGCTGGCGGCAGCACGAGCGTCACGGCCAACGGCTACGTCGTGGCGCGCACCAAGGCGTCCGTGTCAGCGAAAACCGCCGGTCGGCTGATCTTTCTCGGCGTGAGCGAAGGGTCGCACGTGAAGGCGGGCGACGTCATCGCCCGACTGGACAATGCCGACTATCAGGCGGCAATCGCGCAGGCCGAGGCGAATGTGTCGTCCGCGGCGGCCAGCGTCATCGAGGCGACGGCCGATCGTGACCAGCTCGTGCGCGAAGCCAATCGTCTGCGCGACATGCGCGGCCAGAACCCGTCGCTCGTCTCGCAGCAGGAACTCGACCAGGCTTCGAGCCGCGTCGCACAGGCGGAAGCGCGCACCAATGCCGCGGTGGCGCGCAAGAACGCCGCGGAGTCCGGGTTGCGGCTCGCACACGCGACCAATGAGAACACCGTGATCCGCGCGCCCTTTACGGGTACCGTGCTGCGAAAAGACGCCGAGGTCGGCGAGGTGGTCGCTCCCTCCGTGGGCGGCGGGCTCACCCGCGGTGCGGTGGTGACGATGGCCGACCTGACGACGCTGGAGGTGGAAGTGGACGTCAACGAAGCGTACATCGGACGGATCCACGGGGGCATGCGCGCGCGCATCACGCTGGACGCGTATCCCGACACGGCCTTCCGCGGCGGGGTGCGCCAGGTCGTGCCCACCGCCGACCGCCAGAAAGCGACGGTGCAGGTGAAGGTGTCGATCGCCGATCGCGACCCGCGCATCCTGCCGGAAATGGGCGCCAAAGTCGACTTCATTTCGGCAGACTCCGGGAAGGGGAGTGGGTCGGGCCGCGCGCCGGCTCGACCGGTGCTTCGCGTGCCGGCGGCCGCCGTGCGCGAGGACAGCGGGTCGAGCGTGGTCTGGCTCGTGCGCGACGAACATCTCGAACGCCGCGCTGTTCAGGCCGGTCCGGTGAGCGGCGGGCTGCGGGAGATCCGCAGCGGGCTGAGCGGCGGGGAACAGCTGCTCGTGGGCGGCCTGGAGAAACCACGCGCCGGAATGCGCGTAAAGATCGGGAAGTAGCGTTCGGGGGCAGCAGCCCCGCCTCAACTCCGACCCTGTCATCACCATGGCCCTCGTAGAGCTGCGTGGCGTGAACAAGTCGTTCAAGCGTGAGTCGCAGACCGTGGATGTGTTCACGAATCTGAATGTCGACTTCGCCGACCATAGCTTCACCGCCCTCATGGGCCCATCGGGCTCCGGAAAGTCCACCCTGCTGAACCTGGTCGCCGGGCTCGACCGGCCCACGAGTGGCACGCTCACCGTGGCGGGCGCCAACGTCGGCGCCATGAAGCCGTCGGCGCTGGCCACCTGGCGCGCCCGACATGTGGGATTCGTCTTCCAGAGCTACAACCTGCTCCCGGTGCTGACGGCGCGACAGAACGTCGAGCTTCCCCTCCTGCTCACCAACCTCGGAAAGAAGGAGCGCGCGGAGCGCTGCGCGATCGCGCTCAACGTGGTGGGGCTCTCCGACCGCGTGGACCATTATCCACGCCAGCTTTCGGGCGGGCAGGAACAGCGCGTGTCGATCGCGCGGGCGATCGTCGCCGATCCCACGCTGATTCTGCTCGACGAGCCCACGGGACAGCTCGACTCGAAAAGTTCCGAAGAAGTGCTCCAGCTCCTGCAGACGCTGAATCGGGAATACAAGAAGACCATCATCATGGTGACGCACGACGCGCATGCCGCGGAAAGCGCGACGAGCATCCTGCACCTCGACAAGGGAGTGCTGGTGGAGCGGGAGGGAGCGGCGGCCCGATGAAATTCCTCCCGATGGTGCTCGCCAATCTGGGCCGGCACAAGCTCCGCACCGTGCTCACGATGTTCTCGGTGGCCCTCGCACTGTTCCTCTTTGCGTTTCTGCGGAGCGTCGTCACGACGCTCAACTCCGGCGACGAGGTGAGCAGCGCGAGCCGGATGATCGTGCAGAACTCCACGGCCTTCGTCATGCCGCTTCCACAGGGACACGCGAACCGCCTGCGGGCGGAGCCGCACGTGCAAGCCGTGACATGGGAAAACTGGTTTGGCGGGAAGTACGGCGACGGCAAGAAGTTCTTCGCCGTGCTCGCGGTGGAGCAGGAGAGCTTCTTCGACATGTACCCGGAGATGAGCGTCACTCCGGAGACGAAGAAAGCGTTCCTGGCGGAGCGGAGCGCCGCGATCGTCGGCGAGGGACTCATCAAGGCATTCGGTTGGCATGTGGGCCAGAACGTCACGATGAAGGGCACCATCTTCCCGGGTGACTGGACGTTCACCATCCGGGGTACCTATCACCCAACGGTGAAGGCCTTCGGCGACGACTCGTTCTTCTTCCGTTACGACTACCTGCACGAAACCATGCCGGAGCGGGTCTCACCCGGATGGTTCATCCTCCGCATCGACGATCCGAGCGCCGCGCCGAAGGTCGCGAAGGCGATCGACGACGAGTTCCGTAATTCCACGGCGCCAACCAAGACCGGCACCGAGAAGGCATTCGCCGCGGGCTTCGCCACCATGTGGGGGAATGTCCAGCTGCTCATGAGCACGATCGGCATGGCGGTGGTGTTCGCCATTCTGCTGGTGACCGCCAACGCCATGATGATGAACCAGCGTGAACGCAGCGGCGAGGTGGCGGTGCTCAAGACCATCGGCTTCACCGATCGCACGGTCTTCGGGCTGGTGATCGTCGAGGCGGCGGTGATCTCGCTCACGGGGGCGGTCGCCGGCCTGGGCATCGCAGCCGCGCTCGCGCCGCTGCTGGGTGACGGCGGGTTCCTGCCGGGCTTTCACGTGACCGGCGGAACGATGGCATTCGGCGCGATCGTCGCCTTGCTGCTGACGGTGGCGAGCGGCGTGATTCCGGCGCTCGGCGCGGCCCGGCTGCCCGTGGTGCAGGCGCTCCGGAGAGTCGAATGAAGATCCCGCTCATCTACAACATTCGCAGCGTGATCCAGCGCCCCGTGTCGACGGCGCTGACGGCGCTCGGCATCGCGCTCGTGGTGGCCGTGTTCGTCGCCATGCTCGCGCTGGCGAACGGATTCTCCGCGGCACTCGCGACCACCGGCTCGGCCGACAATGTGATCGTGCTGCGCCGGGGAGCGGACAACGAACTCTCCAGTTCGCTCTCGCGGGAGATGGTCAGCATCATCGGCAGCTCACCGCACGTCGCCACCGGATCGGACGGCCGGCCGCTCGTGAGTCCGGAGACCTACCTCGTGATCAACCTGCCTCGCCACAGCGACGACACCCTCGCCATCGCGAACGTCGTGGCCCGCGGAGTCAGCGATCGTGCGTTCGAGGTGCGACGCAATATCGTCGTCACCGCCGGCCGGCGGTTTGCCTCGGGGAAGAGCGAGATCTGCGTTGGAGAGAAGCTGGTGGGCCGTTTTCGGAACACGGACGTGGGGCAGACCATGCGGTTCGGCAATCGCGACTGGACCGTCGTCTGCCATTTCACGGCCGCCGGTTCGTCGTTCGAGTCGGAGATCTGGGGCGAGAACGAACAATTCCAGGGTGTGTTCCGCGGGAACTCGTTTCAGTCCGCGACCTTCCGCCTGAAGGATCCGAACGGATTCGCTGATGCCAAGCGGGTTCTCGAGGGTGACCAGCGGATGCAGGTCGACGCCCACCCGGAGGCCACCTTCTACACCGAACAGTCGCAGCTGCTCGGCAACATCCTTCGTTTCCTGGCCGTGATGGTGACGAGTATCATGGCCGTCGGCGCCGTGTTCGGCGCGGTGAACACCATGTACGCAGCCGTGAGTTCCCGCCGGCCCGAGATCGCCGTGCTGTTGACACTCGGATTCCAGCCGCGCAGCGTGCTGGCGAGTTTCCTCGCGGAGTCCGCGGTGATTGCGCTGATCGGAGGTGTGATCGGATGCCTCATCGCGTTGCCCATGAACGGCGTGGTCACGAGCACGACGAACTGGGCGAGCTTCAGCGAGCTGGCGTTTGCGTTTCGCATCTCACCGCGGCTCCTGGGCGAGGGACTGCTCTTCGCCGTCGTGATGGGAATCGTCGGCGGGTTTTTTCCCGCGCGCGCGGCGTCGCGGATGCCGGTGGTGCAGGGGCTGCGCTAGCGTTCTCGCTCTTCTCGCGAGCGCCGTCGTCGTCCGCCCCGACTGCCTATTGAGTCGCCGCGGGCTGCGGTGGGCC
>JRHI01002765.1_pt1 | contig 11473 bp, 11 predicted proteins | sample 215371 | NCBI WGS metagenome assembly JRHI01 (sample SAMN02929681, study PRJNA255918) | sediment metagenome | biome: cave system; feature: Ice Cave; material: Sediment; isolation source: sediment from deep within a dark volcanic ice cave with no known source of... ... | reverse complement strand
ATCCAGCTCTCCGTCGCTACGGCGCGGCTCGTGGTGAAACAGCACGAGGGTCCGAACGCCGGCCTCCAGCGCCAATTCCACGCCGTCGCGGTAGGTGGAATGTCCCCACCCGCGATGGTGCTCGTACTCTTCCGTGGTGTAGGTCGTGTCGTGCACGAGAATGCTGGCACCCCGGACGAACTGCGAGAAGCTCTTGCGCCAGCCCGCTGGCGCGCGTTCCGTTTCTGCGAGGCCCAGTTCGTTGTCCGGCACGTAGACGAGCGCGGTGGACGGTGATCGCACCTCGGCGAACCGGTATGCCAGCGCGCCACCAGGATGCTGCACCTCCATCGCAGTCACCTCGTATCCGTGGTCGGAACACTTCTCACCTTCCGCGAGATGGCGAAAGTCTATGGTCGCGTCGAGCTCCTCGAAGGTCACTGGAAAAACAACCGGAGACATCTGGTCCCGGATCACACGGTCGATGCTCGTCGGCAACGATTTTGATCCCCAGATCGTGAAATGGTTGCCGCGTTGAAACATTGGTGCGAAGAAGGGGATGCCCTGAATGTGATCCCAGTGCGCGTGGGTAAGAAAAATGTCACCCTGGATGGGCGCACCGTTGGTTCGTTCGCTCAGTGAAAGGCCGAGTTCGCGGATGCCTGTGCCTGCGTCCAGAATCACCAGCCAACCTTCGCTCGTGCGCAATTCGACGCACGGCGTGTTGCCTCCGTAGCGCACCGTTCGCAGGCCGGGACTGGGAATCGAACCCCGCGTCCCCCAGAATTCTACGCGAAGGCTCAACGCACCGGTCTCAAAGCCGCTGTTGGGATCGTTTGAGAAGCGCCGGCCGATCTACGATCCGGATGCGCCGGCGCTCGGCGGCGATCCATCCGGAGTCCTGGAAATCACGCATCGCGCGCGACACCGTTTCACGACTCGCGCCGATCAGGTGCGCGATCGTTTGATGCGTCAGCGGCTTGGCGATCAGGGCGCTCTCTCCGACGTCGGCCGTGTCGAGCAGCAGGCGGGCGATGCGCCCATGCACATCGAGCAGCACGAGGGACCCGATCTGTCCGTCCGCTCTCCGGAGACGTCCCGACAGCTCAGACAGCAGCGACCAGGCCACCGATGGGTTCGCCTCGACGCGCTTGCGAAAGTCTTCTCGCCGCAGCACGAGCAGCAAGGCGTCTTCCATGGCGATCACATGCGCCGATCGTGGCTGCTCGTCAATCAACGAGAGCTCGCCGAAGTGTTCACCGGGACCGAGAATACCCAGGATCACCTCCCGTCCATCGTCGGCCAGCAGCACTACCTTGACGCGTCCGTCACGGACAATGAAGAGCGAATCGCCCGGGTCATCTTCGAACAAAATGACGCTTCCCTTGGGGTAGCTCTTTTCACGCACAAGTTCGGCGAATCGCGCCAGCTCACTGGCGTCGAGCGATTTGAAGAGCGGGACAGAGGCGAGGAAGGGCGCGGTACTCATCGGAGGCCTGGTGAGGGGCCGTAAGTGACGTGTCAGCGGGGCTTACCGTCACTCAAGGATCGGGGCTGCATCGTCGCCCGGGGAACCGTCAGGGTGGCCCGACGGCTACGGCTTCTGTTCCAGTTCCAGCCGCCGAGCTACCGCAAACGAGACGTCCTCCCGCCACGGCTGCGCCACGCACTGCACTCCGATCGGCATGCCTTCGGGTGACGAACCAGCGCGGATCACCGTACTCGGCCATCCCGTCAGATTGAACAGCTGCGAGTACGCTGCAGCGGGCCGCGACACGCCGCCGTGCAAGGGAGCGGGACCCGGGAATGCGGGGCAAACGATCGTGTCGAACATCCCGAAGGCGGTCAGCATGCGGCAGCGCCAGTGATCCCACTGCTCAAACCGCGCGAGCGCCTCGCCACTCGACTCGGTTACCGCGCTTGTGATACGATCGAACAGCGGCGAGGCCGTCGTGCCCCAACGCGCAAGCAGCCTGCTAATCGATGCGCCGCCGTCGCTCCAGAAAAGTCCGGAGTACATCTCGTAGATGCTGTCCGCGTCGGGTATATCGATTGGGTGTACGGAACAGCCGGCCAACTCCAGCGTGCGGACAGATTCTTCGACGGCGAGCACCGTTTCCGTCGTCGGGCGAAGCGCGCCGAGGTTCAGGAAATAGGCCACTCGTTTGCCAGCAAGGATGACGCTTCGGTGATCTCGCAGGGGGATGTCGACGATGTGAGGGTCCACTCCGTCGGGCCCGACCATGACGGACAAGGCGAGGGCCAGATCATCCACACACCGTGCCATGGGGCCGATGTGCGTGAGACTCTGTGCGGCACCTGCATAGTCAATGATGTGTCCCGTTCGCGGAACTCGGCCCGCCGTCGGCTTGATGCCGGCAATGCCGCAGAAGTGTGCCGGCACGCGAATGCTGCCGCCGGTGTCGCTGCCGATGTCGAGCGGACACGCCCCCGCGGCGATGATCGCCGCGGCGCCGCCGCTGCTGCCGCCCGGCGTGCGCGCATTGTCGGCGGGATGGTTTGTGCGGCCGTAGATCAGGTTGTGCGTCTCCAGTGCCAGCGTCAGATCCGGCGTGTTCGTCTTTCCTATCACGATTGCGCCGGCCGCACGCAGGCGTGCGACAACAGTTGCGTCGGCTTCCGGTAGAAAGGAGGCGCGCCCCAAGGTGCCTCCGGTGGAGACGATGCCTGAAGTGTCGAATGAATCCTTGATCGTAACCGGCACCCCATGGAGAGGGCCGCGCCGGTCCTCCGGACGTGCATCCGCGGTCCGTGCCTCCGTAATCGCGCCCTGACGACGTAACTGCACGACGGCGTTGAGGGCGGGGTTAACCTCTTCGACACGATCGAGATACGCCCGAACCACCGACTCACTCGACATGCGCCCATCACGTGTCGCTGCCGCGAGTTCGGCGAGCGAGAGCACGCAGGGGTCGTTGGGTGAGGTGTTGAGCATGAGGGGTACTCTAATGCCGGGCGCTCGGACCTGAGGTGGGTGTATCGGCCAGTAGTGGCATCGCTCCGCCGCTGGCACCTGCTTGAATCTCGGTCAGAAACCGTCTATGATTATAGGTTATTTCCGAGTCCAACCCGAGGTTACAATGAAAGCCGAAATTCATCCCGTTTACGCCGCCGCGAAGGTGCACTGCGCGTGCGGGAATTCGTTCGAGACGCGCTCGACGCAGCACGAAATCCATCTCGACATCTGTGCCCAGTGCCATCCGTTCTTCACTGGCAAGCAGAAGCTTATCGATACCGCCGGAAGAGTGGAGCGTTTCCGGCAGAAGTACGCCAAGCCAGCAGCCACCTGAGCCTCCGCGATCTCCTCGCCGACGCGCTTGCCCGCGCGTCGGTGGTCGAGCGGGAACTGCTCGACCCGAAGACGCTCCGCGATTCGAAGCTGATGGCATCGCTCGGGCGGGAACATCAGCGGCTCGTGCAGGTGGTCGAACGCGCGACTTTGCTGCACAAATATGACAACGAGCTCGCGGAGGCCCGCGAGCTCGTTGTCACAGACGACTCCGACATGGCGGCCGAGGCTCGAGCAGAGGAGGGGCGGCTGGCGCATTCGATCACGGAACTCGAAACTGAACTCAGACCGCTGCTGCTGCCGCGCGATCCACTCGACGATCGCAACTGCATCGTCGAAATCCGCGCTGGTACTGGCGGGGATGAAGCCGCACTTTTCGCCGGCGAGCTATGGCGGATGTACTCGCGCTACATCGAACGACGGGGATGGAAAATCGAGATCCTCTCGCTGTCCGACGCGTCGCTCGGCGGCGTCAAGGAAGCCATCTTCAAGATTGAGGGCGCGGGCGCGTTTGGCGAGATGCGCGGTGAGAGCGGGGTGCATCGGGTCCAGCGGGTGCCGGCGACAGAGGCGCAGGGCCGCATTCACACGTCGGCCGCCACGGTCGCCGTGCTCCCCGAGGCGGAAGAGATCGACCTGAAGATTGAAGACAAAGATCTCCGCATCGACGTTTTTCGATCGAGCGGTCCTGGTGGTCAAAGCGTGAATACCACCGATTCTGCGGTTCGCATCACGCATCTGCCCAGCGGACTGGTGGTCAGTCAGCAGGACCAGAAGAGCCAGTTGCAGAACAAACTCAAGGGCATGGAAGTCCTCCGCGCGCGCCTGCTCGACATGAAGGTCGCCGCACAGGAGGCCGAGCGGAGCCGACTTCGCAAGAGTCAGGTGAGCACTGGCGATCGCAGCGCCAAGATTCGCACGTACAACTTCCCGCAAAACCGCGTCACGGATCATCGCATCAACTTCACGTCGCATGACTTGCCTGCGGTGATGAACGGTGACATTGCCGCACTGATCGACGCGTTCAAGCTCGCTACGGTCGAGGAACAGCTCGGCGGATCATGAGGCTCGACGACCTGCTTGCGGAACTCGCCGGGGCGCTTGCCGGCCCGGGCATCCCGCCCGCTCGCGCCGACGCCCGGGATCTGATTGCGGCGATGCTCGACAAACCGAGATTTTGGCCCAGCGCCCATCCGCTCCTCGATCTGCATGAGCAGACGTGCGCGGAAATTCGGGAGGCGGCCGTACGCCTCAAGCGCGGTATGCCATTTCAATATGCCGTAGGCACTTCTGCGTTCCGCCACCTGACGCTGGCGGTGGATCAGCGAACCATGATCCCCCGCCCGGAAACGGAAATCATCGTCGATCTCGTGCTGGGACTCGCCGATGGTGGAGGGCTGGTGGCCGACATCGGAACAGGCTCTGGTGCGATCGCACTGGCACTGGCCTCCGAAGGACGCTTTGACCGGGTCATCGCCACGGATATATCGGAGGACGCTCTCGCGGTGGCACGAGTGAATCTGGGGATCCTCCCGGCATCGTGTCGCGAGATCGTGGATTTCCGTCAGGGCGATCTGCTTACACCGGTTCAGAGTGAGCGCCTGCGGGCAGTCGTCTCCAACCCGCCCTATATTTCGTGCGCTGAGGCGGGGGAACTTCCTGCTGTGGTGCGAGATTGGGAGCCACACGTTGCCCTGTTCAGCGGGGACGATGGAATGGCCGCAATTCGTGCGTTGGTGGCCGGTGCTCCGTTGGTGCTCGAGGGCGGCGGCGTCCTCGTGCTCGAGATTGACAGCGGCCGTGCGTCGCTTGCGCGAGACGCCGCGGCGGCCGATTCACGATGGCGCGATGTCGAAATCCGGATGGACCTCACCGGCCGCGAGCGTTTTCTTGTGGCCAGACGACAGGAGCAATGATGCTGAGTGAACGCGCCGTAGAATTGGGTCGACTGATCGGCCAGAGTCCCGAATATCTGGCCGTGAAGCGTACGAATGAGTCGCTGAGTGCCGACGCCACTGCCATGGCCTTGCTCGAGAAGATGGAGCAGCTGCGTCGGGACGCGCAAAAGATCATGGAGCGTGGTGAAAGCCCGTCGCCGGAGATGGAGCAGGAACTGGATCGCCTGCTCGGAGTGGTGCAAACGAACCCGACGTACCAGCGCGTGATGGTGGCGAACGAGAATTTCGACAAAATCATGGTGCAGGTGAACCAGTGGATTCTGGATGGCATGCGGAAGGGTGCGGCCAGCCCCATCATCACGCTCGGGTAGCCTGCGTGGCGCCGACGGACGGACTCTGCATCGTCTTCGAAGGGGTGGAAGGCTCGGGCAAGACCACGCAGCTCGACCGGTTGGCCGCCAGCTTCGCTCGGTCTGGGGTGGCGCATCGCGCATTCCGCGAACCCGGCGGCACGCCGCTCGGCGACGAGATCCGGCGACTCCTGCTCGATCCCACTTCGAGAGTCAGTGCGCGCGCGGAGGCATTGCTGTTCATGGCGTCTCGCGCGGAGCTGGTATCTCGGGAGGTCAAGCCCGCCCTGCGTGACGGTGCGGTGGTGTTGCTCGACCGTTTTTTTCTCTCCACGTACGCGTATCAGATCGCGGCTCGCGGCCTGTCGAGCGCGGGCGTTCGGGCAGCGAATTCGCTGGCCACGGAAGGCCTGGTGCCCGATCTCACGCTCTTGATGAATCTTGGCGCGCAGGTGGGTATGTCTCGCGTCGCCCAGCGGGGAGGTCGCGATCGCATGGAACTCTCCGGTGCTGACTTCCACCAGCGAGTGGAAACGGCGTTTGCCGATTTCGCCACCAGTGCGTGGCAGTTGTCCCATCCCGAATGCGGCGAGATCGTGAGAATCGACGCACTGGGCGATGAAGCGACGGTGGAAGCGCGGGTGCTCGACGCGGTGTCGCTCCGGTTCGCGAAGCTGCGTGGCGCATTGGCAGGCGATCGGCAGTGAAGCGCTCGCGTGTGGTTACCGGCGCTGCCCTCCTGCTCCTCACCGTGGTTGGCGGATGGTTGCTGAGTCGCCGCGGCCTCCCGTCCACTCCACCCGACTCGAAGCTCTCGGCTGTCGAAGGACAGCGGCTCCTCGAAGCCGTGATGAACAGAGTGCAGCAAAATTGGGTTGATTCGTTACCCGCGGACGAGCTGTATCGGCGCGCCGCCCTCGGCTTGATCGACGAGCTGGGCGACCCCAACTCGGCCTTTCTTCCCCCGGATCGGCTGCGCCGCCTTCGCGAAGTAACGAGCGGCAGCTACCGTGGCGTGGGCATGAACGTCGACACGCGTGATGGATGGATTACGGTGATCTCGCTGCGTTCGGGCTCGCCCGCTGACCGCGCAGGCATCCAATCCGGCGATCGGCTCGCGGAGGTCAATGGCCAGTCCATAAAAGGCTGGTCGGTGAGCGAGGCATCGAATGCGCTGCGCGGACCGATCGGAAGCCGAGTATCGCTTGTCGTCGAGCGCCGCTTCGGCGGCGCTCGGGTGCCGCTCACGCTTGTGCGGACGGACATCCATGTGAGTTCCGTCCAGCGCGCCATGATGCTGGACGCTCGCGCGGGGTACTTCGCCATCACGTCGTTCACGGATTCGACGGCCCGCGAGGTTGCGGGTATGCTCGACTCGCTGACCAAGGTAGGCATGACGTCGCTGGTGCTTGACCTGCGCGGCAATCCGGGCGGATTGCTCGCTCAGGGCGTCGCGGTCGCCGATCTCTTCCTCGACCGTGGACAACGTATCGTATCCACGAAGGGTCGCCTGCCGTCGGCCACGGTGTCGTACGTAGACGATGCGGCGCAGCGGTGGCCGCATTTGGCCGTGGTCGTCATCGTCAATGGCAATACCGCGAGCGCCGCCGAGATCGTCGCTGGCGCCTTGCAGGATCATGATCGCGGCGTCGTGATCGGTCGTCCGAGTTACGGAAAGGGAAGCGCCCAGAGCGTCATTCCGCTGGACAGCGGTGCGGCGATCAAATTGACGAACGCACGATGGTTTACCCCAGCCGGTCGCAGCATTGAGCGTCCTCACCTTCGCAGCGCGGATGCGTTGAGCGCCGACACGGCACGACCTCGCTTCAAGACCGACCGGGGTCGGGTCGTGGAGGGCGGGGGCGGGATCATTCCCGACCTCCTGGCCGGAGAGAGCAGTGTTCCGGCGAATGAACGTCGATGGGTGGAGGCCGTGGGGGCTCGCCTCACCAGCTTTCGCGATGCGCTGACATCGTACGTCGCGCAGGTCGCGCCGCAGGTCCACGTGAAAGACCCGGAATTTATCGTTACGGCGGAGCTGCGCGAGGGGCTCTGGCGCGCGATGGTACGGCGGGGGCTCATCCTGCCCCGAGACGTGTACAACGAGGCGCACGATGCCATTGATCGTGTACTGGGTCGCGAGATCGCGCGGGAGCTCTTCGGATTTGCCGGCGAGCAACGACGAATCGTGCGTGGCGATCCCGTCATTTCAAAGGCACTCGCGCTGCTGAGCGGTGTTAAGGAACCGGATGCGCTGTTCGACCGCGTCGCCAGACGAGGAACGGTCGATACCTTGGGCACCGCGAAGTAAGCGAGCGCTGCTCCTTGCTCGTCAGGGCACTCCGCCGAGCACGGAGGCCTGATCGACGATTCGCACACCCGGGGGTGGAATGAAACTCAGGCCCCCCGCCGGCATCGGGACGTCGAACCGCACCGAGGTGAAGCGCAGGCGCCGCACCAGTCCGCTCGGCTCGACAGCCTCGAGTTGCCTGAGGATGCCGTCGCCGGGCGAGACCCAGAGTTTCGCACGGGTGAAAGGTGCGTTGGTGTTCTTTGGGGTGAGCACGTAGACCGCCGCGAACGATCCACCCAGGGTTTCGTCGGGCGTCCTCGAAATGGCGTAGTGATTTCGAGGAGTATTGAGCAGCTCCGAGAAAAAGTCGAGGCCGGCGCCCGCCGCAGCGGGCATCTTCATGACCTGTCCCTTCGCCGTGCTGGGCAGGTAAACCCACAGGACCTTGCCGTCGTTCACTATCGCGTCACCGGCGGGGTCGGTGAACCGGAGCGCGAAGTGCGCTGCACCCTGCTGCAGGAACTCGCCGATTGCCACGCGAGACGATTGCGTTGCGGGGTTCGTCAACGTCTGATCGAACTTGGCCCGCAGTGAACGCGCCTGCTGATATCGGTGCACCGCACGATCGAGTGCGGCGGCGGAAGTGTCCTGCGACCCGAGCCCCCTCCAGGCGACGACACAATAAATCATGGCGCGTGCCGTGGCACGCACCCTCGGCCACTGGCTTCGGCCGCCGCCGCGCGCCATCAGCCGACCGCTGCGACGGTGCCCATGATCTGGCGGTCGACGGCGTCGGCCACGCGACGCAGTGCGATCATCAGCTCCTCGAACTGACCGGGAGTCAGTGACTGGGCCCCGTCCGAGAGCGCCTTATCCGGATGAGGGTGCACCTCGACGATGACGCCGTCGGCTCCCGCCGCCACTGCAGCCCGCGCCATCGGGAGCACCTTGTCTCGACGCCCGGTGCCGTGGCTGGGGTCCGCTACAATGGGAAGGTGAGAGAGCTGTTGCACCACAGGGATCGCGGTGAGATCGAACAGGTTGCGTGACGTACTGTCGAAGCTGCGCAGCCCCCGCTCACAAAGGATCACGTGCGGATTACCTTCGCTCAGGATGTACTCCGCGCTCAGCAGCAGATCCTGAATAGTTGCGGCCATGCCTCGCTTCAGAAGCACCGGTTTGCCGATGCGCCCGACGGTCTTGAGCAGCGAGTAGTTCTGCATGTTGCGGGCGCCGATCTGAATGCAGTCCGCGAACTCCGCCACGAGGTGCGCGCCTTCGTCATCCATCGCTTCGGTCACGATGGCAAGCCCGGACTCACGTTTGGCGAGCGACAGCAGCTCGAGTCCCTGCTTTCCGAGTCCCTGGAAGGAATACGGCGAACTGCGCGGCTTGAACGCTCCGCCGCGGAGTGCCACCGCGCCTGCAGATTTCACGGCACGGGCCGCCGCGAGAATCTGTGCTTCGGATTCAACCGAGCACGGACCGGCGATCACCGGAATATCATCACCTCCGAAACTCACGCCCGGCGCAATCGTGACGATCGATTTCTCCGCCTTCCACTCCCGGGAGACCTGTTTGTAGGGATTGGAAACGTGAATTACCCGTTCCACGCCCGGCAATTCGACGATCAGCGAATCGTCGACAGTACCGTCGTTGCCGACCAGCCCCACGGCCGTCCGCTGCGCGCCCGGCATCGGAGCCGGGGTGTAACCCATCGCCCGGATGGTGTCACATACGCGATTGATGTCGGCCTGGCTGGCCACATGTGACATGACGACTAACATTGGCATTCCTCGGAAAAATCAGGGCAAACGAGAAATATATACCGGCTTCGTGCCAAGGCGGGACCAGTCATCGCCCCCTCCAGAGCACCTTCTGCGTCGACGTCACCCCATCCCCGCGAAAGCGTATCACATACACTCCCAGAGGCACCTCCCGCCCGCGGTCGTCACGCCCGTCCCAGGTGAGTCGTTCGTCGCAGCCCGTGTCGCTTCCCACAGCCGCACGGCCATAGCGACTCGGCGGAAAGAGTGGCCCCAGTCCGCGGCCCGGCATGATCCGCGCCACGTGATTGCCCCGAAGATCGAGGATTTCGATTTTTACTTCCGCAAGCGCCCGGAGGTCGAACCAGATGCAGGTGGCCGCCACGCGCTCGCTCGGGAAAGGATTCGGGAAAGGTCGATACAGGATCGTTGCACCGGGTGAGTTCGGATCCAGAATCACGAAGGTGAGGAAACTGTTCACCTTCACGCTGTCCCCCGTCGAGAGCTTGCCGATGACAGCCCAGGTATACGGCGTATTCGACTCCAGGTCGACGTCCATCGTGAAGATGGTGTCGCTGAGTGTCGCGCTCCGTACGATTAATCCGTCAATCTTTCGTGAGATACTGAGCTGGTAGGTCCACGGAAGGACTGGAGGTCGAACCGCAGCGCTCGACCAGAGAAACGTCGGTCGTTTGGTATCGACGGTTGAACCGTTCCGGTTGTTCGGACTGAGCAGCGTCAACCAGGTGGCGGTCGTTCGCGGTCCTTCGGCGTTGCTCAGCACCGGTCGGCCCTGCGCGGTCAACACGCGACCCCGCCACCATATGCGCACCCGCTCCGGCAACAATCGCGGCACGACGATCAGCGCCGAGGTCACTCCGCTCACCGTGGTGTCGACCAGCAGCGGGCCCGTGAAGTCCGCCTGCGTCGCGATCTGCAGGCTGAGGCGGAGTGGAAGTTCAGCAGCGGCGAAGCCCGTCGCGGTGATCGTGAACCCAGGTGTACCTTCGCGGATCGGGTTGCCCGACGGACCCTCGACTGAGACCGATCCGCTTCCCTGCGCACCCAGCGGGAGCACCGCGATGAACAACGCGGCGCTCCAGCGCATCAGGCCGCCGCTGGCGGCTGCTGGTTATCCACCGCCGGCCCGCGCATGCGTACACTGACGAGCGACGAGACGCCGGGCTCCTGCATGGTGACGCCGTATACGGCGTCGGCCGCTTCGGTCGTGGTGCGCGGGTTGTGCGTGATCACGATAAACTGCGTGTGCACCTTGAACTGGTTCAGCATCTTTACGAACCGACCGACGTTAGCGTCGTCGAGCGGCGCATCCACTTCATCAAGCAGGCAGAAGGGGCTCGGCTTTGTGAGGAAAATGCCAAAGAGCAGCGAGAGTGCCACGAGGGCGCGCTCGCCGCTCGACAGGAGATGGATGCGCTGCGTCTTTTTGCCGCGCGGAGAGGCGTGAATTTCGATGTCGCAATCGAGCGGCGCGTCCTGATTCTCAAGGCGCAAGTCGCACTCTCCGCCGCCAAAGAGCGTCAGAAAGATATGGCGAAAATGGCTGCGAACCTCCTCAAATGTCTTCAGGAACATTTCCCGCGCCGTGACGTCAATTTCACGAATCGCCTGCTGCAGAGATTGTTGCGCGGCGCCGAGATCGTGGCGTTGGCCCTGCAGGAAGTCCAGACGCTTACTCTCCTCCTGATGCTCTTCAATCGCCAGAGGATTGACCGGGCCAAGCGTTTCGAGCTGGCTCCGCAGCTGCTCCGCCTCCGCCTTCAAAGTCTGGTCGTCGATCTCCAGTGGCGTGTATTCACCGAGGAGCGTGTCGAGCGGCCGTCGCCATTCGGTCTCGAGCCTCTCCTTGACGGCGG
>JRHI01002764.1_pt1 | contig 11474 bp, 2 predicted proteins | sample 215371 | NCBI WGS metagenome assembly JRHI01 (sample SAMN02929681, study PRJNA255918) | sediment metagenome | biome: cave system; feature: Ice Cave; material: Sediment; isolation source: sediment from deep within a dark volcanic ice cave with no known source of... ... | reverse complement strand
GGCGAAACTGACATCAGCGTGTGGAAGAAAAAACTTGATTGGCTGGCAGAGCGCGGCGGCATGGCGTTACTCAACACGCATCCGGACTACATGTGCTTCGAAGGCCGCAAGAACAGAGACCAGTTCCCCGTCGCGTTCTACGAAGAATTCCTAAGCTATGCGCGTGAGAAATACGCGGATGCGTTCTGGTCCGCGAACCCTCGCGAGGTTTCCCGCTATTATTGCGCGAACATGCCGCTGGAAGCGCGCAATTCACGGAAGAAAGTTTGCATGCTGGTACACAACACCTATGAAACAGATAACCGGGTGCGGCGCTACGCGGAAGCGCTGGCCAAGCGTGGCGATCAGGTTGAGGTGATCGCGCTGGCCGGCGGACGTGTTCCGTTAGGTATGGAGGAAATAAGCGGCGTCACGGTCTTCCGGGTGCAATATCGCGTGCGGAATGAACGCGGAAAGTGGACGTACGCGTGGCGCTTGTTGCGGTTCCTGCTGGTGTCGTCGGTTTTTCTGACGCGCCGCCATCACCGCATGCGTTATGACGTGATCCATGTGCACAACATTCCGGACTTTTTGGTGTTCGCTGCGTGGTATCCCAAGATGACTGGCGCGCGCATCATCCTGGATATTCACGACATCGTACCGGAATTGTTTGCCGATAAATTCGATGCCAACCCGGGCAACATGTACCTCGATTTGCTGAAATTCATTGAAAAGGCTTCCGCAGCGTTTGCCGATTACGTGATCGTCTCCAACCATTTGTGGTACGAAAAATTAGTTATACGCTCGGTCCGCAAAGAAAAATGTTCTGTTTTTCTCAATCACGTTGATCCTGCTCTTTTTTATCGCCGCGACCGCACCCGCAAAGACGACAAATGCGTCATTATCTTCCCCGGGAGCTTTCAATGGCACCAGGGACTGGATATTGCCATTGAGGCTTTCGCGCTGGTGTACAAACGAATACCTAACGCGGAGTTCCACATTTACGGCGGGGGAGATGAGAAATCGGAATTGGAGGCGCTGACGGAGCGGCTGGGTCTGCATGGAAAAGTAAAATTTCCTGGCAGCGCTGCGCTCGAAACCATAGCGAATGTTATCTCGAACGCCGATCTTGGGGTGGTTCCAAAGCGCGCAGATTCCTTCGGAAATGAAGCTTACAGCACGAAAATCATGGAATTCATGTCGCAGGGTGTGCCGGTAGTGCTGTCCCGCACAAAGATCGACAGTTTCTACTTTGACGATTCGGTGGTGCGTTTTTTTGAGTCGGGAGACGTGCAAGCCCTTGCCGAGGGAATGATCGAGGTCCTCGAGAATCAGCCACTGCGTGAAAAACTGATCGCCGGTGGATTTCGCTACGTCGATCTCCATAGCTGGGAGCGGAGAAAACACGAGTATTTGAATCTGGTGGATTCGCTGTCAACCGAGGTTTTCCCAAGTGGTGATTCGCAACTGACCGAGCCTGTTCATGCAGATCGGTGAGATTGCGCTAACAACTTGCGCGCTTCTTAGTGCCCACTTGGAACATAGATGCGCCAAGACGAACTACCATCGTTCTGCGGCCTGAGCGCCTGCGAAGCGTGAAGCCAGTCTCGGTGCATAACCGGAAAGCGAGATACTCTATGAACATTTCCATTGAACGCCGCGAGAAACTAACCTACGAGGAATTTGCAAAAGATTATCTTTACGCTAACACGCCGGTGATCGTGACAGACGCCCTTCGCGATTGGAAGGCGCTGCAGCGCTGGACTCCCGAATTCTTTAAACGAGAATTCGGTACAATGAAGTTCAGCCTGGACGACACTTCGAAGGCCGGATTCAAATACCCGGGGCAGCAAAATGGTCCGGTCGAATACACGATGGATCGCTTCATCGATCGCGTTCTTTCTTCGACGGAAGAGAATCCGGCACCATATTTCCGCAATCAGATCCTTTACGAATTATTCCCATCGTTAAAGCAAGACATAGAACCGCTTCCGGAATATTTTCAACCAAACTGGCTGCCTGATCATTACATGGTCAAGTATGTGAATAAGGTGTTAAACCGCGGAGCAGCGCTCGAGCTCTACATCGGAGGACAGGGTGGAGCTTTTCCAGTATTGCATTATGACGGCGCCGGAAGCCACGCATTCCTGATGCAGATATACGGCCAGAAAAGATTCATCATCTACCCTCCAAGCCAGGAACTGTTTCTTTATCCCTCACCGGATAAACAAAACTTTTCCCTGATAAGCAACATCTACAATCCCGATCTCGAGAAATTCCCGCTGTTCACAAAAGCGGAGCCCACCGTCTTCATTCTGGAACCCGGGGAAATGCTGTTTATTCCCAGTCACTGGTGGCATACCACCAAGATGTTATCTCCGAGCATTTCCATTTCGGTTAACGTGCTGAATCAATCGAATTGGCACGAACTCGTCAACTTTGTATCCATGCGGAGACGAAATCCATTAGTGTCGTTTGCCAGCCGCGTGTACCTCACTGGCGCGGGGGCAAAGAGATCATGGCGCGATCGTGGTTGGCGCAAACGCGCCCAAAAATCCGTCGGCTCCGATCGCTAAAGTATATGCGGGCGTAATTTAACTTGCCTTTGATAAGTCCGCTTCAGCCTTCACTACTTGGGAGTTTTTCGAAGTATTAAACCGACATGAATCGCATTCCCCTTCCCGACGCCTTCCCGCTATCCCCGATGCAGCAGGGGATGTTGTTCCATTATTTGCAGGATCCGCACTCCGGCGTAGACATCGAGCAAATTGTGCTTCATTTGCCGGAACCTATTGATCCCCGCCGGTTGGAACTGGCCTGGCAGTGGCTGGTGCGGCGCCATGATGTTTTGCGCACGAAATTTCTCTGGGGCGGTGCCGAGACACAGCAAGAGGCGATGCCCGATGTAGTGGTGCCATTTGTAGTTGAAGTTGCGCACGGATTGCCGGAGTCTGATCAACGCGAACGACTGAAGGTGTTCCTACAGACTGATCGCGTCCGCGGCTTTGATCTGCGCGCCGCTCCCATGCTCCGACTAACCCTTTTTGAATGGGGTGAAGCGTCTTTCTCATTAGTGTGGACTTTCCACCATGTGTTGTTAGATGGAAGGTCCTATCCCACCCTGCTTCGCGAAGTTTTTGAAGCGTACTCGGAACTTGCCACAGGAGATGTCTCCGAGCGCGCGCAGCCATCGCCCTACCGCCGATACATTGAGTGGCTGCAAAAAGAGAATTTCAATGCGGCAGAATTGTTCTGGAAAAAACAGCTTACCGGTTTTACCGCCGCGACGCCGCTGGTGGTGGACCGCCAAGCGTCGACGTACGGCGATACCTACCAACAAGGCGAAGCGTGGGAAAAGATAGACTCGGCGACGACTGCCCGGTTGCGAAAATTGGCACAGACTCATGACCTGACACTCAACTCTATCGTGATGGGCGCCTGGGCCACGCTCCTTCATCGGTATTCTGGAGAAGAAGATATTGTGTTTGCCGCGACGCGTGCTTGCCGCAAGTCTTCGGTGCCGGATGCGGCGGAAACAATAGGGCTATTTATCAATACGGTTCCAGTGCGGGTAAAAATCAGCGATGACGACGCACTGATTTCGGTTTTCAGGAACATCCGAAAGCTCTGGCTGGAGATCCGTCCGTTCGAACACACTCCACTGGCGCGCGTAAAAGCCGTCAGCCAAGTTCGACCGTCGCAGCCGTTGTTCGAAACTCTTCTGGTATTTGAAAATTACCGGCTCGACACCGTCATGCGCTCGCTGGGCGGACAATGGGCGAAGAGAAACGTTGAGGTGCACGAGCTCACGAATTTTCCGATCACGTTGGCGGCTTACGATGGAGAAGAGCTCGCTTTCAAGATTGAGTTTGACCGTCGTCGACTCGATCACGCTACCGTTCGGAGAATGCTTGGGCATTTGCGGTATTTGCTGGAAGGCATTGCGCTAAATCCCAGCGCGTTAGTGCGGGACATCCCTCTGATAACTGAAGCTGAGCGCAGGGAGTTTATGGAGAAATCTAACGAGCCCGCGCAGGGTACAGCCAGCCTCTTACCAATGGATGGCAAGGCCACGTTGCACGAATTGTTCGAAGACCAGGTTGCCCGCCGACCTGATGCAGTGGCCTTAACGTGCGATGGAGTGTCGCTGACCTACGCACAAGTCAATGCGCAAGCAAACCGCGTGGCCCGTCGGCTAGTCGACTACGGCGCGAAACCTGACACGCTGGTTGGTCTTTGCCTGGAACGCACCAACGAAATGGTCATCGCCATTTTGGCGATTCTCAAGTCCGGTGGAGCATACTTACCGATCGACTTGGCATATCCCGCGGACCGGCTTGCATTCATGCTGGAAGATGCCCAGGCTCCGGTATTGTTAACGCAGCGGAAACTAACCCGCAAATTACCATCGACCAAAGCAAGCGTACTTTGCATTGAAGAAGTTTTTGACTCACCTGCAGATCCACAAGAGACGCGGAACTTGCCGCCAATCTCAGGGCCAGAGAACCTGGCCTACGTTATCTACACTTCTGGAACAACCGGTAAACCCAAGGGCTCATTAATCACGCACAGGAACGTCGCTCGCCTGTTTCCCGCCACTGAGCACTGGTACAAATTCGATGAGCATGATGCCTGGACACTATTTCATTCCTGCGCATTTGATTTCAGTGTGTGGGAAATTTGGGGCGCACTGCTCTATGGTGGCCGCGTCGTGGTGGTACCTTTCATGGTCAGCCGATCACCGGAGGCGTTTTACGAACTGCTGGCTAGAGAAAGAGTGACGGTTCTCAATCAAACCCCGTCGGCGTTTCGACAACTTATGCAGGCCGAAGAATCGTTGGGCCAGAAAGAACTCGCCTTGCGTTATGTAATATTTGGTGGCGAAGCGCTGGAAATGCAAAGCCTGCGCCCCTGGTTCGAGAGGCATGGAGACGAACAGCCTCGTCTCGTGAATATGTATGGCATCACCGAAACGACAGTGCACGTGACGTATCGTCCGCTGTCGAAGGGTGACCTGAACTCCGGCAGTGTCATTGGCGTTCCGATTCCCGATCTGCGGATCTACATTTTGGATAAACACGGACAACTTGTGCCCATCGGCGTGCCGGGAGAAATGCATGTTGGCGGCGCGGGCCTGGGTCGCGGATATTTGCGGCGCCCCGAGCTTACCTCCGAACGATTCCTTCCCGACCATGTCTCGGGCCACGCGGACTCTCGGCTGTACAAAACGGGCGATTTGGCGCGGTTTTTACCTGGTCGGGACATTGAATACCTCGGCCGCATCGACCAGCAGGTCAAAATTCGTGGCTTCCGCATAGAGCTTGGGGAAATCGAGTCGGTGCTCTCACATCACCCGGCCGTGCGGGCTTCGGTCGTCACGGTGCGTGAGGATGAACCGGGCGTTAAGCGACTGGTGGCCTATCTCGTCACCTCTCATCCGCGACCAGAGGTAAGCAGCCTCCGCGAACATCTGAAACAAAAGGTCCCCGATTATATGGTGCCGGCAGCTTTCGTATTCTTGGAAAAGTTGCCTTTAACTGCCAGCGGCAAAGTGGATCGCAAAGCGCTGCCGATTCCCGAACGACAACGTCCTGAACTGGCCCGCCAATATATTGCCCCGCGAACGGCGGCGGAAAAAACGTTAACCGCGATCTGGTCAAAGGCCTTGCGCGTGGAGCAGGTGGGGATCAACGATAATTTTTTTGAATTGGGCGGTGATTCGATTCTGAGCATTCAGATCATTTCATCGGCGCGACGCGAAGGGCTGAAGCTCACGCCTAAATTATTGTTCGCGAACCAGACGATCGCGGCATTGGCGGCCGTGGCAGGCGTGGCGGACGAGGAAAAGGCTTCAGACGAAATAATTACTGGCGACGTTCCACTAACGCCGATCGAACATTGGTTCTTCGAACAAAACCTGGTGGATTTGCAGCATTACAATCAGGCGTTTCTTTTTGAGGTGACCGAAACGCTGGACCGTGCGCTGCTCGAAGCGGCGCTTGGCGAATTGAGCCGTCATCACGATGCGCTGCGACTGCGTTATGTTCACGAAGAAAACAATTGGAGGCAATACTACTCCACGGCTGCGGAGCCCGCACCGCTGGCGTGGATTGATATTCCCAAACTCCCGGGAGCCGAGCAACGCGCGGCAATAGAATCAATTTGCGCCACGCAACAAGCCAGTCTCAATCTGCAAAACGGACCGCTCTGGCGAATCGTTTATTTCAACCTGGGTGCAGACCAGCCGGGCCGGCTGCTTTTTGTGGTGCATCACCTGGCGGTAGACGGAATTTCCTGGCGTCCGCTGCTCGAAGATCTGGAAACCGCGTACCACCAACTTAAAGCAAAAGAAAAAGTGTCATTGCCGGCCAAAACGGCGCCGTACAAACTCTGGGCGGATCGACTGCAACAATTCGCGAAGTCGGAATCGGTGAAAAAAGAATTGCCCTTCTGGATATCCGCCACCGATCCCGTCGCAGTGGCGGCGGCGTTGAAACCGTTGGCGATGGACGCACCTGCGTCCGCTTCAAACACCGAAGGCGCGGCAAGAAAAGTGAAGGTCACGCTGGACGCTGACGCGACGCAGGCATTGCTGCAAACCGTTCCCGCGGTCTACAACACGCAAATCAACGATGTGCTGCTGACTGCCTTGGCACGCTCTTGGAGCAAATGGACCGGGACCCGTTTGCTATACGTAAACCTGGAAGGCCACGGCCGGGAAAATTTGTTCGAAGACGTGGACATTTCCAGAACAGTTGGTTGGTTCACTTCGATTTTCCCGGTTCGGCTGGAGTTGAACGATTCCGGCGATCCCTGGCGCCCCGGCGAAGCTCTTAAATCCGTGAAAGAACAGATGCGGCGCATTCCCCAACGCGGCGTCGGTAACGGGATCCTTCGTTATTTGAGCGAAGACGGCGAGCTCTCTTCGCGGCCCGAACCCGCCATGGTCTTCAATTACTTCGGGCAATTCGATCAGGCCGTCGCGGCTTCAAAACTGTTTCGTTTTGCCGCCGAGTCAAGCGGCCCTTGGCACAGTCCCCGACAGAAACGCTGCCACGTTCTTGAAATGAATGGCTTGATCATGGACAGCAAGCTCGAATTTGAGTGTGGTTACCATCCGACCCTCTACGACGAAAAAACGATGCAGCATTTCGCCGCTGAATTTCTGCAAGCACTGAAAGAAGTAATCGCTCATTGCCAGTCGCCGCAAGCCGGCGGCCGCACTCCTTCGGACTTCCCGCTGGCGCACCTTGATCAGGCTTCGCTCGATCACCTGCTCACTGAGCAACGCGACGTGGAAGACATGTACCCGCTTTCGCCGATTCAAACGCTATTCTTTTCCGCCAATCATGGCACCGCGCAATCAGGCTTCGATCAATGGCATTGCACGTTGAATGGACAATTGCAGGTGGCGGAGTTTGAACGCGCCTGGACTGAAACCATTCGCAGGCACACTATTCTTCGCTCCACGGTGCTTAGCGCTGGATTGCCCGAGCCGTTGCAAGTGGTTCATCGCGAAATACGGCTGCCCTGGACTACTGAGGATAGGCGCAACATTCCGAGGGAACAACAGCGTGCGCACTGGGACAGTTTGCTGAAACAGGACCGCACGGAACCACTGGATTTAGCGCAAGCGCCCGCAATGCGCTTCAGGCTCGTTCGTCTCGCAGACGACAAGTGGAAATTTTTATGGACTGTTCCGGCGCTGCTTCTCGACGGTTGGTCGTGGCCTTTGGTTTTCCGCGACGCCAGCCAGCTTTACGAAGCCTACGCGAGAAATGTTTCGCCGCAACTGGAATCCGCCCGCCCCTATCGCGAGTATCTGCAATGGCTGAATAGACAAACAACCGCGGAGTCATCGAAATTCTGGCAGGACCAACTGTCCGGATTCCGCAAGCCCACTTCGCTACCCGGTGAAACGCCAGAGCCCGGCGACGGCGACCGATACGCGCAATATGTAGTGGAACTGTCAACGGAAACCAGCAACGCATTGCAGACCGCTGCGCGGCGGCTGCAGGTTACGCTTAATGCGCTGGTGCAAGGCGCGTGGTCGCTGCTTTTGAGCCGGCAGAGCGGCGAGACGGATGTGATCTTTGGCGCGGCGTTTTCCGGACGGCCGACGGACTTGCCTGGGGCGGAATCCATCGTCGGTCCATTCACAAATAACTTGCCGGTGCGCATAGGGGTGAATGGCGAGGACACCGCGGGGGAGTTTTTCCGCAAAGTCCACCATCGTCTCCTGGAAGTGAGCGCGTTTCAGTTCACGCCATTGATGGAGATACAACGCAGCAGTGAAGTGCCCTGGCGGTATCGGCTTTTCGACAGCCTGATCGTTTTTCAAAACTACCTGGTGGACGATTCGGCGCGGCGTCTCGGCGGACAATTGGAGATCGCGGATTTTTCGGGGCCTATTCATTCCAACTACCCAGTGATGTTACTTGCGGAGCCGGGCACGGCGCTTCGCTTAACGCTGATTTACGATCGCAAAAGCGTCTCCCCTAAAATGATGGAACGCTGGGGACGCGATCTCGAAATCATTCTGGAATGGGCACCGGTGTTTTTCGACAAGCGTGTAGCGGAATTGCAAGGATTGTTGTCTCCACAGGCGACGCAGATTGCGAAACCCGCGCTGGTGTCGGCTGCGCAATCGCAAAACTTCATGCCGGCGCAAACGGAGATGGAACATAGCGTCGCGTCGGTGTGGCAGAAAATGTTTGGACTGGAGCAGGTCAACGTAGAAGCCAATTTCTTTGAATTGGGCGGGCACTCGCTACTTTTGGTACAGATGCACAGCCTTCTGCGAGAGAAGCTAAAGTCGGAATTCCCCATCGTGGCGCTTTTCGAACACCCTACCGTCCGAGCCTTGGCGCGGCATCTCAGCCCACCCACTACTTCGGCAGATAAGGGGGAACAATTGAGAGAGCGGGCCCAACGCCAGAAAAAAGCGCTGGCGCAGATGCGTGTTCCACTAAAAAAGTGACGCCGGGCGCCTTCAGACGGAATGAGCATTTTAGGGAAGTAAATATCTCTCGGGCTGAGAATCTGAACACAATTTATTCATGATTCACCTTAAGTCTCGCGCTATCATTAAGTAAGGCCACTTCAAGTGGCCCGAAAGTTGCACTGGACCACTGGGCGAATCCACACCGGCCACAGCTTCATCCAAATGACCTATAGGGACTCTTGGGAATGAACGACCAGCCACAAGACGAACAGCAATACGAAGGCATAGCGATTGTTGGTATGGCCGGACGCTTTCCCGGAGCGGAGAGCATCGAGGAATTCTGGGCGAACCTCGTGGCCGGCCGCGAAGCTGTGTCGTTTTTTGATGATTCCGAGCTGACCGCTTCGGGCCTGGATCCGGTAGAACTGAAACGCCGAGGGCAGTATGTCCCCGCTCGCGGAGTTTTGAAGGATGCCGATTGTTTTGATGCTGCATTTTTCGGAGTGAACCCCAAAGAAGCGGAAGTGATGGACCCGCAGCAGCGCGTGTTTCTGGAGGCCTGCTGGGTAGCGCTGGAGCGCGCAGGTTACGCGCCCGACAAAATGCGCGGATCAGTAAGCGTGTTTGCCGGCGCAAGTACAAACACCTATGTCCAGCACGCGCTGGAACCCCGGCCGGAGCTGATGGAACTGGTTGGGCCGGACCTGATCATGTATGGAAACGATAAGGACTACCTGGCGACCCGCGTGGCTTACAAGCTTGGGCTCAAGGGCCCGGCACTGAATGTCAGCACCGCTTGCTCTACATCTCTGGTTGCGGTGGGCCAGGCTTGCCAGTCGCTGCTGACCTATCAATGCGATGTCGCTTTAGCCGGTGGCGTGTCGGTCCGAGTGCCGCAACAGCGCGGCTATTACTACGACGAGGGCAACATCGGCTCCCCGGACGGGCACACGCGAACGTTCGACGCCAAAGGTGAAGGAACGGTTTTCAGCAACGGTGTCGGCGTGGTCGTTCTCAAGCGCCTTGACGAGGCTGTAAAAGACGGCGATCAGATTTATGCAGTGATTAAGGGTATCGGACTGAATAACGATGGCTCCCAGCGCGTCAGCTTCGGCGCTCCCGGAGTCGAAGGCCAATCGGAAGCCATTGCCATGGCGCACGCGCTGGCAGGCGTCGACCCGGAAACGATCACGTACGTGGAGGCTCACGGCACAGCTACGCCGCTCGGGGACCCCATCGAAGTCGCGGGATTGACGAAAGCGTTTCGCATGGGCACGCAGGCGAAACAATTTTGCGGCATCGGTTCCGTCAAAACGAATGTAGGTCACCTAGATGTGGCCGCAGGCGTTGCCGGTTTGATCAAAACGGCGCTGGCGCTGCACCATAAAATTATTCCCGCGAATTTGCACTTCACGAAGCCCAACCCGAAACTCGAAATTGAAAAAAGCCCGTTCTACGTCAATGCCACGTTGCAGGAATGGAGTACCAAGCCGGATGTGCCACGGCGAGCCGGAGTAAGTTCCTTTGGAAGCGGCGGAACCAACGCACACCTGGTTGTGGAGGAAGCGCCGCAACTGTCGCCGTCCAGCTCGTCACGGCCATGGCAGTTGCTGTGCTTGTCGGCGAAGACGCCGGACGCGCTGGATCGTGCAACCGCAAACTTGTCGCAACACCTGAAGCAGATCGCCGGACGCAGCGAAGGCGCAGGACAACTTCGCGAACTCGCGGATACGGCCTTTACATTGAAAACCGGACGCAGCGAATTTGCTCACCGCCGTGTGGTCGCTTGCGCGGAAACAGCGGAGGGTGCCGCGGCGTTGGACGCCAAAGACCCGAAACGTGTTTTCACGCACCACCAGCAACTCAACAATCCTCCTGTGGTTTTCATGTTTCCCGGACAGGGCGCGCAATATGCCGGGATGGGAGCGGAACTTTATCGCACGGAGCAGACGTTTCGCGCGGAAGTAGATCGCTGCGCGGAATTGCTGAAGCCTCTTCTGAAAAACGATATTCGCACGATTATGTTTCCGGCGGCAGGCGCGGAAAAAGAAGCCGACGAACTTCTGGTGCAAACGCGATTTACGCAGCCGGCTTTGTTTGTCATTGAGTACGCGCTGGCGAAATTGTGGATGTCGTGGGGCGTGAAGCCTGCGGGGATGATTGGTCACAGCGTCGGGGAGTACGTAGCAGGTTGCCTGGCGCGGGTATTCACGCTGGAAGATACGCTGACACTTATCGCACGGCGCGCCGAATTAGTGCAGGCGCAGCCGGGCGGAACGATGCTCGCGATTCGCCTGCTTGAACAGGAAGTCTTGCCGCTGCTCAACGCACAACTAACGATTGCGGCGATTAATTCCCCGAATTTGTGCGTGGTTTCCGGGCCTTACGATGCCGTCGCTGAACTGGAAAAAACGCTCGCGACACAAAAGGTGGCGGCGCGGCGGCTGCAGACATCGCACGCATTTCATTCTCCGATGATGGAGCCGGTGCTGGCGCCGTTCACGGAACTGCTGCGCAAGATAAAATTTGGCGAACCGCAGATACCTTACGT
>JRHI01002763.1_pt1 | contig 11481 bp, 8 predicted proteins | sample 215371 | NCBI WGS metagenome assembly JRHI01 (sample SAMN02929681, study PRJNA255918) | sediment metagenome | biome: cave system; feature: Ice Cave; material: Sediment; isolation source: sediment from deep within a dark volcanic ice cave with no known source of... ... | reverse complement strand
AATCTAGTTGACGTTAGACATACGTTGCGATTGGTCATCAACTTGCCTCTCCTGGGGCGTCACCGCGAGGGTCGAGCTTCGACCGAACCAGTGCCACCAGTTCCGGGATGGATCGACAGACCTTAGCCCGGTGTCGCGCAGAAAAGCCCCAACCCAGGCAGTCATTGCTCGGAAATCTTACAGTGGTCGTGGACGAAAAGCAATCATGGATCTCCGTAATGATAGAAAATCTGTCACCGGCCGCAGGGCAGGATCGCCGCGGAGCCGTGCGAAGCCCAAATCGTCTCCGAATCAGCACGCGGCAAGACGACCCGCTAACATGTGAGCCGGCCCGAACACTGCTCCACTGTCCGCCGAGGAAATACGGTCACGGCTTCGCCGAGGGCGCCGCCGCCTGGACCACCCCGTTCGCCGCCGGAGCGTGGAGCAACGCGGCGGGGACGGCGTCGATTGCAACCGGCTGAGCTGCCCGCGGGTGCCCGGGGATCGCTTGCCGGGGGCGGATGCACCGGCAGTCGCCCATGACGCGGATCGTTTGCGCCACGTTGCCGCTCGCGCGGAGATGCTCGGGCGTTGTCGGGCCGAGACGCGGGGGCGGTGAGCAGCGCTCCGACCGACACCACCCATTCGGGTCACCTGAGCCTGTATTAGCGCACCGTCTTCAGCATGATCGTTGGCTTGCGCGGCTTGTTGGCGGCTTCGACGCTCAGGCGGCCGGCGACACGCCCTGCCGCGTGCCGGAATGCGCGGCCGGTCAGCGAGTCGGGGGCGGCCGCGACGACCGGGACGCCCTCATCGCCGCCCTCGCGCACCCTCGTCTCGATCGGGATCTGACCGAGGAGCTCGACGCCGTGCCGCTCGGCGGTGCGCTTGCCACCACCGGAGCCAAAGATGTCGTGGACCTCGCCGCACCCCGGACAGACGAAGCCACTCATGTTCTCGATGATGCCCAGGATTGGCGTCTTCACCTCCTGGAACATCTTCAGCCCCTTCACCGCGTCGACCAGCGCCACCTCCTGCGGCGTGGTCACGATCACCGCGCCGGAGATCGGGATCTTCTGGACGAGGGTGAGCTGGACGTCGCCCGTGCCGGGCGGCAGGTCGATCACCAGATAATCGAGGTTGCCCCAGTCGACGTCGTTGAGGAACTGCGTGATGAGCTGGGCCACCAGCGGGCCGCGCCAGATCAGCGCCTTGTCGGGGTCGAGCAGGAAGCCGATGCTCATCAGCGTCACGCCGTGCGCCTCCAGCGGCACGATCTTGTTGTTGCGCATCAGCGGCTTGTCGTGGACGCCCATCATCAACGGGATGCTCGGCCCGTAGACATCGGTGTCGAGCAGACCGACCGCGGCGCCCGCCTGCGCCAGCGCTGTGGCGATATTGACCGCGACGGTCGACTTGCCGACGCCGCCCTTGCCGGAGGCGACCGCGATCGTGTTCTTGACACCCTTGATCGGCTGCGCCTCGCTCTTGCCGCCGCCGCTGGCACGGACGCGCGAGCTCCACTTGAAGCTCACCTCGCCCACGGCGGGGATGACGGCCAGCGCCGCGGTGAGGTCGTCGGAGATCTTGCCCCGCAGCGGGCAGGCCGGAGTCGTCAGCTCAATGTGAATCCTGACGTTGCGGCCCTCGATCTCGACGTCCGGGATCATCCCCAGATCGACCAGCCCGCGCCCGATCTCTGGGTCCTTGACGGGCCGGATCGCCTCGATGATCTGCTCTTTGGTCAGCTCCGCCTGACCCGACGTGGTGATCGACATGGTGTGCCCTCTAGCGGTGGAATGGGTCTCGATGCGATCGAACATGACGCGCTCGCGCACGAGCAAGTGTACTCTCTGGGCTCAGCGGGAACGGGTGCCGGACGGACCCGCGCTACGACCGCGGGGGCGAGCCCGCCGGACGACGCTTGGTACTTCGACCAGGGCGGCGACCACGGACGGCGATCAACACGGCGGGGATGGCCGCGGTGAGGATGCCCGCGCTCGCGCCGGCGTCGGCTCCTGTCGATCCCTGGCATCGTATCAATCTTCGATTCCGATGACGTCGCAGGGGGTATCAAGCCGTCAGTCTTGGGCGGAGAGTCACCGGGGCCGATTCAGCAGCGCTGCATGGCCGGCCCGGCACCGGCCGGTCAGGTTCGCCGGCGGCGTGACGGCGGAGGCGTGGTCGCGGCATTCGACCCGTCCAGCACATGCCGTGTCGCCGCCTCGTAGTCCCGACTCCAGTGAGGATTCAGCCGGAAGGATCCCGGCTGCACCGGCCGCGTGCCGATCTCCCGATAGAATGTGTCGGGTGCCGGTTGGCTTGACAGATGGACCGGGGACACCCCCCACCGATAGATGTAGAACCACTCCGGCGTCGGCAGCTCCTCGTCTCCCCTCAGCGGGTCCACGACGCGCGCCATCCCCGCGAGCAGCGCCTGATCCAACTCCTGGTCTTGACCACCACTGATCGACGGGTAGCCCCCGACGGTTTCGAAGGCGGTCCGCGTGAAGAGGCTGAGGTTATGCCCAACGCCCATGGCGTGGTCGACATGCAGGCCCGCGTCGTCGAGGAACCAGTAGCGCCTCGGATTGAAATAATCGGCCTCGCCCAACCGCTCCACTGAGAGCGACAGTCGCCACGGCAGGCTGATGTCGTCGTCATCCCACGGGGCCAACAGCGCGCCCCGAGCGAGACCAACGGCCGCGTTCAGCTTGTCACCCAGGGTTGGAAACCGATCCGGCACGTTCACGACGCGAACGCCCGGGGCATCACAGACCAGATCCTGACCGGGGCAGTCGTTGAGCACGATCAGTTCCTTATGGGGATAGGTCTGGCGCAGGAAGGACTCGATCGCCTCCTCGAGCAGGTGCTGGTGCGTCGGCGGGCGGTTATACGTCGGACAGATGCAGCTGACCAAGGGCGGTGCGGGGAGATAACTGACCATGGCGGGCTCGACGTGAGGCGGTGACATCGACAACGAGCCGATCGCCAGAGAGACACCGGACACGTCCCGCAACGCCGCTGCCGCGATCTCGAGCACCCGCTCTTGCGGCAGGTGCTCGGCGAAGTGGACCAGCACCGGCAGGAGGTCGAGTCCGAGCTCGAGGTGGCCAATCACGTAATTGCGCAGCTTATCGTCGATCGTGAGGGGGTACGGGACACCGCGGGGTCGCCCGAACCGATGCATCCAACGAAACCAGGGGAGGCATAGGCAGCGGCCGCCGGCACGCCTGAACTTTTCGTGGATGTAGCCTTCTTCTCCCCCAAAGCCCCGAAATGCGGGATTGAAGCCGGGCCAGGCGCTCTTCCGGCAACTGAACGCCCCCATGCCCTGCATCACGATCTCGAACGGTTCGCCCTCCGGATCCTGCCCCCGGGGGTCGGTGGCCCAGGTGCCCCACATTTGGCCCCGCCAGTTGGGCTCAAAGTGGGTGGAGATCGACTCCCCATCGTCGTAGACGAGGGGGCCCTGGAGCAGATCGACGCAGTCGGGATGCCTTCGGTAGAACTCCTTCAACCTCGCGATGGCGGCGGGAGCGAACAGAACGTGCGAGTCGCAACAGAGCACCGCCTCCCCGCGCGCCTCTCGGAACACCAAATCTTTCGGCGCCGCGGTCCCGCTGACCTCCGTCGCGAGCACATACCGACCCTTCACCCACGCTTCCACGAATTCCTTCGTGGCCTCGCAGCCGTAGTTATCCACCACGAGCAATTCGGTGTCCTGCATGTCCTGATACAGACGAAGCGCTTGGAGGGTGAAGTAGACGCCGTCGAAATCGTTGTAGGTGGCCATCCCTATCGTCAGCGCGACCATCTCACCAACCCTCGCCTGATGATCTCGAACCCCCGCAACCTCCTGATGAGCAACCCGGAGGGTTACTCGCTACTATGCCCTGGTCCCCACCCTAGGTCAAGAACCTGGTGCCGGGGCACAGCGTCTCGTCATTGTCGACGCGAGGTGGCCGTGGACCCCCTCCGGCGGCTGGAGCGGACCGCCAAGGTCGGCGTCAAGGCCGGCTGGGACGAGGTCGATCTCCCCCACGGCCTGGCTCAACCAGAGACGATGGTCCCGTCCAGGCCGTCGCTATCGTGCGTCAACCAGTCACCGAGGGGTGGCGTCAGGTGCGCACGATGAGCGGTGACTGCTGATGGCGGCCGCCTCACGGGGCGGCGGCGATCGTCGTCGTCAGCGTGCCGGTGTAGGTGCCGGCGCGGCTCTGCGCCGGAATGGACAGGCTGACGTTCTCGACCTGCGTGTAGTTCCCCAGCCCGAAGTTCACCCCCGCCCGCAGCACCTTGCGGGCGGCGTCGAGTGTGCCGGAGACGCCGGCGAGCGTGCCGAGCTGCGGGCCCTTCGGAGCGGCGTCGGTCCCGGTGGCATCGATCGCCTGGCCGGACACCAGCGTCGGGGCCGCCACCGACGTGAGCGTGAAGTTGGCGGCCGGGATGTTCGTGCCACTGTTGGCGCCGGTGTAGACAAAGGCTGAGGTCAGGATGGTCACGTTCCAGCCGGCGCCGGTGCCCGTGGAGTCGTCGGCAGTCAGGGTCATCGCGCCAGTCTGCGTCTGCGCGACGTGCGAGTAGGTGACCCCCGTCAGCGCCACGTCGGCGACGCTGGCGGTGCGGCTGCCGCCGGTGACCGCCAGGGTCACCGTGTTGACGGCGAGCGCCGGCACCGTCGCCAGGAGGGTCAGAACGAGGGCGGCCAGCAGACCTAAGATGCGCTTTGTCATGGTTCGTTGTTGCCCCTTTCCCAAGAGCGTGTCGCGAAAACCGAACGGTTGAGACGATGAACCGAGGCGATTGCCGGCCGGTCCCGGGCCGCAGCCGGCGGCGCGACGCGACGACCGCACCCCGCGGCCGTCTGCCGAGGCTCGTCGCGACCACCACGATCGTCCGGCGGTTTGGGCGCTGTGGGCATCCCCAAACGGTCCACCTGTCGCTCGGGTCTTTGGGTCCCTACCGGTCTCCGTCCGGACGAGCCCAACGCGGCCGGATCGAGCGGCCGTCCCGTCGATGTGCCGGTCGGGCGGGCGTTTTCGCTCGCGGAGTAGGCCAAAGGTCTGGAGTGATTGGCCTGGGCATGCCCCGGGCGACCCAGGCCGGGGCCGGCTCCGGTGCGCCACCGTGGATAGGTGGGTTTCGGGTTCGTCGGGGCGCGTATCATGTCGCCGGACGACATGGCGCGACGGGGCGGGGGAGAGCGGGCAGTGGGCATGCGGATCATGGTCGTCGGCGGCGGTGCGCGGGAGCACGCGCTCCTGTGGAAGCTGGCGCAGAGCCCGCGCACCGCCGCCCTTTTCTGCGCGCCGGGTAACGCGGGGACCGTGGAGCTCGCGGAGAACGTTCCGATCCGAGCGACGGACGTCGAGGGCATCGTCGGGGCCGCGGAGCGCCGGCGGATCGATCTCGTCGTCGTCGGGCCGGAGGACCCACTGGCCGCCGGACTGGCCGACCGGCTCAGTGCGGCGGGACTGCGCGTCTGCGGTCCGAGCGCGGCGGCGGCCCGGATCGAGAGCAGCAAGACCTGGGCGAAGGAGCTGATGATGGCGGCCGGTGTGCCGACGGCGCGCGCGGTCGCCGTCCGCGAGCTGGGCGAGGGGCTGCGCGCGCTCTCGGATTTTGGTCTGCCGGTGGTCGTCAAGGCGGACGGCCTGGCGGCCGGCAAGGGCGTCGTGATCGCCCACGGCCGCGACGAGGCGCGCCGGGCGCTCTCCGCCTTTCTCCAAGACCGCGTGCTCGGTCAGGCGGGCGGAACGGTGCTCATCGAGGAATACCTGACCGGTCAGGAGGTTTCGGTCCTCGCGCTAACCGACGGCACGACGATCCTGCCGCTCACTCCGGCCTGCGACCACAAGCGCCTCTTCGACCACGACCAGGGACCGAATACCGGCGGCATAGGCGCGTTTGCGCCGACTCGGACGGTCGACGACGCACTGCTGGCGCAGATCCGGGCCGCGGTGCTGGAGCCGACCGTCCGGGCTCTGGCCGAACGGGGCGCGCCGATGCGCGGTGTCCTCTACGCCGGTCTGATGCTCACCCCCGACGGACCGAAGGTGCTGGAGTTCAACGCTCGCTTCGGCGATCCGGAGGCACAGGTCATCCTACCGCTTCTCGACGGCGACCTGACCGAGCTGCTCGCCGCGGTCGCCGACGCCACGCTCGCCGACGTGCCCGTGCCGCGCCCGCCGGGACGTGCCGCGGTCGGCGTCGTTCTCGCCTCGGGCGGCTATCCCGGTCCCTACCAGACCGAACTCCCGATCGACGGCTTGGACGCGGTCCCCGCCGACGTTCTCGTCTTCCATGCCGGCACCCGGCGCGACGACGCCGGTCGCGTCGTCACCGCCGGCGGCCGGGTGCTCACGGTCGTCGGTGTCGGCGACGACCTAACGGCCGCGCGCGACCGTGCCTACGCCGGGGCCTCGGCGCTCTCCTTCCCGGACGTGCATTATCGGAAGGACATCGCGCTGCGGGAGATTGGGCGGCGGGAGTAGGCTGCCGGGATCGAATGCCTGGTTCAACCGCCGGCGACAATGGTGACCAAACCGACCGTCGCGGCTTCGTCTGAGATGAGGCGGACGTTCGCCTCGATCGCCGCCAGGTGGGCGCGGACGGCGGCTTCGCCGATCCCCGCCGGCGCATAAACGGCGAACAGTGCGGCGTGCGTCTGAGCGGTGAGCCGCGCCTGCCGAGCGGGTCCCAGGATCACGCTGGAGAGGATGCCGTGCGCGTCGCGGATGACCATGTCGCCCGGCTTGCACGCCTGCTCCGCACCGTTGGAGAGGACATACCGCCCAGCGCCGGTCGCAACGTCGATGGTCACCGGCAAGACCAGCGCGTCCAAATCGTGGCCCGCTGTGAGGAGCTGCCCATCCAGCTCTGCCATGAACATCGCTTCGACCACCGCTCCCCGGCGCGGGATCGGTTTGCCCTTCAGCGCGACCGATTCGAGCTGCTGCAGGACGTGGTAGGTCTGGCCGAAGCGGCGGTAGTAGGCGTCGTAGGCGGACAGGGGACCGGAGGCGCGCAGATCGGCCCGACCCATGCCGGCGTAGCGGGCGCGCAGTGTCGCCTCGAGCCGCTGCCGCGCCGCGTCGAGCGCCGGATGCGCATCCGGATTCGCGACGCCGCGCATGGCGAGCACGCCGCTGACGGCACCGGGATAGGCCGCCTGCCAGGCCGGCGTGGCGGTGAAGAGCAGGCAGTCGCTCATCAGGTCTCCCTTACCCATTGGCCACGCCACACCAGTCCAGGATGAAGGCGCCGAGGACCTTGGCGGTCGGGACGAGCGAGGTGAGGTCCAACCATTCGTCGGCGCCATGGCCGTTGGCGCCGGTAGCGCCGTAGCAGGTGGCTGGGACGCCGGCGAAGAGGTAGTAGCGCATGTCGTTGACGGCGGTGTCGATCCGCGGTTGCAGCTCGTCGCCGGCGACCCGCCGGTGGGCGTCGGCGAGGACGCGGAGGAACGGCTCGTCGGGGGAGACGATCACCCCGTTCGTGCGGAAGCCGTCGTAGGTCACGACGGGCGGGTGCGCGCGCAGCCATGCGTCGGACTGTGCGGCCTGGTGGACGGCGTCCTCGATCCGCGCCTGCGTCGCTTCGACGCTTGTGCCGGGGAAGAAGCTGACGCGGCAATGCAGCTCGCAGGCACCGGGCACGGTGCTTGGCCAGTCGCCACCGTGGATGACCCCGACGTTGAGGTTGATGGGGTGCGCGATCCCCTCCCAGAGCGGGTGGATCTGCTCGTTTAGCGCGCGGTCGAGGTCGCGCAGGGCGAGGATCACCGGCACCGCCTCCAGGATCGCGTTGACGCCCTGCGAGGCGTGCGCGACGTGGCAGGACCGACCCTCGATCGTGACCCGGAACCAGATGACGCCGACGTGAGCGCGGGTGAAGCGGCCATGCTGAGGCTCTGTCACGATCGCCGCATCGGCGCGGTCGCGCAGACTGGCCGCGAGCGCGCCGTTTCCGGTGCATTCCTCCTCGATCACGCTATGCACGACCAGGTCGCCGCCCAGCTCGATGCCGAGGTCATGCAGCACCCGCGGCAGGAAGAGGTTGAGGGCGACGCCGCTCTTCATGTCGTACGCGCCGCGGCCGTAGATCCGGTCGCCGGCGATCTCGGCGCCCCACGGGTCGTGCGTCCAGGCCGAGACCGGCTCCGGGCTGACGACGTCGATGTGACCATTGAGGATCAGCGAGCGCCCGCCGCCCCCACCCGACCGCCGGCCGGTCACGTTCGGCCGCCCGGGGAAGGGCACACCGCTGTCGCCCGCATTGGGCCGGCTCTTGACCGCTGCGTCGAGGTCCCAGGCCTCGGTCGCCAGGCCGGAGCCGCGCAGATGCTCGGCGACGTACGCCTGGGCCTCGGCTTCCTGACCGAGCAGGCTTGGTCGGCGGACAAGCTCAGCGACGACCCCGATCAGCTCCTCCCGCCGCGCCTCGATTGCCGCCCAGAGCGTGTGCGTCGCCCGCTCGATGGTCTGGTCGGTCATGGTCCTGTCCATTCCCCTCTTGCCGCGAGACGGTTGTGCCACTCACCTGACCGGCGTATGGTAGCCCGAATCGCGTGCCGACCGATCAGCGCGTGGCACCATGAGCGGTCGCGGCAGATCGGGGTCGAGACCGGCGCTCGGGTCGACGTCCCCGGTCAGGCGCAGCCCATGGTAGACTCTTTGACATGAGCGGGAGCCGGCTGTCGCGCGGAATCGATGTCCGGCTCAACCGGGAGTCCGCGACCACCGCCAACTCGGTTCCCGCGGATTCGGCGCCATAGCCAAGTGGTAAGGCACGGGTCTGCAAAACCCTGATCGGCGGTTCGAATCCGCCTGGCGCCTCCGAGCGGCACCCTTCGCGGGTGCCGTCACCGTTTGCTGGACCGAGCGATGGAGGACACCCGGTTGCCGTCCGAACCCGGGGGGGAGCCGCCGCACGAGATCACAACCGCCAGCCACCTGGTCTACGACGGGATGCTCCTACGCGTCCGTCGCGACATCGTGCGCCTGCCATCGGGCCGAGAGAGGGTCCGCGAGGTCGTCGATCACCCCGGCGCGGTCGCGGTCCTCGCCCTGACGACCGACGGCCGGGTCCTCCTGATCCGCCAGTACCGTCACGCGGCGGGTCGCGCACTGCTCGAGATCCCGGCCGGCATCCGGGAGCCGGGCGAGCCCGCCGCCGAGACCGCCCGTCGCGAGCTGATCGAGGAAACGGGCTTTGCGCCGGGCACCCTGACCGAGCTCGCAACGTTTTTCCCGACTCCGGGCTACTCGGTTGAGCGCATCACGCTCTTCCGCGCTGAGGGTTGCGTGCCGGCCGGGCGCGAGGATACGTCGGACGAGCCGGCAACGGTCGTGCCCGTTGCCCTCGCCGAGGTCGCCGGACTGCTGGCGCCCGGCCCGGATCAGATCGGCGACGGGAAGACGATGATCGGTCTGCTCTGGCTGTTGCGGGAAACAGAGGGTGGCGATCCCCGTCCCTCGCGCGGGCTCAGAGGGTAGGTATCGGCCGGCGCGCTGCCGAGGGGAAGCCGGCGGGGTGGAGCACGGACCGCCAGGCTGGAGCGCGGCTGCATCGACCGTCACGAAACGTGCCGCAACCTTCCGGTCGACGGAACTGGTTGGAGCGCGTGGGTCGCTCGCCATCCCGTCGGACGGCGCGGCGGAGCACCTTGGGATATCGTCGGGCTCGAGAGCGCGGGGGGGGCGAGGGGGCCATCGGGCGGACGTGACGGTCGTCCGCCGCCAAGGAGTAGCGCGCGGCGAAGCCGCGCCCCTGGTCGGCGCGGCTTCGGGCGATCGTGCGGGCCGGGGTTTCGGTTAGCCTGCCATCGTCTGCGCGATGGTGCCCGCCTGATCGGTCTTCTTCCACGCCGTGTCGACGATCTTCCGCGTCTGGTCGGCGGCCGCGGACTGGATCGTGTGATTGTCCTTCCGCAGCTCTGCAACCACCACGTCCGGAATGATGTGGTTGATCCGCTGGATCGCCGCGGCGTAGCCGGTGAGGTGGCGCTCCGCGATGTCGGCCGTGCGCCGATCGCCAAGCGCAAGCGCTGTCGTGTTCAACATCGTGTAGCCGATCACGGCGAGGTTGAACGCCGCGTAATCGTCCCGTATCGACTTCGAGATCCCTTCCGTCCGGATCTTGTCGATGAGACCGGCGGCCTTGCCCAAGATCACGGAGCCAACTTCCTTGACGGGGTTAGCGGCCGGCGAGCCGAGCTCGTCCTTCAACGCCTTGATCGCGTCGCGCTGGCTCTTGACCATCGTGTGGAAGCCGCGGATCGCCTCGCTGGCGATCGGGTCGTCCTGGACTTCCCGCAACTGGTGATCAAGCGCCGCTTCGATGTGGCTCTCGAGGGCTGCCATGTCAGCCACGTAATCGGCAATCGTCTTGCGGCTCTTCTCATCGGAGGGGGTCATCGTTTGGGACTGACCCATGCTTTGCTGGTCCACGGTTTATCCCCTTTGTCTGCAGCTATCGTTCGGGCGCCGTCGAAGCCCGCTAGGGCTTGGAACCGCATGCGTCATGCCAACCGTCGCCCCACGGTAGCCTGCGTCGGCAGCGTCCCGCGCACCGTCAGGACGTGGCCACCGCGGCGGCCGTGCCAGTCAGGTCGACGGGCACCAGCCCGCGGTTGCCCGTTCTGCCCGCGTGGCGGCCGTTGCCGACGGCGAGGTTGGCGAAGCCGTCGGCAGGCTGGCGGACGAGGTGGAAGCCCCGTCCGTCCTCATCCGTCCCGTGATCGCGGGCCCCCCCGTCACCGGCTTCCGCCCGGGTGAGGCGGGCGTACACCTGCTCATAGGCGCTGGCCATCGCACCAGCTGAGAACCGCTGCTCGACGTAGGCCCGGCAGGCCGCCCGGTCCAACCCGGCGACGCGCTCGACCGCCTCGACCATGTCATGGACGGTGTCGCACAGGAAGCCGGTCACGCCGTCGGCGATGACCTCCGGCACTGATCCCGCGCGGTAGGCGATCACCGGCGTCCCAGTCGCCATCGCTTCGACCATGGTCAACCCGAAGGGTTCTGGCCAGTCGATCGGGAAGAGGTAGGCATAGGCGCCACCAAGCAGGGCGTCCTTCTCCCGCTCGTCGACCTCGCCGATGTACTCGACGAGGGGGGAGGCGCGAATGAGCGGCGCGATTGCGTGTTCGTAGTACGCCTGGTCGACGGGGTCGACCTTGGCGGCCATAATCAGGCGGCGGCCGCAATCGCGGGCGATGTCGATCGCCCGGTCCGGACGCTTGTCCGGGTTGATGCGACCGAGGAAAACGAGGTAGTCGCCGCCCGTCGGCCGGAAGTGGAAGTGGTCGAGATCGAGCCCGTGGTAGACATTGGCGACCCAGCAGGCGTCGGGCAGGGGCGCGCGCTGGCTGAAGCTGACCGAGACGAGCGGCTGCTCCAGGAACGCATCGTAGACCTGGCGGATGTGATCGCAGTCGAGCCGGCCGTGGGTGTTCGTCACCGTCGGCGTGCCGCACAGGCGGGCCGCCGGGAA
>JRHI01002762.1_pt1 | contig 11486 bp, 12 predicted proteins | sample 215371 | NCBI WGS metagenome assembly JRHI01 (sample SAMN02929681, study PRJNA255918) | sediment metagenome | biome: cave system; feature: Ice Cave; material: Sediment; isolation source: sediment from deep within a dark volcanic ice cave with no known source of... ... | reverse complement strand
CCTGCACTGCCACGGACAGCACCTACGCCGTGCGGCTCGTCACCAGCTGCAAGGGTCAGCTGTCGCGCGAGACGGGGCGGGGATGCGGCCTTTGGTATGCGGGTTCGAGTCCTGCCGTCCTTTCCAAAGTACGGTCGTGTAAGACTAGCAATCACTCGAAAATCACACGTCACCGCGAGTTTTAACCATGGAGAGTGGTGCCTCTTCTGGGCACCACGATAGCATCCAGCGCCATCCACCGCACGCGCTCGGCGAACACTGACCGATTCGGCAACTAGCGCGTCGGCCGGCAGCGTTGTTCGAGCGGCGCCGTGATGAGCTTCCTGCTCGGACATGTAAACGGCAGCATTTCCGATTATGCGGCAGGACTGGTGGCGCTGGCTTGCCCGAGCGCTATATTCCGTGGCATATTACGCGTCTATTGTCGATGGCGGACGAATATGCGATGGAATCGCGCGATACTGAAATCGCTCGTCCTGGTGTTGCTCACCGCGCCTCTATCGCCGACAACGACGGCGGCCGACGTGATGATTTTCGCCGCCGCAAGCCTTAGAGAAGCGCTGGACGAGCAAGCCAGGGAATTCGAGGGCGTCACCCGCAATAGGGTGATTGTCTCGTACGGGGCCAGCAACGCTTTGGCGAAGCAAATAGAAGCCGGAGCGCCGGCGGACATTTACATCTCCGCCGACGTGGATTGGATGAATTACATCGACGAGCGCCGTCTGCTTGAACCGAATACGCGATTCGACCTTCTGCGCAACACGCTTGTTCTGATTGCGCCTTCGTCGAGCCATTCGACGCTCAAGATCGCTCCGAATTTTCGGCTCGCCGCCGCCCTGGGCCCGGAAAAGCTGGCAATGGCAAATCCGGACAGCGTGCCCGCGGGCAAGTACGGCAAGAGCGCGCTGGCGACTTTGGGGGTTTGGAAAAGCGTCGAGAAGCAGGTCGCCCGGGCGGACACCGTTCGCGCGGCACTTGTGCTGGTGTCCCGGGGCGAGGCGCCCTTCGGCATCGTGTATCAGACCGACGCCTTGGCCGACAAAGGCGTGAAGGTCGTCGATACCTTCCCGGCCCACAGCCATCCGCCCATTGTCTATCCAGCCGCGCTGCTGGCGGCCAGCAAGTCGCCTGCGGCCAAGCCCTTACTCGATTATTTGCGCTCCGCGTCGGCGCGTGCGGTCTGGGGCAAATACGGTTTCGGGCTGGCTCAATAAGCCATGCTTGGTCTGACTCCCGATGAGCTCGGCATCCTTGCACTGAGTCTTCGTGTCGCTGTCGTGAGTGTCATCTGCAGCCTGCCGCTTGCGATTCTCGCGGCCTTTGCTTTGGCACGGCTCAGTTTTCCAGGGAAGACCCTGGTCGATGCAATCATTCATCTCCCGCTGGTGCTGCCTCCCGTCGTTGTGGGCTTTGCGCTGCTGGTGCTATTCGGCAAGCGGGGACCCATCGGCAGCGTGCTCAATGACTGGTTCGGGATGGTCGTTGCGTTTCGCTGGACCGGCGCCGCGCTGGCTTCCGCGATCATGGGTTTCCCGCTAATGGTCCGCGCGATCCGCTTGTCGATCGCGGCCATCGATCAGCGACTCGAAGTCGCCGCACGAACCCTGGGCGGCTCGCGTCTCTGGGTTTTCGCATCGATCACGCTGCCGCTTGCGCTGCCGGGCATCATTACGGGTGTTCTCTTATCGTTCGCACGCGGGCTGGGAGAGTTCGGCGCGACCATCACCTTTGTCTCCAACATTCCAGGCGAGACCGAGACCTTGCCATTGGCCATCTATGCGTTCACCCAAGTGCCCGGTGGTGACAGCCAGGCCTTGCGCTTGAGCATCATTGCCGTCGTACTGTCGATCCTGGCCCTCGTGACTTCCGAATGGCTCACTCGCCGCTCCGAGCGGTTGCAAGTCGATGATCGACGTTGACATCGAGCAGCGGCTCGGGGCCTTTCACCTTGAGGTCAGGTTTGCCGCAGAGGCGCCTATCGTGGGTCTGTTCGGCCGCTCGGGTGCGGGCAAGAGCACGGTGGTCAACGCGATCGCAGGAATAACGAAGCCCTCCCGGGGTTCCATTCGCATCAATGATCTGTTCCTGTTCGATTCCGGAAAGGGCATCGACTTGCCGCCGGAACAACGCCGGATTGGCTACGTCTTTCAGGACGCACTGCTCTTTCCGCACCTGGACGTGGAATCGAATCTGCTCTATGGGCAACGCTTGCGCTCCACGGACGAACGCTTCATAGAACCTGCGCGGGTCATCGAGCTCCTCGGCTTGGGCACATTGCTGCGCCGGAAGCCCAAGGCTTTGTCGGGTGGGGAAAAGCAGCGGGTGGCAATCGGCCGCGCCTTGCTCGCCCAGCCGCGCATTCTGCTCATGGATGAGCCTCTGGCTGCGCTGGATGTACCGCGCAGGACCGAGATCCTCGACTATATCGAGCGGTTGCGCGATGAGTTCCGCATTCCCATCGTGTACGTAAGCCATTCAGTCCCGGAGATCACCCGGCTCGCCGATACGGTAGTGCTTCTTTCGGAAGGAAAATGCCTGGCCGTCGGTGACGTCGACGCGGTGATGGGGCGACTCGATCTCAAGCCGGCGACCGGTCGCTATGAGGCCGGATCGCTGATTGACACTCACGCTACGGCGCACGATTCCGAGCACCAGCTGACAACGCTCACGTTCGAAGGCGGTGAGCTCATCGTACCCCGTCTTGAAGTGAGCATCGGGGAACGGGTCCGAGCGCGCATTCGGGCGCGCGACGTATCGCTTTCCGTCCAACGGCCAACCGAGATTAGTATCCTCAACATCCTACCTGGGCGCGTCACGTTCATCGACGATGAGACCGGGCCGGTGGTCGATGTGCAGCTCGCCGTCGGGAGTGCCACATTCACCTCCCGCATTACGCGCCGTTCTTTCCAGCAACTTGGCATTCATTGCGGACAGGAGCTCTACGCGTTGATCAAGGCAGTGTCCTTTGATCAGCGCAGCGTCGGTTATGCGTAACGGCGCGACAAGAAAAGCGCTTCTCCCGGGGTCAGCTTTCCCGATCGCCGAGCCAGTGGGTGGATTTGGTCGATTCGCTTTCGACCATGAATACCTTGCCCGGTCCAGAATCTGGCGATCGGCGACGCTAGCGCGCTCGTGTTGCCGCAGGTGCTCTAACCACGATTCGTCCATGAAGCACTCCAGGTACCGCCCAGGATCGGAAGATTCGTGAAAGAGCTCCCAGAAATACGCGCCATTGCGGCGGCGCATTTCACGCACCGCGTGCATCGCGGTCACGAACTCCGCACGCTTGGTCGGTTGAACCCGGTATTCAATGGTCACCATGACCGGACCGCTATCGGGCTCGGGGGTTTCGGCCAGGAGTGGCGCCGGCCAATCCATCGATGGCCTGAAATCGAGCACCTGGTGATGACCGAGCTTGAATTTCCAGGTCAAGCCGATCGCGACCCATGTCCCGAGGGCGGCCACCGTCAGTGCCGCAGGAATTCCGATCCGTGTCGCGACCTGTCCCCACAGAATGCTGCCGATCGCCATTCCGCCCATGAAAACCACCACGAAGGCGGCGAGACCGCGGGCGCGCACCCACGCGGGTAGCGTCATTTGCGCGGATACCTGGAGCGCGGAAAGGATCGAGATCCACGCGACGCCGGTCGCGAGCATGGCTACTGCGAGCAGGGGGACATAGGGCAGATGCGCGAGAGCGAGTGCGGCAAGCGCGTAAAGCGCGCTCGCACCGGCGACCAGTGTGTCGCGCGAGACTATTGCGCGCACGCGGGGCAGCAGGATCGCTCCCGCGACCGCGCCGACGCCGATGCACGTCAGCAACAGGCCATAGATCTCCGGGCCTCGCTGGAGCTCTTGCCGCACGATGAGGGGAAACAAGGACCAGGTCGCGCTGGCGAAGATAAAGAAAGCGCTTCCGCGGATGAGCACGATCTGCAACGCGCGGGTGTGGGTGACGAAGCGCATGCCGACGCGCACGGCGCTGAAAAAGCGCTCGGCCGGCAGGGTGCTCTTTTCATGCTCGCGCCGCCATCGCAGCAACGCCGCAAGAATACCGATGTAGGAGAGGGCGTTGAGCATGAAGACGAGCCAGGGGCCCACCGCCGCCACGAGGACACCCGCGATGGCCGGTCCGACCGCCCGCGCCCCGTTAATGGCCACGCTGTTGAGCGCGACGGCGGACGGCAACTGATCGACTGGAACGAGCTCGGGAACAATTGCCGCCCACGCCGGCAACATCAGTGCGCCGCCTACGCCGAGTGAAAAAGTGAATCCGAGCAAGACCCAGGCGGTGGTCCATTCCAGCAAGGTCATGATCCCGAGCGCACCGGCAACCATCAGCATATAGACTTGAACGGCGATCAGCAGGCGTCTGCGATCGACGATGTCGGCGAGCGCTCCGGCCCGGGAGCGCGAGCAGCATCAGCGGAAAACTGTCTGCGGCCTCGACCAGCGCCACCATCGACGGTGACGATGACAGCTCGGTCATCAACCAGCCTGCGCCAACGTCGTGCATCCAGGTCCCGATGTTCGAGACGATGGTAGCGATCCAAAGGCTGCGAAAAAGAGCATTCCGCAGCGGGCTCCACGCAGATTGTTCCGTGCGTGGCGGCGCCGGCGCCTGGGAAGATGCAGACGGCGAGGTCTTCAAGGCGTCTCCCGGCCTGTTCTCAGTGTCGCCATTCGAGCGTCGAGCCTCGGATGATTTCGTTCATGCCAGCTCTAGCGCGAGCTCGTCGATGTAGCACCAACTCCAATCCTCCCCGGGCTCGAGAGAGGTGATGATCGGATGCTGAGTCGACCGAAAATGCCTGGTCGCGTGCCGGTTCTTCGATTCGTCACAGCAGCCGACGTGCCCGCAGCTTCGGCACAGACGAAGGTGCACCCACGTGTCGCCGAGGGCGAGGCATTCCTCGCAGGCGCTGGCGTAAGGGGTGGCCGTCAGTACAGAACTCAAATGTGTGCATTGAGCTGACATTGCGTTGCTCCTGATTACTTACGCCGCGTTTCCCGCTACATCAAACGTTTCCGGAGTGTGCGCGTTGGTCGCTTACGGCAGATCGAACAGCAGGATTTCCGCGGCGTCGACCTTCGCCGTCACCGCCAGCGCCGGCTCGCCCGTGACCGCCGCACCGTCGCCTGCGTCCAGGTCGTGACCATTCATTGTCACGCTGCCACGGACAATCTGCAGCCAGCCCTTGCGCCCGGATTGCAAAGCGTGGGTCACCTGCTCGCCTGAGTTCAGCAGCGCCGCGAAAAGCCTCACGTCCTGATGGACGACGACGGAGCCATCGCGCCCATCGGATGAGCCCACGAGGCGCAGCTTGCGGCGCTTGTCGACATCGGGAAAAGTCTTCTGCTCGTAACGCGGCGCGATACCTTCGCGGTCGGGTACAACCCAGATCTGCAGGAAATGCACCGGCTCGGTCTTCGAGTGGTTGAACTCGCTGTGGCGGATACCGGTACCGGCAGACATGACCTGCACGTCCCCCGGTCGGATCACCGATCCGGTGCCGATGCTGTCCTTGTGCTCGAGCGCACCTTCGAGGACGTAGGAGATGATCTCCATGTCTTTGTGCCCGTGGGTGCCGAAGCCCTGGCCAGGGCTGACCCGGTCCTCGTTGATCACGCGCAAGGGTCCAAAGCCCATCTGCTTCGCGTCGTAGTAGTCGCCGAACGAGAAGGTGTGCCGGCTGTCCAGCCATCCGAAGTTGGCGGCGCCGCGTTCTTCCGCGTGTCGTATGTCGATCATTCGATGCCTCGAAATAAACCCGTAGAGCGACTCCGTACAGCGTGCCGGAATTTATGCATCGCCGATTGAATCTACGCGCCGGCCGATGGCCGCCCATGGAGCCCCGCGAGTGGCGCGCGACGCAGAAACGCCGAGTCGCGGCTCAGCATCAGGCGCACGAGATCTTCGAGGACCGGTTCCTCGATCGCATTGCTGTGAAATTCCAGCGTGACGCGATCGAGGCGGTCGACGTTGACGAGCAGCACCCGGACAATGCCGGCTTGGTAGTCGACCCGAAACGAGACTGCCGCCGGTATCGCGGGTGGCACCGAAATCGCACACTTGCGCACGTTGCCTTCGGAATCTTCCACCCGGCGGCTGGCGTACTGCAACCCGGCGTCGTCGAGGGCTTTTTCCGCGAGCGCGGCGCTTCCTGGCGCAACGTCGAGTGAAAGCGGTTTCGACGCCGAGATTTCGTAGTAGATGTTGATTTCGTCGAGCACCGGGTAACCGACAATGCGGCGCTCATGCTGACCGACAGAACCGTGACCGAACCGCGGCGACTCGAACACGAGGCCATGACCCAGGTCGAAACGGTGATCGACCGCAGGCTTGAGCCCGTCGAGGTAGGTGACCGCCTTCTCGAGCCATCGGAACGCCTTGCGCATGCGCGCATCGATGTCCCGGAATCCATCGACGTTGGAATGATCAGTCGCCGACTGGCGCGCCGCCTCGTATTGAGTGCGCAGTTCGTCGAGCAGGGAGGTTCGATCTGGCATGGCGATGGATCCCGTTTGTCACTTTCCGAGCCGCGCCTTCACGCCCTCGGGCCGCAGACTGTCGTAGATTTCGAACGGCTGATGGATCCACGGATTGTCGGGCAGATATTCGACGTAATAGTCCGGCTTGAACACCGAGTGTGCCTTATACCAGACCACCGCCGTTCGAACGTCCGCGATGTGCGGGAAGCGAAGCGGCAGCTCCTTGCGCACCGCGGCCAGCGTATGCCCGGAGTCGACCATGTCGTCCACCAGCAGCACGCGATCGCCGAGCCTCGGCGCGGTCATCGTCATGTGCTCGGCGATGATCAGCTCGCCGCGTGTCGTCCCGCCGTCCGAGGTGTACGAGTGTGTCGACAGGATGGCGAGCGGCAATTCGTAGATGCGCGACAGGACGTCGCCCACGCGCAAGCCCCCGCGCGCGATGCAAATGACCTGATTGAAGCGCCATCCCGACTCGTGAACCTGCAGCGCGAGGCGTTCTACCAGTGCGTTGTACTCGTCCCAGCTGACATGCAGGCTCATGATTCCCGGCGCCCAGTTTCGTCAATGGAACGGATGATGCATCAGAATCGTCTCGTCGCGCTCGGGTCCGGTCGACACCATGGCTATGGGCACTCCGGCGAGCCGCTCGATGCGGCGGAGATAGGCGCGGGCATTTTGCGGCAGATCGTCGAAGCGTTTGACGCCGAACGTGCTTTGGTCCCAGCCCGGCACCTCCTCATAAACGGGCTTGCATTCGGCTACGGCCTCGGCGCCGGACGGAAGCAGATCGAGCTTCCCTCCAGCGCTGGTGTACTCGGTGCAGATCCTGATCGGGCCGATACCGTCGAGCACATCGAGCTTGGTGATGCACAAGCCGTCGACGCCATTCAATTGCAGCGAGCGCTTGAGCGCCGGCAGATCGAGCCAGCCGCAACGGCGAGGCCTGCCGGTCACCGATCCGAATTCGTTGCCCCGCTTGGCGAGCGCGGCGCCCGTATCGTCCTTGAGCTCGGTCGGAAACGGCCCGGTACCCACTCGCGTCGTGTACGCCTTGACGATGCCGAGCACGTAGTCGAGCAACTGCGGGCCGATGCCGCATCCCGGGGCGGCCGCTCCCGCGAGACAGTTCGACGAGGTCACGTAGGGGTAGGTCCCGTGGTCGATGTCGAGCAGCGCACCCTGCGCGCCCTCGAACAAGAGCGAGTTACCGCGACGGCGGGCTTCCTGGATGAGTGCCGCGACGTCGGCGATCATCGGTTTCAGTTGCGGCGCGAGCGCCAGTGCCGCGTCCAGCGTCGCGCGATAGGGAACAGCATCGCATTTGTAATATTGGGTCAGCACGAAGTTGTGGAACTCGAGCAGCAGCTCGAGCTTGGCGGCGAAGCGGTCGGGGTAGAGGACGTCCTGCAGGCGCAATGCGCGTCGCGCTATCTTGTCTTCGTAGGCCGGGCCGATGCCGCGCCCTGTGGTGCCGATCTTGGTCTCGCCCAGTGAGGCCTCGCGCGCCTGATCGAGCGCAACGTGATACGGCAGCACCAGCGGACACGCCGGCGAGATCGACAATCGAGCGCGGACTTCGATCCCGGCGGATTCGAGCTCGGCGATCTCCTGCAGCAGCGCCGACGGCGACAGGACGACACCGTTGCCGATGTAGACGCTGACATTCGGGCGCAGAATGCCGGATGGAATCAGTCGCAATACGGTTTTCTTGCCGCCGATCACCAGCGTGTGGCCGGCGTTGTGACCGCCCTGGAAACGGACCACGCCTTGCGCGTGCTCGGTCAGCCAGTCGACGACCTTGCCCTTGCCTTCGTCACCCCACTGGGTGCCGATGACGACTACGTTCTTGCCCATGTCGTCCCGCTGCCTGGCTTACTGCTCGCGCGCAACGAGTGCTGCGAGCTGACGCAAGTCGAGTGTGAACCCGGTCGCCGGCCGGGCCCGGCCGAACGCCTTGCCGATGCCATCGTAGCGTTCGCCACGGCCGATGGCGTTGGCTTCTCCACCGGTGAAAACCGAGAAGCTGGCGCCGGTCTGGTAGTGATAGCCGCGCAGATCCGCCAGGTCGACGTGCACCGCGTCGACCCGCGGCGCTGCGGATTTTGCGAGCGTCGTCAGTGCCGACAGGGCACTGTCGATCGATGGCGTGTCCGGAAGTTGCGCGCGGGCAGCGGCAAGCACTTCGTCGGCTGGCCCATAGAGCGTCGGCAAAGCCATGAATGCATCGCGCCAGGCGGCCGGCAGTCTTGCGGTGAGCTCAGCGATCGCCGGCACGTCCTTCGTTCGCAGCGCCGTGAACAGCTCGCTGTCGGCGCTATTGCCGGCAATGTGCGCGCTGTTGGCGAGCGCACGGTATACGCCGACGTGTCCCAGATCCACGTGCAAGGCACGGGCGCCGGCGAGCGAGAGCGAGGACAGCGACAAGGCCAGTACCTCGCAATCGGCTTCGATGTTCGCGTCGCCATAGAGCTCGGCACCGATCTGCAGCACTTCGCGCGTACGCGCAAGCCCTGGCGCGACGGTGCGCAATACGCTGCCCGCGTAGCACAAGCGGGTCACGCCAGGCTCGTTCAAGAGGTGCGCATCGATGCGCGCGACCTGCGGCGTGATGTCGGCGCGCACGCCGAGCAGACGGCCGGAGAGCGGATCGATCACCTTGAATGTCTGCAGCTCGAGATCGTGTCCGGTTCCGGTGAGCAGCGAATCGAGGTGCTCGATCAGCGGCGGCTGCACCAGCCGGTAATGGTTCGCGCGGAAGTGATCGATCAGCGTCCGCCGCAGTTGCTCGATGGCCTCGGCCTCCGGCGGCAGAACGTCCTCGATGTACTCGGGCAAAACCCAGTTACGCACGGATGACCATCAAGGTAATGACGCCGACGCCAATCGATATGAGCCCGATAAAGCGAAGCTGCCCGTCGGATAAGTCGGTCAGACGGCGAAACGCGTCGCGCCACACGCGCGGCGCGATCAGGGGCAGTATTCCCTCGAGCACCAGTACCAGGGCGCATGCCGCCAGAAAAGCTTCCGGCACCGCGTGTTCCCGGTCTGGCTTTACTTGCTCGAGCGGCGCTGCACGGCCCGGCCGCCGCCCGACTGCTTCAGGTACTGGAAGAAATCGGAGCTTGGATCGAGCACCATGACGTCGCTCTTGTTCTTGAACGTCGCCTTGTATGCCTCCAGGCTGCGATAGAACGAATAGAACTCCGGGTTCTGTCCATACGCGCCGGCGTAGATCGCCGAAGCTTTGGCGTCGCCTTCGCCCTTGGTCTTTTGCGCCGCCTTGTAGGCGTCGGCGAGAATGACCTCGCGCTGGCGATCGGCATCGGCGCGGATTTTCTCCGACTCGGCGCCGCCCAGCGAGCGAAGCTCGTTGGCGACGCGCTTGCGCTCGGACTCCATCCGTTGATAGACCTGCGCCAGCACTTCGTCAGGGAGCTCGACCCGGCGCAAGCGCACGTCGACGATTTCGACGCCGATGGTCCTCGCGTCAGCGTCGGCTTTCTGTCGCGCTTCATTCATGATGTCGTTGCGCTGGGTCGAGATGGTCTCGTGTATGGTGCGCTTGTTGATCTCCTGCGCGAGATTGGCGCGGATCGTCTGCGCCAGGCGGCGCTTGGCGGCTTCCTCGTCGCCGGTCACGCTCTGGTAGTACTTGCGCACGTCGATGATGCGCCAGTAGGCGATGAAATCGACCCTCAGCGGTTTCTTCTCCGCGGTCGTGATCCGATCGGGCTCGGGCGCATCCAGCGTCAGGATGCGACGGTCGTAGAATTTGATGTTCTGTACCAAAGGCACCTTGAAATACAGTCCCGCCTCGGTTTTGGCGTCGATGAATTCGCCCAGTTGAAACTTGATCGCGAACTGTTTCTGATCGACGGTGTACAGCGACTGGGACAGGACCAGCACGACCGCGACCGACAGCGCGAGAATCGGCACCGCCGCTTTCATCGTGGGTCTCCGCGGTCGCGGCTGCGCGGAAGCTCGCGGCCACGGGGGGGCTCCAGCGTCACCGTCGCCTCCGGCGCGGCAGGCGGGCGCGCGTCGGCGCTGGTCGGGCTGCCGCTTCCTGCCTGCGTCTGCTTCAGGAGTTGATCCAAAGGCAGGTACAAGAGGCTATTTCCGCCCTTCTGATCGATGAGTACTTTGCTCGCGTTGCCGAGCACAGACTGCATCATGTCCAGATAAAGTCTCTCTCGCGTCACGCCAGGCGCCTTGGTGTACTCGACGAGCACCTGCTTGAAGCGGCTGGCGTCGCCGTCGGCTCTCTGCACGACGCTGGCGTTGTAGCCGTCGGCTTCCTGCAGCAGCCGTGACGCCATGCCGCGCGCGAGCGGAACGACGTTGTTCGCGTACGCCTGGCCTTCGTTCTTCTGCCGCTCGCGGTCCTGGCTCGCCTTGACCGCGTCGTCGAATGCCGCCTGCACCTGTTCGGGCGGCTGCGTATTCTGCAGCGTCACCTTCTGCACATAGACTCCCGTGCCGTACCGATCGAGCATCTCCTGCATCTTCTTTTCGGTTTCGGTGGCGATCTGCGCGCGTCCTTCGTAGAGAGCGAAATCCATCTGCCTGCTGCCGACGACTTCGCTGATGGCGGTCGCCGCGACCTGCGCCACGATGTCGTCCGGCTTGCGCGCATTGAATACGTACTCCGCAGCATTCTTCAGGTTGTATTGCACCGCGAACTGAATGTCGATGATGTTCTCGTCATCGGTCAGCATCAGCGATTCCTTGGCGATCTTGTTCTTGGGATTGCTGTTGCGGTAACCGATTTCGACGGTTTTCACCTGCGAGAAGTCGACGACCTCGACGGCCTCGATCGGAAACGGCAGGTGGTAGCGAAGCCCGGGCTGCGTCGCCTCGGTGAAGCGCCCGAAATGCGTCACGATGCCGCGGCGCCCTTCGTCGACGATGTAGAAACCGCTCGCCAGCCAGACCAGAAGGACCAGCGCCGCGAGCAGGCCTACGCCTCCGATCGGCAGCGAACGGCGGGG
>JRHI01002761.1_pt1 | contig 11486 bp, 11 predicted proteins | sample 215371 | NCBI WGS metagenome assembly JRHI01 (sample SAMN02929681, study PRJNA255918) | sediment metagenome | biome: cave system; feature: Ice Cave; material: Sediment; isolation source: sediment from deep within a dark volcanic ice cave with no known source of... ... | reverse complement strand
ATGCACGGGCTACAGCTGATCACGTGCGCGCGAGCGCGGCGCTCGGTCAGACACTACTGACGTTTTTACGGAAACACACACCATGACTAGCGACGCGCTGCTGCCGATTGCGATCCCGATCCTCATCGTCCTGGTCTGGCTGTTCAACTGCCTGAACATCATGCGGGAGTACGAGCGGGCCGTGGTGTTCCGCTTGGGCCGGGTCCTCAAGAAGGAAAAGGGCCCGGGCCTCGTCCTCATCCTCTGGCCGATCGATAAGATCGTCAAGGTCTCGCTGCGTGTCGTCACGTGGGATGTCCCGCCTCAGGACGTCATCACGCGCGATAACGTCTCGCTGAAAGTGAACGCCGTGGTCTATTTCCGGGTCATCAGCGCGACTAAAGCGATCATTGAGGTCGAGAACTTTCGGTACGCCGTGGAGCAAGCGGCACAGACCGGCCTGCGCTCGGTGCTGGGCGAAGTGGAGTTGGATGATCTCTTAGCCCAGCGTGAAAAACTGAACGCACGGCTCCAAACGATCCTCGACGAGCACACCGGGGCCTGGGGCATCAAGGTGACGCAGGTCCAAGTCAAGCAAGTGGATCTGCCGCAAGAGATGCAGCGGGCCATTGCGGCGCAGGCCGAGGCGGAGCGCGAGCGGCGAGCCAAGATTATCGCCGCAGAAGGTGAATTCCAAGCGGCCGCCAAACTAGCCGAAGCGGCCGCCGTCTTAACCCGTGAGCCGGCGGCGATCACGCTGCGGTATTTGCAGACGCTGGTCGAGATCGGCACCGAGAAGAACACGACGATCGTGTTCCCCCTGCCGGTCGATCTGCTGGGAGGGCTGAGCGCCCGGCTCGGTGGCGAAGTGAAAAAGTAACAAAGGCACCACACGGCCCCTCAGGCACTTGTCGAGAATATGACTGCTCGGCCCGTTCGGACGCTCACGGTGATCGTGGCGGTCGCGGCCTCGGGGCTGGCGGCGGCGGCGTCCCGCGACACGACCGCTCCTCCGGTCGTCTATGCTGCGGACGTCGACAGCATCATCCATCCTGTGTCCGCGGAATACATGATCGAGACGATGGACCGCGCCGATCGTGCCGGCGTCGCACTGGTCGTCTTCACGCTGCGCACGCCGGGGGGCTTAGTCGATTCCACCCGCGACATCGTGACACACATGCTCGCCGCCAAGACGCCGATCGCGATCTTCATCGGGCCGTCTGGCGCACGAGCCGCGTCGGCCGGGTTCCTGCTCACAATCGCCGCGGATGTGGCCGCGATGGCGCCCGGCACCCACATCGGCGCGGCGCATCCGGTGGCTGGGAATGGCGAGCAGATGGACCAGGCGATGGCGAAGAAAGTGGCGGAGGATGTCGCGGCCTTCGCCCGGACGCTGGCGAATCGGCGACATCGAAACGTGACGCTCGCGGAGCAAGCGGTGACCCACAGCCGGGCGTTCACCGAGGAGGAAGCACTTACGGCCTCGCCGCCGCTGATCGATCTCGTCGCCGTGGATGTCCCTGAGCTGCTGCGAATGCTGGACGGCCGACCTGTGACGCGCTTCGACGGCACGGCCGTGGTCTTGAGGACCGCGGGTGCTCGTGTCGTGCTAATCGAGATGAACTGGCGGCAGCGGCTGCTGAGCACCGTCGCGCATCCCAATGTTGCCTTCATTCTCTTGAGCCTCGGGACGCTCGGACTCACCATCGAACTGTGGAGTCCCGGCGCGGTGCTGCCAGGCGTCGCGGGCGGACTCTGTCTCTTACTGGCGTTCTTCGCCCTGCAGATTCTCCCTGTGAACTATGCGGGCCTGCTGTTGATCCTCTTCGGGTTGTCGTTGCTGATGCTCGAAGTCAAGATCGCGAGCTACGGCCTGCTGACGGCCGGCGGGCTCGCGAGCCTCCTCTTCGGCGCGATGATTCTGACGGATTCGTCCGTACCGGAGCTGCAGCTGAGCCTCCGATTCGTGCTCCCGATCGTGCTCGGGGTGGCTGGCATCGCGGTCTTCCTGGGACGGATGGGGGTGGCCTCCCAACGACGCCCCCCTGTCACGGGCGTCGCAGCGATGATCGGCCAGACCGGACGTGCGCTCACCGCCATCGAGGCCGGAGGGGTGGGACGCATGACGACGCACGGCGAGATCTGGAAGGCGATCGCGACGGACTCCATCGTCGAAGGCGATGGAGTCGCGGTCACGCACGTGGACGGCCTGACGCTGACCGTCCGCAAGAGATAACACACGCCCCGCTGAAATCGTCGGCTGTGCCTGAAAAGTCCATTCTTGTTGTCAGCGTTGATGTTGCGGCCGATCGTCGATACGCTTCTCGCGATGATGTCCGTCCTCATCTCGCTTCTGCTGACCGTACGAAGTTGTATGCGCTCACGCGCTGCCCTGCAGCTTGAGGTGCTCGCGTTGCGGCACCAGCTCCACGTGCTGGAGCGGTCTCGCGCGGCTCGCCTGCGTCTCACGTGGGCCGACCGCCTACTCTGGGTGAGGTTCTGTCAGGTGTGGTCCGCGTGGCGAGAGGCGCTGGTCATCGTCAAACCCGAGACGGTGATCGCCTGGCATCGCCAAGGCGTGCGCCTATTCTGGACGTGGAAGAGCCGTCGCCGCCTGGGTCGTCCGCCCGTGCCTGCTGACGTCCGCGCGCTGATTCGCCGCATGTCGGATGCGAATCCGCGATGGGGCGCGCCCCGGATCCACGGCGAATTGCTGAAGCTCGGGATCGACGTCTGTCAGGCCTCGGTCGCGAAATATATGGTCCGCCGTCGGGAGCCGCCGTCGCAGACGTGGCGCACGTTCTTGGCTAATCACAAGGCACAGATCGTCGCCGCGGATTTCTTCGTGGTGCCGACCTCGACTTGCCGGCTGTTGTTCGTCTTGGTGATGCTCGCGCACGAGCGCCGTCGCGTTGTGCACGTAGCGGTGACGGAACATCCGACTGCGGCGTGGACGGCTCAACAGCTGCGCGAAGCGTTCCGTTGGGACGAAGCACCTCGTTATGTGATCCACGGCGATCACGCGTTCGACGGATGGGCGGACACCGCGAAGGCGATGGGCATGGACGACATCCTCACGGCGCCGCGCTCGTCGTGGCAGAACGCGTACGTCGAACGGTTCATCGGATCCGTGCGACGCGAGTGCCTCGACCACGTCATCGTGTTCAACGCCATCGGTCTGCAGCGGTTGATGCATCTCTACACCGCCTACTACGAACGATCGCGCACGCATCTCTCGCTCGACAGGGACGCGCCGATTCCTCGCGCCATCGCTCCGCCGAGCGAGGGCCGCATCGTGGCGATCCCCCAGGTGGGTGGCCTGCATCATCGGTACGAACGCCACGCCGCTTGACCCGGACGTGGCTGCAGGCACGACCCACGATCCTCGAATCGCCGCACGCCGACGCCGCCCATCAGTGCGCCTGGACCGTCAGCGCTCGCCTGCAACTTCGAAAGAGCACCCGCGTCGCGCTCGTCAACCGAACCAAACGTTCGTCCTCAGAGCCTGTGTTCCCCCGGACGCGGCGAGATCGAGTTCTTGGCAGGCACAGGGCGACGGCGCGGCGCAATCGACGGTCGTCTTCGACTGACGATCCCACCAGCTCACGGATCTCGGCGGCGAGCGCGGCGACGTCCACTGTGATCTTGGTTGCAGAGGCGTCTGACGGCACGGGCGGCGCCACCTCCTCGAGCGGCGTCCTCGGTGGGGAACGACGGCGGCAGGCGCTGAGGAAAAGCGCCGTTCGGGGATCAGCCTAGCCGCCGAACTAACCCTAATTCAGCGATTCGTATTTGTCGATGATGCGCCGCGCGATCGCATGAACGACATCGTGATCGTCACGCTTCGTCGAGTTGCCTCCGGTGTCCATAGCCTTGGCGCTCTTTGCGGCCGGATACCTTCCAGCCCAGAGCACATACGTGCCAAGTCGTTCGAGTCTGTCCTGTTCACCGCCCGAGAGATTCCCGATTTCCGCCTTCGCGAACGCCGTATATTGATGGTTCGTGGGGACCTTGTCGGGAGAGTCGTTGCCGAATGGGATCTTCTTGACGCTTGCCACGACAAGGCGTTTGACCCTAACCGCCTTCAGCAGGCTTTCGATAGCGTACCCGGCCATGAGGTGATACGGACCGACGTACGTGAAGACGGCGACCACGCTGTTCACGGCGGCCCGCTCCATAGTCTCCAAATCGTCGAGTTCACGTTCCAAATCCGCCGCGAGCTTGTCGGCAGTTCGAGCTCGGCGAAGTGTGGACAGCCTCCGCGCGTTGGCACCACGAAACGCCCGATGGCCTCTGTGCGACTCTTCCAACTTTGTCCACAATACGTCGGCCGAGGCGAGTAGGCTGCGCCCGATGTGGAGCCACTCCCTGTGGTTGCTCATCGCCGCGTCGTGCTGAGCCTGTGTCAGTCGGGTCATTCGAATCTGCTTCGGCTCCCTGCGATGCAATCTAGATGCAATCTCAGAGACAGCCGGCGAACCAAGTCGGCCGTCATCGTCAATTTTCTGAGTGTTTTTTGGTGGCGAGGGACAGAATCGAACTGTCGACACTACGATTTTCAGTCGTATGCTCTACCAACTGAGCTACCTCGCCAGATGGGGGATCGCAAGAATTGGTGAGGTGGCGATTTCACCAACTCGCCAAGCCCCTGATCTTAATCGCTACCCGGATCTGGGCGCAAGCAGCAGGTCGACCCCGATCGCTGGGATCGGGGGTCCCCGGTGAAAAGCTTTCCGCTCTCGGCTTTTCCGCCCTCAGCCGTCAGCCCTGGGCAGGTGGCTACACCGTCACTGGCTCCGCGACTGCATCGCGGGTGAGCCCCAACTCCTTGCGGACGCGCTCGTCGATAGCCTTGAAGATCTCCGGGTTGTCCTTGAGGAACTGCTTGGCGTTCTCGCGCCCCTGGCCGAGGCGCTCGCCGCCGTAGGCGAACCAGGCGCCGCTCTTCTCGACGATGCGCTTGTCGACCGCGAGGTCGAGCAGGTCGCCGGTCTTGGAGATGCCTTCGCCGTACATCACGTCGAATTCCGCCTCGCGGAACGGCGGGGCCACCTTGTTCTTCACCACCTTCACGCGCGTCCGGCCGCCCACCACCGCGTCGCCGTCCTTGATGCTCGCGATCCGGCGGATGTCCATGCGCACCGACGCGTAGAACTTCAGCGCGCGGCCGCCGGTCGTCGTTTCCGGATTGCCGAACATGACGCCGATTTTCTCGCGCAGCTGATTGATGAAGATGAGGCACGTCTTCGACTTCGACACCGCGCCGGTGAGCTTCCGGAGCGCCTGCGACATGAGGCGTGCCTGGAGCCCCATCTGCGCGTCGCCCATTTCGCCTTCGATTTCGGCCTTGGGCACCAGCGCCGCCACCGAGTCGACGACCACGACGTCGACGCCGTTGGAGCGGACGAGCACCTCGACGATTTCTAGCGCCTGCTCGCCGTTGTCGGGCTGCGAGACGAGGAGGTTGTCGATGTCCACGCCGAGCTTCTTGGCGTACGCGGCGTCGAGCGCGTGCTCCGCGTCGACAAACGCCGCCAGGCCGCCAAGCTTCTGCGCTTCGGCGATCACCTGCAGCGCGAGCGTGGTCTTGCCGGACGACTCCGGTCCGAAGATTTCAATCACGCGGCCGCGCGGCACGCCGCCGACGCCGAGCGCGTAGTCGATGCTGATGGCGCCGGTGGGGATGGCCTCGATCGGCTGGATCGCGCCTTTCTGCCCCAGGCGCATGATCGAGCCCTTGCCGAACTGCTTTTCGATCTGGCTGAACGCCAGCTCCACGGCTTTCAGTTTCTCGCGTTCCTGACGTTCGTCTCGTTCGATTGGCGGCATACGGTGGCTCCTTGTCGTCCTTTGCCCGGGTACCCTGGTGCCTCGTCCGTTCTTGGACCAACAACCAGGACCCAGGAACCGTGGACCAACAGAGCGGGGCTATTCTAAAGTCGTGCCCAGGCGAAAGTCAAGCGCAATATCGTGAATGCGACGATAGAAACGACTGTAAGTCAGCAGTTTACAGTACATCGGACTTTCGCCTGCCTCGCCGGAAGATCGCAGAATCTGCGATGATGACCTTCCTGTGCCTAGCCCAATTGGCCATGCCCTGGCTGGAATCGCCGTCGCCTGGACCGCGGATCTCGTCCCGGGCAACCGCGCCTGGCGGACGGCTCCCGAGCGGGCGCCATGGTTTCAGCGCGCCGGCGGCGGCCTCACGTTGGCGTGCGCGGCGCTGGGCGCGGCGCCCGACCTCGATCTGCTCTTCGTCGCGCACCGCACGGTGACGCACAGCGTCGGCGCGGTGTTCTTCGTCGGCCTGTTCTGCGCCGCGCTGGCGGCCAACGCCCATCGTCCCATCGCGCGCGTCGCGCTGATGTGCGCGGCGGCGTACGCATCGCACTTGCTGCTCGATTGGCTGGGCACCGACTATTATCCGCCGAGGGGCATCCAGCTGTTGTGGCCGATCAATTCCGAATGGTACGTCTCGGGGATTGACGTGTTCCGGCAGACGGCGCGCCTGCGCATCTTGACGCGCGGACCCCTGATGACCAACGTGCGGGCCATCGCCCAGGAAATCGCCGTCCTCGGACCGACCGTCGTCGCGTCGTGGCTAGTACGGGTAAAAGCCCTGGCCGGACTTGCGCCCGAGGTGTCCCGCCGCGACCATCCGTCGCAGTAGCGGACACGGGCGGTACTTCGGATCGCCGATGCCGTCGTGGAGAACGTCGAGGATCGCGAGGCAGACGTCGAGGCCGATGAAGTCAGCGAGCGTCAACGGCCCCATCGGGTGCTTCATCCCGAGGGTCATCACCGCGTCGATCGCCTGCGGCGTGCCGACGCCTTCCATCACCGCGAAGATCGCCTCGTTGATCATCGGCATCAGGATCCGGTTCGCGATGAACCCGGGGTAGTCGGCGGCTTCGATCGGCGTCTTGCCCAGGATCGTGCACAGCTCGGACGCGACGCGCATCGAATCGCCAGACGTCGCCTGGCCGCGGATCATCTCCACGAGCGTCATCAGCGGCACCGGATTCATGAAGTGCATGCCAAGCACTCTGTCCGGCCGCTTCGTCGCCGCGCCGAGCAGCGTGATGGAGATCGACGACGTGTTCGACGCGAGGACGACCTCGGGCCGCGTGATCGTGTCGAGGCTCGTGAACAGCGCGCGTTTGGCGTCGGCCTGTTCGACGATGGCTTCGACGACGTAGTCGGCGTCTGCGAGCAGGTCGATCGACGTGGCGGTGGAGAGGCGGCCCATGGAGGCGTCGCGATCGGCCGCCGTCATCTTGCCCTTCTCGACGAACTTGCCGAAGCTCTTCTCGATGGCGCCCCGCGCGCGATCGAGCATCGGCTGCGCGACGTCCACGAGCGTGACCGAAAAGCCGTACTGCGCAAACACCTGGGCAATCCCGCTGCCCATCGTCCCCGCACCGATCACGCCGACGGTCTTGATGGTCATAAGAAGAAGGGCCGCGGAGCGTTGCGGGCTCCGCGGTTACATCCGTTCTACTGCCAGGGCCACGCCGTTGCCGCCGCCGAGGCAGAGCGTGGCGATGCCGCGCTTCAGCTTCCTGCGCTTCAGCGCGTAGAGGAGCGTCGTCAGCACGCGGCCGCCGCTCGAGCCGATCGCGTGGCCCAGCGCAACGGCGCCGCCGTTGACGTTCACCTTGTCGGGATCGATCCCGAGCTCGCGCAGGACCGCCACCGCCTGCACGGCGAACGCTTCGTTCAGCTCGAAGAGATCGACCTCCTCGAGCGTCCAGCCGGCCTTCTCCGCGACGCGGCGCACCGCGTCGACCGGCGTCATCAGGACGAACTTCGGCGCAAGGCCGCTCGTCGCCTGCGCGACGATGCGGGCCAGCGGCGACACGCCGAGCGATTTCGCGCGCTCGTGGGCCATCACCACGAGCGCCGACGCGCCGTCGTTGACGCCTGGCGCGTTGCCCGCGGTCACGGTGCCGTCTTTTTTGAACGCCGGTTTGAGCACCGAAAGCGTCTCGGCCGTGGTCTCGGCGCGGATCGCCTCGTCGCGATCGACGATCAGCGGGCTGCCTGTCTTCTGGGGAATCGCAATCGGCAGGATCTCGTCCGTGAACGCGCCTTCATCGGCCGCGCGCGCGGCTTTCTGATGGCTGCGCGCGGCGTAGTCGTCCTGCGCGGCGCGGCCCACCTTGTAGTGCTCCGCGACCACCTCGCCGGAGTGGCCCATGTGGCACTGCTCGAACGCGCACCACAGACCGTCCGTGATCATGGCATCGATCACGTCGCCGTGGCCCATCCGCAGCCCGTCGCGCACGCGGGGCAGCAGGTACGGGCAGTTGCTCATCGACTCCATGCCGCCGGCAACGGCGACGTCGATGTCGCCGACTTTTATTCCTTGATCGGCGAGCATCACGGCTTTCAGACCCGAACCGCAGACCTTGTTGACCGTCAGCGCCGCGACGTGATCCGGCAGTCCGCCGTTGAGCGCCGCCTGCCGCGCCGGGTTCTGACCGAGCCCGGCCGAGACGACGTTGCCCATGATGCACTCGTCGACGATCTGCGGGTCGATTCCGGCGCGCCGAACCGCTTCGGCCACCGCCAGGGCGCCGAGCTGGGTCGCGGTGAAGCCTTTGAGCGCGCCGAGAAATCTGCCGGTCGGCGTCCGGACGGCCGAGACGATGACGGATTCGCGCATACGGCAGCTGCTCTAAGGTTCGACGGTTCTAGAGGGCATGTTCGTTCGGCAGACCTGGATGCGACCGACGGCGTCCGCGCCCAGCAGCGATTGGAGGCGTTTCAGGATGACGGGCGCCGATCGCATGACCTCGCGCGACCATTGCGCGCTGGCGGTCTCGACGAGCAGCAATGTGCCTTCGAGTTTGACGTGGGTGACACGCTCGATCGCCGGTCCGACCGCGGCATTCCACGCGAACGTCACTTTGCCGTCGGAGAGCGGCGATCCGCGCAGGAGCTCGACGAGCGCGCCGGGCAGGGCATCGGTGAGCTGGTGCATAAGCGGTTCGTCGTTCTCGGTTCGATCTTATCATTGCGTCGTGCACCTGATCCTCGCGTCTGCGTCGCCGCGCCGCGCCGAGCTGCTGCGCGCGGCCGGCTTCGCCTTCGATGTCCTCGCCGCCGGCGTGGACGAGTCGGTACGGCCGGGCGAATCGCCGTCCGCCTACGTGCGGCGACTGGCGGCCGACAAATCGGCGGCGGCGATGGCCGCGTCCGCGCGCGCAGAGGCCGACCCGCGTGCCGGCCTGGGCGGACGCACGGGTCTGCCCCTGCGTGCCGACACCGTAATCATCGGCGCCGACACGACCGTGGTCGTCGACGGGGCCATCCTCGGCAAGCCACGCGACGATGGGGAGTCGGCGGACATGCTATCGCGCTTGTCGGGCAAAGCCCATGCGGTGCTGACGGGCGTCAGCCTACGGCAGGGCGCCTACGAGGTCGGGCGCGTCGAAACGACCTCGGTCGCCTTCCGCCGGCTCACCGATGAGGAGGTCGCCTGGTACGTCGCGAGCGGGGAAGGGCGCGACAAAGCCGGGGGGTACGCCATCCAGGGCCTGGCGTCGCGCTTTATTCCGAGCATTTCCGGATCGTATTCAAATGTCGTCGGATTACCCGTGGCGTGCGTTGCCGAGCTCCTGCGTTCGCTCCTTGCGTCCAAGCTGTAGGCACAGTATTCTGACACCAGTATTTTCCCCGGAAGTCCTTATGACACATCGATATATCAAGCTTGGTCTGACGGCGGCCGTTCTCGTGCTCGCGTTTGCGGGCCTGATGTGGTCGACCCTGCGCGATGGCACGGAGTACTTCAAGCACGTGGACGAAGTCATGACGAATCCACAGGTCTGGGAAGGCAAGCCGCTCCAACTGCACGGCTACGTCGTGCCCGGCTCGATCATGAAGCGCCAGGACACGCTCGAGTACAAGTTCAAGGTGCAGAACAACCCGGCGCGCGATGTCGATCAGGGGCACGTCGTCGAGGCGTCGTACACCGGCATCGTGCCCGACACGTTCAAGGGCGAAGCGGAGGTCGTGCTGCGCGGGAGGCTCACGTCCACCGGATTTCACACGGAGCCGAACGGCGTCGTGGCGAAGTGTCCGTCGAAGTACGAAGCCAAAGCAGCGGCCGGATTGTAGGGAACCATGGCCTCACTCGGCACGTTTCTCCTGTTGGCCGCGTTCGTCACGTGCAGCTATGCGGCCGTCGTCTCGGTCGCCGGCGCGCGACGCCGGTCGCGCCGGCTGATTGAAAGCGGCATCGGTGCCTTCTACCTGATCTGCGCGATCATGACCGCGGCGTCGGCGGTGCTGATCAACGCATTCCTGACGGGCGACTTCTCGATCAAGTACGTCGTCCACTACTCGGACAGCGTCCAGCCGATCCTCTACAAGCTCACGTCGTACTGGGGCGGGCTCGACGGATCGATCATGTTCTGGGTGTTCCTGCTGTCGATCTTCGGATCGCTGGCGGTCTACGTGAACCGCGAACGCCATCGCGAGCTCATCCCGTACGTCGTCGCCACGATCTCCACGGTGCAGATGTTCTTTCTGTTCCTGATGGTGGCGCACAAGAACCCGTTCACCACCTACCTGACGTCCGCGCCGACCGAGGGCGAGGGGCTGAACCCGCTGCTGCAGAACTTCTACATGGCGATTCACCCGCCATCGCTCTACACCGGCTTCGTCGGCATGACGATTCCGTTTGCGTTCGGTATCGCGGCACTCATCACCGGGCACCTCGACGACTCGTGGCTGCGCGCCGTCCGCCGCTGGACGATGTTCAGCTGGCTGTTTCTGTCGTTCGGGCTGACGCTCGGGATGATCTGGGCGTACGAAGAGCTGGGGTGGGGCGGCTACTGGGCGTGGGATCCGGTGGAGAACGCCGGGCTGCTGCCGTGGTTCACCGCCACCGCGTTCCTGCATTCGGTGATGGTGCAGGAGCGGCGCAGCATGCTGCGCGTGTGGAACGTCACGCTGGTCATCGTCACGTTCTTCCTGACGATCTTCGGGACGTTCATGACGCGCTCGGGCGTGGTGCAGTCGGTGCACGCGTTCGGCGACGATCCGATTCTCGCGCGGCTCTTCACCATGTTCATGGTGGTAATCCTCGTGTTCAGCTTCTCGCTGGTCATCTGGCGGCTGCCGCTGCTCAAGGCGCGCAACGAGCTCGACTCGTGGCTGTCGCGCGAGGCGGCGTTCCTCGTGAACAACTGGGTGCTGCTGTTCGCCGCGCTGTTCGTGCTGTTCGGGACGATGTTCCCGACGCTGAGCGAAGCGGTGACCGGCCAGCGGCTCACCGTCGCCGGGCCGTTCTTCAACAAGTGGATGACGCCGGTCGGCCTCATCCTGCTGCTGCTCACCGGCGTCGGCCCGCTGCTCGCGTGGCGCCGCTCGTCGTTTGCGAACATCGCGCCGCAGTTCCTGTGGCCGGCCGCGGCGGGGCTCGCGGCCGGTTCGCTCTCGACGTTCTACTTCAAGATTCCGATCTGGCCCTCGGGCCTGTGCTTCGCGCTGTGCGGCTT
>JRHI01002760.1_pt1 | contig 11487 bp, 6 predicted proteins | sample 215371 | NCBI WGS metagenome assembly JRHI01 (sample SAMN02929681, study PRJNA255918) | sediment metagenome | biome: cave system; feature: Ice Cave; material: Sediment; isolation source: sediment from deep within a dark volcanic ice cave with no known source of... ... | reverse complement strand
GTATGGAAGTACGCCCGCCCCGCTCAGTCCGCGCGCCACCGCCATCCGCTCGACGCAGTCGTCGTCTGGGCAGAGGGCCGCATCGGGCACGCGGCCTTCCTGCCCGCCGGGACGGTCCACGCCGATGAAGCGATCGGCGCGGCGGCGAAGGCGACGATCTTCGAGCTGAAATAAATGACGAGGAGTACCGGCCGTGTGGCAGGGTGGGTGTCGACACTCCTTGTCGCAATCGGGACAGCCGCGACAGCCGCGCCGCCGGCGCCGCTCGCGCTTCAGGCGTTCAGCGAGGGACACGGACCACCGCTCATCATGCTGGGCGGCGGCACTCCGGGTGCCGCGGAGTTTCTGCCACACGCGCACGCACTCGCGAACCAGTTTCGGGTGATCCGGCTGCAGACATTGAACGTGGACCGGGCCGAACGGCATCAACCGCTGCCGTCCCGATACTCGCTGAAGGCCGAAAGCGCCGCGATGACACGCGCCCTCGACCAACTGGGTCTCCACGGTGCGCTGGACATCGCGGGGCATTCATTCGGTGCGCTCGTCGCACTGGACTTCGCGCTGGATCATCCAGACCGCGTCCGCACGCTCGTGCTCGCGGAGCCGCCGGCGTTCTGGGCGGTGTCGCACGACGAGCTGATGGCGACGCCCGCCATGCGCACCATGTTCGAGCTGACGCGCGAGCTCGACCCGGCGCGCGACCCGACCGACGATCAGCTCGTGCGGTTCCGCTGTGCGCTCGGCGCCTGCGGCCTCGCGCCGCCGGGTGCCAAGGAGCCGGGCCGCGACGAGTGGGTGGCCCGCCGCGAGGCGCTGCGGGGTCTGTCCGCCGTCGCCACTCATCCGGACAGCCTGGCGCGTGTGAGTGCGTTCCCCCGCCCGGTGCTGATCGTCACCGGCGCGACCACCGTCTCGTTTCATCGCCGCATCAACGACATCCTGGCGTCGACGTTCCCGCGCGCGGAACGCGCCGAACTGCCCGGAGGGCATGGCGCCGTTGCGACCGCGCAGACCGAGTTCATCGCCATGCTCCGGGCATTTCTCGCACGACGCGCGGACTGAGCGCCGACGCTACGTGCGCGCCGGGACGGCGTCCGGCATCAGGCGCAGGCCCTTGGTTTCAGGAAGCGTCCAGATCATCGCGCCGGCCAGCAGAGCGAACGGCACGGCGAGCGCGATGCCGGCGCCGAACGTGAAGCGCGCGGCCACCATCCCGATAATCACCGGCGCGAGGAACTGAACGCCGCGCGCGGTGTTATAGATGATGCCCAGCGCCGCGGCGCGCACCGACGTCGGAAACACTTCGTTCAGCAGCGGACCGATACAGCCCCAGTTCCCCTCGCCGAAGCCGACGAGCAGCATGAAGCCGAACGTCGTGACCGATGAAGGAGAACGCCAGGATCTTGCGGTGAATCGGCAGGATCGTGGGGCTCTCGCTGAGCAGCGGCATTGGACGCCTATGTTAAGGTAACCGCGACTCAGGATGACAGAACAACCGGGACCGGTCGCCCGCGCCGCGCTGGCATTGACCGATTGGACCGAGCGCTGGGTACCCGACGCGTTCATCTTCGCGTTGATGGCCACGGTGCTGGTCATCGCCGCGGCGCTGCTGGCGACGCCGGCCACGCTCCTGCAGATCGTCGACGCCTGGGGGCTCGGTTTTTGGGACCTGATCCCGTTCACGCTGCAGATGGCGCTCGTCATCATCACCGGCCACGTGCTCGCCACGTCGCCGCCGATGGGGCGCGTCATCCGCGCGATCGCATCGTGGCCGCGATCGCCGCGCGGCGCGGTCGCGCTCGTCACGTTTTTCGCGCTCGCGAGCAGCTGGTTCAACTGGGGCTTCAGCCTCGTGTTCAGCGCGGTGCTCGCGATCGAGATTGCACGGCGGGTCGAGGGGGTCGATTACCGCGCGCTGGCGGCGGCGAGCATGCTCGGGATCGGCAGCATCTGGGCGCAGGGCCTGAGCGGGTCGGCCGCGCTGCAGATGGCGACGCCCGGCGCGCTGCAGCCGCAGATCCGCGACATCGTCTCGCACGGCGGCGTGGTGGCGGGCGGGCTCGTCCCGTTTCGCCACACGATTTTTCTCTGGCAAAGCTTCGTCGCGGTGGCCCTGGAGATCGTCGTCGTCGTCACCGTGATGTGGCTGGCCACTCCCCCGGCTGGGCGGGGCAAGACCGCGCGGGATCTCGGTATCGATCTTGGGGAATTCGGAATTCAGAATGCTGAAGTCGGAATTCTGACGCCGGGCCAGCGGCTGGAGCACTCGCGGTTCCTGTCGTGGTTCGTCGTCGCGCTCGGCGTGACTTACCTGGCGCGCTACTTCTGGCAGGCGGCCGAGCCGCTGAACGCGCTCAACCTGAACATTCTGAATCTCGCTTTTCTGCTGCTGGGGTTCCTGCTGCACGGCACGCCGGCGCGGCTGATGCGGGCAGTGCGGGAGGCGACGCCCGCGGTGTGGGGCGTGATTCTGCAGTTTCCGTTCTACGCCGGCATCGCCGGCGTCATCACGGCGACGCACTTGAACGAGCAGGTCGCGAGCCTGTTCGTCCGCGTCTCGACGCCGGCGACGTTTCCGCCGCTGGTGGCCACCTACTCCGCCGTCCTGGGGGTCTTCGTGCCGTCGGGCGGATCCAAGTGGGTCATCGAGGCGCCGTACGTGATGGAGGCGGCGCACACGTTGAAGGTCCACCTCGGGTGGATTGTCTCGGCCTACGATCTCGGCGAGGCGCTCGCCAACCTGCTCCAGCCGTTCTGGATGCTGCCGATCCTCGGGCTCTTCAAGCTGGGCGCGCGCGACGTGATGGGCTACACGATTGTCGTGTTCCTCGCGCTGACGCCGGTCGTGCTGATCCTCGTCACGCTGCTCGGGATGACGCTGTCGTATCCGTTGTAGTCCGTCACGCTGCGATCGCATCCACGCTTTTCAACGCAGAGAACGCAGCGCTCTCAGAGACGGCCGCTTCGAACACGAGGGGCACGCCTTCGTTTCTGCGTGAGCTGGCGAGCTTCGTGATCACGATCGCTGACCGCTCAGCGCGGCTGGGCGGCCAGCGCCCTGGCCGCTGCGAGATTGCTCGCCGCCGCTGCGGAGTCCGGCTGCAGACGGACGACCTCGGTGAACTCGCGGATCGCGGCGTCGTATTTTTTCTGCGCGAGCAGGACGTTGCCCAGATTGTTGTGCGCGTTCGCGTACGCGGGATCAATCCGCAACGCCTCCTGATACGCGTCCGCCGCTTCGACGAGACGCCGGCCGACCGTCAGCGCCGTGCCGAGGTTGTAGTGGGCCGCGGCGGACTGCGGCTGCAGCGCCAGCGACGTCTTGAAGTGCGCGATGGCGCTTTCGCTCTTTCCCAGCTCCAGGTACAGCAGTGCCGCGTCGTCGTGCAGCGCCGCGTCGCGGGGGGCTTTCTCGATCTCCGCTTCGTACCCCTTCACGTCCTCGGCGGCGACTTTCGGACGGAAATCGCGGGCGAGCCGATCGCCATCGCGGTCGTCGCGCGGCAGCACCTGAATCCACAGATCCCCCATTTCCTCGGCCGATCGCTGGCCCCAGCGCGCGCGCGCCGGCGGCCGCTGGGGGTTGCGCGCATTGCCGGCCGAGTTGTCGTACACGTACCGCATCGACAGCGTCGTGCCCTTGGGCACGCGGATCGGCGTCACGAAACGGTAGACGTGCTGCCACCGGAAATCCCAGTCGGCGATGTCGATGAGCGGGATCGTCGAACCGTCGGGCAGCGTGGCCTCGCCGCGCACGTCGTGCGCGCGATAGTGCGCGTGCGGCTGCACCGCCTCGATCTCGACGCCGACCGGCAGCACGTACGAATCGGTGACCGTGTAGCGCGCGTCTCCCGCGGGGACATCGATGTCCTGTCGCCCGAGCCGCAGCATCACCGGCGTCCGCGTGGGCGCCACGTCGCCGAAGTAGAGGCCGATGGACGGCGCCACCTGCTCGGGCTTCCCGCTCGGCTGCATGTGCAGCTCGACAACGAGGTCCGTGGGCGTGTCGAGGCGCCAGGCGAGATCGTTCGGGAGGAGCGGCGCCACCTGACCGGGTGTCCACCCGAGAAAGTGGCCGTCAGGATACGTCGCGGATCGCGCGATCAGGCCATCGTAGCCAACGCCTGGATCCGCTTGGTCCAGACGGCGCGACGCCGGCGTCGTGTCGATTCGGATGTTCGCGTGGTGGACGACCCTCGGATTGCCGGGCCGGAATTCCAGCCCGCGAACGAAGCGCGCGCGGTCCACGGGGATCGGCAGCACGAAGATGCGGAAGGCGTCGGTGCCCTCCGCCGGCAGCGTGTACGGCTGCGGCAGCGTGATGACGAGGTCCGGTTTCCCCAGCTGCCAGCCGTCACTCCATCGCCGCTCGCCCTCAGCCGATCGAAGGCGCGGCATGGCGCGGGGGGCGCCTTCCGGCGCGCCGGCATCCAGCCATTGCCGGAGCGTGCGGATCTCCCCATCGCTCAGCGGGTGCTGTCCCTCGAACGGGCCGTCGGAGGGGTCCGCTTTCCACGGCGGCATGAAGCGGCTTGCCGTCACGGTCGCGATCTGCGCCGCGTGCCGCTTCGCGTCCGCATACGTCAGCAGGCTGAACGGCGCCGAACCGCCAGGGTGGTGGCACATGCCGCAGCGATCGATGAGCAGCGGCGCCACGTCTTTCGTGTAAGTGACCGATTGGGCGCCGGCGGGCGCGGCGATGACCAACACCACCAGCCAGGCCTGAACGGCGTGGAGAAACACCCACAGCAACCGCTGAGACCGCCGAGCTCGTAGAGAACAATCCAGAGTATTCTCGGCGATCTCTGCGTGCCCCGCGGTTGAACCTCCCGTCATCGCGCGAAGTCCGAGATGAAGCAGCCGACCGCCTGCGTCCTCGCGTGCGGCGCCCGCTTCCCCGCCACAATCGCCGTGAGCGCGTCGAAGAGGTCGCGCCTCGTCGCCGCAGGCCGCTCACGGCCGAGATCCACGAAGCGATCGTCGATGCGTCCACGGTACCCGACGCGGCCGTGGACGACGATCGCGGCTTCCGGCGTGACAGTCGCGCCGGCGAATTTCGCCAGCGCCTGCCTGGGATCGCGCACGCCTTCCAAGGCGCCGGCGTACGAGAACGCCGTCATGTGCTCGCGAATCGCCTTCGCATCCTCCGCGGGATTCGGGTACACGAGTCTGAACACCACGCCCGTCGAGGCGAACGCCTCCGCGATTCGGCGGACCTCCGGCGCGTAGCGGTTTGAGATCGGGCAATCGGTGCTGGTGAACACGAACACGATGGCCTTGGTTCCGGCAGGCGCCTGCAGAGCGTCGAGGGACTGGCCCGACAGCGACTGAACGAGGACGGCTAACAGGGGAAGAACGAGCACAAAAGAATGGTACACAGAAAAGGGATCAGAGCGAGTTCAGAACCTCACGATACGACCAGCTGAGGTCGGGGAAGCGTGTCGGGGGCGAGCCGCCAGCCCACCCCCGACATGAGTGTTTCTCGATCACCACTTCATCTGCGTGCCGATACGAATCTGCCGCCCTTGCAGCACGCCCGACGGCTGGAGATACGCCGCCGTCGTGGCGTTCGTCGAGCGGTAGAAGAGGTCCGTGTTCCTGTTGAATGCGTTGAAGATGTCCACCTGTCCCTGGATGCGCAGCCGGCCCACCTGGAACCACTTGGCGAAGCTGAGGTCGACCTGGTTCAGCCGGGGCAGGAACTCGGTGCCTGGCGCCACGAGAGGCACCGTCAGCGACGAGGTCGTCAGGGTCGGGATGACGAGCGTACCGGCGGGACATGGCGAGGGACAGTTGGCCGGGTACCGCGTCGCCGCCGTCAGGAGCCAGTTCGTGCCGACTGGGCTGCCGGTATCACCGTAACCCGGCCCGCTGATCTTATTCCCCAACGTCGTGAAGCCGCCGATCGGCCGCCCCGGCAGGGCCTGGAGCGTCGCGCTCACCTGGATGCCCATCGGCAACGGGTAGCTGCCCGACAGTTTGAATTGCGGCCGGTATGGGATGCCGTTCAGCGCGTCGTCGCAGAAGAGGAGCATGTTCGGATTGTCCGGCTCGTCGCACACCACGCGCAATGTACGCTCGGTCTCGAATCCGCCGAAGAGTATCGCGCCCCCTGGGAGCCGCGCGTTCACGTTCAACTCGACGGCGTTGTAGACCTGCGAGCGGCCGGAGCCGGCGTTGGTGTCGTAGTTGTCGACTTTGCCGAGCGCCGACCTGTTCAGGTTGTAGACCGTGAAGGGCTGGCCGGTGAGCGGATTGAAGACCGCGACGGGCGTGTAGTCGGCCTGGCTGATCAGCAGGTTGTCGGTGACTTTCAGCCTGTAGAACGACCGGCGATACCAGTTGGCGCTCACCGAGACGCCGCTCATCAGCTCGTGCTGGACGCCGACCGTGGTCTCGATGTTGTACACGCGCTTGAAGTTCGGATCCACCGTGTTGAGCGAACGCTTGCCGAAATTGGCCGGCAGCTGTGCGAAGTTGATTTCGCAGCCGGGCGTCAGATACACGCACCCGACCGCGCCCTGCGCGATGTCGTCGCCGTTCAGATCGGTCCAGCTGAGCGCCTGCCCCTGGAGGGTCAGCGGGTTGTAGTTCGCAGCGAAGAACGTCGTGCGCGATTCGTTGTACCGGTTGAGGCCGAATTTGAGCGCCGTCTTGGCGGTGCCGAACAGGTCATAGACCAAGCCGAAGCGCGGCGCCAGGTCCTTCCAGATGGGCATGGTAATCGCGTCGAACTTGCGCTCGCCGACGAAGCGGCCCACGCCCGATGCCTCTGCCGACACTTCCGACTTCAGATACTCCCACCGCAGGCCAGCATTGACCGTCAGGCGCTGGAGCGTCCACGTATCCTGCGCGTAAATGCCCACGTCACCGACCAGGGCGTCCTTGTAGCGCAGCGGCGTGTTGTAGACGGTCACCAGGCTGGGCACGCCGCTCCGGTAGAGCTGCTGGAGATCGGCATTCGTTTCACGCGTGTTCTCGTACGGACCCCAGTTGTACTGAGCCCCTGTCTTGAAACTGTGACCCCCAGTCACATACGAGATCGCGCCCTGCATGTTGTACCGATCCGGATAGCGGCCGCCCTGGGCCCCTCCAAACCCGCTGCGGAGCGTGCCCAGGTCGAGGTCGGATCGACTCGCGCCGGCGAACCACTCCGGGCTGAAGGGCGTCTTGTTGACGCCGTCCTGATTCAGGATCACGTACTGCTCCTGATTCTCCGAAAACCCCGCGTCGAGGAGCAGCCGGTTGGTGAGAGTGCTGGTGAACCGGACCACGCCGTCGTTATAAGCCGGCGAGGTCCACACCTGAGACGCCGTGCGCGGATCGTTGCCCGCGTCCATCCCGTGACCCCGGAACTTGTCGATCTCGTCGTAGTACGCCGACAACTTGTTCCGCGGGCTCACTTGCCACGTGACCCGGAGCAGCGCGCTTTTGATCTTCTGATCGTCGATGCCCTGTTCGCAGCTGATCGTCCCGGCCTGGCAGGCGGCCTGCGTGCCGCCCGGCGGCACGTAAAACGTGTCCGCAATCGGCGAGTTGACCGACCACTTGCGGGCCGACGCGTAGAACCACAGCTTGTCGTGTTTGAGGGGGCCGCCTTGGCCGAAGTTGAAGTCGTAGATCCGCTGGATTTTGTCCACGGCCCGCAGTCCGCGGGCCTGGAGCTCGGGCGTCAGATTGTTGGACTGCCACGCGCCGTCGCTCCATGCGCCGAAGAACGATCCGGTGAACCGGTTGCCGCCGTCCTTGGGCACGATGCTGACGCGGACCCCGCCGGGCGAGAGGTCCGCTCCCGCACCGGCGGTCTGATAGCTCATCTCCTGCACAAAGGCGTTGTTGATGTACTGCTGGACCGCACCGTCGCCGTCGAGGCCGTTGATCATCAGCCCGTCCACCTGGACGATGTTGTTGGCCGAGGTCAGCCCTCGCGTGGACATGTAGGTCTGCTGCATCGCCCGCGCCCCGCCGACGTCCGGCACGTTGAGGTTGACGCCCGTGACGAGCTGCCCCATCGAGAAGATGCTCCGGCCCGTCGGGAGCGCATCGAGCACTTCGCGGCTCATCACCTGCACCTTGGACGTGCTCGAGACGTCCACGACCGGCGACGCGCCCGTAACGGTGACGTTCTCCTCGAGCGTCCCGACCTTCAGCTCGACGTTGATGGTCGACGTGAAATTTGTCGGCACCTCAATCCCCTGCCGGACCAGCGTGTTGAATCCGGCCAGCGTGAACGTCACGCTGTAGGTGCCTGGGCGCAGGTCTGTCACTAGATACTGGCCCTGACCGCTCGTGACCGCTGTGCGTGACTTTTCAATCAGCACCGGGCTGGCCACTTCAACTGTCACGCCCGGCAGAACCGCGCCGGAGGTATCCTTCACGGTTCCCGCGATGGCGCTTTGCGCCTGAACGGCGGCCGGAAGCGCCAGGCACGCCAACGCGAAGCCGAAGAACACTGCAATACGATGTCTTGCCATGGCTCACTTTCCTCTCGACGGTTCAACGGAGATGCCGACTCGACCTGAGGATACGGTGCACCGCCGGAAGAATCCACCTGTTAATTGCACCGGCAATCAAGCTCCGGCGACCGATTCCACAAATTGGATCGGCGCCGGGTGGGCGTCGCTTTTTGATACAACTCGATCGCCCCGGCCGCGGGGCCGTGTCGCTTCACCATTTCAACTGCGTCGCGATCCGGATGATGCGGCCCTGAAGCACGCTCGATGGCCGCTTGTAGGACGCGGTCCCGAAGTTCATCAAGCGCACATCGAGCACATCGCCGCGGTTGAGCGCGTTGAAGACGTCGACCTGGCCCTGGAGGCGCGTCTTGCCCACTTGGAACCATTTGGCCAGGCTCAAATCGAGCTGGTTGACCCTATCCCCGAACTCGGTGCCGGGCGCGACCAAGGGGACGTTGAGGTTCGCGGCCGTCATGTTCGGAATCACCAGGGCGCCCGGCGTGCAGGGACCCTTGCAATCGGCGGGGTACCGCGTCGTCGGGCTGATCAACCAGACCGTGCCTGTTCCCGGCGGAGTGGTGACGTTCGGCAGTGCGGTCGGCGAGGGAGCCGACGCAAGGCCGGGGCCGACCAACCGGTAGCCCGGGATGCTCTGGAACGAGCCGCTCACCTGGATGCCATACGGCAGCGGGTAGCTGCCGGACAGCTTGAACTGGGTGAGGAACGGAATGCCGCTGTTCCGCGCGTCGCAGTACAGCAGGTTGTTGGGATTGGACTCCTCGTTGCACAGTGTCCAGAGCATCCGCTCCGACGTCGTGCCGCCAAAGAGCGTCGCCCCATGCGGAAGCCTCGCGTTGAAGGAGACTTCGTATCCGTTGTACCATTCCTTCTGGCTGTTGTCGGTGCTGACCACGTTGTTGACACGCCTGAAGGCAGTCGGGCTGACGTTGTACATCGGGATGATGCTGCCGTCCAGCGGGCTCACGACGTTGACCAGCGTGTAGTCGCTGAAGCTCTGCAGCGTGTTGGTTTGCCGCGGCAGGTTGTGGAAGGTCCGGTGGAACCAGCCCGCGTTCACCTGGACGCCCGGCGCCAATTCGTGCTGCACGCCCACCGTGGTTTCGACATTGTAGACCCGCTTGAGATCCGGGTTGGGGGAAACCAGCGGGCGGATGCCGAAGTTCTGGGGCAACTGCGCCAGATTGATCTCGCACCCTGGAGTCAAGTAGACGCACCCGCGCTCGCCCTGTGCGATGTCGTCGTGGTTGAGGTCGGTCCAGCTCACGCTCCGATTGGTCTCCAGGCTGAGTGGGTTGAACGACTCGGCCAACGCAACCGTCTGGGCCTGCTCGTACCTGTTGAGGCCAGCCTTGAGGGCCGTCTTCGCGTTGCCGAACAAATCGTAGACGACCCCGAACCGCGGCGCGATGTCTTTCCAAATCGGCATCTGAATCTGGTCGAACTTCCGTGCCGGCACGAACCGGCCCGCCCCCGACTCCTCCTCTGACACTTCGGCGTTGAAATACTCCCAGCGCGCTCCTGCGTTGACCGTCAGACGCTTCAGCGTCCACGCGTCCTGGGCAAAAATGCCGAGATCCGCATTCAAGCGACTTTTCACATCCAGCGGCGTGTTATAGATCAACACCGAGTCGGGCACGCCGTTCTGGTACCGCTGGACCAGGTCCGCATTCGCGGTACGCGTCCTCCGGTACGGGCCCCAGGTCCACTGCGTACCCGTCTTGAAGTTGTGCGACCCGGTCACATACGACATCGACCCTTGCAGGTTGAACCGATCGGGATAGTTGCCTTGGTTGGTGTCGAGCGAGGCATAGTGCGTGCCCCGACTGAGATCTCGCCGGCTGGCACCCGCATACCACGCGGGCGTGCCCCGCTCCTGCGTAATCCCTGGCTGGTTGACGATGTTGTACTCTTCCAGGTTTTTCGAGTACCCGCCTTCGATCAGCATCTTATTGGTGACCGTCGACGTCCACTTGGCCGAGCCCGTGATGTAATTCGGCGAGTTCCACACCTGCGACGCGGTCGCCGGATCGTCGCCGGCGTTCATCCCGTGGCCGCGATCCTTGCCGATCTTGTCGTAGTAGACCCCAAACTTGTTTCTCGGAGAAACCTGCCACGTCAGCCGGACCAGCGCGCTCTTGATATGCTGATCGTCAATGCCCTGCTCGCACTGAATCGTCCGCGACGTGCACTGCGGATACGTCGTCGAGTAGTTCGACCCGGACGGCGTGTAGAACACGTCGGCGATGGGCGCGTCCACCCCCCAGCGCCGGGCTGTCGTGAAAAACCACAGCTTGTCCTTCTTGAGCGGTCCGCCGAAGGAGCCGTTGAAATCGTAGATCTTCGAGATCCGATCCGGCGCGCTCAATCCGCGATCCTTCAGCGACTGCGTCAAGTTGTCGCTTTGCCAGGCGCCATCGCTCCACGCCCCGAAGAATGCCCCGCTGAACCGGTTGCCGCCTTCCTTCGGGATCATGTTCAGGCGCACGCCTCCGCCCGACACGTCGGAGCCGGCGCCGGCGGTCTGGTAGCTCATCTCCTGACTCATCATGCTGTTGAAGTAGTTCTGCACGGCGCCGTCGCCATCCAGTCCGTTCACCATCATCCCGTCCACTTGCGTGGTCACCTGCGAGGCGCTGAGGCCGTGCACGGACATGTAGGTTTGCTGCATGGCTCGCGAGCCGCCGACGTCGGGCACGTTGAGCGTCACGCCCACGACGAGCTGCCCGACGCTCTGGATGGTGCGTCCCGTCGGAATGGCGTCGAGCACCTCGCGCGAGAGCACCGTGGTGCGGGCGGTGCTCTGGACATCCACGACGGGCGACGCGCCGGTGACGGTGACCGATTCCTCGATCGCGCCGACCTTCATCTCGGCGTTGATGGTCGCGGTGAAGTTGGCCGGCAGCTCAATGCCGTCCCGCTTGAACCCGCTGAACCCCGGTAACACGAACGACAGACGGTAGACGCCCGGGCGCAAGTCGACGATGGTGTATTGCCCCTGACCGTTGGTGAC
>JRHI01002759.1_pt1 | contig 11491 bp, 12 predicted proteins | sample 215371 | NCBI WGS metagenome assembly JRHI01 (sample SAMN02929681, study PRJNA255918) | sediment metagenome | biome: cave system; feature: Ice Cave; material: Sediment; isolation source: sediment from deep within a dark volcanic ice cave with no known source of... ... | reverse complement strand
GCGGTAATGTTAGGCCGCGGGGGGAATCCGGTCAACTCCGTTTGCCTTCTGAAGTATACGGGCAACTGCGAATCTTCAGATCCCCGACCGCATTTCGGATTTGACTGTGTTTGACGCTGGTCTCCATTCTCGGTTTGGGAAATGTCCGCTCCGATTCCCAACCCGCAAATGGCTATGACCTTACGATTAAGACGCGTACCGGAGGTCCCGCGTTGTTCGCGCCTATCATGGGGCGTTAACAGTTTAGAGAATCCGCCCCAAATTGCAGTTGATTCTAGAAAGCAAGGAGACTTCCATGAGAGCCAGTTCGAATCTGAATCCCCACATTACCGCGATGCCAAAACTTTCCACAAAAGAGGTGCAAGCGTTTTTTAGCCGGAGGGCCCGTGAGATCTACGAGAACGGTGGAAAAGTTGCAGGCCGTGACCTCGAACACTGGACACAGGCAGAAGCTGAAATGGTACAAGAGCTTTCGAAACTTTCAGACCGCAGGCTGGCTTTCGTCGTTCGGGTCGAGGGTGTGCAATACATCGGTGAGTACAGCGTAGCTTCCGCCAACGGCTATACTCCCGGAGAGTTTGCGTGCGGTGACCCGGTTCCCGTCCGCTTCGTAGGAAACAAGATGTTGGTGGAGCGGCCCAATGGCAAGGTACTCGAAACCATCGTCGCCAAAAGGGTGGGGGGTACACCTCGGCCAACTTGTGCGGCTTAGAACTTGGCCCTACCGCGAGAGCGGAGGAGCGAAGAGCGAAGGAGTAACGGACGTATTCGCCGGTGCAAACCGCACGATTCGAAACAAGTTCTGCTAGTCCTGCAAATACAACCCTGCTGAGGCTCCGACCCACTCCATATTCTTGTTCTGGTCAACGCCCATCATTAATCCCCGCCCCATGCGGACGATGGTGAGCACCGGCGTCAGTTCGTCCAGCCACACATACATGACTCGCACTTCGGCCTTGGTCCCGCCGAATGGCGTTTCAATCACGGGCTCAAGGTGCAAACGCTCCTGCAAAATATAGGCGCCACGTTTCTCGACCGGAATGGCTGCGATGTCTTCCTTCGTTGGCGCAATCACCACGCCCAGCCCGGCAAATGAGTACAAAGGTTTCAAAGCGTAATTCTCGAGATCTTCAGGAATTGTTTCGACCCGATTCAGAAACCACGTCTTCGGTACTGATTCATGCTTGAGGTAGGGAATTGAAAACTTGCTGATGCGGAAATACCAGTTCGGATGTCCAGCCCACTCCACGTCGAGATCGTCGCGCCAATCAAACGCCAGTTTTACTCCCTTGCGTTCAAGTTCATCAACTATCGCGCGATTATAAATCCGGCGGATCGGCACACGTTTTCCATTGTGCTCGTAATACAGTTGCCGGCCTTCTTTTCTGATGGCAGTGATATGCACCGTGCGAATTCCCAGCATCTTTTCCGTGAGCAGAAAGTCCGGGAGCGTTTTCTGTTGTTCAGGATTGATTTCCATCAGAATAACGTTTTCCGGGTCTTGGTCCGCGACAATCGCCCGTCGAAGCAGCGCGCGATAGGAAGCCGGGTCAAGTCCGCTCAGAAGGTAATTCAATCCGGTGTTTGCCGAAAAACGCTCAAGACCGTAGACGCCGATGTAGGCCTCCGCAAGCACCGGCTGATAGGCGTAGAGAGAAGGGAAGGCCTGCAACTCTACCAGCTTAGGCTGTAATGCGCCGTGCGCGTCCCGGACCAGGCCAAAATCAACCTGGACAAACATGGGGTGGGCAGCCTCATTTGGAACTTTGAACTCCGCGGGCACGGCCTCATCCGACTTAGCGCGGTACTCTGGACTCTCGACCAATTGCCGGATCAGTTCCTTTCCATCCTCGGCCATAAGGTTAAGCAGTTGCCTGGGGAAAAAGCATGGTGTCTCCGAGAGGCGGAACTCTACATGTGTCCCGCACGCGGCATTAACGTGGCGCAAAAAGGTGAGATATTTGTCGGGAGTGAAGTTCTCGTTGAACTGCTTTCGCAGGTGGGGAATCATAAGCGAAGCGAAGGCACTGAAGGTCTCTCACGCCTCCAGCAGAAATTTCCCGTCCCGCATAATCTGCTGTTCATCTACCCAGATATTGAATTTCAGCCCAACGACGTCAATATGGGTGGACGAGTCCCACTCCGCGCCAGTGTGCGCCCCATACGGGTTTCCAAATGCAATGTGCACTCCGGGATACTTTTCGTCCTGCAGAATCTGCCCGATTACATCCCGCACATCGATGTTTGTTCCGATGGCAAACTCGCCCACGCGATCACTGTTTTCGTCGGTATGAGTGTACCGCCAGAAATCATCTTCCAGCTCGCGGTTCTCAGAGTGTGCTTCCGTCAGTCGATTACCTTTCATGTGAATAGTGAGAGGATTCTCGCGCAAGCTGCCAAACTTCGCACACAGGTAGTCCCCCACCACGCCATCGATTATGAATGTGCCGTTCACTTCGCCCGGAGTCGTGAAAATCTCCCCTCCCGGAAGGTTGCCCCAGGTCTCCCGAGTGATTATTCCGCTGGTCTTTAGCCACCTGTAGTTTGGATTCAAGTCGGCCGTCAGGTCCGTTCCAGCCGCGGTCCTGGCCCGAATCTTCGAAGCCTTGCGCACGATTTCCACGACCTTCTGACTCAGCCGGTCGACTTTCAGGAAGTCCGCGCGCATCCCCTCCAGCATGATCTGACGGTTGATGTTCACCATGTGCGCATGCCGGATCTTGCGCCGGTTCACCACCTCCGTCATCTGCATGCGAGATCGCAGTTCGTTGGTCTGCGCCTGCACTGCAAAAATCGAGACCTGACTGGTCTCCAGGTCTTCCAGAATTTCGACGGGTAGACCCTTAAGCGGCCGCGGCGCCAGGTCTTCCAAAACCCAGGCCTGGTAAGGCGCGCCCAGTTTTTCCAGTTCACTGACCAGCGCCGCCGCGATTTCGAGCGTCACCTGGTCGGTGATGACGCACACCTTCTCTGCCGGTTTCACGCGTAGACAAACACTGATCGCGTTGCGCGCTCCGGGAACAAATTCTGGATCAAATGAGATTTGATTGATGCAGGCGGGAACTTTGACGCGATCCATAGGAATGGCCATTACCCTACTTTTCTAGCGGAAGCCGGCTCCGTCTCGGCCAGACCTGTCTCGGTCTCTTCAATAATGTAGTTCACGACTTTCTTTAAATCGCCGGTCTCCCGAAAAACGCGCAGCTGCCGGTCCGCACCGCTGCCTCGCTCCAGAATCTCATGGATGTAATTTAATTCCTCACGCGAGTCGAGTTCATCGACAACATCATCCACAAAATCCAGATACTCGCGGACCAGGTCCCGAGCGGGGACTTCCTTCTGCTTGCCGAAATCGATGAGGTTTCCGTCGAGGCCGTAGCGTGCGGCCCGCCACTTGTTCTCCATGATCAGCGCCCGCCGGTAAAGACGGAATCCCTGATTCGCCGTATAGAGTTTGTAAAGTTTCGCGACGGTTGCCTGAATCAAAGCCGCCAAGGCGATTGTCTCCTCAACTCGCATGGGGACGTCGCACACGCGGAACTCGAGGGTATTAAAGAATGGATGCGGCCGGATGTCCCACCAGATTTTCTTGGCGTTATCGATGCAGTTCGTCTTGATTAGCAGCTTGATAAAGTTCTCGTACTCGCCCCAGCTTGGAAAATAATCCGGGATATTGGTGCGCGGGAACTTGTCGAACACTTTGCACCGGTATGACTTCAACCCGGTATTCATGCCCAGCCAGAACGGAGAATTCGTTGAGAGCGCCAGAATATGGGGCAGGAAATATCGCGCGTGATTCATCATGTGGATCGCGGTCTCGCGATCCTCAATCCCGATATGCACGTGCAGCCCAAAGATCAGATTTGCCCGCGCCACGAGCTGCAAATCCTCAACAATGTTTTTATAGCGCTCGTCGGGATGAATCTCCTGCGTCCGCCAATCGGAAAATGGATGTGTCGCCACCGAAGCCAGCCGCAACCCATTCTCTTTCGACAGCCTGACCATGTCGCGGCGGAGCTTCTTGACCTCAGTTTTGCACTCCTTGATGTTGCTGCAGACTGAGGTCCCCACCTCGACGACAGACTGATGCATCTCCGCCTTCACCCGCTCCTGCAGCAACAGCTTGCCCTTTTCCAGAATTTCAGCGTGGATGTGCGAGCGCAGCTCGCCGGTCTCCGGATCTACGGTCTGATATTCCTCTTCGATCCCGATAGTGAAAGTAGGTGTGCTCATGTGACACAGTTTGTGTGTCGCGTCCACTCTTGCCCGCGAAACCTAACCAGAACCCTCGAGTCGATACTGCCTCTGCTGATTGTTCATCCCGACTCTGTTCGCCGCCGTCACCGCCGGAACCCCGCCAGTATATCAATCCTCGCAAAAAGCGCGCCCCATTCAACTCAGTCCCATTCTTCGTTCTCCGCGACCCGCACCTTCACGATCTTCTTTAGCAGCATTGCCGGCAAAGGCTTGTCCACCGGAAAGCGGATGGTCCCCTTGGATGTAGGGAAGTTCTTGAGCTCTTTCTCGAACTTCTTGATTACACCGGAGCCGGTCGGGAACAAGCTGCAATGACTCTTGAATGCCGCGTAACCCACCAGCATTCCCTTGTACTTGAACATTGGAATCCCGTAGCTGATAACCTCGGTGGTCTCCGCCGGCACCACCGACCGAATCACCGCGCAAATCCGTTTCAGAGTGGTGCGAGCTGGTTCCGGGACCCCTGCAAGATATTCATCAACATTCTTTGGAGTAGGTTTTCCTCTCATCGCTAACTTTGATGCACGTAGAAATATTGTTAGGTGGAATTGTGTTTGTAACATCCGCCCTCATCCGGGCCGGGCGAAGCTCCGCTTCTGTTCTCCGACACTACTTCGTTACCTTTCCGCGCTTTCGCGCCGCGACCCAAGCAGGCTCGCCCTTGCGCTTTGTCGGTGCCCCCGCTCCCCCTAGAAACTCGGCCCACCGCATCTCCTTCACCGGACTCTCCCCGCTCAGCGCCATCTTCACCGCCATCTCCGCCACGGCGTTCACAATCCATTCGAAGTTCTCGGGTCCAACCGAAGTAACCTCCGCATCCGGCGCGGGATTCAGAAAATCAATGGCGTACGGTACTCCATCCTCTACTGCGAATTCGACGGTATTCAGGTCGTACCCCAGCGCCCGGCACAAGGTCAGCGCGTCTTTTTCCACCCGCTCTTTCAGTGCCGTCGATGAAGGCGGGGGATTTCCTTTGACGTACCGCTCATGATGCGGTAGGCGTGGGTCGTATTTCATGATGTGCACTTTCTCTTGACCTACCACATAACAACGGAAATATTCGTCGAACTCCACTCCGTGTTGCAGGGTCATACACAAATCGCCCGTCTGGTTGTAATGGTGAAAGAATTCCTCCGGAGAATGCACCTTATACACGTGCTTCCATCCGCCCCCGGAGTATGGCTTGAGGAAAGCAGGGAACTGGACGTAATCAAAAACTTCCTGCCAATTCAGCGGGTACATCAAATTCCGCATCGACTGATCTGTAGTTCCCTCCGGATGCTTATTGTGTGGCAGAATCACCGTAGCCGGAATGGCCACACCAATCTTGTGCGCTAAAGCATAATTAAAAAATTTGTCGTCGGCCGTCCACCAGAATGGATTGTTGACCACAATCGTCCCATGCAAGGCCGCGTTCTTCAAATAAGCCCGATAAAACTGGATGTCCTGCGAGATCCGGTCGATGATCACGTCGTACTTCTTCGGCTCATCCATGCGGACACCACCGATCTTTACGAACTCGGCGGTCACCCCCTCGACCAGCATGGAGTTGATCTTCTCAACCAAGGCCGGTGGAAACGTATTTTCCATCCCAAAAATAATTCCAATCTTCTTAGTACTCACAGAGATTCTCCTGTAAAGCCTCTACCAGAGCGGACTGCACTAAAAATACTTCTCCGCCATCATCAACCAGAGCGGCCAGTCATGTTTCAAATTGTCTTGCCAAACATCCAGCCAATGCGGAATCGCTTTCCCATTCAAGATGGCCGAAAACTTTACATTCTGATCCAGACAGATGTCCCAGTCCGCGGATCCCAGCACGATTTTCATCTGCCGGTACCGGCTCAGGAACCAGTCGTCACTCATGTTGGGAAGGAAATCGGGTGGATTGTTGAAGTAACAATCGTTGTCATAATACCCATCCAAGAACTGGTGGATGTCAAACGCACCGCTCATGCTGACGCACTGCGTCACCATGTCGGGATGCTTCAGCGCAAAATTCATTGCATGATAGCCGCCAAAGCTGCAGCCAGTAACGGCCAGCCTCGGCGTCTGATTCTTCCAGCGTACAAATGGAAGGAATTCATGCAGCAGGTAGCGCTCGTACTGCACATGTCGCAGTACCCGCACCCGCGGATGGACGCTTTTGTTGTACCAGCTCTCAGTGTCCACCGCGTCCGGACAAAAAACTTGCAGTTCGCCTTGCTCAATCTTAGGCGCCAGCACTCCAATCACTCCACGGTCTTCATACTCAAAAAACCGTCCCATCGAGGTGGGAAAAACAAGCAGGGGCGTGCCGGCATGGCCAAACACCAGGGCCTTAATGTCGCGATGAAGTTCCTGACTGTAGGCACGGTGATATTCGCGGTTCATCGTCGATGTAGAGACGTCGGAAGCAATGTCTATTGCGAAGACGAAGTATCTTACCCGATGACGGGCACTATGGCCTACTGGGTAGAAAAGCTGGTAGAAAAGCAAGGCTGCAGCCTAACGTGGATAGCATTCTCTTTCTCTAGCGCTTGTACCAGAAGATCGCAAGGGCGATCAGGGCCACGGTGACGATCCACAAAAAGAGGTCTTTGCGCGGATTCTTTTCTTTCGCCATAGGGGAAGTACAGCACACCCTAAATACGTGTCAAGTGCCGCGGTGAATTCCGCCGCAGACGGAGTTGGTTATTGTCGGCCGCCAGCGCTGGTCCTGTGACTTTCCTGGTTAGCGACCGTCGTCTGGCAGATCGTGCGTAAGCGAAACGAATATGCAGGCCGAGGGATCGGAAACTCTCTTTCCATTATTGTGCAAACAGTTGCTCGAACTGTTATTTCGTCCGTGTAAGTGCAGATGCCTGGAGACTTCATTTGGTATCAAGGTTGCCCCTATTCTCCCAGGCGGGCCCCCAGCACCGCGAGTGATTTCACGTTAATTAGGCGGTTACTTGAGACCGCCGCAACGTCGTAAAGGTGGAGAAGGTACTCCAGATAGGACAAATGCTATGAAGACTGCACTGCTTGCGTTTTGTTTCTTTCTTTGCAGCACCGCTGCGTTCGGACAATCGGCTCCTGTGTTAAGCAATCGACCCCAAATGGTACAAATTCCGGATAATCCGGCGCATGCTTCTCAACACGAAATGGCTGTGGAACAGAACATCCTGGAACAGTCCACTTACACTTACGCTCAGGGTGAGAGACCACTGTGGGAGTTCGGACCAGGCTCGCAGCCCGCACCTCTTGGGGATTCTGCGCGTGCCCTCAAAAAACAGCACGAAGCCGCAAAAAAATCAGAAACCGTCTGGCAGAATTAAATATGCTTAGTGCGGCTGGGACAGCTCTGTCCCAGCCTGTTGTCTGGGTTCTTTAGACACTTCTTCTGAAAACAAATGGTGGCGTTCCTGCGATCGAAGGTCGACCGTCGGCATCTCAGTCTGCCAGCATCTCAGTCCAGAGGAGCTGTCGACGGGTCGGTCAGCGCGATGAGCTTTCCTTGGGGAAAGTCGGTCGGTGTTAGCGGAGTAGCAGGATCGGGATTGATGATGGTCAGGACTTCGCCACTACGAATTCCTCGAATTGTCAGGCGCTGACTTTCCACGCTGACTACCCTGTATTTTTCGTCGAAGATATCCGCCCTGGTTTCCTTCATCGCTCACTTAGATGCCCAGTGCCCGGTCGGCGATGCTCGGGAATCGTCCCGATAGACTTCCGTGCGATTTTCCATTCCCGTCATTGAGCCTAACGGGTTCATCCGTTCGACGATGCCATGCTTGCCAGCCAAGACGTTTGGATCGGTAGCCTGTAGCGAGTAAAATAACCATACATGAAGCAGCAATTGAATTTCGGCCCTTACGTCGAAGTTGAGAACGGCAAGAAGGTGGTCAAGGATCTGACCTTTGGCAATCCAACTCCAGAGGGCGTGGTGCTGACGACCCTGGACTCCGCAGTAAATTGGATGCGCAAGAGTTCCATCTGGCCCATGACATTTGGGTTGGCCTGCTGCGCGATCGAGATGATGTCGATGGGCGCGTCCCGCTTCGACATAGCCCGTTTCGGCGCGGAGGTATTTCGTCCGTCACCGCGGCAAAGCGATTTGATGATCATCGCCGGGCGCGTCTCAAACAAGATGGCGCCGGTGATCCGAACGCTCTGGGAGCAGATGCCGGAGCCGAAGTGGGTGATCTCCATGGGCGCCTGCGCTACCTCGGGGGGAGTGTTTCAAAACTACGCTCTGGTGCAGAGCGTGAACCAGGTAATTCCCGTCGACATATATGTGCCTGGCTGCCCGCCACGCCCGGAGCAGCTGATTTACGCCATCACTCTTCTCCAGGATAAAATTCAGAAAGAGCGCGGGACGATCCGGAAGGCGCTAAATCTGTCGTAGGTTTTGCCAATAACAATCTTTAAACTTTGCGTTCTCTAGCGTGGTTGCAGTGGCTGCGGGGCTATAATTAGGTCAAGTCGTTCTGCGGTGTTTTATGGGACCTCCTCGCGCTACACCATTCCTGCTCCTTCTTTTCGTTTACGGCCTTTTCGTACACGGCGCGTCGAACCTGGTCAGCGCGCAAAGTACCGACCCCGTGCAGCCGGTAAAGGTTGGCTCCGCCAGCCAGTCGCCGGATGATCAAAAGTCTGCCGCCGCTGTTGACCCCAACGCCCCCCGCATCACGAAGCAGACCCGTCTGGAAATTATCCGCGATTTTGAGACACAAATGGTGTACTCTCGCGCGGCTTTCCCGATGGGTGCGAAGGGTCTGCGGCTAAAGGATGGAGCGATAACGCCCAGTGGCGCCGAACTGCAGCAGGCTCTAACGTTGTGGGGCCCTGCGGTTAAGCCCGGTGATCCGGCGCATATTTCCTTTGTCCAGATCAAGAGCGACCACATTCATTTTGAGATAAATGGCGGACCGGTTCATCGAAAAAAGTGGTATCAGCACATCAGCGTTACGGGGGCGAATGGAGCGGAAATGGGTTCGCCCGCTGAACCCCAGGCCAATCCCCACGGTTCTTTCGTGGATTTATATTTCGACAAATACGTTCCGGAGTTGTCAGCACAGCAGGTGCGCGATCTGCTGTTTCCGGTGCTTGATTTTAAAGCAAAGAACAAAGAACAAGCCTACCTGGATACGGTCCCGCCTAAGGTCAAGGAGGCCATACTCGCCCATAATGTGCTGGTGGGTATGAATCCGGAGATGGTGATCCATGCCAAAGGAAGGCCCCCAAAGAAGGTCCGGGAAAAGGATGGCGAAAAGGAGTACGAAGAGTGGATCTACGGGGAGCCACCGCAAGACGTGGATTTCGTTCGCATCGCCGGCGATGAGGTGGTGCAGGTTGAGACCATGAAGGTGAATGGCCAGAAGATTCTGCGCACGGAGAAGGAGGTCATTCTCGATCGGCCGGATGGCGAGGAAGAGGCGAAGAAGGCAGAGCAGGATCGTCCGGCGAATGCGCCGAGTTTGCGACGACCGGGTGAAGACTCGGAAGATGCGCCGAAGCCGGCGAGTGGGCAGGGGCCATTACCGCCGCCTACGGGGCCGCCAATTCCTCCTCCCTCTCCGGGCGGTTCCGGGCCAGGACAAATTTAACCGCGTGGGAAAGTAGGGTTTCGCTTCATTAGAAGTCGACACCCGTCGGAGCTAAGGGAGCGTCCAGTTGTTCTGACCTGAAGGATGGGCTCCCTAATGAGCTCTTTGGATTCCCTCCTGACTCGGTCATCCAAACGGATTTTCATCCGCGCTCGGCCCATAAATCACCGGTAGTGGAACATCCAGAAGCCGCAGATACACCGACAGCTGTCCGCGATGGTGATACCAGTGATTCAGCATAATACTGCGCGCGAAGCCAACGCGCGGAAGGTTCATCAATTCCCGCTCTCCTCGCAGTAAACGCCAGTTCTCGCGCGCCCGGTCGTCAGTCATTCTCTGCAAACATTGCTCCGCATCGAGGACACTCTGCTCGAAAGCCGTGAGGACTTCTTGCTTGCTCTTCGGCTGCGGAGGCACGAAGTTCCCTTGGCTCACGTCAAAACTGTCCTGCTGGAGAATACGCGCAACGCTCCCCGGAACGCTCGCAATGTGCCAAGCCAACTGCCCCAGCGTCATCGACTTCGCATGCGGCTTCCACGAGAGTTTGTCCTCCGGAACCCTCTCGATAATTCTCTTGGTGGTAGTAACTTCCTGGCGAAACTCATTCAGCATCGGATCGGTAATCGTTCCCATTCGTCCCCTTGTCCAATAGGCCGTTTTAAAGTTCAGCGGTTTCAACGTTTTAGTTCAGCGGTTTCCAAGTTTCAAAGTTAGTTCCAGGTTCGACTTCTAATGCTCGAATTTCAAAACGTTGAAAGTTAAATATTTCTACTTCTCCGAACAGCACCCATCTTTTGACTGTGCAAGTAACATGATGGCGTCCAGCGCCTTCGGGTCCCCATATTTGTCGTGATGCCTCACCCACGCCATCGGATAGGGCAACGAATCCTCGTTGCGTCCCCTGGGAGTGAGATCGATAAAGTTGTACGCGTTCAGCATCATGTCGAGCCCACGACCGTAGGTCGAATAGGTATGAAAGATTTCGCCGTCCTTGCGATAGAACACGCTCGCGCCTGGACCTTCTTCGGACGGGAAGCTTGAGGTTTCGTAGTTATAGATAGCTTTCCCGCTCGCGATGTCTTCCTTCGAAAACGACGCATGGTAGTCGTAGTTGAAATCGTTTCCGAACGACGACACCCACGGAAACTTCCATCCCATTCTCTTCTTGAATGCTTCGATCTCCGGCCCTGTCGCCCTGGATACCGCGACCAGTCGCGTATCTCTCTGCGCCATGTGAAGGGCGATAGAGTCAAACTGGTCCGCGATAAACGAACAGCTGGGACATCCTTCCTTCCATTCCGGGCCAAACATGAAGTGATAGACCACCAGTTGGCTGAGCCCGCCGAATAGATCCGCAAGCTCCACTTTCCCGTTTGGTCCTTCAAACACGTATTTCTTTTCTATCTTTTCTTGGGGCAATTCCCGCCTTTGCCGGCTTAATTCATCGCGCTGATGCGTGAATTCCTTTTCTTTGGCCAGGAACTGCTTGCGCACCGCAAGCCATTCCTCGTGTGACACCACTCTCGTTCCGGTCTTCTCGATTGCCGCTGTCGTCATGATCGAATCTCCTTTTGTTTCAAATCGCTTTTGTCACTTGCTTTCTTTCGAAAGAGTTTCATCACCAGGGCAGTTATACCGCCGGTCGACGCTACACTCCCTACCAC
>JRHI01002758.1_pt1 | contig 11492 bp, 15 predicted proteins | sample 215371 | NCBI WGS metagenome assembly JRHI01 (sample SAMN02929681, study PRJNA255918) | sediment metagenome | biome: cave system; feature: Ice Cave; material: Sediment; isolation source: sediment from deep within a dark volcanic ice cave with no known source of... ... | reverse complement strand
GAGTTAGCCAGACAGTAGTGGGTCTGCACGCCCGAGAGATTTCCAGCCGCGGCTCCGACGTCGTTGCCCAGCGTGCTCGGCGGCGCAGCTTCGGCGGATGCGGCCATCAAGCCGATCGCAAGCGCGCCCGCGACAGCGCCGAGCCGGTATTTGTGTTGCATCGCTTTCTCCCATTGCTTTGGCAATCCCTATGGCAACGTGGCGGAGTGGTGGTGGGTTCCCCGCGCCGGCCGGGTGCCGCGCGTGGGTTAGCTGCGCCCGCTCCCGGCCGGAGGGAGGCGCTGGGCCCTCAGGCGTGCCTCGCGTCGCGTGATGTAGGCGGCGGAGGCAAAGATGATGAGCGCGCCGACCCAGGTCCACGCGTCGATGATCTCGCCGAAGGCCAGGTAGGCGATGCCCACGGCGAACGGCAGCTTGGAGAACTCGAAGGTCATGGCCAGCGACGCATCCGTCGCGGCATACCCCCGCACCACCGAGACGTGACCGAGCACGGCGCACACACCCATGCCGATCAGGGCGGGCAACACCTCGAGCGTCGGCCAGCGCCACACGAACAGAGCCGGCACCAGCGACAGCGGCAAGAGCATCGCGTTGGTGAGAAACACGATCTTGTCGGGATCGTCGCGGGCCGTGAGTTGTTTCACCAGCACGGCCGTCAGCCCTGACATGACGGCAGAGAACAGCGCGCATGCCTGGCCCACCCCCATTGCCGCTCCGGATGGGCGCAGGATGATCATGGCGCCGAGAAAGCCCACGCCGAGCGCGGTCCATCGCCGGATGCGGACGGTTTCGCCCAGCAGGAAGACCGCGCCAAGCGTACCGAACAGGGGGGCCAGATAGCTGATGGCAGTCAACTCGCCGATCGGAATGAGCGAGAGGGCGTAAAACCATCCCTGCATCGACAGCAGTGAAACGACGACGCGCATCCGTAGAGATCGAGACGCTCCGATCGCAGCAGCGAGGGCCCGCGGTAGACGAGCAGCGGCACCAGCAGCAGGCAGGCGAACGCATTGCGCAGGAACACGACCTCGAAGGGATGCAGGCCCGCGTTCATCGCCTGACGCGAGAACACCGCGAGCCCCGCGAACAAGGCCATCGAGATCGTGATCCAGATCACCCCGGCGACGGGATCGCTGGCGGTTGGTGCAGCCGGACCGCCCAGCAGCTTGAGCCTGATGCTCGGCATCGATGCGTTGCCCCCTAACGCGCGTCCTGTCATGCATGATGCGCGCGGGAGGTTCCTTTGGCAAAGTGCCGGCTTTTTCAGGGCGCAGCCGGCCGAGAATGGCATGGCGGTCATGCGCGCCGGACGCGGCGTCTCGCGTCGCATGGTGCCGGTTGAATGCAGGATGGAATTCAAAATGAGAGGGATCTCATTTTACCGAACAGCTGTCAGAAAACCGCGAGCGGAACGCTCGCCGCCTGCAATTGCATATATCCCGGCGCCGGCAAAACACCGTCCCAGATAAAGTTCCACGCTCCTCTTCGCGCCGCAATAGCTTGCAAAACCATGAAAATTGTGGACTCGCGGCAACACGAACGTTTGAAAACTCATGAATATGATCTTTAAATCTCCCTTCACTATCAACAAGTCCGCTGAAATTGTTCAGTGTTCTCTTGTTCGAACTGATTCGAACGAGAGAGAGAAGAGAGAGGGCATACAATGGCCAAGACAGCGATGAAGATGAAGACCAAAGCGAAGGCGAAGAAGAAGCCGATGAAGCGTACGGTTGCCAAGAAGCGCGCCACCAAGCGTCGCTAAGCAATCGGGGATCGTTGGTCCGGCGCCGGCCCAGGACGGGCACCAGGGCAGAGCAGCTGACCTCATCCCTCCAATAAGCTTTTCGATTGGTTTTCGAGGCCGGGGATCGCGATTGCGTCTCCGGCCTCCGAATTTTTTGCTGCCTGCCCGCTCGACTCCCGGAAATGCCGGCGTCAGCCGGCGATCTTGGAGAAGTCGGCGACGTTGAGGGTGGCGGCGCGAATCTCGGAGAGGAGGGCAAGGCGGTTGGCGCGCAAGTGCTCGGCCTCGTGCACGCCAGTGACGTTGACCGTGACCTTTTCGAAGAAGGCGTCGACGGGTGCGCGCAGCTCGGCCAGCGCCCGCATGGCGCCGGCGAAGTTCTCCACGTTGATGGCGGCTGTCGTATCCGCCTTCACCTTCTGGATCGTCTCGTAGAGCATGATCTCCTCACGTTCGCGCAGCAGGCCCGGATCGGCGGCGCCGGCCCAGCTCTTCTTGTCCTTCTTCTCCTCGTCGCGGAGGATGTTGGCGGCGCGCTTGACGCCGGCGAGGAGCACGGCGCCGTCGTCGGTCTTCAGGAAGCCCCCAAGCGCTTCCACCCGCTTGACGATGAGCGCGAGGTCGTCCTGGCCGCCCAGCGCGAACACCGCGTCGATCAGATCATGCCGCGCGCCCTTGTCGCGCAGGTGCACTTTGAGCCTGTCGGCGAAGAAGGAGAGAAGGTCCCGAACAAGTGCGGCGCCCTTGTCGATGAATTCCTTTATTACCTCGTCGCGACGCTCATCCGACACGACTGGCGATGAGCCCAGGAGATCAGACAACACATCGTCCTTATCTGAAGCCGGCGAATGTGCCCACGAGCGGCTTTGCGCGAACTGGACCTCGATGAGTTTTTCTAAGTTCTCTCGCCTCTCTGAGTAGGCCTGTAGAAGCTCGGTGACGATAAGCTGACGGATCGCGAAGCCAAAAAGGGTGCGGCCGAGCGGCAATCGCAGATCATTCTCCAGCACAATGCGGATCACCCCAAGCGCGGCACGCCTAAGCTGATAAGGATCGCCGCTTCCCGTGGGCTTTTCGCCGATGCTCCAAAAGCCAGCCAGCGTGTCGAGCTTGTCGGCCAGCGCCACGGCGATGGCCACGGCGTCGCCCTGCGACGCCAGCGGCACCGTGTCGGTCGGTCCCTTGGGCTTGTAGTGTAGCTCGATGGCGCGGGCGATCTCGGGCTTGGTACCCACGGCCTCGGCGTAGTAGCGGCCCATGAGGCCCTGCAGCTCGGGGAACTCGCCGACCATGCCCGAGACGAGGTCGGCTTTGGCCAACTGCGCCGCGCGCCGCGCGTCCTCGGGCACCGCGTCCACCGAACCCGCGATCTGGAAGGCGAGTTCGGCCACGCGCTCCACGCGGTCCCACTGGCTTCCGAGCTTCTCGTGGAACGTGATGCCTTTCAGCGCCGACCGCATTTCGTCGAGCGGCTTCTTCTTGTCCTGCTCCCAGAAGAACTTGGCGTCCGCCAGCCGTGCGCGGATCACCTTCTCGTTGCCGGCGACGATCTGCGCCCCGCCGTCTTTGGGGTTGAGGTTGGACACCAGCAGGAACCTGTTCGCCAGCTTGCCCGAGCGCGGATGCTTGAGCGAGAAGCACTTCTGGTGCTGCTTCATGGACAGCATCAGGCATTCGGCCGGCACCTCGAGGAACGCCTCATCGAAGCTGCCCATCAGCACCAGCGGCCACTCGGTGAGGCCGGCGTTCTCGTTGAGCAACGCCTCGTCCTCGACCAGAGCCAGCTTGTGCTCCTTGGCCAGCGCGCGCGCCTGCTCGGCGATCAGCGCCGCGCGCTCCGCCGGATCGAGGATGACCTTGTGCGCCTTGAGAGCCTTGACGTAGTCCGCGGCTCCCGACACGTCGAACGGCTCGTCGCCGTGGAAGCGATGGCCGCGCGTCTGCTTGCCGGCCTCGACCTCCTCGATCGCGAGGGGTACCACCTTGCCGTCGAGCACGCAGACGATCGAATGCAGCGGCCGCACCCAGCTCGTCCGCCCCGCGCCCCAGCGCATCGACTTGGGCCACGGGAACTTGGCGGCCACGGCCGGCACCACCTCGCCGATGATCTCCTTGGCAGCCCGTCCCGGCTTGGCGATCCTGACGACGTAGAAGTCGCCCTTCTTCTCGTCCTTGACGACCTGCGCGTCCTTGATCGACTTGAGCCCTGCCGATTTCACGAACCCGGCAATCGCCTGCTCCGGCGCATTGACGCGTGGGCCCTTGCGTTCCTCGGAGAGGTCAGGCGACTTGGCCGGCACGCCCTCCACCACCAGCGCCAGCCGCCGCGGCGTCGCATAGGCCCGCGCCTCGCCCGCCGCGAGCCCCTGCGCCTTCAGCCCCTCGGTGACCAGACGCCGCAAATCCTCCGCCGCCCGCGCCTGCATGCGCGCTGGGATCTCCTCGGAGAACAATTCGAGCAGCAACTCAGCCATGGCTATGACCCCACGTTTTTCGCAGGATCAACGCGGCCCGACAAACGCCGCGCGGACTCCCCTCCCCCTCGTGGGGAGGGGTTGGGGGTGGGGGGATCAACGCAATGTCGACCGAGATGGTGGGCATAGACCGCTTGTCCGCAAAACTAATCGTCCTCTCGTGGGTTCAACCCCACCCCTAACCCCTCCCCATCAAGGGGAGCGGGATTCGGGCGGCGACCGGGTGATTGGTGCGCTGCTCAAGCGCGTTCTTAACCGCTCGCGGCGCAAGTCAAAAGCAGAAGATGCGCTGTCCGAGCGCCGAGAGGTCGAGCAGCAGTGCCTCGCCGCGCACCGATACGAGATAGAGCGCGCCGGCGAACACCAGGCCGACGGCGGCGAGCACGACCCAGCGCGCGGCAGCCGGCATCGACTGGCGCGCAGCCTCGCGCGCGGGATACGAATGCGTGTCCATTGTCCCAATATAGGCCCACGCGGGGCCGGCGACCAGCCGCGGCAGTGGGCTATTTTGGGCGGCCAGTCACGGCGGCCGCCGCGCCCACGCCCGCAGCGACTTCAGCGCCTCGGCGCTGTCTCCTGCCACGCCGGCAGCGCGGCCTGCGCACCGAACCAGCGCTTGATGTTGCCGTATTTCTCCAGCGGGATCTTCCCCGGCTCGGTGTGGAACAGCGGCGCCACCACCGTGAAGTCGGCGAGCGTCAGCGTCTCGTTCACCAGGTACGGGTGGCGCCCCAGGTGGGCATCGAGCACCGCCGCGTCCTGATGGAACAGCTCCGTGCCCTGCGCCAGGGCCTTCGCATCGGGCTCGCCGATACCCATGATCTTCTTGACCAGGTTCTCGAAGATCAGAATCGTGGTTCCTCGGCTCCAGTGCTGCAGGTGCCAGCTTTGCCAGCGCGCGATGTCTGCCCGCGCCTTGGCGTCGTCGGGCCACAGCGGCGTCTTCTTCTTGCTGCCGAGGTACTGCAGGATCGCGCTCGATTCCCAGAGCTTGAAATCGCCGTCGACCAGCGTCGGAGTGCGCCCCGTCGGGTTGAGCGCCAGGTACTCGGGCTTGCGCTGCGCACCCTTGGTCAGATCGACGATCTCGAGCTCCAGCGGCACGCCGATCTGGTGCGCCGCGGCTCTGACCTTCCAGGTGTTGGGCGATGCGGGAAAACCATAAAGCTTCATGACGTTCTCCTTTGGGGGGTCAGGGGTCTGACCCCCTTCGATCACTCGTATTTGTCGCGGCGACGCACCCACGCCATAGGATGCGACAGGCCCTGCTCGTCGCGTCCCTTGGGAAGCAGGTCGAGCAGCTGATAGGCGCCGTTCAGCGTGTCCAGCCCGCGCGCGTAGCAGGAGTAGGTGTGGAAGATGTCGCCGGCATCGTCCCTGGCGAAGACGCTGACACCGGGCGCCTCGGACGAGCCGAAACCGCCGGCCATGTAGTTGTAGACCGCCGTCTTCTGCTCTTCCGGTGTGAAGGAGACATGATAGTCGCGGTTGAAGTCATTGTGGAGCGCCGAGACCCATTTGAAGCTCCAACCCATGCGCTTCTTGTAGGTTTCCAGCCTCTCCAGCGGCGCCCTGGAAATCACGACGAACGACGCATCGCGGTGCTCCAGGTGCACGACGACGCCGTTATAGGTGTCGGCCCAGAACGAGCAGCTGGGGCAGCCTTCGTTCCAGTCCGCCCCGAACATGAAGTGGTTGACGATGAGCTGGCCGCGGCCGGCGAACAGGTCTGACAGCGTCTCCTTGCCGTTCGGGCCATCGAAGACATAGGTCTTCTCCACCTTCACCCAGGGCAGCTCGCGGCGCTGCCGGGCGAGCTCGTCGCGCAGCCGAGTGAATTCCTTCTCCTTGGCCAGGAAGCTCTTGCGGGCGGCGAGCCATTCGTCGTTGGACACTATCTTGTGCATCGCTCTTGCTCCTTTTTTCTGCACTCACGCGCACCGCACCGATGCGACGGGCGGGAGATGAGCTGCCACCGTGGACCAGGTACGGCCCCCGTCCGCCGATCCGAACACCTCGCCCGACGTCGCCCCGAAGTAGAGTGCGAGCGGCTTGCCGCCGTCGCTGCAAAAGGCCTGGCGCAGCACGGTGAGATAGGCCCGCGATTGCGGCAGGCCGTCACCGAGCGCTCCCCAGGTCGCACCACGGTCGCGCGTCTCGTACACGCGCACGCGGCCGTCGGGGGTCACGCGATCGGCATCCGCCTTGAGTGGGATGACGAACGCGCGATCGGGGTCGTGCGGATCGATCGTGAGCGGGAAGCCGAAATCGGATGGCAGCCCGCGATCGGTGCCGATATCGATCCAGGTCTCGCCGGCGTTGTCCGACCGGTAGACCCCGCCGTGGAACTGCATGTAGAGCGTCGTCGGCTGGCGCGGCGCGCGCCGCATATTGTGGACGCAAAAGGCGTGCGTGTCCTTGCGCGCTTCTTCCGGGATGTACCGCGGCACCAAGCCGCCGACGCTGCGGCGCCAGCTCTTGCCGGCATCGTCGGTGAGCCACACCCCTGCCGAAGAGATGCCGATCGCCAGGCGGTCCGGGTCGCCCGGCCACGGGCAGATCGAGTGGAGGCACAGCCCACCGGCGCCGGGTTCCCATTGCGGCCGCGTGGGCACGTCCCAGAGCCCCTGCACCAGCGCCCAGGATTTGCCGCCGTCACCGCTGCGGAATAGCGCAGCTGGTGCGACGCCGCACCAGATGACATCGTCGTCGACGCCGGGCTCGATGACCCAGATCCGCTCGATGGCCGCGTTGGCGCTGGGCGGGAACACAGGTCCCTCGGCCTGCTGCCATTTCTCGGTCGGATCGTCGGTATAGAACAGATGCGGGCCAAACTGACCGTGCGTGACGCTGGCGAAATAGCGGCCGCTTCTCGGGTCGCGCGTGGCGAATTCCACCACCTCGCCCGGGAACGCGCGCGCGGCTATCTCGAACGGACCGCCTCGCGTCCCGCGCAGCACCACAAGGCCTTTCTTGGTACCCACGAGCAATTCAGTCATTTCTCAACCTCCGGAGATTGCGGCGACTATGTGCAACTCGTCATCGGGGCCGATCGGTGTGCCCAGCGAAACGGCCCCCTGGCCGAAGTACAGCTTGACGTGGCGCCGCAGTGACCCACGCTCGTCGACGATCCAGCCGCGGAGCGCCGGGTAGGACGCCTCCAACGCGCTGACGACCGCCCCGGCCGTGTCGCCGCCGACCTCGACGACGCCGAGTCCGCCGACGTGCTGTCGGATCGAGCCAGTGAGGATCACTTTGGGCATGTCGCGCGTCCCAATCGTCTTACGCGTTCTTCAAGCCCTCGATGTCGAGTTTCTGCATCTTCAACATCGCGCTCATGACCCGCTTGGCTTTCTCGGCGTCCTTGCCTTGCAGCAGTTCGCCCAAAATCGGAGGAACGATCTGCCAGGAAACGCCGTATTTGTCCTTCAGCCAGCCGCATCGTTGTTTTTCGCCGCCTTCGGAGAGCTTCTCCCACAACTCGTCTATCTCGCTCTGCGTCTCACATCTCACGAAGAGAGAAATCGCCGGCGAGAACGTGAAGTGCGGCCCGCCGTTGAAGGCGATGAATTGGCGTCCATCGATCTCGAATGTGACCGACGTGGGCTCTCCTCCGCCCGCGCGCATGGGGCTGACAATTCGCGAATTCTTGAAAGCGGAGACGTAGAAATTCGCGGCTTCCTGGGCTTTGCCGTCGAACCACAGGAATGGGGTGATCTTCTGCATGTGATTCTGCTCCGCGAGAGGGGGTCATTTCACCGGCGTCATCCAGCCGATGCCGGCACCGCTTGGCTCCCGCAGCATGGCAATGCGACCGACGTTGGGGACGTCGAAGATCGGCATCACGAGCTTGGCGCCGGCCTTGACAGCCTTCGCAACCCGCTTGTCGACATCATCGACCGCAAGGAACGACATCCAGCTCTCGGGCACATCGTCGTACTCAGGCGACTTCAAGGGGAAGAGGCCGGCGACCGGCTTGCCGCCCAGCATTGCGATCCAATAGGTGGCGCCTCCGTCCATCGGCATGGGCTCGAAGGTCCAGCCGACGGTGGTCTCGTAGAACCGCTTGGCGCGCTCGGCATCGCGCGTCCGCAGCTCGTTCCAATAGAAGTTGCCGTGCGACCACGCCGCCGACTGCGGCTCCGCTTGCTTCTGCGCGCGTTTGGCGGTTGCTGTCTTCGCCATGATGCTCTCCTTCGCCGTCTACGAGAGATAACGTGCGAGCTTTTCGAGCGTGCCGGTCCATCCGCGCTCGTGCCCGTCGCGCGCCTTCTCGTCGAAGAAGCGCTCGTGGTGGAGCGTGAGCATCGTCGCGTCGCCATCGGCCTTCAGCGTGATCGTGACCAGCGACTCGCGCTCCGGCGTCGAGTGCCATGCCCAGCTGAAGACCAGCCGTTCGTTGGGCACGACCTCGCGATAGGTGCCGCCGACCTCGTGATACTCGCCGTCCTGGCCCCTGAAGCTGATGCGGAAGCGTCCGTCCACCCGCACGTCCATGTCCGCGCGTACCGAGCCGCCTGCCGTCTCGGCAGGCCCGAACCAGTGGATTATTTTTTCCGGGTCCGTCCATGCGGCAAAGACTTTCTCCGCGGGCGCGCTGAGCTTGCGCTTGAGGGTGAGGCTCGGGCTTTGGGGTTTGGACACGACTGCTCCTCCACGAATTTTGCCAAGGCATCCAGCTTTTCCGTCCAGAACCGCTCGTAGCGCGTCAACCACTGCATGGCCGTTTCCATCGGCTGCGCCCTGAGAGTGCAGCGCACGGTCCGCCCAGTCTTGGCGCGCTCGATCAGTCCCGCGCGCGCCAACACGTCGAGATGCTTCATGACCGCCGGCAGCGAGACGGCGAACGGCGCGGCGATCTCGGTCACTGCCGGCCCGTCTCCTCGCGCCAGGCGATCGAGAATGGCCCGGCGCGTCGGATCCGCCAGGGCCGCAAATGCCTGGTCGAGTTGGGCATCCGTATAGTCAACCATGTGGTTAAGTATTGGCCGCTCCCGCCTGCATTGTCAAGCGACAAGGAGCGGGCCTCACGGGCAGTTGAACGTCACCGTCAGCGGCACGGTTCCCAGATAGCCTCTGCTATAGGCGTCGGCTTCCCGGATGACGCGTGCGCCAGATGGCGTTAGGCTGCAGCAGGTTCCGGCCATCATCCAGGGACAGGGAGGAGTTACATGGCATCTCAGGGTAAGGTTGCGCTCGTTACGGGCGGCGGCAGCGGCATCGGCCGGTCGTCCGCGCTGGCATTGCAGGGCGACGGCTGGAACGTTGTCGTCTCCGGCCGCCGCAAGGAGGAGCTCGACAAGACCGTTGCCATGGCGAAGGCCGGCGGCGGCAAGATGCTCGCCATCCGGGCCGACGTGGGCAAGCCGGAGGAAGTCAAGAACCTCTTCGCCGAGACCAAGAAGGCGTTCGGCCGCCTCGACTTCCTGTTCAACAACGCAGGCTTCGGTGCTCCGGCCATACCTATGGAGGAGCTGACCTACCAGCAATGGCAGTCGGTGGTCGACACCATCCTGACCGGCTCGTTCCTGTGCACGCAGGAGGCGATCAAGATCATGAAGTCGCAGACGCCGAAGGGCGGGCGCATCGTCAACAACGGCTCGATCTCGGCGCACACGCCGCGGCCCAACTCGGTGCCCTACACCGCGACCAAGCACGCCATCACCGGTCTCACCAAGTGCACGGCGCTCGACGGGCGCAAGCACGATATCGCCTGTGGCCAGCTCGACATCGGCAATGCCGACACGGTCATGGGCGGACGCATGAAGGCGGGCGTGATGCAGGCGTACGGCGAAGTTGCGCCGGAGCCGGTCATGGACGTGGAGCACTGCGGCACTGCCATCCGCTACATGGCGAGCCTGCCGCTCGACACCAACGTGCTGTTCATGCAGATCAAGGCGACGAAGATGCCGTTCGAGGGGCGCGGGTAAGCAAGCCAGACCCACGACGGCCAGCGCCATGAGCGCGTCCATGCTGGATCACCTGAAAGAAAACAACCGCGTCTGGGCGGAACGAAAGATCTCCGCCGACGCGGACTTCTTCAAGCGGCTCGAGCGCCAGCAGGCGCCGCAGTATCTGTGGATCGGCTGCTCCGATAGCCGGGTGCCCGCCAACGAGATCGTGGGCCTCGATCCCGGCGAACTCTTCGTGCACCGAAACGTCGCCAATCTCGCGCCGCCGCAGGACGCCAACTACCTCTCCGTGCTGCAGTTCGCGGTCGACGTATTGCAGGTGAAGCACATTCTGGTGGTGGGCCACTACGGCTGCGGCGGCGTAAGTGCGGCAGTGGACGGCAAGCGACGCGGTCTCGTCGACCACTGGTTGCACCCGATCCGCGAGCTCTACAAGGAGCACCGCCGCGCGCTCGACAGGATCCCCAATCTGCAGACCCGTCTCAACCGCCTGTGCGAGTTCAACGTCATTCAGCAGGTGCGGAACGTTGCATCCGATGTCTTCGTTCAGGAGGCCTGGGCGCGCGGTCAGGAACTCTCGGTCCACGGCTGGGTCTATTCCTTGGCGAATGGACTGGTGAAGGACCTTGACGTGACGGTCAGCCGGCCGGAGATGATCGAAGGGTTGGACTGAGCCGGCGAGCCCGAACCGCGTTACGCCTTCAACTCCCGCGCAGCGACCAGCACCTCCTCGGCGTGGCCGGGCACTTTGACCTTGCGCCAGCTTCTGGCGATGCGTCCTTGCCTGTCGATCAGGAAGGTCGAGCGCTCGACGCCCATGTATTTGCGCCCGTACATCGACTTCTCGACCCACACGCCATAGGCCGTCGCCACGGTCTTGTCGGTATCGGCGGCGAGGCGGACGGCGAGGTTATATTTCTTGCGAAACTTCTGGTGGCTTGCGACGCCGTCGGGCGACACGCCGATCACCTCGACGCCGGCCTTGCGAAAATCCGCTGCCAGACGGGAGAAGTCCTTGGCCTCCGCCGTGCAGCCTGAAGTGTCGTCCTTGGGATAGAAGTAGAGGACGACAGGCTTGCCTTTGAGGCGGGCGAGCGCGAGCGTTTCGCCGCTGTCCATCGGCAGCTCGAAATCTGGAGCCTTGTCTCCATCGTGCACCATGGCGCGCCCCTTTCTGCGTTGGTGTATTGGCCACCACATGCCATGTCACAGCGCGAAGAGGTAGCCCCTTTTGCCCACCGAATCCACGCGATGCGCGCGCCGCGCAAGGCTGCTGTCGTGACGATCCACGTTGCCCCGCCAGGGGGGCGCGCGCTACCGTCGCTCTAGAGCAGGATCGCTTCAGATGGAATCACCTGCCTC
>JRHI01002757.1_pt1 | contig 11500 bp, 16 predicted proteins | sample 215371 | NCBI WGS metagenome assembly JRHI01 (sample SAMN02929681, study PRJNA255918) | sediment metagenome | biome: cave system; feature: Ice Cave; material: Sediment; isolation source: sediment from deep within a dark volcanic ice cave with no known source of... ... | reverse complement strand
CTGCTTTCCACTCTTCAGTTGTCAAAGTTCTTCTTGGTAACGGGCATTTCGCTCACTTCGTTACTGTAGCAGTACTATCGCATATTTCTAGTGGTCTGTCAAGAGGTTTTCTTACGAATTTTCTTGACTCTCAAAAATCACTTTTTTACCGCTTGCGGCTTTTCTATTTCACCGTTCACTTGCTATAGAGCATACTAAACCTCTTAACAAGATATGCTTAGGCCAAAAAGGTCACAGACATCCCCTACAAAGGTTTATGCTCTGGGTAAAGGTAATCCCTGAGGAGCCACATTAACGTGGCGAAATCTACATGTGTCTCAAAGACAGGAGCACTACATCATACGATAAGTGATTGTCTTTTTGGGGACTCAAATAGTATGCCATATCTTGAGCAGTTTGTCAAGAGATGACAACGAGAAATTTTAATAATTCAGTACTCGTACTAAACTGTATTTCTCTCTACGGCTTTGGTATTCTCTCACAGATATCCAGTACTGTCAAGAGTTTTTTTGTCATGCTAGTACTTTCAAAGTGATTCACTCTGACCGTTATCATGGAGGGCGTTGCAGCATAGAGCTGCAACGCCCTCCATGATAACGGTCATGCCCCTATTGTTGCGCAACACTTTTCGCTGTTGTATCAGGGACTTCGTGATGCCCACCGAACCCAAAGCGCATCGCCGACATGATCTTGTTGGCAAAATCAGCTTGGCCTCGTGAACTAAAACGCTCATAGAGTGCCGCCGTCAATACAAAGGCTGGCACGCCTTCATCGATGGCAGCGGCAATCGTCCAACGCCCTTCGCCAGAATCTGACACGCGGCCCTGGAAATTATCAAGGCTAGGATTCTTGAGGAATGCATCAGCTGTGAGGTCAAGCAGCCAGGAACCGATGACACTTCCACGCCGCCATAACTCCGTCACGTCAGTGAGGTTGAGATCATACTGATAGTATTCTGGGCCACTCAACGGAGCTGTCTCCGCATCAACATTTTGCTGCTGCTTACCGATGTTAGCATAGTGAAGAATATTCAATCCCTCGGCGTAGGCAGCCATGATCCCGTACTCAATACCGTTGTGTACCATTTTCACAAAATGACCAGCACCATGCGGACCACAGTGAAGATAGCCCATCTCAGCAGTGCCACCAATCTTCTCACGTCCAGATGTGCGTGTTGCCGCATCTACTCCAGGAGCCAATGTAGCAAAGATAGGATCGAGGCGCTTCACAATTGTATCCTCGCCACCAATCATCTGGCAGTAGCCACGCTCTAAGCCCCAGACACCACCACTTGTTCCGACATCAAGGTAGTGAATGTTGTGCTCTTTGAGCATCTTAGCACGTCGAATATCATCATGATAATACGAATTGCCACCATCGATGACCACATCATCTGCCGATAGAAGTGGAATAAGGGTTTCTAGTGTCGCATCCACTGAAGCGGCAGGTACCATTAACCAAATAGCACGTGGTGTGTCAAGTTGCTTGACAAGGTCCTCTAACGAGCTTGCGCCACTCGTGATCGCACCTTCTTGTAAGGCCCCTTGTACCGTCGTCTCACGGCGGGCATATCCAACGCAGGTATGACCTGCTCGTAATAGTCGCTTCGCCATGTTGGCTCCCATGCGACCGAGTCCAACTAGTCCTAGTTGCATAGAGTGTTCCTTTCTTTCTCCAGCTATTTCGTACGAGATTGTCTTTTCAGGCCATCTACTATGTAATCGCTTTTCGCTTGGGCAAAGTTTCTCGTACGTAGCCATTATAGCCCATGATGCCTTACATCTAGTATGACGGAGTACTCTACTCGTTACAGTCATCAAAAAGACGAGGGAATGTTTGTTAAGGAAAAAGGTTCAACGAGGCAAAATAATCAAGTAGTAGCCGATGAATGAAAAGATAGCTCCCTCCCACCTTGCGCAAGAGAACATGCGCGGTGGCTTCATCAAGGAAACTCGGATAATCCCACGGAATGTGTTTGGCACGCCAGAGTAAAAAGCGCACTACGTGATGTCGTAACCATGCAATGCCGCCGTTGAGTAGACCGATAATCAAGGCACCTGCCATGGCAATGATTAGGGCAGCAAGTAGAGCATCACTCACAGTAGTGCTGTTACCCAGATCAAAGAACGGATCGCGCAAGACAACAGCCAGAAAGCCAAGCACACCGCTTAGACAGGCACCAATACCGCCCAACATCAGACCATTGTGTGCCGACAAATGAATACCTTGGTTAGGCATAATACGCCTCTGTTTATCAAGAGCGACACCTGATATTCCCTGGAAGAGCGCCACAAGCAACCAATAGCTCAATCCTATGTTGATGCCATCGCCTACGGCATACCGCAATCCTTCTACTAAGGGATTTGCTAGACTTGCGCGTAGCCCAGCTCCTAGCCCACAAATCAGCCCACACACTGTACCTACAATCACACCTACACCCAGATGCTGAGTACTACACCGCTAATTCCCAGAATAAGGCCATACACCAACCCACCCAACGCCGGAAAGTTGCCTACCGGACTCAGCGCATCACCCAACCCAAAAGTTACGCCATAGAGAACGCCAACAACCAAGCCATTTTTCAAGTGCTCCACTCTACCAAGCGGTGTTTGTAACACTCCTGGTGGCTCTATAGTTGTTTCTGTTTGCGTATCCCTTGTAGAGACTCCACCAATAAGCCCATTGAGGACAAGCATAGTAAGTAACAAGCTGCCCAATCCAAGTGCACCACCCTCAAAAAGTGCTTGAGATAACGACAAACTAAAGGTCAGCATATAGAGCAGAGTCGCCACTAACCCCATCACCACTGCAACGCTTACAGATGGCATCAGACTGCGTATCATGTTTTGCTGTACCTGCTCCCTGTCAGAGAATTGCACAGCCAGCCATTCTTTGCTGAATAATCCACTAATTAGTCCACCAATACACCCCATCACAAGAATGAAATACAGACTATGTGCGATTCCATTGTCTTTGATACTAGAGACCGCAAGCCACATTAGCGGACTCATAACCACACCGATGAGCACGGCAGGGAATACAACACCAAGCCACTCGTAGGCATACTGTCTTTTCGGGTCCATCAACCAGCTTGGTTGCATACGCTCAAGGAGAAATTCGCTCTGATTCCGCTGTGATAGCTGACGAGCCAGCCATGATAGCCATGAGAGGGTTTGCTGTGAACTGTATTTGGTCTGTGTAGCCTTACGTCGAAGCATGTACTTGTATATAGTCCGCGAAGATGCGTTGGTGCATACTGTCAGTTCCGTCACCGCTAGCAATATCTGCTATCGCCTTGTTCTCATAGGTCAAAGTCAGGATACTGAGCAGAAGTGGTGTTGTGGCAAGCTCCTGCAAAGCAGGATCATTGTGCAGCACGAGACGCATTGCCTGTATCTGCTCTCCCCTATCAACAAGGTATGCATCGACCTGTGAAAGCGTGAGCGGTTGCACAACCACAGCACTGTGCAATTGCAAGCACACCGTCTGCGCAAGATAATCAGCGCTCCGACTAGACACAATAAGAGGAACAAGGCCATGTTCACGATGATAGGCATTAATGACCTGGATACACTCCTCACGATGAGCAGATGAAATCTCGTCCAGTCCATCAAGCAACGGCAACACCTGTTCGTTTGCCACCCAGGAGACTCCAAGTTTGCGCGGCACCAGATAATTCCGTGCCAGTTCTTCAATCAGCCACTGACCTAGAGGTTGTCGTGCATGTGCCCACGAGGAGAGATTAAATATTACTGGAATAGGGTGGGTCTCATCATGCGTCGCTCGCTCAAGCAAATCGCGTGCCAACTCTAATAAGAGAGTAGTTTTGCCTGATCCTGGCTCACCAAGAATCAAAAGCTCTCCATCAGCCTCTGTATACACATCGAGCATGCTGGTACCAGCAGGGAAAGCACGAGTGGGGCGCTCGACATCCTGAGCAACATGCCGCAGGGGATCATCAACGATATCAGAGCGCTCAAGCAGGTTCAGTGCAATACTCCCTGTTTCAGAGAAAGAGCTTTCTAAGACACCCTTTATCCAATAGGAATGCACGCGCTCCAGCATCGCCACACGGTTGCGCTTCTGCTGTGCGACAGTGAGAGTAATAGGCACAATCTGCTGATAGATAGCAATATCGCGCCCGGCATTGTATTGCGTCTCAACCTGCTGGTTGCGTAAGTCGAAGTTGGTCATGAGAACAGTTTTTGTACAACTTGTATGGCTGCGGTCAACGCTGTTACTAATCCACCTGCGGCAGCAATACCGTCGATCAAGCTTTTAGCGGCATTGAGATGGTCAAGAATAGTCTTCTTATCGGCTTCTGGCTTCTTAGCCTGCTGCACCGCCTTCGTCACTTGATACTGTGCATCAGTCGCCGTACCCTCTGGAAGAGTACCCGATGCAGATGCTTCGGCAAACTCGTTCTGAAGCTTTTCCAACTCTGCCACCAAGTCAACCTGATTCTGTACACCCCCAAACGTCAGATCTCGCCCCGCATTGTATTGATTGCCACTTACCTTCTGTCCACGCATATCAAACTGAGCCATATTTCTTTACCCCTCTCTGGTCAGGATCGCCAGCTACTACTTGCCAGTCAGATAAAAAATATATGTAAATTGCCCAAATTATAGCATATGGACAAGATTGTATGCCACAGTTTTCACAATGGCAAACCTCCCACCATCCGTTGTATAGTGTCACATAGAAATAAGAGCCAGACTATGAGAAAGAGAGCTACCCATGTCCATTGATCTACGTAGTGATACTGTGACACTACCTACGCCTGCTATGCGCGAGGCTATGTATCGAGCAGAAGTTGGCGATGATGTCTATGGTGAAGACCCGACCATTAATCGCTTGCAAGAACTGGCGGCGGAGCGTATGGGGAAAGAGGCAGCGCTCTTCGTACCAAGCGGAACAATGGGCAATGCCATCGCTATGCTGACACACGCGGGTCGTGGACAAGCAGTAATAGTTGGTGATGAGTCACATATTTATCACTATGAAGCCGGTGCTGCATCAACGTTGGGCGGCTCTCCAATGTGGGTCGTTCCCAATAAATCCGACGGCTCATTCGATCTCGACCTCGTGAAAGCTGGCATCGCCGATGAAAGTGATGAACATGTTGCCGCAACTGCATTGCTATGTGTAGAAAACACGCAAAATCGCTGCGGCGGTACGGTACTAAGCGTGGAACAGATGGATGCGCTCGCACATCTAGCCCATGCACATAGTATCGCCATCCACATTGATGGGGCACGTATCTTCAACGCTGCTGTTGCCCTTGGCGTACCCGTCAGCAGAGTAGTGCAGTCGGTTGACTCGGTCATGTTTTGCTTATCAAAAGGACTTAGTGCTCCCGTCGGTTCTCTCATCGTCGGCAACAAGGCGTTTATACGCAAGGCACATCGGACACGCAAGTTGCTAGGTGGTGGCATGCGCCAAGCTGGTATCCTTGCGGCAGCAGGTATTGTCGCGCTCGAACAGATGGTAGAGCGCCTCGCAGAAGATCACGACAATTGTAAGCGCTTAGCACAGGGTCTCGCAGACTATCCGCAAATCGAGATTGACGCTGAACATGTTGTAACAAACATCCTGCTTTTTAAGGTGCGCAACACTCAGCAACAGTTGATGACCGATGCAGAAGTTATGCACTTTCTCGACGGAGCACACGCACATGGTATCTTGCTAGGTCCTATGGGCGGCGGCAAAATTCGTGCAGTAACGCATTATGGTATAGAAGCACAACATATTGATGTGGCGCTAGCAGGTATTCGACGAACAATTCTCGATATGCAGCTCTAACTGTTCTATTTTCCTACAACTCCATCAAACCTCGTTCGTACTAGGAGTGGTAGTGTGACAAGCTTAGCACTTGTCGTATATAGTGTTTAGGGAGGAGCATCAGGTGGCTGCACGTCGATTCTTTATTGCTTTGGGCATCTTTATGATTGGTATTCCGTTCGGATTTCTCGTAAGCAGTTTATTTGCCTATAGTACTCCTTTCGCAAAAGTCACACAACAAAATATAACTTCTGATAGTTCCGCAAAATAGCAGTGAAAAGATATACTAGTAGTACGTAAGCACTTATAACGTCCTTTTTCTATACATAAGGAGAAACAGAAGATGCGATATCGTAATCGTACAAGCCGCAGAGGAGGTATTAGTGGTGCCATTGTACTTATTGGCGTTGCTTTAGCCTTTGTCTTTGGTGGCGGTGGGTTCTTTTTCCCAATCTTCTTTGTCTTTTTAGCAATTGCGATGGTCGTTGGCTCACTCGGCTCACTGAATCCTGGCCGCATTTATGGCACACTCATCGGGGCAATGTGGATGATTATCCTCGCCATTTCCTTCCTTACACAATTTCGTTTTTGGGAAATATTCCTCATTGGTGCCGCCTTGTCTGCTCTACTAGGCGCACTAAGAGGCCCAATTATGGCTGCACTCCTCGGAACGGGCCTCTTTGGAATGTCCTCTATGATGAATAATCAACCACAACAACCAATTTATTATCAACCACCACGAACGCAGCAGGACCCTCCACAACCACCCTATTATCAACCATCGCAACCAACGCAGGATCCTTCATACCAACCGTATCAGCAAGGGTATCAGCCGCCTCAACAATCCTCACAGCCTGATGTGTATCGTGAGGGCGGTCAGCAGCATCAATACCCTTCCCAGTATGATCAACCGCAAGCACAGTATCCACAACAGGAACCCCCAATGTAACAACAATAGTGATGCCTACATATCTAATAACTTCCCACGAGCATTTTGCACGATGTACAAAATGCTCGTGGGAAGTTATTAGATGCTCATCCATTGACCAGCAGAAGCTTGCATGCTATACTGTCTTTAAGCAAACAGTTGAATTGTCAACAACCTCAAAGGGCATTTGACATAAGTAGGAGCGTGTTAAGATGACTGACCTGAAACATGATATCTACCAACTCATTTCACAATCTTTCATTCGTCTTGACACGGCTGATCAGCAGCTGATGCGCCGTTTCGGACTTACACTCACGCAATCATGGGCATTAGTTCACCTCGCTGATCCCGAGGGTCGTTCTCTCAGTGAATTGGCACAGTTACTCATTTGTGATAAAAGCAATGTCACTAGTATTGTTGATAAATTGGAAGAAGACGGTTTGGCTACACGCAAACGTGGCAAGGCTGGTGATCGGCGCTATACACGAGTAATCCTGACTGAACAAGGCCACCAACTCCGTAAAACTGTCATGCTTGCCCGCGAGCACATGATACAGGAACGACTTAAAACCATAGACCTGAACATACTACATACACTTCATGAGAGCCTTCAGCAATTAACCTCAACACTCACCACCCAATTTGTACAAGACGAAGAGCCAGTGATTATCGAGCATGCGTTTGAGCAGAGCCGCCTTGCATCACTACCCAATATCCTTTAAGGGATTCAAGAATTATAGGAGAGAGAAAAAATAACGCATGCCCACCATTCGCATAGAAACGTCTATCGATGCTTCGCCAGAACGGTGTTTCGATCTGTCGCTCAGCGTTGACTTGCATCGCCACTCTGTTGCACATACAACATCTGACCACAAAAATTACCGCCTATGAACGACCTCATCATTTTACTGATGAAATGACCCGAGGCATTTTTCAGGAAATAACGCATATTCATGAGTTTGTCTCAACCACCTGGGACACTTATGATTGATCTGTTTACATTCCGTGCTCCCTTGAGCATCCTTGGAAGGTGCGCTGAGACGCTGGCCCTCACACACTATATGAAAGGACTGTTGCTGACTAGGAATAGGTACTTGAAACAGGTTGCTGAGGCGGGTACTGATGCTGCGCTTCTCTAGAAGTTCGTCATATTTGACACAAACCGCTCCAACGGCATAAGATCAACATAGAGATACAAAAGACCACTTGATTTTTTCTATTGGAAGAGGAGTATTGTCCGCATGGCACTGAAAAACTTCACCGGAGCAGTTGCAGTGATTACTGGTGGGGCTAGTGGCATTGGGTTGGCTACCGCGAAAGCCCTCTACGCCCAAGGAGCACATGTCGTGTTGGCCGACATTAATGAACAGGGACTGCAAAAGGCACAGCAGAGCGTACAAGAAGCAACGCCGAGCGTACAGGGCAAAATACTTGTTGCAGCAACCGATGTCACCAACGAAACGCAAGTACAGGCATTGATGCAACAAGCATTGACGATCAATGAGCATATCGATTTCGTGATGACGAGTGCAGGTGTCGGCTGGGGTGGCCCTATTGACCTCTTCACAGGCGAGAGGATGCAAACCATGATGAATATCAACTTCATGGGCACCTATCACTGTGTGAGAGCGGCACTGCCCACGATGCGTAAACAGGGTGAGGGACATTTCGTCCTTCTCAGTTCTGTTGCAGGGAAAATATGCTCACCGTTGTTAACTGGCTACACCGCCTCAAAGTGGGCGGTACGAGGCTTTTCCTCCGCATTACGTGCTGAATTAGAAGGAACTGGCATTGGTGTGACAACCGTCTATCCCGCGTGGGTAGAAACGCCGATGATTCATCAGGAAGCGGAAGCGATGCCACACTTCAACATAGTAGTGATGCTGACAGCCGATCAAGTGGCAAGCGAAATTCTGCAAGCCACCGCCAATGACATTCGTGATCTCACCCTGGCACCCAATCCTGATATAGCCATCGTCTTACAAATCATGAAGGACGATCCTGATAAAGCAGAACGAGTAGTAGGACAGTCATTCCGTCAACGTATGCAACAGATAGAAGCACAGCAAGGATAATAACAAGTGCAGAACCAAGGGTACTTTGGAACCGAGAGCGCAACATGGAAGATTGCATGTGAGACTATTCTCTTGCTAGGCGGTGGGCGAGCTGTCTTAATGCAGCTCGCCCACCCGCTGGTAGCTATGGGAGTACATGCACATAGCAGCTATATGAGCGATCCTTTCGGGAGGGCTGAACGCACTTTTATGCTGGGTCAGATGCTCACTTTTGGAAATACGCACACGTCACAGCAAGCCGCACGTACCATTAATCATCTTCACAAACACGTACAAGGTATCCTTCCGGCAGAGGCTGGTGCACATGCTGAAGGCACACCATACGATGCACGTAATCCTGAACTACTCCTCTGGGTCCAGGCCACGCTTATTGACACCATCCTCATGATGTATCCCATGTTTATTGGACCATTGAGTTCCGAAGAGCAAGAGCAATATTACCAGGAATCGAAAGTGATGAGCCGACTACTGGGGTTGACCGATGCACACATGCCACGTACAGTTGCTGATTTGCGTCACTATGTACAAGAAATGTCGTACAGCAATCAACTAGCCGCCACACCGCAAGCCCGCCAACTGGTACAGCAAGTGCTCTTCCCACCCGTTCCAGCAGTATTTCGCCCTTTATTAGAGTTCAATCTGTTCGTCACAAGCGCCATGTTGCCCGCACCCATTCGCGATATCTACGGGCTAGAATGGGGAGCCAAACGACAAAGGGCATTTGAGCTGTTCAGCGCAAGTATGCGTAGCACACTTCCACACTTGCCACCCACCTTACGTATTCTCCCCATCACAAGCAAAATAATGCAAAAGGGAACGCTTTCACCTAGCAGATTCGCTCTACCGCTTTTTGCCTCACATTAATTATAATTACTAAGGGTTATTAATGGGAAACGACGCCAGTAGCAAAGAAAGCAAGCACGATCACCCAGCTAATGATCAGAGCAATCAAGAGACGTACGCCCAAGCCAGAAATAAAAAGTGGTCGGCGCTGGCGCGTAACAGGACTAGTGTTCCCCGTTTGAGTAGCAATTCCATTTGTAGCCATAGTGTTTTCTCCATTATATATTGCTATTAGGGCTTCTCAGGGCAGTAAGAGCAATAGAGGCTCTGAGAAGCTCGCACATTGGTCATTCACTACAATAGAACGTATACACAAAGCAGATACTAACATCTCTTACCTTTTGGGCGGTATAGTTTTACGGCACTTCTCACATTCACAACTGGCACGCAATTTCTCATAGGTATAAATACCGGTCTTGTGACCGTCTTCCCATATTGGCGTGAGACCGTAACGGCCAACAGGCTCTATATTGACCAGCGTCGTTTCTTCGATACTCAAGCTTTGCTTACTTTGCAACATGCCTGGCACACCGCCTTCGCCAGCACACCAAGCACAAGGGCAAGCCCAGCGTAATGCTTCCCAGCTATGGATACTCTCGTGCTCGTCACTCCAGGATAACATTAACGTACGGTTTTCTTCATCTAGCAAAAATGATGTCGGTGATGGATGATTATATTGGCTCATTATGGTATTCTCTCTTCACAACTAAGGTACGATTTCGCCTTTTATTATAGCGTTTTCTCGTCCATTGGTCTAGAGAACGTTACCGTTTTCATTGACCTTGCGTTTTATTAGGAGAGAAGATAGACATCGGTCACTATAGGGGAGAACGAAAGTTATGGTTGATACGTTGCTTATTGGGGGAATCATCGCTCTCGTAGCCGCCACTATCGCTGCGCTCCTAGCCTTGAGAATACAACAGGGACGCTTAAATAGACAGCAAGCCCAGCAACAAGCTTGGGAACGTGCCCAAGAAATGCAGCAGCAACAATGGAAAGTGCTACAAGAGAAGCGTGCAGGCGAAATAGAGAAAAAGCTGACAACGCAGGTACAACAAGTGCGCTCAGATTGGCGTGCGTGGGAAGCGAAAGATAGGGGACGTATGGAACAATTTGAACGACAGCACATATATGCAATGACACAAGCATATATAGAACATGAACTAGGACAATTACCCTCTGTTGAAGATGTTCCATTAAACGCACAGGAAAAGAGACGACAACGCCTGACCCGCTTACAAGAAGCCGACCTCTCTGGCAGAGACCTCTCACGAAGATATCTGGGTTATGCTGATTTACGTGGAGCCAACCTGTCTCATGCGAATCTCTTCATGAGCGATCTTTTCGGCGCATCATTGACCGATGCGAATCTCTCTAGTGCCAATCTCTCTGGTGCCAATCTTGCCCATGCCGACCTGCGCGGCGCAAACTTGACCAATGCCAATTTGCTCGTAAGCGACTTGAACAGCACCAGCTTGATGGGAGCAAATTTGCGCGGTATACACAGCCTAGCACCTGAGCAACTCGCAGTGGCCCTTTATGACAACACTACACAATTTGACGATGAAATTGATATAACGCTGCCACTTCTACCAAGTATTCGTAAACCACTGCCAGCAACGCCGTCACCAATACAACTGCCACCAACAACAGAACATACAGAGCATATGGAACACATGGAACACATGGAGCCTATGCCATTACCTACCATATCGGAACCAGAGGCTCAGCTCAATGGAGCAACTCCACTACCACCGCATTTAGATATAATCCATGACACACCGCAACAAATACAGCAGAATGGTTCTTTGCAGATCAATCATATGCTACATGGGTACAACCCCGCTAACTGGTGAAGCTGCTCACGCGA
>JRHI01002756.1_pt1 | contig 11503 bp, 13 predicted proteins | sample 215371 | NCBI WGS metagenome assembly JRHI01 (sample SAMN02929681, study PRJNA255918) | sediment metagenome | biome: cave system; feature: Ice Cave; material: Sediment; isolation source: sediment from deep within a dark volcanic ice cave with no known source of... ... | reverse complement strand
ACGGCCGCGCCCGATTTGATTGGAGCGGTTGATTATGCAGGCTGCCTTAGGCTTCTCTTGTCGTACCGGATCGGATTAGAGAAGTAGACGAGGCGTCGCAGAAGAGATCGAGCGACGTAAGCGCGAGGAGAAAGCCTATGGCCGCGCCAGCCGCAGCGAAGGCGACCAACAAGCTCAAGATCGCCGTCATCCCTGGCGACGGCATCGGTAATGAGGTGGTGCCGGAGGGCATCCGCGTGCTGGAGGCGGTGGGCGCGCGCTTCGGGCTGGAGTATGCCTGGGACCATTACGATTGGTCGTGCCAGCGCTTCGCCAAGACCGGCGCGATGATGCCGGCCGACGGCCTCGAGCAGATCGCCAAGCACGATGCCATCTATCTGGGCGCCGTGGGCTGGCCGGGTGTGCCCGATCACGTCTCGCTCTGGGGCCTGCTGATCCCGATCCGCCGCGGTTTCCAGCAGTACGTGAATTTGCGGCCCGTGCGGCTGTTCGAGGGCCTGAAATCTCCTCTCGCCGACCGCAAGCCGGGCGACATCGACTATTTCATCGTGCGCGAGAACAACGAGGGCGAATACTCCTCCGTCGGCGGGCGCAGCTTCGAAGGCACCGAGCTGGAGCAGGCGGTCCAGGTGGCGCTGTTCACCAAGAAGGGCTGCGACCGGGTCATGCGCTACGCGTTCGATCTGGCCATGACGCGCAAGCGCAAGGAGGTGGCCTCCGCCACCAAGTCCAACGGCATCTCGATCTCCATGCCCTACTGGGACGAGCGCTTCGCCGCCATCGGCAAGGAGTACCCGCAGGTCAAGACCAGCCAGTTCCACGTCGACATCCTGGCCGCGCATCTGGTGCGCAACCCAACCTGGTTCGACGTGATCGTCGGCTCCAAACCTGTTCGGCGACATCCTCTCTGATCTGGGGCCCGCCACCACCGGCACCATCGCCATCGCGCCCGGCGGCAACATCAACCCCGAGCGCACGTTTCCCTCTATGTTCGAGCCGGTGCACGGCAGCGCGCCAGACATCGCCGGCAAGGGCATCGCCAACCCGATCGGCCAGATCTGGTCCGGAGCCATGATGCTGGAGCACCTGGGCCACAAGGAGGCTGCCGCGGCGATCGTGACGGCCATCGAGAGGCTGTTCGCCGACACCGACGTGCGCACGGCAGACATGGGCGGCAAGGCCACCTGCCGCGAGCTCGGCGAGGCCCTCGTCCAGCTGGCGAGCCGGGGCTAAAGCGAAACCGTACTAACGTGCGCGCCCGGCCCGTTGGTGGAGCAGGAGACGGCCTGAGACCGCGACCGAAGGCAGGGTTTGACCCAAAGCAGTCCAAGTTCTTTGAAGCCCCATGCTAGTCGACCACCACAACAACGCGAGGGCGCTCCCCCTCCGCGATCGAACGCTTCCAGGCGAGCGTTGACTTCCATGAACCCCCATCGCATGGTCGGGAATACCAAGATCCGGCACCCATCACTGTCCGTCTTCGGGCCACCCGCTAGTTCCTGGATTATCGCAAATGTGCGCTACTAAGAAATGTTCAATCACTCACCCAGTATGGTTTGTAATGGGCATATTGCTATTGGCAGCGATCGGCACGCTCGCTCACGCCTCCCCAGTGCTTCACGTAGCAGGTACCGGCGATAACAATTTGGTGTTCTTCATCTTCTTAATCATGGCTATCGCACTCGTTCCGGTGCTCGTGTTCATGGGGCGCTTCACTCTTGCAATTTCTTTTCGCTTCGCGCTACGTTTCCTCCGCGTATTTAACCAGCCTGTTCGCTTGATCACGCGCCGGTTGCGGCGCATTGGCCTCATTTCGACGCCCCGAAACGCGACCCCATTTCTCGGTCCCATCTTCCGCGCATTTACCGAGACGGACGAAGCAATTGAAAGTGGCGGCTTTGACCCCGATACCGTAACTTTGCACCGGCACAGATATATTTTCTGCACGTGGCTTCGGCCTCTAACGGCTTCGGAAGCCGACTACGCGCATGAACAAGCGGCGCTTGATTTTGAGCAAGCCAAGACGTTTTTCCGCTTTCGACTTCCGATGACATCCAATCCACTTAACGCACACGAGGACATCGATAACGCCCTAATCGTTTCAATGTTTACCGTCGACAAGCGTTGCTTTTATGTTCTTTCCGAGTTCCGCAAGGTGATATTTAAAAATGTAGTATCATTGTTGGTTCTGTTTGCCTTGATTGTTTGTATGATTGGCGTCGTCAATGTGTTTTTTTCAAGCGCGATCGATTTTTCGCGATTCTTAACACTGCCAGGCAGTATATCCTTGTTGGGCATGACATGGCAAACCGCGGACGTGTTGAATAAGTTCGTATTTGGCATAGTGTCGTGTGCTTTCGGGCTGAGCACCATGTTTCTTTTTTTCTATGCAGATTACGACCCCATTCAACGTCATAACGGCCAACAAATGAACAACTACCTTGCGCGCTACTTGAAGGATATTAGTATCAAGATGAAACTAATCCAAGCGAATGCAATTAGGTCGGCCCACGATGAGGATTACAATGCGCAACAGGACGTAATCGCGCCCATTACTACGTTGCAGTGGATGGCGTTCCGCACATTCTTTATTCAGTTATTTTTGCGAAATGTGCTTTATCAAATTCATCGCAATGCTTTATTATTGCAATGAGTTTGACGGCCTACTTGTTGGGGATTAGAGAACTTAACCCGTTCGATCTGCAATCCGCGGTATACCAACATAATAGTTTCTATGTGTTTTATCTTTTGCTCGCATTCTCGTACTATAAATACGCCCGCTGGTGCCTCTCTCCGATTTGGAAATCTATAGAAGATCAAGGCGAATGGCGAGAGTATGTGGACTTAGATATAGTATCTGCCATGACAAAGATTATGGAGGCCAACGCTATGCAGCTCGACCAATGGCGAAGCCGATTCCGTGACCAGGTGGGCGCGCCCGGTATTGGAGCCTGAAGTTTGGGGGCCGTGGACGGGGTGTCCTCGTCAGGTTGCGCTCATGGCAGAAATCTTTATCAGTTACAAGAGCGAACGGCGTAGCGCGGCGGAACATCTCGCTGCGATACTTCGACACTATAGTTATTCAGTGTGGTTTGATTACGCATTAATCAAGGGCGATGATTTTGATTTTCAGATTGACGCGGAGATACGTGCGGCAAAGGCAGTTATTGTGTTGTGGTGCTCTATGTCCGTTGAGAGTCATTGGGTCAGCCGGGAAGCATTGCTTGCCGCAAGCTTGAAGAGATTGGTCCCTGCTAAGATTGAGAATTGCGAATTGAAGGTGGCACATTTTACCTCGGACTTTGTAGATCTTCGCGATTGGGACGGCAATCCGCGCAGCAAAGAGCTCGTGCCGCTGCTTCGGGCTCTGGGTCGTTTGATTGGGAGGACTCCACAGGAAGATTGGGTGCTACTGACGGAATACGAGGAAACGTGGCGTAGGTTCGGCGGGCCAACCCTGGCAGAGTTTGCATTGGGTAAAGCCCTGGTTCGGCCCTCGCAGGAGGATCGAGTGCGTATTCCCAGTCCCCCGTCGCGAGGGTCGCTCCGTGAAGCTGAACACGAATGGAAAGCGCACGACCTTGACAATTGTGACGACCCCGGGTTGCTCAAGGCCTATGCCGCGAAATGGGATATTCCGGATCCTTTGTGGGCATACAAGGCGCGGTCGAAGGCGTCAGCGCTTGAGACCGAAGATCATCGAGGAGAGGCAAAGGGGTACGAAGGAGAACCGGATCGTGGGTCGAGCGATGGACGCATTTTTGTTGATGCTTCGATACTTCGCAATCCTAACGGCAAATGGTTCAGCCCCGGTGAAGGAAAAGTCGAGTGGTTTAGGGACCTCGACGTCGGACCAGACATGGTCGTTGTCCCCGCAGGCAACTTTATTATGGGATCACCTGTTAGTGAGGCCCGGTGGTCAGCGTATGATGGACGCGAGGAGCCGCAACATAAAGTCACGATTTCCCGCCCCTTCGCCGTTTCCCGCTATTGTATTACCCGTGGTGAGTTTTCGGCGTTTGTTCAAGCAAAAGGACATACAATGCCCGACGAGGCGTTGAGCCACGCTTACACCTTTGAAAGCGGAAAGTGGGAAAGTGGGAGCACCGCAGAGGCCGGTCGTGGCGCAACCCGGGCTTCGCTCAGGAAGACAAGCACCCAGTCGTGTGCATCAATTGGAGCGATGCCAACGCCTATGCCACATGGCTTCAGGAAAGAACTGGGCGACGCTATCGGCTCCTCTCGGAGGCAGAATGGGAGTATTGCTGCCGCGCTTCCATGTCGACACCCTTTTGGTTTGGTTCTGCGATTTCTACTTCCCAAGCCAATTATGACGGAAACTATATCTACGGTAATGGCGAGAAGGGCGACAACAGACAGAGGACCGTGTCGGTGGACAGCTTCGAGGCCAATCCATGGGGTCTTTACCAGGTGCACGGCAATGTATGGGAGTGGTGCGAAGATAATTGGCACGCCGATTACTCGGCCGATCCGCCAATCGACGGGTCCGTATGGCACGGAGGCGATGAAACTCTTCGTGTATTGCGTGGGGGGTCTTGGTGCAGTAGTCCGCGGTTTCTCCGGGCGGCTGATCGCTTGGGTTGGGGCAGCGTCTTCCGCAATGTGAACGTCGGCTTCCGCCTTGCTAGAACGCTTTGACGCTCGTCTACATCGCCAGAGGGCCCAGCAGATGTGTATCAGTCTATGACAGGTTATGGCCCTCAGCCGCAATCTCCGACTGTCTCCTGCTGGGGTGGAGCGGACGGGGTGGCAGCAGTGCGTGCGGCCTGTCGGCGGCCCAAAGCAACTGTGCGGTGAGCCAGCGGACAGCAAGGCAGCAATTGTTGCAGGCGCGAACACGGACATCGGCGGCCTGATTTGGCACCTGTTTGCCTATCGCACGAGTTGCCTGCTGGACGTGCAGTTCGCCCGCCGCCTGTGCGTTGCGCAAGCCGGTGGCCTCCGGCATAATCATCCTGACCCATCAGAATGCTTAGGCGCGGGGCTCCTGTCAGGCCTCCCGTTACTCGTACTTGGAGACCGCATGGCGCAAGGCAATGCCGCAGAGGCAGTCGCAGCAAGCGCAGCGCCCGCCGTTCAAATGATCGGCGTCAACAAGTGGTTTGGCGAATTCCACGTGCTGCGCGACATCAACCTGACGGTCGACCAGGGCGAGAAGATCGTCATTTGCGGACCCTCGGGCTCCGGCAAATCAACGCTCATCCGCTGCATCAACAGGCTCGAAGAGCACCAGAAGGGCAAGATCATCGTCGAGGGCATCGAGCTCACCAACGACATCCGTCAGATCGACAAGATCCGCTCGGAGGTGGGTATGGTGTTCCAGAGCTTCAACCTGTTCCCGCACCTGACCGTGCTCGACAATCTCTGCCTCGCTCCGGTGTGGGTGAAGAAGATGCCACGCGCGGCGGCCGAGAAGGTCGCTACGCAATACCTGCAGCGCGTCAAGATCCCCGAGCAGGCGGCCAAGTATCCGGGTCAGCTATCGGGTGGCCAGCAGCAGCGCGTCGCCATCGCCCGCGCTCTCTGCATGAACCCGCACATCATGCTGTTCGACGAGCCGACCTCCGCGCTCGACCCCGAAATGGTGAAAGAGGTGCTGGACACCATGATCGAGCTGGCGAAGGGAGGCATGACCATGCTGTGCGTCACGCACGAGATGGGCTTTGCGCGCTCGGTCGCGGACCGCGTAATCTTCATGGACAAGGGCGAGATCGTCGAGCAGGGCACGCCGAAGGAGTTCTTCGCCAACCCGAAGTCGGATCGCACCAAGCTGTTCCTGTCGCAGATCCTCAATCACTAGGGCCCATCTGCGACAATCAAGTCCGTCAACAAGCAAAGGGAGAGCGTATCAGATGAAACCGATCCTGAATGGGATCCTCGCGGGCGCGGCGGCACTCATCGCCACGGCCGGCGTCGCCAGTGCCCAAACCAAGACGCTCGACACCGTCAAGCAGCGCGGCACGCTGAGCTGCGGCGTCAACGTCGGCCTCGCCGGCTTCAGCCAGCCCGACGACAAGGGCAACTGGACCGGCCTCGATGTCGACTACTGCAAGGCGATCGCCGCCGCAGTCCTGGGCGACGCCACCAAAGTCAAGTATGTGCCGACCACGGCGAAAGAGCGCTTCACCGCCCTGCAGTCGGGCGAGATCGACGTGCTCATCCGCAACACCACCTGGACCACCGCACGCGACAGCTCGCTCGGTCTCATCTTCGCAGGCGTGAACTACTACGACGGTCAGGGCTTCATGGTGAAAGGCTCGCTGGGCGTCAAGACAGCCAAGGAGCTCAACGGCGCCACCGTATGCGTCCAGACCGGCACCACCACTGAGCTCAACCTCGCCGACTACTTCAAAGCCAACAAGATGACCTACAAGCCCGTCGTGTTCGAGAAGCTCGACGAGACCTTGCAGGCCTATCTGGCTGGTCGCTGCGACGTCTACACGACGGACCAGTCCGGCCTCTACTCGGTGCGTGTGCAGCAGCCCAAGCCCGAAGACCACCTGGTACTGCCCGAGATCATCTCCAAGGAGCCGCTCGGCCCGTCGGTGCGCCAGGGCGACGACCAGTGGCTGACCGTCGTCAAGTGGGTGCACTACGCATTGCTGAACGCGGAGGAGGCCGGCATCACGCAGGCCAACGTCGCAGAGATGGTCAATTCGACCAATCCCGAGATCAAGCGCATCGTCGGCAAGGACGGCGAGCTCGGTAAGGGTCTCGGCCTTCCTAACGATTTCGTCGTCAGCATCGTCAAGGCCGTCGGCAACTACGGCGAGCTGTTCGAGCGCAATGTGGGCTCGGGCTCGCGCCTCAAGATCGCCCGCGGGCTGAACAAGCTCTGGACCAATGGGGGTCTGCAGTACGCTCCGCCGCTGCGGTAGGACAAGGCTAGAGAGCGCCGGCCCGAACAGGCGCCGGCGCTTTCGCTCCAGGAAGAGCAGCCTCGGGGAGCTCGAATGGCTGTCATCACCAGCGACCGCGGTCCGGCACGCAAGGCGTCACTGGCGAGCTACCTCTATCGGCCCGAGGTCCGCCAAGCCCTTTATCAGATCGTGCTCGTTGTCGCGCTGGTGGCGCTGTTCGCGATCCTGATCACCAATACGGCGGCCAACCTCAGGAAGCAGAACATTGCCTCCGGCTTCGGCTTCATCGACCGCACGGCCGGCTTCGATGTCTCCCAGCACCTGATCGACTACGACAACTCCATGACCTACGGCCGGGCCTTCCTGGTCGGGCTGCTCAACACGCTGCTGGTGTCGGGCTTCGGCATCGTGCTGGCGACGGTGATCGGGTTCATCATCGGCATTTCGCGCCTTTCCACCAACTGGCTCGTGGCGCGGCTCGCGACCGTCTACGTCGAGGTCATCCGCAACGTGCCGCTGCTGCTGCAGCTCTTCTTCTGGTACTTCGCCGTGTTGAAGAGCCTGCCTGGGCCGCGGCAGAGCTACACCCTGCCGGGGGGAGGCTTCGTCAACGTGCGCGGCCTCTACCTGCCAGCGCCCGTTCCGCAACCCGGCTTCGACGCGGTCTGGCTCGCCCTGGTCATCGGCATCGTCGCCTCCATCACCATCCATCTCTTGGCCCGCCGCCGGCAGATGCTGACGGGCCAGCAGTTTCCGGTGCTGTGGACGTCCCTGGCGCTGATCGTGCTGATGCCGCTCGGTGTGTTCCTCTTCGTCGGGCAGCCGCTGGTTTTCGACTATCCCGAGCTCAAGGGCTTCAACTTCCAGGGCGGCATGGTGATGCAGCCCGAATTCCTCGCCCTGCTGCTCGGCCTGTCGATCTACACCGCGAGCTTCATCGCCGAGATCGTGCGCTCCGGCATCCAGGGCGTGACCAAGGGCCAGAAGGAGGCAGCGCTGGCAATTGGCTTGAGCAAAGGTCAGTCGCTGCGGCTCGTCGTCATTCCGCAGGCGATGCGGATCATCATCCCGCCACTGACGAGCCAGTTCCTGAACCTGACCAAGAACTCCTCGCTCGCGGTGGCCATCGGCTATCCCGATCTCGTATCGGTGTGGTCCGGCACGGTGCTGAACCAAACCGGACAAGCGGTCGAGGTGATCCTGGTGACGATGTGCGTGTTCCTCGCGATCAGTCTCATCGTGTCGGCGTTCATGAACTGGTTCAACAAGCACATGGCTCTCGTGGAGCGGTAAAGCGATGGTCGCCGGCACCGACATTGAAGCTGCCCCGGCTGAGCGCGCGCCGCGATCGACGGTCGGCGCCGTCGGCTGGATGCGAGCGAACCTGTTCTCATCGTGGTCGAACACGCTCCTCACCCTGGTTGGGCTTTTCATTGCCTACGAGGCGGTGAGCTCGGTGATCGGATGGGCACTGATCCGGGCCACCTTCACCGGTGCCGACGGCGGCGCCTGCACGCACGAAGGGGCAGGCGCATGCTGGCCCTATGTCACGGCCAAGTTTGCCCAGTTCATGTACGGCCGCTATCCGTTCGAAGAGCGCTGGCGCGTCGACCTCGTCTACGCGTTGGCGTTGATCGGCCTCGTCCCGCTGATGATCCCGAGCGTGCCGGGCAAATTCTGGAACGCCGTCTACGTCTTCGCGATCTTCCCGGTGATCGCCTTCTTCCTGCTGGTCGGCGGCGTCTTCGGCCTTCCGCATGTGGACACCTCACTGTGGGGCGGCCTGCTGGTAACGCTGGTCGTCGCCACCGTCGGCATCACAGCGTCGTTCCCGCTGGGCATAGTCCTGGCGCTGGGGCGCCGGTCGCGCATGCCGATCGTGCGCTGGGTGTCGGTCGGCTTCATCGAGTTCGTGCGCGGCGTACCGCTCATCACCGTGCTGTTCATGGCCTCCGTGATGCTGCCGCTATTCCTGCCGCCCGGGGTCACTTTCGACAAGCTGCTGCGGGCTCTGATCGGCGTCGCGCTGTTTGCCGCGGCCTACCTCGCCGAGACCATCCGCGGCGGCCTGCAGGCGATCCCGCGCGGCCAGTTCGAGGCAGCCGATGCGCTCGGCCTCTCCTACCCGAAGAAGATGGGCCTCATCATCCTGCCCCAGGCACTCAAGCTGGTGGTGCCGGGCATTGTCGGCACCTTCATCGGCCTGTTCAAGGACACGAGCCTGGTGCTGATCATCGGGCTGTTCGACCTGTTGGGCATCGTCCAGCTCAACAACACCGACTCGAAGTGGATCTCGCCCAGCACCGCCATGACCGGTTACATGTTCGCCGGCTTCATCTTCTGGATGTTCTGCTTCGGCATGTCGCGCTACTCGCAAATGATCGAGCGGCGGCTGGCGCAAGGCGATAGGCACTGAGGCGCGGGAGCCTTGCCGTTCACCGTCGCCGACTTTTTCACGTGAGGCACGCTCATGACGGCCCTTGATGTATCAGCGCTGCGCCGGCACATCGGCACCCGCATCGTCGACGAGGACGTGGCGACCGAGGCACCGCTCGAGGCCATCGTCGCCACCTTCGACCGGGAGGAGGACGCCCCGCGCGAGGGCGAGGCGATTCCGCCCGGCTGGCATATTGGCTATTTCCTGTCGACGGCGCGCACCGCAACGCTCGCTGCCGATGGTTTGCCGGCTGGTACAGGCGTGCTGCCGAAGTTGCCGCTGCCGCGCCGGATGTACGCTGGCACCCGCATCACGTTCCACGCGCCGCTGCGGGTCGGCGACCGTCTGCGCCGCGAGACCGAGCTGACCGACCTGCAGGTGCGCGAGGGGGGAACCGGAACGCTGATCGTCACCACCCAGACGCGGCGCATCTCGACATCGCGCGGCATCGCCATCACCGAGGACTACGACACCGTCTTCCGCGAGGAGGTGAAGCCCGGCGCCAAGAGCGGCATACCCAAGCGCGACGAGGTGCCGGCCAACCTGCCCTGGCGGCGCACGATCACCGCGGGGCCGGTCGCGCTGTTCCGCTTCTCGGCGCTGACCGGCAACCCGCATCGCATCCACTACGATCGCCCGTATGCCATGGAGGTGGAGGGCTATCCCGGCCTCGTCGTGCACGGGCCCTTCACCCAGGCCTGCCTCACGAACTTCGTGCGCGACCAAAATCCCGGCCGCTCGATCCGCACCTTCAGCATGCGCGCCAGGGCGCCGCTGTTCGACACGGCACCGTTCGATCTGGTGGGCCGTCCGACCGAGGGCGGCGTGGCCTGCGAGGCATGGGCGGTTGCGCCCGGCGGCACGATCGCCATGCAGGCCAGCGCGACGCTGGGCTGAGTCTCGGTCGACACACACTTCGGGAGGCGACGATGATCGAGCCGCTCAGCACGCCGACGCTGCCGCGGGGCATACGCGCACGCTTCGTCGACAATATCAACGGCCTGCGGGTGCACATGCTGGAGGCCGGTTTCGAGACGAAGGGCCGGCCGTGTCTGCTGCTGCTGCACGGCTTCCCAGAGCTGGCGTACAGCTGGCGCAAGGTGATGTTGCCGCTGGCGGCGGCCGGCTATCACGTGGTGGCACCGGACCAGAGGGGCTACGGACGCACCACCGGCTGGGACGACGCCTACGATACCGATCTCGCCGCCTTCCGCGCGCTCAACGTGGTGCGCGACGCCCTCGGCGTCGTCTCGGCGCTCGGCTATCGCTCGGTAGCGGGCGTGGTCGGGCACGACTTCGGCTCGCCCATTGCGGCGTGGTGTGCGCTGCTGCGGCCGGACGTGTTCCGCTCCGTGGCGCTGATGAGCGCGCCGTTCACGGGCCCTCCGACGATCCCGTTCGAAACGGCCGACGCACTACAGGACGCTGGAAGCGCGGCTAGACCCGGCCCGAGCATCCACGACGATCTCGCCGCGCTCAGGCCCCCGCGCAAGCACTACCACTGGTAGTACTCGACGCGGCCGGCCAACGCCGACATGCGCGACTGCGCACAGGGCATCCATGCCTTTCTGCGCGCCTATTATCACCACAAGAGCGCCGACTGGAAACGCAACACGCCGCACACGCTTTCGTCCTGGAGCGCCGGCGAGCTGGCCAAGCTGCCGACCTACTACGTGATGGAGCTGGATAAGGACATGGCGGAGACCGTAGCGCCACATATGCCGAGCCCGGCCGAGATCGCGGCATGCACGTGGCTGCCCGAACCGGAGCTTGCTGTCTACAGCGCGGAGTACGGCAGGACGGGCTTCCAGGGCGGCCTGAATTGGTATCGCACCCGAACGGTCGGCCGATACCACGCCGAGCTCGAAGTTTTCTCCGGGCGCACCATCGACCAGCCCTCCTGCTTCATCTCGGGCAAGAGCGACTGGGGCGTCTTCCAGACACCCGGCGCCTTCGAGCGGATGCAGACCAAGGCGTGCACACGCATGCTGGCCTGCCATCTGGTCGATGGAGCGGGCCATTGGGTGCAGCAGGAGCAGCCGGAGGCCGTGTGCCGCCTGCTCCTCGACTTTCTGCGCAAGGCAGCGCAGGCGTAGCCCAAAAGCCAGGCGTGAGGCATAATTGCCTGAATTCTGGAGCAGGATCGCTTCAGATGGAATCACATCGCCTGGAATGCAACGTCGAG